>Ga0335072_10000138_pt1 | contig 154620 bp, 122 predicted proteins | sample Lox_Sample_21_FD_206725 | JGI IMG/M metagenome (GOLD analysis project Ga0335072, IMG submission 206725) | Soil microbial communities from Loxahatchee National Wildlife Refuge, Florida, United States - Lox_Sample_2.1 | ecosystem: Environmental > Terrestrial > Soil > Wetlands | place: USA...
CATGCCGTTGCAAGGCGGCAGCTTCGCGCGCTCTCACGGCACGTGTGATGGCCGAAGGAAGCCGCTCAAGATCGCCTGAATTCAGGTACTCAGTGGCACCCTCGCGCACGATGCGCAGGACATCCCTATCGGTAAAATGACCGCCAGTGACGAGGACAGGGATGGCTGGCTGTATGCTCCGGGCCCGATCCAGAACTTCACGGAGAGGAAGGTCGGGCAGAGACTCAGGTCCGGCGATGACGACATCGGTACAGCCGCGACGGAGCTCGTCGAGGAACTCCCGGCGATTCTCGACGAATTCCAGAGTGAAGGAAAGGCCGGCCTGACGCGCGGCGGATCGGACCGCGTGGTGTGACAGCGCGGACGATCGCAACATCAAGACTCCGGGAATCGATTCTCCCATCACCTTCGCACCACTTGGAAAGATGTCTACCGCAGGGCGATGCGCGGCGACCGGGAGCGTTTGAGCCCCCAGCGTTAACGGCATAACGAGCCTCCCAGAATTTCTTTCTTTCGCGAACTCTCCGCGCCTGAGCGTCAGACCGGCGTAACAGAAAGGCGCAAGCAGAGTACGGAGCCCGTGTTCGTACAGAAAAATTCGATGAATTCGCCTTCCAATCTGTTGCTTCTCCGTCACTGTTTGGCGTGGCGGAGGTTGACGTTCCGGCCAACATCGCGGCTCGGACGAAAATCGGGAAGAGGATCCCCGCATTTTCCGGCAACCCGAAAGCGATATCCTGATCTAAGTAGGAGCATTGCGAAGGATTAGCGGATGATGATGAAGCTTGCCGTCGCTGGAGGCGTGTTGGCGCTGGCGACGGGAATGGCGGCGCAGAGTAATCCTGCCAATTCGGCAGTAAATCCGTATACCGGCAGTGTCCAGGCGGTACCCTATACGCCGGACACGAGGGCGCTGTCGCTGGATGACGCGATCCGGCTGGGTATTGAGAACAACCTGGCCCTGACCCTGGCCCGCGAGAATCAGAGAACTGCGGACGCTGAGAAACTGCAGCTGGTCAATGTGCTGCTGCCGAATGTCTCGCTGCATGGAGAGACCGGGGTTCACGAATACAACCTTGAAGCTCTGGGCTTTCACCCATCGCTCCTCCCCGTATTTGCTCCGCTGCTGCCCCCCGGCACATCGGCGTCCGCATTTCATTTGGTGACGAAGGTCGACACGACGATCGGACAGGTGAATCTCTCCCAGGCGTTGTTCAACTGGGCTGGATATGACGTGTGGCGAGCAGCCAAGGCTTACCAAAAAGCGGCGTTCTACAATGCGCAGTCGTCACGGGGCCTGGTCGTACTGGACGTCGGAAATTCATATCTTCAGGCATTGGCGGCCAAGGCACAGACCGATTATGCACGGGCACTCCTCAAGACGGACGAAACTCTGCTGAATCAGGCACATGAGGAGCATCTCGCCGGGACCGCGGCCAATCTGGACGAACTTCGTGCCCGGGTGCAGTACCAGAGTCAGGAGCAGGCGGTAGTGGCCGCCGAAGACACGTTCGAGAAAGCGAAGATCACTCTGAACCGGGAGATCGGGATGCCTCCGGAACAGAAGATTGAGCTCACCGAATCGGCCCCCTACTCGGAGCTGGCGCCGATGACGATTGAGGAGGCCCGGACTGAGGCCTATGCCAGCCGGCAGGATTTCCAGATGCTGAAGCAGGACCTGCGGGTGGCGGAGATGGAGCGCAAGGCCACAACCCACGAGCGCTTTCCCACCCTCACCTTCAGCGGGAATTACGGGGTAACCGGGGTTTCAGGAGAGGTCTATCACGGTACGTTTGCCGCCGTGGGGACACTCAGCGTGCCGATCTTTGAAGAGGCCAAGTTCCGCGGAGATCGAGACGTGGCGGAGGCGCAACTGGACGAGATTCGGTCGCGACTTTCCGACTTGACCCAGAAGATCGACCAGCAGCTTCGCGACAGCCTGCTGGATCTTCAGACGGCGACGGAAACGGTGCAGGTCGCCAGGAGCAATGTCGATCTGGCTACGACGGCGCTGGATCAGACACAGCAGCGATTCGAGGCAGGGGTAACGGATAATCTGCCGGTGGCGGAGGCGCAATCGACCTTGGCACAGGCGCAGACGCAATATGTAAACAGCGTCTACTCACTGAACCAGGCGCGGCTGGGGCTGGCGCGCAACCTCGGCATCATCGATACGCAATACAAGGTATATCTGCAGGGCGGCAAACCACCGCAGGTGAGGAGCGACAAGTCAGCTGGGATACCGAAGTGAAAAGCTGGGCTTTCTTCTAAGAGTGAGGGATCCGGAGTCAGCCAGCAGCAGCGCGGTCGCCACAGTTTCATACGGTTGCGTCACGGTCCGGTGCGTCGAAGGATCGGACTCGCAGGAAAACGCAGCCGCTTGCGTTGGGTATCTCAATCCTCCTCAGCCAGCAAGACGGGCAGGGTTTTAGGATGTTTCTGGCCACGTTTCTGCTCGCGGTTAACCGGAAGAATGACATGTTCGGGTTTAGGCTGACCAATCCGTTCGCGCGCATTTGCCCTGACGGCCTTAACCGCTGAGAAGGTCTTCTTTTTGGCTCGTTTGCGGGCCATTCTGCTCTCCACACCTCGGCTGAACCGGTTCCGCTCCCGTACCGGTGGGTACAAACTACCATCTCCGCGTGGCTTCCGATGTGAAATACTTTTCAGGGAGTCATTGGGCCGATGGAAGAACGTGATTTTTTTAATGAGAAGTCTGAGCAGCGCACGCATACGCTGACGTGCCCGCACTGCGGCAAGGCGGGCGAGTATCAGGTTCGCTGGCTGGTGCGGACGAGGAAGGATTCCCTGCCCCGCCACGCCGATGAGCGAGACCGAGCACGGTTTGCCAAGGCGCAGTCGTACATGGTTCGACAGGACGATCTGGTGGCCTGCTCGAATATCCGTTGCCGGAAGCGATTTGAGGTAACGAGTCTACAGTCCGTAGCGTTTCTGCAGTCGGCATAACGAACAGTCAGGAGACGGGTGGCTGGGGCCTTGCTAACAGGCCCTGGGGTGCGGCCAGCGGATGTCCGATCAGCCAGAGTGTGCCGCTGGCGACGGACCACCCAGCGGCAGTCGGCAGAGATCTATGAGCCACGAAGGTATTCGTCTGGTCAGCGCGGAAGAGGCGCAGCGCGCGCCCGAAGCAGAGCTGCCGCGCGATGCGGTGACGCCAACGAAAGTGCGCGTGCACCAGACGACCGGCCAGGGCCTGGAGATCGACTGGAAGGACGGTCACCGCAGCCGCTGGAGCTTTGCATGGCTGCGGCTCGCCTGCCCCTGCGCGACCTGCCACGAGGAACGCGAGGCGCAGGGTCGCGAGCCAGGCGTACCAAAGTCAAAGCCGGCTTCCCTTCTGCCTATGTACCAGGAGCCTCCGCGCCCCCTCTCGGCCGCGCCCACGGGCAACTACGCGATCAGCTTCCAGTGGAACGATGGGCATGGCAGCGGAATCTATTCGTGGGACTATTTGCGACGGCACTGCCAATGCGAGGCGTGCCAGGCGGTCGCTGAAGCGATGCCTCAATAAGGCTCGAAGAAGAAAATCGAGCAATGACGGTCGCCCGCTGGCTTCATAGCTTTGTGGAGCGCGCGTCCAGAGCCGTCGTGACCTTGCCATAGAAATCCGTGAGGTCTTCTGCTGGCCCAATGGTGAGGCGACGAAAGATCTTCAGCAAGGGATAGATGTGGGAGCCTTCGATCTCGAGGGCCGGCATCGCCAGCTCTCCTCCGGGGTAAACAGCCATCGTCCACTCGCAGGGATAACGGCGGCGGAAGATCTCGCCGAAATACGCGCCCCACAGCCGCGTCGCTTCCTCCTGATCGGGCTCTGGCGCATGACTGCGGGCAGCAAGGACGGTCTCGAGCGGGCCGATGGATGCCGAGGAATAGTCGAGGACCATGCCGTGATCGTGAGAGGCGATGCGCACCGCTTCCTCCGCATAGGCCTGCATCATGGCGTCCAGCGAATTGAACGATTGCTGTCCAATGGAGTGGGGGCGGCTCACATAGCCCAGAGTACAGGAAGAGGCGGAAGGACAGGATGCGCCCGCTCCATGTAATCTTGAAGTTTGCCAGGCAAAATCTCTACGCTGTCCGGAAAGGGCTGGAGGATCTGTTCTGTTGAAGAGTAAGTGGAGCGTGAAGTTGGGTGTGGCGGCGATGGCCGCTGTGATGTGGTTTTGGGGAGCCGGGGCGCAGGGGCAGGTGGTAAGCCCACCTTCGCATCCGCAATTACCGCCTCCGGCTCCGCTGTCCGGGGTACGGTACGACTATCCCTGGGAGATTTACGGGGGCTTCGCCTATTCGCACTTCGACGCGGGTCCGACGCTGTTGCAGGGCGCGAATCTTGGCGGGTTCGACGCGCGGGCGATTCGCGAGCTCAATAAGAAGTGGGGCGTGGGCGTTAACGTGCGCGGATATTACGGCACGAGCGGCGTGATTCCGAACTGCGGCGATTGCACCGGCAGCGGCCCGAATGGCGGCTCAATTCAGGGCCCGTTCGTGAGCGAACACATGTTCCTGGGCGGCCCGGAATATCGTGCCCTGAGCAACGAGCATGCAGCCATGATGCTGCACGCTTTCGTTGGGGGCGCCTACGGGGATTTCCAGCATGGGATCGGGAATGTCAATCCGGCTTCGCTGGGTTTGTTTTCGAATCAGCTCGCCTTTGGCGGAGCCTTCGGCGGATCGATCGACCTGAACCGCTCGCCGCGATTGGTCTTCCGGATCGCGCCCGACGCGACGCTGACGAATTTCGGCGGAGCCGGGCTCAAAGAGCAGTTCGCCATTTCCGTGGGTGTTGTCTACCGCATGGGCCGGCGCTTCGGGGAGCCGAAGCCTGCCCCCGGTCAGAAACACCATTGGTGGTAGGACCGATTCGAAGGGACGAAACCACAGAGAAGAACAGAGAGGAATAACAGAATAAAAAGAGAAGGGGGGAGCTACGGCTCCTCCCTTTCTTATTTGATGGGATGGCTCAGGAGCGTTCCAGAGACGCCATATCGATAACGAAGCGGTATTTCACATCCGCCTTCACCACGCGCTCGAAAGCTTCGTTGATCTGCTGGATGGGAATCACCTCGACATCGGCTGTAATGTTCTTCTCCGCGCAGTAGTCGAGCATCTCCTGGGTTTCCTTCATCCCGCCGATGATCGAGCCCGACAGGTTGCGGCGGCGGAAGAGCAAATGACCCATGTTGATAACGGGCGGCTGATCGGGCAAACCTACCTGAGCATGGGTGGCGTCGCGCTTCAGCGATTCAAGGTAGGGATTGATGTCGTGGGGAGCGGAAACCGTATCGAGGATAAAGTCGAAGCTTCCCGTCTGCTTCTTCATGGCCTCAGGATCCTTTGACAGCACCACTTCATCCGCGCCGAGGCGCTTGGCGTCGTCAATCTTGGCTTCCGAGGTTGTGAACTGGACGACATGCGCTCCGAATGCGTGAGCAAACTTGAGCGCCATGTGGCCAAGGCCGCCGAGCCCCACCACACCCACTTTCTTGTTGCGGCCGGCCTGCCAGTGGCGCAGAGGCGAATAGGTGGTGATGCCGGCGCAGAGCAGAGGCGCGACGCCGGCGGCGTTGAGTTTATCCGATACGGTGTGAACGAAGTGCTGGTCGACCAGGATGTTATTGGAGTAGCCGCCCTGCGTGATGTCGCCATAGCGGTCGGGCACGCCGTAGGTCAGCGTGGCCCCCACATCGCAATACTGCTCTTCACCGGCCCTACAGCTGGGACAGGTGCGGCAGGAGTCGATGATCACGCCTACGCCGACCAGATCGCCGGGCTTGAATCTCGAGACGGCAGAACCGACGGCCGAGACGCGTCCGACGATTTCATGTCCGGGGACAACGGGATACACGGCGTTGCCCCACTCATTGCGAACGAAGTGAATGTCGGAGTGGCAAACGCCGCAGAACTGAATATCGACGGCAACATCGTTCTCCCGCGGATCGCGGCGGGAGAAGCGAAACGGTGCAAGCGGGGTGGTGGCGCTCTGAGATGCCCATCCCTGAGACTGAGTCATTGGAAAATCAACCCTCCACTGGAATAATGCGCAGGCAGCAACCCAGGATTCAGGTGTGCCTACTGCCCTGAGGTGATTGGCGCATTCAGCACCGGATGATCGAGGCCGCGCAGCTGGCGATCAGGCGCGCCATTCAAATCGAAGACGACCACCTCGTTCGCGCCCGACTTCATCCACGGAGCGGGCAGGTAGAGAGCCTTCTGCGGACCAACCTTCCAGAATCTCCCGAGTGGCCGATCGGTGATCCAAACCTCGCCTTTGCCCAGCGCGCTGGTGTCGAGAAAAGTATCGGCAGGCTGATCGACGTTAAACGCAGCCTCGTAAAAGCATGCACCGTGGCATGGCTTGTCTGTGAAGTGAAGGCTGCCGGGGTTGGTCATGGGCAGCGAATAATTATCCCAGCCGGTGAGCGGCTTGCCGGCCAGCTGCACCCCGTTGAGCAGTCCCACCTTCTCCCCGGGCAGAGCGTGCCCGTAATTCACGCGTCCCGTGTTTTCGAGAAGGATGTCGAGCTGGGCGCGCTTTGTCGAAATTTGCACGGGCAATGAACTCTGGTTGAGGCGCCGGTCAATCGTGCCGGCCAGCCTGCCGTCGATGTAAACCTGCGCGAAATCATGCACGACTCCGATTGCCAGGCTGCCCTTCACCGGCCCGGAGACAGTGGTGCGATAGAGCATGTAGCCATAAGATTGCCCCATCTGCTCCATAGTCAGAGGCTGATCAGAATGCCGTGGAGCGGGCAGGTTGTCCCACAAAGACGCGGAGCGGCCCAGCGTGAACGCCGGGACAGCGACCGCGTTTGGCGCGGCGGGGACAGGCGGCGGGGCAACGCCGGTGTCTCGCGCGATGATGTCGCGGAACATGGTGTACTTGCGCGTGGGATGGCCGCTCTCGTCGAGGGCGGAATCGTAGTCGTAACTGGTGACGTCGGGCTGATAGTTCTTGCCGTCCGAGTTGGCGCCGTTCATCCAGCCGAAGCTGGTGCCCCCTTCGAACATGTAGAGGCTGACGGAATATCCCTGGCGCAGCATCCAGTCGAGATCGTTCGCCTGCTGCTGAGCGTTGGTGTGCGCATGAGGCGCGCCCCAGTGATCGAACCAGCCATCCCAGTATTCACCGGTCATGTACGGCCCCTGAGGGCGCAGCTTCTTCAGCGTCGCGAAGGACTTTTGCGCCTCGCCGGGAGCGAAGTTGATGACCGCGGTCAGTTCTGGCAGGCTGCCGCGGGGTAGCTGTTCCGGACCATCGGCGGTAAACAGCTGGGCTTTGGTGAATCCGGCGTCGAGGAGCATGTGATGGATGTCTTCCATGTACGCGTGGTCGTCGCCGTAGCTGCCGTACTCATTTTCGACCTGGACGGCGATGATCGGACCGCCGTTGCCGATCTGCAGGGGCGCCAGTTCCTGACCGAGGCGCAGAAACCAGCGGCGAGCAGCCGCAAGGAATGTGGGATCGCGCGAGCGTACCTGCATGCCAGGCTCGTTCAGCAGCCAGGCGGGGTAGCCACCCCACTCCCACTCCGCGCAAATATAGGGGCCCGGGCGCAGGATGACATAGAGGCCTTCCTCCTGCGCCTCGCGAATGAACTCAGCAATATCGAGGTTGCCCGAGAAATCGTAGACGCCGGGGCGGGGCTCATGCTCATTCCAGAAGACGTAGGTGGTGACTGCATTCAGGCCCATGGCCTTTGCCATGCGGAACCGGTCGCGCCAATAAGCGCGCGGAACGCGCGGATAGTGCATGGAGCCGGAGATGATGCGGAAGGGCTTGCCATCGAGCAGGAACTGGCCATTGGCTGCGCGGAAGGAATGCTGCTGCGCGTCGGCATGGCGCGGTAAGGCCAGCGGCAGAGCAATCGTAGCGGCGGCAAGGAGGATCGAGGCAGATTTCCAGGCGATTTTCATGCAAGCCAGAGCGGTCCGGTTCAAAAGGAGAGAAGAACGCCCCGGAGAGCTGTGAGAGCGGGGCTGATGAGGAAGCTGATCAGGGGGCCTCCCCAGATAAAGATCAGGAAGAGGCCGATGATCCCAAGGGAGTCGTAGACGCGCAGGGCCTTGTAGGGCAGCAGGTGACGGAAGACGTGCGAGCCGTCGAGCGGCGGGAGAGGCAGCAGATTGAAGGCGGCGAGGATGAGATTGAGGATGATTGCGAGATAAAACAAGCCCACCAGGGGTATGAGGATCGACCCGGAGGCGGTGAGGATGCTGAGATTGCCGGAGGCGGCAACGAAATGCACAATGCCCGCGCCCGTTTTGCTGGTGCGCGAGATGATAAGCAGCACAATGGTGGCAACAACAGCGGCAAGAACATTGCTGGCCGGACCGGCAAGCGTGGTCAAAATGTCGTCGCGGGTGATGTTTTTGAAATTGCGCTGGGTGACCGGCGTGGGCTTGGCCCAGCCAAACAGGAATCCCGGGCTGACCAGCAGCATGATGGCAGGCAGAATGATGGTGCCGAACAGATCGATGTGCCGGATGGGATTCAGGGTAATACGCCCGAGCATGCGCGCCGTAGGATCGCCGAGACGATTGGCCGTCCAGGCGTGGGCCGCCTCATGCAGGCTGAGCGAGAAGAGGAGGACGGCAAACTCGAAGATCGCAAGGACGATATGAGATTGATCCATTGGGACGATTCGAGGATATCAGGGCGTGCAGCTCAAAGCGTCCTCGTTGAGAGCGGGCCGCTCAAATCGCTCTCCGGATTCGTCAGGTTCTGGCCTCTCACTCGTTGGGAGGAAGCTCGGCGCAAGGCCCCGTGCCGGAATCTTCGCTCAGCCTTCCCGCCTCCTGCTTGCCCTTGATTTTGCGTGCGGGAACCCCGCCTGCGATATTGTGCGGTTCGAGATCGTGGGTAGCAACAGCCTGGGCGCCCAGCATCGAGTCTTCGCCAATGCGCACCCCGGGCATCACCAGCGACCGGTACGTGACGCGCGCCGCGGGACCGACTTCGGTGCGGCGATGCTCGATGATGCAGGCCTCCACAGGGTCATGCGCGTGAGAGAAGACCGCTGCATGTTCCGAGACCGAAGTGCCGCGGCGAATGATCAGCTCGCCGCGATCGTCGAGCAGCACGTGATTGTGGATGATCACGTCATCTTCGAGAGTGAGATTGTATCCAAAAGTAAACTCTACGCCGTGATAGATCTTCACATTGCGGCCGATGCTTTTGAAGATGTGCTTACCCAGCATGGCGCGGAGGCGAAATCCAAGCCAGTGGTTGAGGGCGACCGGTGAGCGGTCGAACATCCGCCAGAACCACACCAAGGGCTTTATCAGCGCATAGCGCTTCGCGTCGATATCGCCGTAATACTCGGGCTCGAGGGTTACGTTGGCCGGATCCAGCGAAAGCTGAAGAACGTTAAACGGCAGCTCAGTGGCAAGGGTGAAGTTCAGGCGGCCTCCGTGCGGACGGCCGAGCATAAGCTGATGGAGGTTGTCGCGCACGATCTCGCCGCGCAGCGCAACATTCTTGTGCCGGGAGAACTCTTCGTCCAGATAATTGATCCAGCGGGTGAAAACTTCTCTGGCTTCGCGGGTCGGCTCAATCTCACGGTACTGGTAACGCGGCATAAGAGATAGATTATCGCCTGCGGCACAGCGATGCAGCTGAGTGAACAGAGAGACACGAGAGGCATTTGCAGCGCGGCGCGAAACACGGTAGGCTTCTGCTTCATTCATTCCCGGCAAGAAAGAGGGGAATTCCATGCAGGATGCACCGATTCAGACCCAGGAAGTCCCGGTAGTGCAGGAGCAGCGGACCTACTCCGGCTTGCTGGTCGCGTTGCTGGCAGTCGCTGTGCTGTGCGCGCTGGCTGGCTTGATCTGGAGCTACTCGCTGGCGGGCCGACTAACCCATGCCGAAGCCCAGGTGGCTTCGGCGCAGCAGCAGAATCAGAAATTGGCGTCTGCACTGAACGAGACGAACGCGCGGCTGCGGGTGACGACAGAGACATTGGGCCATTCTCTGGGGCTAACTCAGAAGCAACTCGATGAGCGGGCACAGGACCTATTGCGGCGGCAACAGGCCGACGCGAAACGCTTTGAGGGCGAGCAGGCCGCCGCGCGGCAGCAGATCAGCTCCGTTTCCAGCGACGTTTCGAGCGTCAAGACCGATGTGGGCGGTGTGAAAACCGATCTGAGCGCCGCGAAGACGGAGTTGCAGACCGCCGAAGCGCAGTTGCAGTCCATGAAAGGCGACATGGGCATTCAGAGCGGCCTCATCGCAACCAATGCGAAAGAGCTCGACATCCTGAAGCACAGGGGTGATCGCAACATCTATGAGTTCACCCTGAACAAGGGAAAGAAGCAGGCAGTCGGCACTGTGGCTCTGGAACTGAAGAAAGCCGATGTGAAGCACAGCAAGTTCACGCTGGTGGTCTTCGCCGACGATAAGGAGATCCAGAAGAAGGACAGGACGCTCGATGAGCCGGTCCAGTTCTACACGGGTAAGGATCACCTGCTGTATGAGCTGGTGGTAAACAATATCGTGAAGAACGAGGTACAGGGGTATATCGCAACACCGAAGGGTGCGCCGGTGCCGATAACGCCCACCGCTCAGTAAGCGAACCTCCGATTGAGATGTTCGAGTCTGAGATCAGGACGCGGGCAGCACATCGACCGACAAATAAGTGTGCTGTTCGACGGTCTGGCTGTTGACCGACGTTGAGGTGATGACCTCAAAGACCTGGGTGCCGGGAGGCGTCGGTGTGCTGGACGAGAGATGGTTCGATGACGAGCCTCCACCGCACCCCATAAGCGCAATCCCAAAGAGCAGCAGAGGCAGCAACAGAAAGAGGCCGGGACCGACGCCGCGACGGAAGCGCGCCCCGAACGGCGTGCAACAGAAGAAGACGCAGGCCAGGGCGCTTCCCTGAGCGGCGAGCAAGCGCAGATCTGCCGATGTTCCGGCCGATGAGGACGTCGTGACCGACAGGGTGGTTTGTCCGTTGCCGGTAACCGATGTTGGAGCAAAGGTACAGGTCGTAAAGGTATTCGCGGGCGGGTTGCAGCCGAACTGGATGGCCGTCGTGATGCCGGTGGCATCCGCAACGGTATAGGTGATTGTGCCGGACTCACCCTGGTGGAGAGTGAGGCTGGTGGCGCTGGGCGTAATGGAATAGGACTCAATGGCCATCGTGACTGCGGGGGAAACCGCTGCCTTGAAGTTGGAATCGCCGCCGTAGTGGGCTGTGATCTGATGGGAGCCGCCGCTGAGGCTAGAGGTGTTGAAGGTCGTGGTTGCCGTCCCGCCGACATTCTGCAGCGTGCCCTCACCGATGGAATTCCCGCCGTCGTAGAAGGTGACGGTCCCGGTGGGCAACACCGGATTGCCGCTCCCCGTGGTAGCCGTGCCCGCCACTGTAGAGGTGAAGCTCACGACAGTTCCAGCAAGCGCGACGGGATTGGAAACACTGAGAGTGACAGTGGATACGGCACCCGCCGAGCTAAGCACCAGGGGAGTGGAAGTACTGGCCAGCCAGTTTGTGTCTCCGGAATAGACGGCCGTGATGCTGTGCGAAACGGTGGTGCTCAGGCTCACCCCACTCAATACAGCCTGGTTGGAGGCAACCGTGACAGGACTGCCCAGCGGCGTGGTTCCATCGTAGAAGGTGACCGTCCCGGTGATATTGCTCGAGCCGGACGTCGCGGCTGCGGGAGCGATGGAGGCAGTCAGGGTTTCAGTGGTTCCGGCGGTCAGGCTGGTCGGCGTTGCAGTGAGGGTCGTGACTGTGGCGCCTTTGCCGGTACTGACGGTGACGGGCGACGCCGTCGCCGAACTGTAGCTCGCGTCACCGCTGTACGTGGCGCCGATACTGTGTGTTCCTCCGCTGGCGATGGTGATGCTCTGAACGGCGGTATAGGTGGGGCTGGCGCCGCCGAGCGTAGCGATACCAGCCGGATTGTTGTCGAGGGTGAAGGTGACGCTGCCGCTGGGCGGAGTCAGTTGGCTCGATGTGATGGTGGCCGTCGCCGTCACGCTACCTCCAACGGCAGTTGTGGTGCTGGAGAGAGACAGGCTCAGCGTGGGACTGAATTTCTCGATCAGGATGGTCACCGGGCTGGAAGTTGCCGGTGCATAATTGCTGTCACCGCTGTATTGGCCGGAGATGCTGTGACTGCCCACGGCCAGCGTGTTCCAGCCGTCCACAAGCTGGCCGGCGGTCAGGGTGACGGCGTTACCAATCTGCGTCGTAGAGTTGTCGTAATTATCGACGAAGATAATGGTACCGGTTGGGGTAGGCCCGGTTCCGCTGCCCGGCCCCACGACGGCGGCCACTGAGGCCACAACTCCGGGGTTCGAAGACTGATAGCCAGGAGACAGCGTCACCTGGGCGAGCTGCGTTCCTGCCGCCGCCGGTTGAGCGGCCTGCAATGCGGGCCGGATTGTCTGCGCCCGATTCGCAACGGCTACGGCGAACAGGCACAAGAGGAAGAGGAGGCGTTTCATCGTACCGGCAAACTGAAATTCTCCGCGGTGCTGCTATCGTCTCATCTTCGACCTTTGCGGAAACGGATGCTGTAGCACAAACGGGGCACAATGAAGGTCCCAGGTTGGTCAATGGTAACGGGCAGGCCCAGGACGGAAAAGAGAGAGAGCCAAGGCGGGAACATGAGTTTGAATGGCTTCCACTCAGCTCTGAATACAATCGGGAACAGTGGACCGTTCCTTTACCTTTGGGCAGCGCATTGCGCTCTGGATCGTACCCCGGCTGACGGCGCTGACCCTGGCGGCCATTGGCTCCACGCTGCGCTTCGAGGTCATCGCCGAAGAGGGAGCGGTTCCGGCGATGCCCCCGGCAAGGGGAATTTTTTGCTTTTGGCACCGTTGCACGTTGCCGGCAGGGTGGTACTTCCGCCATTTCCGGTGCTCAATCATGATCAGCCAGAGCTTTGACGGTGAGCTGATTGCCCGGACGCTGGGGCTGCTGGGCTACAACAGCGTGCGGGGGTCGAGTTCGCGCGGCGGCGTAGCGGGACTGATTGCGTTACGCGAGGTGCTGGCCTCAGGGATGCCGGTGGTGTTCACGGCGGATGGCCCGCGGGGACCGATTTACCAGACGAAGATCGGCCCGGTGAAGCTGGCACAGGTCACCGGAGAGCCGATCGGCAGCTTCTATCTGCTGCCCGAGCATGCCTGGACGATGCGCTCGTGGGATCGCTTTCTGGTGCCGAAGCCCTTTTCGCGGGTGGTGGTGAGCTGGGCCCGGGAAGTTCAACCGCCCACCGCAGATGCGGACAACGAGGCCCTGGAAGTAAAGCGTCAGGAGCTGAACGCTGCACTCGAGCGGGCGCGGCTGCGCGCGGAAGCCCATCTGGCAGGCCACCGGTAGAATCGACAGAGTGCTGGTCTCCGATTTCGACTTCCATCTTCCTGAAGAACTGATTGCGCAGGAGCCTCCGGCGGAGCGAGGCGGAGCGCGAATGCTGGCGCTCGACAGGGACACCGGCGCATGGCTCGACCGGCAGTTTCGCGATTTGCGGGAGATGCTGCGGCCCGGCGATCTTCTCGTTCTGAACGACAGCCGGGTCATCCCGGCACGGCTCTTTGCCCATCGCGCAGGGCTGCATACCCAGCCGAACCACCAGGTCACCGGACGCGTGCAGGTGTTGCTGGCCGAGCAGCTCTCCGAGTGGGAGTGGACAGCGCTGGTCCGGCCCGGGCGCAAGGTGCTGACCGGCGAGGTGCTGCGCTTCGGCAATGGAGAGCTGGAAGCCGAAGTTATCGCTCATGGAGAGTTCGGCGAGCGGACCTTGCGCTTCCGGCCGGAGGACGACTTCTTTGGCACCGTCGAAAAGCTGGGACACATCCCACTGCCGCCCTACATTCATCGCCAGGACCAGTCGGCGGATCGGGAGCGCTATCAGACGGTTTACGCCCGGGAGCGCGGCTCGGTAGCCGCGCCCACGGCCGGTCTGCACTTTACGCCGGAGATCCTCGATGCCATTCGCGCACGTGGGGTCGAAGTCGTCTCCGTGACGCTGCATGTTGGGCTCGGAACCTTTGCGCCGGTCCGTGTGGATCGTGTGGAGGACGTGCGGCTGCACACCGAGCGCTACACGATCTCCGCGGGAACCGCGGCCGCCCTGAATGATGCCCAGCGCCAAGGACGGCGAGTGGTGGCGGCAGGGACAACAACGGTGCGGACGCTCGAGCACTGCGCGTGCGCAGGCCGCGCGTTCGAGCCCCATTCGGGCGCCACCAGCATTTTTATCTCACCCGGTTTCGAGTTTCGTGTAGTTCGAGGGCTGCTGACCAACTTCCACCTGCCGCAGTCGACGCTGCTGATGCTGGTGAGCGCCTTCGCCGACCGCGAGAACGTATTGGCCGCCTACCGCCATGCTGTTGAGGCACGCTACCGCTTCTTTTCCTATGGGGACTGCATGTTTATTTCCTGAAGAACTGCCGTCCGGCGACTCTCTCGGATCGAGGCCCCGCACTCATGCAGACCTCTACCAGATCCTGCACACCTTAGCCCGAACCATGGACTGCCCTTGTTTGCAGCCAAAGGCCTCGGCGAACTGTGGCAGGTCAGAGACGATGCCGTTGACGCGGTATTTCCCCGGGGAATGCGGATCGGTGATGGCATTCACGCGCAGATCTTCGGGGCGCACGTTTTCGCATGCCCACTGCGCATAGCCGATGAAGAAGCGCTGCTCGGGGGTGAATCCCTCTTTGGGCTGGAGGTGCCAGCCTTTGGTTTCCTGCTTCCACGCGTTCCAGGCAAGGAGGGTGCCACCCAGGTCGGCAACGTCTTCGCCGCTGGTGAGCTTTGAGTTGATGTGGATCTGATCGATGACTGTGTAGCCGGCGTACTGATCGCGCAGGCAGTCGATGTGTTGTTCAAAGCCCTTCGCGTCGGCCGGCGTCCACCAGTCGCGCAGATTGCCTTGCCCGTCGAACTGACGTCCCTCGTCGTCGAAGGCATGGGTCAGCTCGTGGCCGATGGTACCGCCGGTGTCGCCATAGTTCGGCGCGTCATCCTCTTTAGGATCGTAGAGCGGCGGCTGCAGCACGCCCGCGGGAAAGTTGATGTCGTTCATCTGCGGGTCGTAGTAGGCATTGACGGTGGGAGGGGTCATCGCCCATTCGCTGCGGTCCACCGGCTTCCCCACCTTGGCCCAGTCGCGCTTTTCTTCGAAGACATGCGAGCGCTGCACGTTGCCGAAGTAGTCGCCGCGCTCGATGCTGAGCGAGGAGTAATCCCGCCACTTATCCGGATAGCCGATCTTGTTGCGGACCATGTGCAGCTTGGCGATGGCCTGCTTTTTGGTGGCGGGGCTCATCCAGTCGAGGTTCTCGATTTCGTGCTGCATGGCCTCCTCGATCTGCTCGGTCATGGTGAGAACCTTTTGTTTAGTTTCGGGCGAGAAGTTGCGAGCGACAAATTCCTGCCCCAGAGCCTCCCCCAGATGATCGTCGACCTGTTCCTCGCAGCGCTTCCAGCGCGCCTGCATCTGCGGCACGCCGCGCAGGTATTTCCGGTAGAAATCAAAGCTCGCATCCTCGAAAGGGGCGGAGAGGCTGTTGGCCGCGGCATTTAGCGCGTGAATACGGAGATAGGCTTTCAGATCATCCAGCGGCTCATTGGCCAGCTCGTTTTGAAGTGCAGCCAGAAACTTCGGTTGCGCGACGTCGACGTTCGAAAGAACCGACGCGGGAATATTCTCCTGCTCGAGGTAAGCGCCGATCTGCAGGTCCGGAGCCAGTGCATCGACATCGCCAATCTTCATCGGGTGGTAAAGGTTATAAGGATTGCGCCGCTCCACGCGGGTCAGCGAAGCCTTGGCCAGTGCCGTCTCAATGCGCATGGTGGCCGCCGCATCGCGATCGGCCTGGGCCTGCGGCTCGCCCGACAAAACCAGAAGATGCGCCAGGTAGGCGACGTACTTTTGGCGAGTCTCAACGATCTTTTCGTCGGCCTTCGTGTAGTAATCGCGATCGGGAAGGCCCAGTCCGCCGGCTGCAATGCCGACAATCACCATATTCGCGCTTTTCGGATCCTGCTCGGAGCCGGCGGAGAAAAAGTAAAGCCCGCGGCGATCAGCACCCTCGCGAAGAAAGGCGGCCAGCTGATCGCGATTGCGGATGGCAGCGATGCGGTCCAGCTCCGGCTCGAGAGGAGCCAGGCCGCGAGCGTTGATGGCGTCCGTGTCCATGCACGCCGCGAAGTAATCGCCGATTTTCTGCTGAACGGGTGTGCGATTCTGCATCTTCGCATCCTGGTCGAGGATGCCCCAGAGCAACTGCTGGTTCTCGTTCGCCAGCTTGGCGTAAACGCTCCACGCAGCTTCGTCCGAGGGGATGGGATTGTTCTTGACCCAGCCGCCGCATACATACTGATAGAAGTCCACGCACGGGTCGGCGGTGCGGTCCATATCGTTCAGGTCGAGGCTGGGCGAATAGGGCACGGCGCTGAGCGGCTTCTCCGGGGTGGCCTGGGCAAAGCCGGCTGAGACCGAAGCCGCAGCCAGGGCGAGAGCCAGAAGGCGATGGATCATGAAGGGGTCTCCGTAACGGAGGATTATAGCGGCTGGCATGTGCCCCGGAGCGGGTTCGCCGAGATCGAGAGGGGCTGCACCAAAGCGGTAAACTCGAAGCTTGATGCCTTCCCAATCCGAAAAGCCGCCGGTCTATCTGCTCGATGCGATGTCGTTCATCTTTCGCGCCTATCACGCCATGCAGCGCTCCAGGCCGATGTCGACGCGCACCGGGGTGCCCACGGCGGCGGCCTACGTCTTCGTCAATATGATCAACAAGCTGCGCCGCGATTTCTCGCCGGAGTATTTCGCGGCAGTCTTCGATGTATCCGGCCCGGTATTCCGCGATGCTCGCGCAAAGGAGCTGACCCTGAAGAAGTTCAGCGCGGAGACACAGACCTACGAGAAGGTGGAGTACGGGGGCTATAAGGCCAATCGCACTGCGATGCCCCCGGATTTGTCACAGCAGCTGCCCTATATTCGCCGCGCGCTGGATGCGTACCGCATCCCGATTCTGCAGGCGGAAGGCTTCGAGGCTGACGATGTCATCGGCACGCTGGCCTGCAAGGCGGCTGAGGCCGGGCATCCGGTCTTTGTCGTCTCCAGCGACAAGGACATGATGCAGCTGGTAAATGACCGGGTGAAGGTCATGAACCCGATGAAGGACAACCTGATCCTCGATCGCGGGAAAGTGGAAGAGACCCTGGGAGTGCCGCCGGAGCGGGTGATCGACGTCATGGCGCTGCGCGGAGACACCATCGACAATATCCCGGGCGCGCCGGGCATTGGAGACAAGGGATCGGTCGAACTCATCCAGCAATTCGGCACGCTGGAGTCCCTGCTGGACCGCGCCGACGAAGTGAAGCGCAAAACATATCGCGAGTCGTTACAGAACAATCGAGAAGCGGTGCTGCTCAGCAAGGAGCTGGTGACGATTCACTGTGAGGTTCCGCTCGAATTCGATCCCGAGATCATGCGCACCCAGGAGCCGGATACCGCGGCCTGCCGAGCCCTGTTTACCGAGCTGGAATTTACGACGCTGCTGCGCGAGCTGGGTTCGGTGGATCTGCCGGCCGCCGCGGGGTACGTCCTGGAGCCGACGCCCGAGCAGGTAAAGACCTTCCACGTCCAGGCCAGGGAACACGGCTTCGCCCTGGCGCTGCCCACTTCGGAGATTGAATCGGCGAGCGAGCAGGTGAGCGAGCAGGAGTCGGAAGCGCTGAAAGAGAAAGAGCCCGAGCTGAAGACGATGTCGCTGCTCGATCTCGCCGAGGCGGCAGAAAAGCCGGCCGAGACCGCCCCACGAGAGCTGCGGGCGGGCGTGGCGGCCGCTCCGGACAGCGCACTGATGCCGCCCCTTGAGTCGCTGCGGTCTCTGCTGGAAAATGAGTCAGTGCCGAAGCGCGTGCACGATTTGAAGGGCGTCCTCCGGGCTCTTGAGTCTCAGGGCATTGAGCTGCGCGGCGACGTCGACGATGTGATGCTGTACTCCTACCTGATCAATCCCACGCATGCGACCCATCGCCTGGCCGATGTGGCGGCGCGCTTCACCGAACGTCCGCTCAGCGAGACAGGGGAAAAGCAGCTTGCCGAGGCCGCGCATACCATTCGCGGACTTGCCGCGATGATGCGCGACGAAGTGGATACGCAGGGCGAGCGCCGAGTCTATCAGGAGATCGACCTGCCGCTGGTTCCGGTGTTGCTGGGAATGGAGCGAGCGGGGATCCGGGTCGACTCAGAACTGCTGGCCGCAATGGCCGGGCGACTCGCGGCTGATATGGACCGGATCGGTGAAGAAATCTACTCGCTGGCCGGGCACCGGTTCAACATCAATTCGCCGAAGCAGCTGGGCGATGTGCTCTTCAACAAGATGGGCTTGCCGCGGCCGCTGAAGTACGGCAAGGGCAAAGTGATTTCAACCGCCCAGGATGTGCTGGAAGAGCTGGCCGTGCACAATGATGTGCCGCGCAAGGTGCTTGAATACCGGCAGCTGGCGAAGCTGAAATCGAATTACGCCGATTCCCTGCCCCAGCTTTGCGATGTCGAAGGCCGCGTTCATACGACATTCAACCAGGTGGGAACGGCGACGGGGCGCCTATCGTCGACCAATCCGAATTTGCAAAATATCCCAATCAAAACAGAGCTGGGACGGGAGATTCGCGCCGCCTTCATCGCAGCGTCGGGATGCGTGCTTCTTTCTGCCGACTACTCGCAGATCGAGCTGCGGCTGCTGGCGCATTTCTCCGGCGATCCGCTGCTGGTGCGCGCCTATCAAACCGGCGAAGATATTCATACGCTGACCGCGGCAGAGGTCTTCGGGGTTCCTGCGGAGACGATGAGCAAGGAGACGCGCAACCGCGCCAAGGCGGTGAACTTCGGAATCGTTTACGGGATCTCGCCCTTTGGGCTCGCAGCTCAGCTGGGCATCGACCAGCACGAGGCGCGGCTGTATATCGAAACCTACTTCGCGCGCTACCAGGGAGTCCGCGCCTACATCGACCGCATGCTGGACGATACCCGGCGTGAGCAGATGGTGCGAACCATGTTCGGGCGCATCCGCCCCATTCCCGATATCCATAGCCGCAATGCCAATCAGCGCGGATTTGCGGAGCGCACGGCGATCAACACTCCGCTCCAGGGCACGGCGGCCGATCTCATCAAGCTGGCCATGATCCGCATCAATCGGCGGCTGACCGAAGAAAAGCTGGCCACACGCATGACGCTGCAGGTCCATGACGAGCTGGTCTTTGACGTTCCCCATGCGGAGGTGGATACAGTGCGGACGCTGGTGCAGCGCGAGATGGAGCACGTGGCTGAATTGAGCGTCCCACTGGTAGCCGATATCGGAGTCGGGCCGAACTGGCGGGATCTGGAGTAAGGCTCATGCCCCCAATTCAGCCCGAATCGCTCCGGCGATGCTGTCGGCATGACGGCGCATGGCCTCTTCCGATTCGGCCTCGATCATGACGCGGGCCAGTGCCTCCGTTCCCGAGTAGCGAACCACGACCCTTCCGCTCTCGGCGAGCTCGGCCTCCGCGGCGCGAATTGTATCAGCGACGGATGCAATCTCTTCAAGCGGCCTCTTCTCGCGCACGCGCACATTGACGATGACCTGAGGGAAGACCTTGAGGTCAGCGATCAGTTCATGCAGAGGACGGCTGGAGCGGCGCACCGCATCGAGAACCACCAGAGCCGTGAGCAGGCCATCGCCGGTGGTGGCGAGGTGCGGGAAAAGGATGTGCCCGGATTGTTCCCCGCCCAGTGAAGCCTGCTCCAGCCGCATGCGTTCGAGGACATATTTGTCGCCCACCGGCGCGCGCAGCATGCGGATGCCATCGCGGCGCAGTGCCGCTTCAAGACCCATATTGGACATCGTGGTCGCGACCACCGTGGCGTTGTGCAGCATGCCCTGCTTCTGCATGTCACGGGCAGCCAGCAGCATCACCGCATCTCCGTTGACCACGTTTCCTCGCGCATCCGCAAAGAGAGCGCGATCGGCATCGCCGTCGAAGGTGACGCCCAGATCGGCGTGGAGCGATTTGGTCTCCGCAGCCACCACCTCCGGATGGAGCGCTCCGCAGTTGGCATTGATGTTGCGGCCGTCAGGCTTTGCATGGGTCAGACGAATCGTTCCGCCGAGATGAGCAAACAACTCGGGCGCGATCGCCGAAGCTGCTCCATTGGCGCAGTCCAGAACCACGCTGAGTCCGTTGAGATTGAGGCCCGGAACGGCGAAGCGCAGGAACTGCTCATAGTCAGCCCGGTAGCTGAGGTTGGCAGCAGAAGCGCCGCCTGCCTGTCGCGGACTGAGATTCTCGAGGCGGCGAAAAATTTCCGTCTCAATGCGCAGTTCGGTTTCATCCGGCAATTTGTAACCGTCGCTGCCGAATACTTTAATGCCATTGTCCTGCCAGGGATTGTGAGAAGCGGAGATTACGACACCCGCAGAAAATCCACGGCGGCGAGCCAGCCACGCGATGGCCGGAGTCGTAATCACGCCGGCATTCTCTACAGCAGCTCCGCCATCGGTCAGGCCCGTAGTAATCACCGATGCGATCCATTCGCTGGACTCACGCGTATCCATGCCGAGCAGCACGCGCGGCTGACGATCTGCACCATTCACCTGGTGCGCGAGGGCGAGTCCGGTCGCGTAAATCGTCTTTTCGTCGAGCGGCGTTTCGCCGGCGACCGCGCGGATACCATCCGTACCAAAAAGCTTCCTCATGATTCCTGATCTTCTCTTTCGATTGCGGTAACCCGGCTCCGTATACGGCCGCTGGCCAGCCGGGTGGTGATAATCTGCCCTTCCTCAGCTTGCTCTGCGCTGCGCAGCAGCTCACCTCTCTGATCGTAGACGAGCGCATAGCCGCGGCCGAGGACGGCCAGCGGAGACATCGCGGTCAGCTGACCGTTCAAATTCGCAGCGCGTTCCCGGCAGGCGCGCAGGTGCTCACGCTGCGCCCGCACCAGGCGCAGGTCAAGGGCAGCCAGTTTCTCCCGGGCAATCTCGGCCCGGCGCGAGACATCCTGCCGGGCGAGCCTGGTCTCGACCTGTTGCAATCGCTCGGCGAGGCTGCGGCATTGCGCACGTCCCAGCGCTTCGAGGCGCAGGCTCAGATCGTCGACGCGCTGATGGCACCGGCGCAGCAGGTCCTTTTCGCGGATGAGAATGGACTCGACGCGAACCCGAGCAAAAGCGTTCGTCGCCTGCATGAGCCGATAGCGGCCGGCGCGTATCAGGCGGTGATCGAGCGTGTGAACATGCTCGGCAATATTGTGCAAAGCTGCGGTGACCAGTTCGGCGGCAGCGGAGGGTGTGGGAGCGCGCAGGTCGGCGATAAAATCCACGATAGTGAAGTCCGTCTCGTGACCGATGGCGGAGATGACGGGCAGCTCCGATGCAGCAATAGCCTCCGCAAGGAATTCCGTATTGAACGGAGCGAGGTCCTCAAGCGATCCGCCGCCGCGCGCGATGACGATGACATCCACCTCGCGCGTGCGGTTGAAATATGCGATTCCGGCAGCGACTTCGGAGGCGGCCGCTTCGCCCTGCACCAGCGCCGGATAGAGCAGCACATGCAGTCCGGCGTGACGGCGATTCACGATGTTCAGAAAATCGCGGATGACCGCCCCTGTGGGCGACGTCACGATGCCGACACAGTGAGGAAATGCGGGCAGAGGCTTTTTGCGGCTGGGGTCGAAGAGGCCTCGTGCCTCAAGGCGCTGTTTGAGCTGCTCAAAAGCGATCTGCAGCGAGCCGGCGCCCACCGGCTCAAGAAATTCGGCGACCAGTTGCATCTGTCCGCGCTGCTCGTAGACGGAAACCTTGCCGCGGAGCAGAATGTGGAGACCGTCGGCGGGCTTGAAGCGCAGCAGGGATGCCTGACGTCGGAAGAGCACAGCCGGCAGCTGAGCATCGCCGTCCTTGAGCGTGAAATAGATGTGACCGGAGGGCGCGGAGCGCAGGTTGGAAATTTCGCCTTCCACCCACAGGTCCCCATACTCGCGCTCCACGTGCAGGCGCACCTCGCTAACCAGATCGCCGACCTGCCAGATGCGGCGCGCAACCGGGGCGGCCTCGAACGAGAAGCCTAGCTGGCCTTCGCTGCCACGCTGCGAACTGGGCAGAGTGCTCACAAATGCTGAGTATAGACGCCGCGGCCATTTGTATTTCGGGATGCCGAAACCCGATAATGAGCCAAATCTGATTCCCAGGATGGCTGATGATTCAACGGATGGCTGTGTTGGTGGTTGCGCTGTTGGCCGGGTCGATCGCGGTTGCGCAAAGCTTCACGCTCCAGCAGGTGATGAGCGCGCCCTTCACGTCGGAGCTGCAGACTGCACCTGCCGGCGGGCGGTTCCTGTGGATCGCCAATCAGGAAGGCCAGCGCAACATCTGGGTCGCGGAGAAGAGCGGCTCGGCCTACACCGTACACCGCATAACCAGCGACGATGCTGACGACGGCATTGATGTCGGCGATATTTCGTGGACGCCGGATGGGGAAAAGATTGTTTATGTCCGCGGCGGCGACTTCGAATTTCCCGAACGGCCATCCCCCAATCCGGCGCTGGTGCCCCAGGGCGTCGAGCAGGACGTTTACATTGTGGACGCGCGCGGGGGCGATACGCGCAAGCTGGGCGCAGGGCGCGAACCGCAGGTCTCGCCGGACGGCGCCACGGTAGCCTACCTGGACAACGACCAGATTTGGACGCTGGATCTGCGCGATCCCAACGCGAAGCCCGTGCAGTTGCTGCACGAGCGCGGCCAGCTGGATGCGCTGCGCTGGTCGCCGGACGGGAAGTATCTGGCCTTCACTACCGACCGCGGGGATCATGCGTTTGTCGCGGCGTATTCCTTTCCCGAGAAGGCGCTTCGCTACCTCGACCCGTCGACGGAGATTGACCGGGATCCGGTCTGGTCTCCGGACAGCCGGGAGATTGCCTTTGTTCGCGTTCCGCCGGATACGTCGGGCATCGACTTTAAGCCCCGGCGCGAAGCCGTGCCCTGGTCGCTGCGGGAGGCCGATGCACAAACCGGACAGGGTCGCGAAGTTTGGCGGGCGCATACCGGCCCGGGCAGCGTCTTCCACGCAACCGAGTCCGACCAGCAGCTGTTCTGGAGCGCCGGTGATCGCATTGTCTTTCCCTGGGAAGGAACGGGCTGGGTGCATCTGTACTCAGTCGCGGCCAGCGGAGGGACGGCAACGGAGCTGACGCCTGGCGATTTTGAAGTGGACTACGTGGCGTTCAGCAAAGACCGAAAGACGCTCGTCTACTCGTCGAATCAGGACGACATCGACCGCCGGCATCTTTGGGAAGTAGCTGCGGACGGCAGGACGCCTCGGCAGATCACGCACGGAGAGGGCCTGGAGGTGATTCCGGTGATCGCACCGGATGGCACAATCGCGGTGTTGAGGTCCGATGCTCGGCTGCCCCTGCGTCCAGCAGTGGTGGAACGGAGCGGCGCCATGCAAGACCTGGCGCCGCAGATGATTCCCGCGGATTTTCCTGCAAACCAGCTCATCGTCCCCCGGCAGGTGATCTTCCCCGCCGCCGACGGAATGAAGATTCACGGACAGCTGTTCCTGCCCGCGTCAGCCGAGGACGGTAAGAGGCATCCGGCGATTGTGTTCTTTCACGGTGGCTCGCGGCGGCAAATGCTGCTGGGCTGGCATTACATGGACTACTACTCCAACGCCTACGCCGAAAATCAATACCTGGCGAGTCTGGGGTACATCGTGCTGTCGGTGAATTACCGCAGCGGCATTGGCTATGGGCTCGACTTCCGCGAGGCGCTGAATTATGGGGCTGCGGGCGCCAGCGAGTTCAATGACGTGCAGGGCGCAGGGCTCTATCTGCGGAACAGGCCTGACGTGGACGGCGCGAAGATCGGAGTGTGGGGCGGCAGCTATGGCGGCTATCTCACGGCGCTGGCGCTGGCGCGCGCATCGGATTTGTTTGCGGCTGGCGTGGATTATCACGGAGTCCACGACTGGAACCTGGAGCTGACCAACTGGGGCCCGTACAATCCGAACGCAGATCCGAACGCGGCGAGGATTGCGTGGGAGTCGTCCCCGCTGGCGAGCGTAAAGACCTGGCGGTCGCCGGTGCTGCTCATGCAGGGCGACGATGACCGCAACGTGCAGTTCTCCAACACCGTGCGGCTGGCCGCGGCGTTGCGCGCGCAGGGGAAGCCCTTTGAGGAGCACGTCTTCCCGGATGAGATTCACGGGTTCCTGCTGCACCGCTCATGGATGACGGCCTATTCGCTGGAGGCGGATTTCTTCAACCGCAAGCTGAAGGGCGAAGATTCGGCTGCGAGTCACTGAGCGACAGCAAAGGCACCGCAGGCGGGAGGCGTTCGTACCCATTATGCAAATCACCAGTCACGATGCGCTCATCGTTATCGATGTGCAGAACGATTTCTGTCCGGGCGGAGCGCTGGCGGTCCCGGAGGGCGATGCCGTCATTCCGGTGATTCACCACATCGCGGAGCGCTTCGAGCACGTCCTGCTCACCCAAGACTGGCATCCGCCGGGGCATTGTTCGTTTGCCTCGAGCTATCCAGGGAAGACGGCCGGGGACGTGGTGACAGTTGGCGACCACGAGCAGCGGCTGTGGCCGGATCATTGCGTGCGGGCTACATGGGGCGCGGCGCTGCATCGGGAGCTGAATCTGGAACGGGCGGAGCTGATCCTGCGGAAGGGGTTTCGCAAGGAGACCGATTCATACTCGGCATTCTTCGAGAATGACCACGAGACGGCGACAGGACTGGCGGCCTATTGCGGGGAACGCGGGCTCACGAGGATGTTCTTCGCGGGGCTGGCGTATGACTTCTGCGTTGGCTTCTCGGCGCTCGATGCGCGGCGGGTGGGGTTTGAGGCGGTAGTAATTCGCGACGCGTGTCGCGGGATCGATGTGGATGGGTCGGTGGCAAAGACGGAGGCGGATTTCGAGCGTGATGGGATTTGGGTGGTGGGAAGCGGAGAGTTAGCTGAGTGAACTCTCAGTGGAAGTCGTGCGACCGAACCTCGACGGAATTATCTGCAAGGGGTATAAGGCGCATGGCTTTCACATGGATGACGTTGTCCTGATTCTGCAGTGGCCCTTCGACCAGCAGGAAGCGGCTGCGGGTGACGGTGACCATATTCCTCTCATAAAGGTCTGGCGTGACGATGACGTTGGCGATGCCGGTCTCGTCTTCCATCGAAATAAAGATGAAGCCTTTCGCTGTACCAGGGCGTTGACGAGCGATCACGCATCCGGCGGCGCGGACCCACTCGCCGTCGCGATGATGGTGGAGTTCTTCGGCGGTAAGAACTCGCTCACGGCGGAGGGCGGCACGGCGATACGCCATGGGGTGCTTTCCCGTGGTCAGGCCGGTGCCGGCGTAGTCGGCAACGAGTCTCTCTTCTGCCGTCATCTGCGCAAGGGGTGACGGGTCGGTGGCATCGGCGAGCAGCGCGCCGGTAAGCTTGAGGAGCGGGCCTTCGGGCTTGCCGGCGCGTTCCACCTGCCAGAGAGCATCACGGCGATGGCTAACATCGGAGACGTTGTTGAGGGCTCCGATGTTGGCAAGGAGGGTAATCTCCTTCCGATTCAGCAAAGGAATCCGCAGCGCAAAATCGTCGACCGAGCGGAATGGCCCATGTTGCTTACGAGATTCAACGATACTGCGGCCAACATGTTCGCGGAGTCCGCGCGCGTAGCCCAGGCCGAGGCGAAGCACTTTGCCAGAGCTCAGAGGCTGTATGGCAGCTGTATCAGTGGAACTTACACTTCCAACCGCAGATCCCTCATCTTCGCGCTCAGCTCGGGATGACATGTCCTGTTCGACGGTGCATGGCCAATCGGAGACCTGAATGTCGATGGGGCGGACCTTTAGTCCGTGGCGCTGCGCGTCCTTCACGAGCACAGCGGGCGAGTAAAAACCCATGGGCTGGTTGTTGAGTATGGCGGCGGTGAAGGCAGCAAGGTACTTCACCTTGAAGTAAGCCGAGGCGTAGGCGATGAGCGCGAAGCTGGCGGCGTGGGATTCAGGAAATCCGTAGAGTGCAAAGGAACTGATGGCCTGGACGATCTCGTCCTGAATGGATGAGCCAATGTTGTTTTCGGTCATCCCTCGGCGCAGCTTGCCTTCGAGGTCCTTCATACGCTGCCAGGAGCGGCGCATGCCGACGGCGCGGCGAAGCTCTTCGGCTTCGGAGCCACTAAAATTGGCGACGGTCATCGCGATGCGCAGGAGCTGTTCCTGAAAGAGCGGAACACCAAGGGTACGCTCAAGGACTGGAATCAGTGACGGATGCGGGTAAGTGACCTCTTCCTTATGCTGGCGGCGACTCATGTAAGGGTGCATCATTCTGCCGACAATCGGCCCGGGGCGGATGATGGCCACCTGGACGACAAGGTCATAGAAGTGCTCGGGGTTGTTGCGGGGAAGCGAGGCCATCTGCGCGCGGCTCTCGATCTGGAACATGCCCACAGTATCGGCGCGCTGGAGGACCTTGTAGACTTCGGGATCTTCGGGGAGCTGGGCGATGTCAGCCTGATCGCCATAGTGCTGCGGGATCAGTTCCAGGCAATCTTTGAGGACGGCCATCATGCCAAGGCCGAGCAGGTCGACCTTGATGATGCCGAGTTCGGCGCAGTCTTCTTTATCCCATTGAACGACGGTGCGGCCAGGCATGGAGGCGCGCTCGAGGGGGACGACATGGTTGAGCAGTCCCTGGCAGATGACCATGCCGCCCGAGTGCTGGCCGAGATGGCGAGGCAGGTCCTGCAGGCGCACGCAGAGCTCGAGGTATTTAGCGATGCGCGGATGCTGGATGTCGAATCCTGCATGGTGAAAGGAGTTGGCCATGGTATCGTTTTCGCCGCGCCACTCCCACTGGCTGACGAGGCTCGACAAGCGGCCTAGGGATTCGGCATCGAAGCCGAGAGCTTTGCCGACTTCACGGGCGGCGGATTTGCCGCGGTAGGTAATGACGTTGGCGGTCATGGCCGCGCCCAGCTCGCCGTAGCGCCGGTAGACGTACTGGATGGCCTGCTCGCGCTTCTCTTCTGAAGGCAGGTCGAGGTCGATGTCGGGCCACTCGCCGCGGTTCTCGCTGAGGAAGCGCTCAAAGAGCAGTTTCATGCCGACAGGGTCGATGGCGGTGATTTCGAGTGCGTAGCAGACTGCGGAGTTGGCTGCCGAGCCGCGACCCTGAATGAGGATGCCGTTGCGCTTGCAGTACTGGACAATGTCCCAGACGATGAGGAAGTATCCTGCAAAGCCGAGCTTTGCAATCAGCGCCAGTTCGTAGTCGACTTGCTTGCGGGCGAGGGCGACAAGGCCGGGATTGTTTTTCGTGCCATAGCGGAGACGAACGCCTTCATCGACGCGCTTGCGAAGGAAAGAGTCCATCGACTCGTCATCGGGGATTGGATAGCGCGGGAATTTGTAGCCGAGGTCGTTCAGTTCGAATTGCAGGCGTTGGGAAATGTGCAGCGTGTTTTCGATAGCTCCGGGAATGTCGCGGAAGAGCGCGGCCATTTCGGTGGCTGAACGCAGATGACGCTGGGAGTTAGAGGCAAGAAGGCGGCCTGCGTGATCGAGGTCGGTGTGGTTGCGAATGGCGGTGAAGAGGTCCAGGATTTCGCGATCGATAGCTTTGGCGTAGCGGACTCCGTTCGTCGCGACAACAGGCAGGTGGAGAGAGCATGCGATGCGCAGCGCGGCCTGGTTGCGCCATTCCTCCTCGCGCTCCTGATGGCGCTGGAGCTCGATGTAGACATTATCGCGACCATAGATGCGCAGCAGATTTTCGACGACGGTGCGGCCCTCGGCTTCGCCGCCATTAACCAGCGCAGCTGCAAGAGGACCTTCGCCGCCGCCGGTGAGGCAGATGAGTCCTTCTGCGTATTGGGCGAGGTCGTCGCGCGTGGCTGCACCTTCGGCTTTACTCATCTCGCGCATCTTGAATTCCGTGATGATCTGACAGAGGTTCTGATAACCGGTGCGCGATGCACAAAGCAGGGGCAGACGCGCAGGCTCGGAGGGATGCTGGTGCGGCAGCCACGCCGGCGGCGTAAGGCGCGGGCCGAAGGCGGAAGTGGCGATCTCCGCACCCACGTGCGCGCGAATTTTGTTGCTCTGCGCGCTGTGATGCATGCGTGCCGAGCCGTAAACACCATTTCGGTCGAGCAGGGCGAGGGCGGTAATCTCGAGTTCGAGCGCGCGCTCGATCAGATCCTCGGGCTGCGATGCTCCTTCAAGGAAGCTGAAGGCGCTGGCGGCGTGAAGTTCGACGTAGCTTCCGTGCCCTTTTGCCGGCTCAGTCTTCATCGGGTCAGTCATAGAGAGCCTCGATGCGCCAGTCCTGCTTCATGGGGTGGCACGCAAGGCAGCAGCAGAGGAAGCTGTCGCCTGAGTGGGCCGTCAAATCCCATTTCTCGACAGACCAGCAGTTCGCTCCCCACCAGTCGCCGGAAGAGAACCATGGACCGTAGGCGCGCTCCACCTTATAGCGCTGGTTGCGGAAGAAGAAGGAGGCCGGAGTGCGCTGGCGGAGGAGGACCGTTACGGGCTCTGCAGGACGCAGGCGGCGGATCGCCCCGCTGGTGCGGCCTTTGGGTGCAGCTGCTGGCTGTGCTGGTGGGACCGCGAAAGCAGCCATGCGGAAGGCGTCGGAGCGGTGCGTGTCTTCGAGGACGGCGCTTCCGGCATTCTGCTTGCCCACGATGCTGCGGATGCGGGCGAGAGTGATGTCAAGGTGATCGGGCTCCGGTAATTGTGGTGAAAAAAGCCCCATCTGCACTTTGCTGGTGCTGCCGGGATCGGCCGTGAGCGTGACGGATACGATGGCAGCATGCGGCGGGTGCGCCTGCAGTTCAAGATGGAGCAGCTTGAGCCAGAGCCGGCGGTCGTTCCCGGGAAGTGCGGGGCGCACAGTGCGGGTGTGCGTGGCGCCGCCTTCCAGCGTCAGGTGAACGGTAACGGAAGCCAGGGCCAGGATGTGCGCCGTGGCGCGGGCGATGAGGTGATCGAGCAGGACGCCGAGGACGAAGAGAAGCGAGTCGAGTAACTCAACGGGCGAATCGAGCTGCATTTGCTCTTCCAGAGTGAAGGCAGAAGGCGTGGGAACGAGCAGATGCGGAGCCTCTCCGCGTGCAAACTGGCGCAGGCGGCGCCCATCCTGGCCGAGGCGGACGATGAGTTCTTTTTCCGGCAGAGCAGCGAGAGCCCCCAGGCTTGAGATACCCCATCGCGCGAAGGTCTCCTGTTGTTCGGGAGTAAGTTGGAGAACGGAGAGGGGCAAAGGCGCGAGGACCCTGGCTTCTTCTCCAGTCGGAATGACGGCGCTGCGGATCGGCAGGCTGCGCGCAAGGCAAATAGCGGCGTGCAGATTGGCACTGATTACAACCCCGGCGTAAATCCCCAGATCGCAGACGGCGGCAAGCAGGTCTTTCGCCAGCGTGGCGGGTGGTCCAAAGAGCTTTTCGGTTCCGGCTACGTCGAGAATCGAACAGAAAATCGTATCTTCGCTGCGGTCTTCAATGCGCGGAGAAAACCGCCCGGCACACTGCAGCAGTGCGGCGCGGGCGCTGCTCTCCTCTGCGCAGGAACGCGGCAACAGCGTAACCGCGGGAAAAACCTCCATCTCGGCTCGGGTCATGCCGGCAGCAACACCCAGAGCATGTGCGCGTGTATTGCGCGAGCAGATGAACTGGCGCGGCGCTTCTCCCTCGAGGATGGCTACGGGCTCGGCACGCAGATCAGGCCGCAGACGGAGAATGGCCTGGGCAGGAAATTCGCGGACATAAAGACAGGCATAGAGAGCAGGGTTCATGGGCGGCCTGTGCTTCTTCCTGTCCATGGGGACAGTGTTTGCCAGCGAAGGCTGTGGTCGCTTTGCGGCGGTTTGCGGGAGGAGAAATCGATCACCCCGGAAATTTCGGCGCGCGCAAATCGTTCGCGGGCTATCTCGACGCTGAATTCGGCGCCGGTGAGGACGGCAGAGCCTTCATCGCGAGTGCTGCCGGGCTGGAGATACAACACCAGTCCGGCACTGGATTTCGCGCAGGCCTTCTGGGTAAGAAGAATCACGCTGGCGTGGGTACGTTCAGCAGCAGCGCGATAGCGGAACCACGTCGCCAGGGGAACACGCAGAGAGTACTCCGGGGCGACGGAGCCCATGTCGAGCACGATGGCGCTGAACCCGCCCGCTTGGAGGAGGAGGTCGGTGACGCGGAGAGCCTGATCCAGACGCGTCCAGTCCTTACGGTCCCTGCGAATGGCCCGCTGCGAATCCTCGCGGACGGCCAGGGGCCGCTTCGCGGCATTATGGACCTGCGGCGTAGGCGGCGCATGTTCTCGTGGAGAGGCCATAGCGGCTTCCCTGCTCTGCCAGCTGGCCGGCTTGCGGCGTGGCTGCGGTTCGGCGCAGCGTGGAGCGAAGTTCAGAGGTGTGGGCCCTTGCGCGGATGGCAGGGAATGCTTTGCGGATGAGGATATAGGAGCTCCTGCCTCCTCTTTCAATGTCTGCGCAGCCGACGGATATTCGCTGACGCCGGGCAGGCTGAGTTGCCGGGGAGCGGCGCCACAGCGGACCCAGAGCAGCCGATCGAGATCGATGCCGGTCGCCGCGGCCGATTCAGGATCGAGAGAGTCGGAGACATCCACCCAGGCGCAAACGCGGCCTGCTTGGGTCAATCCGGCCAAGAAGGAGAGCGCCAGTGAGGTGCGGCCGGAACATTCCGGACCAGCCAGTTCGGTAATCGCGCCCACAGGCAGGCCGCCCTGGAGCCTTGCGTCGAGTACAGCGATACCGGTTGGCGCGGTAGGACGGATCACGCGCGGCGCTGGAGTGAGCGCGGAAGGGATGCGCGAGGCCAGGGCAGATTCGATCTGGAGGCGAAGCAGGTGGGCCGAGGACATACAGAAACCAGTTTCGCCTTATTTTCGCCTATCCGGGCGGAGGTGACAAGTCTGATTCCCCCCTCTCCCTCACCCTGAATCAGGCATCCCTATAAACCATTTTTATTCATTAACTTGCGAGAGCGACGAGGCGAAAAGGCAAAGAATATTACCCCCCTGTTAGCATCGGCTCTGTGCTGACGCTTGAAACCCCGGTCCAGTTCGTGAAGGGCATTGGACCTGCCATTGCCAAATTACTGGCAGACAAGGGCGTTACCACGGTTGAAGACCTGCTCATGCACCTGCCCTTCCGGTATGAGGACCGGCTGAATCCGCGGGGAGTGAGCGAACTGAATGCCGGAGAGATGGCGAGCGTGGTGGCCGAGGTGAGGGGCGCGGCGCTGCTGCGCACGAAACGCATGCCCATCTTTGAGATGACAGTGGGCCAGGGCGTCTCTTCGCTGAAGTGCATGTGGTTTCACGGAAGCTATCTGGAGGGGAAGTTCAGGCCAGGGCAGATGGTGGCGCTGTACGGCAAGGTGGAACCCTCGCGGTCGGGGCGCGGTTTCAAGATGATCCAGCCGCAGTTTGAGATCATCCCGGACGGCCATGACGATGCGCTGGACCGCCTGCTGGAGGTGGGGCGGATTACGCCGGTCTATGAGTCGCTGAGCGGGAGCAGGCTGGCTTCGCGATGGATCCGACGCACGATATGGAATGTGCTGGAGGAATTGAAGGAGGGCATTGCGGAGACTTTGCCCTGCGCGTTGCCGGAGTCGGTGCTGGCGCGGCTGGATCTGCCTGGGCGCATGGAGGCGCTGCGGGCGGTGCATTTTCCTCCGGCGGGCACGCCCATGACGCAGTTGCGGTCTGCTGCGACTCCGGCGCACAAGCGACTGATCTTTGAGGAACTCTTCTATCTGGAACTGGGGCTGGAAGTGAAGCGGCGGAAGTTCCAGGAGAAGATAGGCGTCGCTTTCGAGACCAGCGAGAAGGTGCGGGCGGCGCTGCGCGGGGTGCTTCCATTTCATCCGACGGGCGCGCAGAAGCGGGCATTGGGCGAGATCGCTGGAGATATGCGGCGCCCGGTGCCGATGCGGCGGCTGCTGCAGGGCGACGTGGGCTCGGGCAAGACGATCGTGGCTCTGCAGGCGATGCTGATCGCCATTGAGAACGGCTACCAGGCGGCGCTGATGGCTCCCACCGAGATTCTGGCGACGCAGCATTATTTGTCGGCGCGGCAGGTTCTGGAGAAATCCGAGAAGAAATATCGGACCACGCTGCTTACCGGCTCTCTGGATGAGGACGTGAAGCGGCTGGCGCGGCGACGGATTTATGACGGCGAGACGGATCTGGTAATCGGGACGCATGCGCTGATTGAGGAGAAGGTGGAGTTCGCGAAGCTGGGGCTGGTGGTGGTGGACGAGCAGCACCGGTTCGGCGTGCTGCAGCGCTTCCGGCTGATGAAGAAGGACGGGGCTGAGCCGGATGTGCTGGTGATGACGGCGACGCCGATTCCGCGAACGCTGGCGCTGTCCCTCTATGGTGATCTCGACCTGAGCGTGCTGGACGAGCTGCCGCCGGGACGCACACCGATTGTCACGCGACAGGTTGTGGACTCTAAGGCGGAGGAAGTTTGGAAATTCGTTCGTGAGCAGGTGAAGAAGGGACATCAGGCATATGTGGTCTATCCGGTGATCGAGGGGCCGAAGGACGATCAGCCGGAGCTGGATTTTGCGCTGCCTGACGAGGTGCCGGAGAAGAAACCGGCGAAAAAGAGCAAAAAGCCGAAGGCGGAGGCTTTGTTTCCGAAGCTGCCGCTGAAGTCGGCGACCGATATGTATGAGCGGCTGCGGACGCAGGAGCTCGCCGGACTGCGGGTGGGCCTGCTGCATGGGCGGCTGGATGCGGATGACAAGGAAGTGGTGATGCGGCGCTTCCAGCGGGGCGAGATCGATGTGCTGATCGCGACGACGGTGATCGAAGTGGGCGTCGATGTTCCGAACGCGACGGTGATGGTGATCGAGCATGCGGAGCGCTTTGGGCTGGCGCAGCTGCATCAGCTGCGAGGGCGCGTGGGGCGCGGAGCAGCGAAGTCGTACTGCATCCTGATGACCGGCGGAAAGCTCTCAGCACATGGCGAGGAGCGGCTGGACGCCATGGTGCGCACGCAGGACGGGTTCGAGCTGGCGGAGCTGGATCTGAAACTGCGTGGGCCGGGCGAGTTTTTTGGGACGCGCCAGGCGGGGCTGCCAGACTTTCGCGTGGCCAATCTGGTGCGGGACCGTGCGCTGCTGGAGCTGGCCAGGACCGAGTCCGCGCGGTTTTATGGGAAGGCAAAGCAGGAGGCGACGGACGAGGAGAGGCGTCAGGTTTGGGCCAGGCTCAAGGATCCGTACCAGCGCCGCTATGGGCTGGCTGAGGCCGGGTGAGCCGGAACGTGGAGTGAACGAGCCGCGGGTGCTCTCCATCGGCAGCTGCAGCGGCGGCCGAAGTGGGGAGAGAGGAGACCGGGATCATATCTGCTTTCCGGGCGTTCATCCCTTTGTAAGTTACCGTTATTACTCCTGTAACTTTCCTGATATCCCCGGCTAATTTCCTTAAATAGTTAACAAGTCAGGCAACAGTTTCTTTTTATCTTCTGCTCTAACCGCACCAGTAAGCACCCTTTCTGCCTTTGGTGCGAGGACCCATGTATCCCAGACGTAGTCTTGTCGCCTTTGCAGCGGCAACGCTCTTTGCCCTGCCTGCCTTCACCCAAACCAATTTTCAGTATCAGGCCTATGCAACGCCGAACGGCAGCGGTGGGGATCTTGTAGTATCCCGGGGACACGTCGCCGACTTTAACGGCGACGGCTTCGCCGATGTTCTTTCGCCCAGCGGGGCGGATTGTTCGAGTGGAACCTGCAAAAGCGCCTATGGACTCACTCTCTATCTAAACAATGGCTCCGGAGGGCTGGAAGCCGGTCGTACCATCAATGTTTTTGGAGCGCAAACTCCTGCCTACAGCCAGCCGTACTATGTCACGTTTGGCGACTTCAACGGGGATGGCAAGCTGGATATCGCGGCTCTGCATGGAAGCGGCCTGATGTCCATCCTTTATGGGAATGGCGACGGCACCTTCGCCGCTCCCGTTATCTCTCAGCTGGCATCCGGCACCTACACTTCGTTTGTCGAAGCCGATTTCGATGCTAACGGCACGCAGGATCTGGCAGCTCTGAATCAGAACGGTCAGCTGGTGATGATGTTCAATAACGGCAAGGGCAGCTTCACGCAGCAGACGGTCACGCTCGATACGCCGCCGTCAGGCTACACGACAGAAGATCTGACGGTGGGCGACTTCAACGGGGATGGGCGGCCGGATCTGGCGTGGGCTGAAGAACTGAATGAAGTGAGCTACGGCCCCAGCCCGATCATGAGCGCGCTGAATACCGCGAAGGGCGTCTTCAGCGTGAAAAAGCAGGTGGGCCAGAGTTCGGACGGCTTTCCGCATATCACCGCTGCGGATCTGGATCTGGACGGCAAGACAGACCTAATCCTCTGGACGGCCGAGCTCGACGGCTGCTGCTCCGGGTTTCCTCAGACAGCCTACTACTCGAATGGCGATGGAACCTTCACCAGCAAGGCGCTGGGGACCTTTCCCAATGCGTACGACGTGGAAGTATCTGATATCAACGGAGACGGCAATCCGGATGTGCTGATGGCCAGTCCTGGTGGGGTCGAGGTCTTTACCGGCAACGGAAACCGTACCTTTACGGATCAGGGGAGCTATAACTCGCTGCCTGGAGGAGCATTTCAGATCGCCTATGGCTTCTTCACCGGGGGCGACGCGGTAGGTTTTGCAGCTCCGAACGGAGGAGGCGACGGGACAATGACGTCGCCCAACGACGCTTTGTTCGTGGTGGCGAACGACAACGCGCAGGGCAATTGCCCGTATCCGACGAGTCCAGGGGTGACCTTCTGCTCGGCGGTCGACAACGATTACACGGTAACGGCACGCGGAACGGCGAGAGCGCAGACCCAGCCGGTGAAGGAGATCCAGTTGTGGGCCAATGGGCAGGAGCTGTATCACGTCGAGTCCGATGAGTTCAACGCAACGCTGCAGGGCATAGCCCCGGGAGCCCAGATTACGGCTGTGGAGGTAGAAGCGAACGGCACAACGCGCAGCACGACGGTGACGCCGACTCTCCCGAACCCTTGCCCGGCGCCGAGTTCTCCCGGAGTGAACTTCTGCACGCCCAAGCAGGGAGAGACGCTGACGCAGAATACGGTTGAAGTGATGGCATCCGGGACGGGCGCCAGCGGGACGGTGAACCATCTGGAGCTGTGGATCGACGGCACGAAGCAGGGCAACTACAACGGCAACTTCATGCAGGAGTATCTGTCGCTGACGAACGGACCGCACGCGCTGACGGTGATTGAAGTCGACTCCAAAGGGGCGTACATCAAGTCAAATGTCGTCGACATCACGGTGACTTCGGGAGGCGGCTGTGGAACGCCGGCTTCGCCGGGGGTGAACGTTTGCTCGCCGCTGCCGGGAGCGACCAGTTCTTCGCCGGTGGCGGTTGTAGCAACCGGTCTCGCAGCCAAGGGGGCGACTGTTAACCACCTGGAGCTGTGGATCGACGGCAGCAAACAGGGTGTCTACACCGGGGCGTCGATGGATGCGAGCGTACCGCTGGCGGCCGGCTCCCATGCGATCACGGTTATCGAGGTGGACTCGAAGGGCAACTACATCAAGTCGAATGTGGTGAACATCACGGTGAAATCGGGGTCGTGTCAGGCACCCAGTACGCCGGGGGTCAACGTCTGCTCGCCTGCGCAGGGCGCAACGGTCGGATCACCGGTCACGATCGTTGCGGCCGGTGAAGGCACGGGCGGGCAGCCCTCGAATCACATGGAGCTGTGGATCGACGGCGGCAAGATCGGCAACTACCCTGGCGCCATGCTGAACACGAGCGTGTCGCTCGCGGCGGGCAAACACGCCATCACGGTGATTGAAGACGCAACGGCGGCGGGAGATGACGTGAAGTCGAACGTGGTGAACATCACGGTGAAATGAAGCGGCTGTTCGATGGGGGAGCCCGGCCACGCTGGCCGGGCTTTCCTTTTCAGCTTGCCGGGCGAAGCCGCCAGCGTTACTTAGTGGTTAACTTACCTCTCAACCCAGAATTTCGAAAGGAGGGAGATTGTGGCCTTCCGCCCCCCCACCCCTCCCTGGGGTGGTTTCTTTCTATTTTAGAATCAGCGGCCGAATTCTGTTAACCAGGCCGATAACAGTCATCGGGTATTAACTGATCATTTACCTCTACAGGTTCCCCGGACATGGTGCCGGACGATGTTCTCAAAGAGCGAACGCCCCGGCCTGAGCCGGGTTCGACTCGCCTGCAACCATCAACTTGTTCAGCGCAGGCTGAGCAGAAAGGCGAAAAGCTCTGTCCGCACGTCGGGGACAGAGCTTTCCTCTTTCGAGAGTAGGGCGGAGGGGGGAACGAGGCAAGTGAAATCGGGAGGGCGGTGGGTACGGAGGTACCAGGGAGCAGCGTTGAGCTGTTAGCGGATAGCGTTCAGGAAAAGCAGACGCTAGTGTGGTGTTTCCGAGATTTCTTTTTCGTTCGCATACAGAAAAAAGCAGGTCCCTCCACTGCGCTACGCTCCGGTCGGGATGACAAGGTGAAGAAATTTCAGAAACGCCACGCTAGTTGTGGTGCCGGATGCTCGAGCACGTTTCCGGGCCTGAAGGCCACGAGTTTCATGCCTGCGTTTCTCCGGCCTGAAGGCGCCTTCGACTGCGCTCAGGCCGGGCTGGGGCTTCTACTGTCGTCCCGCGCACGCGGGACCACTTCGTGTAAGGGGACCTGTTCATCCGGTCAGTGCCTGGTGCGGGCCGGTTCGTTGAAGTACGCAAAGGCACTCCCTGGTGCACGATTGCAAGACTATTTTCGGCTGACCAGGGGCTGGAACTCGGGGTGGGTTTCGACGATGTGGTGCGCGACCGGGCACATGATATCGACCCGGAGGGAATGGTCTTTGGCGTACTGGAAGGCCGTGGTGACCAGTTCGAGCGCGATGCCGCGGCCACGGAGTTCTTCGGGGACTTCCGTGTGCCAGAGGGTCATCCAGCCCTGATCGTCGGTCTCGAATTCGAGATAACTGGTCTTGCCGTCCTGCTCGATCTCGAAACGGCTGCGGGTGACTTTGGCTGGGTTGGACATGGTGTGGGAATCCCCTGCGGTGATGATAGCGGCGCCGAGGCGCCATGGCTGGCGCCGGCGTCAGCTGATCGGGAAGCAGTCGAGGTCGTTGGCGAATGCGAGGGTGCCGGCATAATGGCGCCGAATCTCGGTTTGGGTTTCGTTCTCTCTTCCCAGAGTGCGCAGCATGCGGTGGGAGAGCACCAGTTGGCGGACGTGAGCGTTGGCCGCGGTGCTGCCGATAACCGAGGGGGGCATGTGGAGCCGCCGTTCCAGGCCGGTTGCGTTCTGGGGCACAGCGTTGTGAGCGACGAGCAGATCCGCGTTCATCGCCAACCGGGTCAGGCCATCTCCTTCGCCGTTGGTATCACCGCTGAAGACGATACGCTTGCCGCCGATTTGCACTCGCCAGGCGAGGGCGGGAAAGTCACCGTGAATGACGCGCACGGTGTCAACGGTGACTAAGGCGTCGTGGAAAACCGAAAGGGGCGTGGAACCAGCCACGACGTTATGCGGCTGCAGCTCGTAGGTTCCGTCGGGGTTGGGCTCGACCATCTCGCTCAGATAACGCCATGCACCGTGGGGATCGCTGAAGAGGTCGTGCACAAACTCAACGGTTGACGGCATGATGTCGTTGCCGGGCGGTCCGAAGACGGGGAGGGGGCGCCGGCGATCACCAAACCAGGAGGAGAAGACGAGAGCGGGAAAGCCGCCGCTGTGATCGACATGAAAATGGCTGAAAAGGAAGACGTCCAAATCGGACATCCTGGCGCTGCTCTCTCCGAAGCGGAGAGCGCTGCCGCCTCCGGCGTCGACCATGACGCGGGCGTGGCCGTGATCCCAGACGAGGTAGCTCGAGGATGCACGCTTATCCTGCAACTCCGGACCACCGGAGCCAAGCACCTGGACGGCCAGACCCGCGGAGCCACAGCTTTGTGCGCTGGCCAGCGACGCCGTACGGAGAGGTGAGAGAGACGCCAGAAGCAACAGAGCCGGCAGCGGTCGAGTCAGCAAGCGCATGAGATACCTCCGTTCGCCCTGTTGGCGATTTTCCCATGACGGGGTGTGGGTTGGTGGCGGCTTTTGAGGGCGCAGAGAGTGGTCGAGCCGGAAAAAAGAGAGCTCAGAGCGAGGCGGGGGCTTTTGGGGCGTTCGGCCATGGAGAGGCGATCCGCCGATTGGGCAGTACTATACGACGGCGGGTTTCCCTTCGGTCGGTTTGGCCTGGCGATGATGGTTGGCCATCTCGCTGCGCTCGTTCGGAGCGACGCCGCGAAAGCTGCAGTAAGGAGGGCTACCGGCTGCCGATCACGAACTCTGGATAGCTGGTCCTGCCGCCCTGCTCGATCTCGAAGCGGCTGCGGGTGACTTTGGTTGGGTTGGACATGCGGGCTCTCGTGAGTTCAATGATAACCGCGGAGTAGAATAGCGATTAGAGCCCGCACGATGAGATGGTTTCGGAGCTCAGTTCTTGACCGTCATCGCGTCAGAATCGACAGCCTTCTTACCCGTCACACCCTCGAGACCCATCAGAACGCCGCGATAATCGTTCTTGTCGCACTGCATGACAAAGCCGCCCTTCTTGTCTCCGTCGGCCCAGGTTATTCCGACGAAATGCTTTTTAGACTTGCTGAACATCATCAATGCTCCTATACCGAGGCTGATGGTTGCCAGCCCAATGGCGGTTCCTATCCGCCGATGCACATCCTGCCCGTAGCTGATTTCAGTCACAGCTGAGACTGGTATGGTCGCCAGTTCGTTCCTGCCATCCATCAGGAGTATCTGTTTGTCGCTGATAAGAAGCCTTGCCGGAGTTCCCGCCTTTTTGTCTTGTATCGAACCCCCGTCATAGGTGACTTTATAGCTGGTATCACCGGCAATAGCGACAACTGGCATTAGAAGGCAGAGAGCCGCTGCAAGAAGAGCTTTCATTATGGTCCCTTTCCGCCGTGCGCGTGAGCATAGGTCTGAGCTGTCGCAGACGCATTTGCTTTGACAGCGGCCTCAATATACGGAAGCCGCTCGGAGGCATCGATACCCCGTTTGTGTTAGCGGGAGATATAGCGCGAATATTCCAATAGCACTGAATAACTTCGGTACTGTCAGGAGCGCGCAGCGCGCAGAAGCGGAAATTACAGACCCGTCCTCGGCGTGACCTCGGTTTTGCTTTTGTATCAGAGCACGACTTCAGCCTTGCCGCAGTGGCTGTACAAAGAGGAATGGGCTTCAGCCCCGTGATGGCCACCCCTTCGCGCAGACCGGAGAGTCGGAAGAGTCCGCAATATCGGCGGATGTTCTTCGTGACGACGAAGACGAGCATGGGACGGCGATTACTACAGTCGGATCGCTTCGCAATGCTATTCGTCGACGTGTTGCGGTCGTGTGTGGCAGCCAGACGGTTTGAGATTCACGATTTCGTTGTCATGCCCGACCATGTTCATCTGCTTCTAAGCGTCGGTAAGGGTATGTCGGTGGAGAAGGCGGTGCAGTTTATCAAGGGTGGGTTTTCGTATCGGGCTCGGAAAGAGCTTGGGTATGCGGGCGAGGTGTGGCAACGCGGGTTTTCCGAGGTGCGCGTCGAGGGCGAGGAGAGTTTTCGGACGCATCGGGAATACATCGCGAGCAATCCGGTTCGGGCAGAATTGGTGCGGGGTGGAGAGGAGTTTGCGTGGTGCTTTGAGACTCTTCGGAAAGCCAGGGCACAGGGGCTAAAGCCCAGTTCTATAGCGAGCAATTTCGGCACGACTAAAGTCGTGCCCTGATACAAAAGCATAAGTTCGGTGGAAGCGTGTGGATTCGCAGTTTGCGCCGCGGCGGCCCATGACTCGTGTCTACGAGAAGAAAAAGCCCGGCATGGCTGCCGGGCTCTCTTTTCTAGATTGGGAACGAAGCCGTGGTTGTATCCCATGTCTGCCAACCCATTCGACTCCGTCGCTCACGCGTCCTCGCTCAGGAAAGGCTCGGGCAGACATGCTGTACCCGAAGTGGCCGTCCGGGCAATCAACGCGAAGCGCGATCGCCCGTGCGGCGAGCACCTACTCGGAGGTCGATTCTTCGACGGCCTTCGTCTGGGCTACGGTCCAGGTGGGGTCGCCTACCTTGAAGCGGGCGAAGCGGCGGACGGTGATGTTCTCGCCCAGCTTGCCGACCTTCTGGCCGATGAGGTCCTTCACGGAGATGGACTGTTCCTTGATGAAGGGCTGCTCGAGCAGGCAAACCTCTTCGTAGAACTTGGTCATCTTGCCTTCGACAATCTTCTCGACGACGTTGGCCGGCTTGCCCATGGCCGCGGTCTGGGCGCGGTAGATTTCCTTCTCGCGATCGAGATCTTCGGCGGTCACGTCTTCGCGCCGGATGTAGCGCGGGTCGGTCGCGGCGATGTGCATGGCGATGTCCTTGAGGAGTTCCTGGAAGTCCTCGGTGCGGGCCACGAAGTCGCTCTCGCAGTTGACTTCGACGATCACGCCGATTTTGCCGCCGGCGTGGATGTACTGGCCGACCGCGCCCTCGTTAGTGGAGCGGGATGCTTTCTTCTGGGCGGAGGCCATGCCGCGCTTGCGCAGGACGACGAAAGCGTCTTCCATGTTGCCCCTGGTTTCCTGGAGGGCCTTGAGGCAGTCACCCATGGGCGCGCCGGACTTCTCGCGCAGTTCTTTTACCAGCCTGGCATCGATCTTCTCAGTCACAGTGGACATTCCTTTTCTTCTCCTTCAATCTTTTCATCCTCGGAGGCGCGGCGCAATGAGCGCGGGCGGCTCGGGTTGGGTTTCGTCGGATTTCAATGAAACCCGGGTTCCGTTTGAGAGAACCTGAAGCGGAGCTCGAACAGTCAAGTTCGCCGAGGTTCTTCGACTTCCCTCCCCCTTCGCTTCGCTGCGGGTCGGGATCGCTCAGAATGACGGCTCAGAGTGCTGTGCAGCTCGTACACACAAAAAGCGTGGCCCCGGTTGACGGCAGCCACGCTTTCGCAGCGGGACCGTCCCGCTCGTTCTTAGTAACCGCTTTCGGCGGCCTCGGCCTCGTCCAGTGCAGCAACGATGGCAGGCGCCTTGCGGATGCCGCCACCGAGAGCTGCTTCGAGGTCAACATCGCCCTCGGCTTCAGGAGCGGCTTCGGCTCCCGGCTCGCCTTCGGCTACGGCCTGAAGATCGGAGGTCACGCCAGCGGCATCGACGGCGAACTGCTTGTCACCGGCGGCGGCTGCGCCTTCGACTACCGAGTCGGCAACCTTGGAGGTGAAGAGGCGGATGGCGCGGAGCGCGTCGTCGTTGCCAGGAATCACGTAGTCGACCACAGTCGGATCGCAGTTGGTGTCAACTACAGCGACAACCGGGATACCGAGCTTGCGCGCTTCCTTGACGGCGATGGCTTCGTTCGACGAGTCGACGACGAAGAGAGCATCGGGCAGGCGGCGCATGGTCTTGATGCCGGCGAGGTTGGCCTGCAGGTGCTTGCGCTCGCGCTCGAGGCGGATGACTTCCTTCTTGGTGAGCAGTTCGTAGCGGCCGTCGGTGGCCATCTCATCGAGTTCCTGAAGGCGCTTCACCGACTTCTGCACGGTCACCCAGTTGGTCAGCAGGCCGCCCAGCCAGCGGTGATTGATGTAGAACATCCCGCAGCGGGTGGCTTCTTCGGCGATGGCGTCCTGCGCCTGCCGCTTGGTGCCGACAAACAGAATGATTTTCCCCTGAGTGGTAAGGTCGGTGACGAACTTCGACGCCTCCTTGAACATCTTCAGGGTTTTCTGCAGGTCGATGATGTAAATACCGTTGCGCTCGCCGAAGATGTACTCCTTCATCCTGGGATCCCAGCGCTTGGTCTGATGCCCGAAGTGGACTCCCGCTTCGAGCAGCTCCTTCATGGTGATCGTGGCCAAACAGCCTCCTTATTGGACTGCATTCCGGACGGTGCAACCGGGCCGGAATTGATGCCCTGTGCAGGGCAGATTGAATTGCGAGAAGCAGGGTGTAGGGTCTAGCGTTTAGCGTTTATAAAAGCGCATCGCGCTGAATCAAATCCCTGCTTCAAACTCCAAACCTCTGAAACTCCCATGCCGGCCGGCGACTAGCGCTTGCTGAACTGGAATCTCTTACGGGCGCCCTTCTGGCCGTACTTCTTGCGTTCTTTCACGCGGGCGTCGCGGGTGAGCAGGCCCTCACCTTTGAGGGTCTTGCGCAGCTCGGCATTGAACTGAAGCAGCGCGCGGGCGATGCCCATCTTCACAGCGTCGGCCTGTGCGGCTACGCCGCCACCGGAAACCGTGGTCACCACATCAAAGTTCGCCGCGGTATCGCTGACGACCAGTGAGCGCTTTGCAGAAACGCGCTGCTGCTCGGTGACGAAATAGGTGTCGAAGGACTTGCCGTTGACTGCGAAGTTGCCGCTGCCGGGGCGGAGGTAAACGCGGGCAATTGCCGATTTCCGTCGTCCGGTGCCGTAATACTGGAGCAGATCTGCCATGAACCTTCCTTAAACCTTTCAAAGACCGCAGGGGCTAAAGCCCCGGGTTCCGAGTGCCTTGATCGGCAGGGCTGAAGCCCTGCCCTGATACAAAACCAAAACTACTTTGCGCGGCTGAAGCCGTGGCCTTCCAGAAACCCGGGGGCTGAAGCCCCGAATTCCTTCTGCCTTCTATTCCCCGGGCTAAAACCTGGGGCTTCTACCTTGCTTGCAGGGGCTGAAGCCCCTATTTCTCTATGCCGTCTACGGCACGACTCAAGCCGTGCGCTGATACCGAACCCTGCATGGCTGAAGCCATGCCCTGATGCAAAACCAAAACCAGGCAGCACGGCTGAAGCCGTGCTGCGAAAACTACGCCGAGATCTCGAGCGGCTCGGGCTTCTGGGCCGCGTGAGGATGCTTGTCGTCGCGATAGACGTTGAGCTTGGTCGCCATTTTGCGGCCCAACTTCGTCTTGGGGAGCATGCCCCTGATCGCCTCTTCCACGACCTTCTCGGGACGGCGCTCCATCAGGCGGGTGAACGACTCCTCGCGGAGGCCACCGGGAAAGCCGGTGTAGCGGCGGTAGGTCTTGCTCTGGCTCTTGAGGCCGGTCAGCCGCACTTTGCCGGCGTTGATCACGATGACATGGTCGCCCATGTCGAGAAACGGAGTGTACTTCGGGTTGCGCTTGCCGCTCAGCACGCTGGCTGCCTCGGTGGCGAGGCGACCCAGCGTCTTGCCGCTGGCGTCGACGACGAACCACTTACGGCTGATCTCGTGCGCGCTCGGAATATACGTAGACATCTCTTCCTGTTCTCCCGGCCTTAAAACTTACCAAAAATCGCCCACGCAACGCCTCTCAGCGGAATCGTGAACTCTTCCGCGTTTCCGGATAGTGTTCGCGTGAGCTGGCGCAGAATTTTCGAACCAGAGTTCAGATTTTCCGGGTTCGCACGTTCCCACTGCTCCGGCCAACACGCACGGACGCCGGGAACGCACACTGCGCAAGGAGTTCAGAATACGAGAATTTAAAGGCAGAGTCAAATTTTCCAGGGGGGTGGAAGCCAGGGTGTGGAAGACTCCTGCCTCCCGGCGGGGTGGTGATGGGATGGAAAGGGCCGGTGACTTCATCGAAATCCGCAGGTCAGCGAAGAAACGAGCCCCGGAATGTGACGACAGTCACAGGCGGAGGGCCGCATCCGCCAGCATAATCGGCAAACTCGCCGAAACTGTGCCGGCTAACTCTGCTGATCGTGATGACAATGCTGCTGGAAAAGCTGTTGGAAATCGAGCGGTCGCTGGGCCGGGTGGATCCGCTGACCATGCGGAGCATGCTGATGGAGGCCCAGGCCGAAGCGCTGCGCATGGAGCAGGAACTGATCGGAGCGCTGGCCGAAATCCACCAATTGCGCGAGGATGCGAGGCACCCTGCCCCTCGCGCGAGAGGCGCTCGGCATCTGGCCGGAGCGCAGACACAAAGAGCGCTACCAAAGGTCTCCTGAACCCGCCCGGCGCACTCCCTGCCCTTCGGTTTCGCGCATCAATGGCAAGGCGGCAAATCCGCAGCATACAACTGATATACAGCCATGTCGCTCCAAAGCGATGACGCGGAGTTGTGTTGCAGCGGCGAGCGCGTCAAACTAGTGTGGTGAGTCCGAAGTTCATTGAGCCATTTGAAATGGTTCGAACAGCGACGCTCAGGAGCTGAAGCCCATCTGCCTGGTGATCTTTGCGGCACGACTAAAGTCGTGCCCTGATACAAAGGCGGGAAATCGCTCTCTGGCAGACTTCTGACTCAGGAGACCAGCAGCAGACGGCATGCGAGACACGATCGAGATCCAACGCGAACCCTTTGGCCGCCCGGCAGCGGGATCGGTTCTGTTGCACCTGTTTCTGGTGGGGGCGCTGGCGCTGCTGATGTATGTGAACAACCGGATCCGTGGCAATGAATGGGGCAACAATGCGCCACACGGGGCGATTCAGGCGACGCTGGTGAACTCGGCTCCCTCGATTCCGCTCCCGCAGGTGGCACCGCCGACGCCGAACGTGCTGGCGACCGAACAGCCCAGCCCGGCTCCGGCGCCGCCCAGTAAAGCGACAATTCCGGTGCAGGAGCCCAAGGCGATACCGATTCCGACGCGGCAGCCCAAACTGCGGCCGGAGCGAAAACCGGAGCACGAATCGCCCCCGCACGCGCAGCCGCTGAACCAGCCTAACCGCGCCAACTATGGAGAAGCAGCGCCCAGCCAGCTGGCCCATGCGATGACTCAGGCACCCTCGCACAGCAGCAGCCCGGTGACGGTAAGCGGAGGAGACTTCGCTTCGCGCTTCCCGTGGTACGTGGAGAAGATCACGCGCATCGTAAGCCAGAACTGGTACACGCAGCAGATCGACGGCAGCACCCGCTTCGGCAGCCAGGTATCCGTAACCTTCACGGTCGGGCGCGATGGAACGGTGAGCAGCATCCACATTTCGCAGCCCAGCGCCTCTCCCACTCTGAACCTGACAGCGCAGCAGGCGGTGCAGAGGGTGCAAACTTTTGGGCCGTTACCCGATCAGTACACAGGAAATAATGTGTCGGTGGAGTACACTTTTACGTACGATCAGCCGTCACGCTAGCGCAAGGGCGGCCGCGGGGCCCAGAAGTCCATGGCTCGACCATACCGGCAGGGAAGGTTTTCGCGTGCTGATGCGCAGAAGCGAAACCGTCACAATGCCGCCGCACTTCACTTGGCCAGCCGCTCATCACCATCCGGAAGAGGAGACCGTTGCTGCGGAATCGGAAACGCATGACTGATTGCCCCCCCAAACAAACTCCCTGCCTTCGCATTCTTTTGATTCTGGCCATTGTCTCCGCCGCAGCAACCTTGCAGGCACAGGACTGGGTTCGCACCGGAACCAACCTTGGCGTGGCCAAGATCCGTATTGCCGCGGCCGATTTCAAGGCCGGCTCTGCGGATCCACAAACGGGCGGTTTGAAATCGGCCTTCGATCAGACGCTCTACAACGATCTGCGCTACGCGGGAATATTCGACGTGGTCTCGAAGAGCATGATTCCGAACACAATGCCGGGCTCTCCGCAGGAGATCCAGCTTGCGCAGTGGTCGGCTCAGCCTTCGAATGCCGCGATGGTGGCTTTCGGGACGCTGGGTGTCAACGCGGGGCGGATCACGGTACAGGGATACCTGTACGACACGCACAGCACGCAGAACCCGCAGGTGCTGGGCAAGCAATATTCGGACAACGCCACCGTAGAGGCATCGCGGCAGATCGCCCACCGATTTGCCGATGAGATTATCGAGCGGCTGGGCGGAGTTCCGGGCATTGCAGAGACGAAGATCTATTTTGTTTCGCAACGCTCCGGGAACAAAGAGATTTGCGTGATGGACTACGACGGGATGAACGAGCGGCAGTTGACTCATCTTGGAACCGTGTCGCTGTCCCCGCGCATTTCACCGGATAATTCGCGGGTAGCGTTCAGCTCGCTGGGGCGCAGTGGCTGGTCGATTCGTATGTTCTCGGTGGATCTGGGGCGGATGGTTGCGTTCCCGGCGTGGGGCGATACGACGCTCTCTCCGGCGTGGTCGAGCGACGGAGCCAAGCTGGCATTCTCGTCGGCACGCACAGGCGATCCGGAGATTTATGTGTCGGACGGATCGGGCGGCGGAGCGCGACGGCTGACGGCTTTTCGGGGCCCGGATGTTTCGCCGGTATGGAACCCGAAGACGAACTCGCAGATCGCATGGATCAGCGGACGCACCGGGCTGCCGCAGCTCTACATCATGGATTCGGACGGCGCCAACGTGACGCGAATGACGGACGGCGGGTACGCGAGCTCGCCGTCGTGGTCGCCCAACGGACAGTTTCTGGCCTTTGCGTGGAATCGCAAGTACGGGCCGGGGGCGCCGGGCGGCGAAGACATTTACATCATGGACATCGCCAGCAAACGCTGGACCCAGCTCACCCACGATGCGGGAGCCAACGATTTTCCTTCGTGGTCGCCGGACAGCCGTCACATCGTCTTCCAGCGCGAGATGAGCGGGCATACCGAGATCTGGATGATGCTGGCCGATGGAACCGACCAGCAGCAACTGACGCATGGGGGAAGTAACACCATGCCCAACTGGAGCTGGAAGTAGTGAGTTGACGTTGGCGGGCCGGTTTCCGGCTCAGCCTTTGCCTTGGTAACCAAGAACACTCCCGAAGGAGGAGAAAGTGCACTACCCGAATCGAAAGTCCCTGGCCCTGGCGGCCAGCCTCGCAGCTTTGCTGACGGTGGCGGGCTGCCACAAGAAGAACCCCGCGCCTCCGCCGCCACCGGCACCGCCGGCGACGGTCCCTGCGCCGACGGCCACAATCACAGCCACTCCCGACACGATTAATGCCGGTGACAGCGCGACGCTGACCTGGCAGACGACGAACGCCTCGGACGTGTCGATTGAAGGCCTCGGGACGGTCGCATCTTCGGGCACGCAGACGGTGAAGCCGACACAGACGACCAGCTATCACCTGGTCGCGCATGGCGATGGTGGAAGCGCCGACGCGACAGCCACAGTGAATGTGGCGGTCGCGGCGGCTCCGGCAGCACCGGTGCAGGAGTCGAACATCGACGAGAACGCGTTCGAAGCTGCGGTGAAGCCGATTTTCTATGACTACGACAGCTATGACGTGCGCCCGGATGCGCAGTCGGCGCTGCAGGCCGATGCGAATTTCCTGAACCAGCATCCGAACCTGAAGGTGGTGGTGGGCGGCTATTGCGACGAGCGCGGGTCGACGGAGTACAACCTGGCGCTGGGCGAGAACCGCGCCAACGCGGCCAAGCAGGCGCTGGTGTCGGCGGGCGTAAGCCCGGACCGGCTGCGTACTGTGAGCTACGGCAAGGAAAAGCAGTTCTGCTCAGAGCACAACGAAGCGTGCTGGCAGCAGAACCGCCGGGCCCAGTTCACGCTGGACCAGTAAGCCAGAGCAGCGGCCCATCCTGCCGCGCGCCTGACGGCCGTGGCAGGATGGGTTACGTGCGACAGTATCGAATCCGGGTTCGGATCACCCTGCTTCCCTTCCGGCTGTCATAATGACAACAGCGCTGCCTGCGCTCCATCGGGGTTTCATCCATGCGAAAAATCCTGGCAACAACTACTTTTCCTGCCCTTCTGCTCGTCTTCTTCTGCTCTGCTCCCAAGGCGCATGCGGTATCCAAAGAGATCATCCAGCTCCAGACCCAGGTACAGGCGCTGCAGGACGCGATGCAGCACCTGCAGCAGAGCCAGGACCAGCAGCTGGGCGTTCTGCAGCATGTGGTGCAGCAGATCTCGGATAACGTGGGCCGGATGAGCGGCACGATCAACACGCTGCAGCAGCAGGTGCAGGTGCAGAACGAATCGGGCGGCGGGAAGATCGATCAGGTTTCGACGCAGATGCAGGGCATCAACGACTCAATCGACGAGCTGCGCACGCGCATCGACAAGCTGAACGCGCAGATGCAGGCGATCCAGTCGCAGCTGCAGAACGTGAACATGCAGGCTGCGCAGCAGCAGCCGGGCCAGACTGGAATGCCGGCGGGACAGCCTGGACAGCAGGGCGCTCCGGGGCCCGATCAGGCGCAGCAGCCCGCGGCGCCACCGCAGCCGCAGGCACCGCCGGTGGATCAGCTCTATCAGGGCGCGCTCAGGGATTACAACGCGGCACGGTATGACCTGGCAACGGGTGAATTTGGGGATGTACTGAAGTATTATCCCCAGGACGATCTCGCCGGAAACGCGCAGTTTTACCTGGGCGAGATAGCTTACCGGCAGGGTAAGTACGCCGATGCCATTAAGGCTTATCAGGTAGTACTGCAGCAGTTCGCGGGCAATCCAAAGGCTCCGGCGGCCGCGCTGCGCAAGGGTGAAGCAGAACTGGCCATCGACCAGCGCGACGCGGGCATTCGGGATCTGCGCGCGCTGATTGCGCGCTATCCGCAGACTCCGGAAGCAGCGCAGGCGCGCAGCCGTCTGAATGGAATGGGCGTGCGGGTTACGGCCAGCAAGCCGAGTGCGTACCGGTAAGAGCAGACGGAATGCGGAGGACTGGCGCGGACGAGGCTCCCCACTCCACACAGGCACACGAAAGCGGCGGCTGCAGCGGTTCGGTGAGGAGGCAGAGATGCTTACCGTGCCTGCCCGGCCCGCGCAATTTCTGTAATTTGTTTCGCGTGTATTCCGAACGTAATCACGCAATTGGTGACGTTGAATGGAGTGCCGATTTTGATCTTGACACGCCTGGGAGATCAGAGTTAAGCCGCGCCAGATCACGTCAAAATGCACATTCATGCGTCGTTGACAAAGCGCGGCGCGAATCGCACAATCGGATTTCAGCCTGACTTGCCCGAATTGGAAACATCGACAGGACGCGATGTTTCGAGCGCGTATTATCCCCTGCGGTCCCGGGTGATGGACGTCCTGAGGCCGGCAACAACTGAGCATCGGTTTACCACCCCCGGGAAGGCCACTTCGAATTGAAATCGCTCCTCGAAACCGACTTCCGGAATCTCACGCTCACAGCGCGCGGTAAAGTTCGGGACATCTACTCGGTCGACGACTACCTGCTGCTGGTGGCGACCGATCGGATCTCGGCGTTCGACCACGTGCTGGCCAGCGGGATACCGGGTAAGGGAAAGATTCTCACGCAACTGTCGCTGTTCTGGTTCGATCTGCTGAGAGACGTCGTGCCGAATCACCTGGTGACGGCCAACGTGAAGGACTATCCGGAAGAAGCCTGGCCTTACCGGAAAGATCTGAAAGACCGCAGCATGCTGGTGCGGCGGGCAACGATGTTTCCGATCGAGTGCGTGGCGCGGGGCTATCTTTCCGGATCGGGCTGGAAGGACTATGTGGCTACGGGACAGGTATGCGGTATCCCCATCGAGCGAGGGCTGCGCGAGTCGGACCGGCTGAGCCATCCGATTTTTACTCCGGCGACCAAGAGCCTGCGCGGCGCGCACGATGAGAACATCAGCTTCGATCAGATGGTGACGCTGGTGGGCGGTGAAGTGGCAGAGAAGCTGCGCGACCTGACGCTGACGCTGTACCGGCGAGCGGCGGAGCACGCGGAGCAGCGCGGCATTCTGCTGGCGGACACGAAGTTTGAATTTGGGATGGTTGGCTCGGGTATCGTGCTGGCGGATGAAGTACTCACCCCGGATTCATCCCGCTTCTGGCAGCGCGACCACTATATGCCGGGGCGTTCGCAGCCATCATTCGACAAGCAGTACGTGCGGGATTATCTGGAGAGCATTCACTGGAACAAGCTGGCTCCGGCTCCGGCTCTGTCGGATACAGTCATTCAACGAACGCAGCAGAAATATCTGGAGGCCTACCGGCTGTTGACGGGCAGGCCTTTGGCGGTTTAGCGGAGCGGATGATGGCGATCATCGACTGGGTGATTCTGATCGTCGTGGTTTTATCGGTGCTGTCCGCAGCGAAGTCGGGTTTGATCGTAGAAGTGTTCTCGCTGGCAGGATTGTTGTTGGGGTTGTTGCTGGCGAGCTGGAACTATCAGCGGCTGACGCCGTGGATCACCCAGTGGATACACTCGCTGGCCGCAGCGGAGGCTCTGGCGTTTCTGATTATCGCGTTCGGGGTGATGATTGCGGCAGCACTGGCAGGGAGGATCGTCCGCTGGTCGGTAAAGTCGATTGGGCTGGGCTGGGCAGACCGGATTGCCGGCGCCGTGTTCGGTCTGGTGAAAGGGTGTGCTCTGGTGACGATGGCGGTGATGGTGATTGCCGCCTTCGCACCGCAGGCCACGTGGTTCCGGCAATCGCGCTTCGCTCCCGGTTTTCTGGCTGTGGCGCGCAGCGCTTCGGTAGTAGCTCCTTCGGATCTGGCAGGTCGGATCCGAAGCGGAGTGAATACATTGCGGAAGGAACAGCCGGACTGGCTGCGACCGACCGCGTAAATCAGGCTGTTGTTTTTTGTTGGAAGCATTGCTCCCCGGCCCCACGACCGGGATTTGGAAAGAGGTTCCTGTGAAACGCGAGCTGGATAGCCTTGTGACGCAGATGCACGCCGGGGGGATCACCTACGAAGAGGCAGTGCGTGAGTTCAAACGGCGCTTCATTCTGGAAGTGCTGGCCGGCCACAGGGGGAACCAGTGTAAAGCGGCGCACGAACTGGGAGTACACAGGAACACGCTGAGCCGAATACTGGCAGAGCTGGACATCGATCCGGCGCAGGTGCGCAATGGGCTGCGACGTCCGCCGCGAAGCGAGCGGGGCCCGGTGGAGATCAAGCAAGCAGTGCGCTGAGGGGCGCACTGCCCTGCCCTTCCGCATACGAACGACAGAAGACTTCTTCCCGCGAGACGGGACGGCTTTGGCTGTCCTCGAGACGCTGCAGCTTATACCCTGTAGGTATGAGCAATTCTGCGGAGTCCCGCGTCTACATCCAGGAGGGCTTTCGCTGGGACGAGCAGCGGGCATATCTTTTCGACATCGATGGCACGCTGCTGCGCAGCCGCGACCGCATTCACGTCGACGCGTTCTTCGAGAGCGTGCGCGGCGTTATGGGTCGCGAACTGGTGCTGGAAGGGGTCACGCTCTCGGGCAATACGGATCCGGGCATCCTGCGGGATGCCTTCCGGCTGGCCAGCCTGGAAGACAGTGCATGGCGGCCACATCGGGAGGATGTCTTGAAAGCCATGTGCGCCAGCGTAGCCGCGCGCCGCGGGGAGATGCTGCCCATCGTGATGCCGGGGGTAGAGGCGACGTTGCGGCATCTGCACGGCAAGGGGGCACTGCTGGGGGTAGCGACGGGCAATCTGGAAGAGATTGGCTGGATCAAGATTGAGAATGCGGGGCTGCGGTCGTGGTTTCGCTTTGGCGGATTCTGCGACCGCTTCGAAGCGCGGGCAGATATGATCGCGCATGCGGCAGAGCAGGCCAGGGCGATGCTGCAGGCGGCTGGGAATCGAAATGGGGCAAGCGGGGCACAGAACAGCGTGTGCGTGATTGGCGACACTCCGTTTGACATCGAGGCCGCGCGCGCGAATGGGCTGCCGACGATTGCCGTGGCCACCGGACAAACGAGCTTCGACGAGCTGATGGAGCACCGGCCAGAAGCCTGTGCCACGACTCTGGATGCGCTGCTGGAGGCAACCGTGGGCTCCGTGGCAGCCGGTACATCATGATTCGCAGTGCTGCAATTCTGGTCCTGATGGGGCTTGCGCTGGCCGCGGCGGCGCAGGATACAGTTGCTCCGCCTCCGACAGGGGACCCGGGCACAGCGAAGAAGCATCACGTTTCGAAACAGGATCGCGAGGAAGCGCAGAAGGCATTTCTGGAAGGTGCAAAGGATCTGGAACACGAAGATGCCCGGGCGGCGATGGAGGCGTTCAGCCACGCGGTCGATCTGGATCCAGGCAATAAGAAGTATTCGCTCTCCCAGGAGGTAGCGCGGCAGAAGCTGATCGGCGATCTGATCCAGCAGGCGGATAAAGCGAAGATCATGGGCCATCTCGAAGATGCGCGGGCGAAGATTGCCGAAGCGTATCGGCTGGATCCGCGCAACCCGATGGTGATTCAGCACATGAGCGAACTGGCACCCGCCACGGTAGCGGGTGAACCGGCAGTGCGCACGGAGACGGATGAGGCTGGAGCGCCGATCGAATTCAAGCCGAAGGCCGCCCGGATCAGCTTTCATTTGCACGCGGACCAGCGGACGTTGATCAACCAGGTGCTCGCGGCCTACGGGATACAGGCGACGATTGACGATTCGGTGACGGCGCAGACCGTGCGATATGACGTGGACGACGTGGACTACGCCGCCGCTGAACGCACGCTGGCGCTGGCAACGGGTACTTTCGTCGTGCCGCTGGATCCGGCGCGCGCTCTGGTGGCCAAGGACACCCGGCAGAACCGTACCAAGTTCGAGCGCCTGGGCATGGAGACGGTCTATCTGCCCGGCATGACCAATGATGAGCTTTCGCAAATCGTGAACATGGCCAAGACTGTCTTCTCCATGCCGACGGCCCATGCGGAGACGGGACAAACGGCAGTCACGGTGCGGGGTCCGGCCTCGGATCTGGCGGCGTTGAACGCGACGATCAACAGCCTGCTCGAAGGGCGCGGAGAAGTTCAGCTGGATGTAAGCATGTACGAGGTGGATCGCACGAAGGCGACGAATCTTGGGGCGATTCTTCCGACACAGACCAGCGTCTTTAACGTGTATTCGGAAGCCACCAGTCTGCTGCAGAACAACGCCGGCCTGGTACAGCAGATCATCTCGAGCGGGCTGGCAGCCCCGGGGGACTGGGAGGCGATCCTGGCCATTCTGGTGGCGTCGGGGCAGGTGAGCAACACGATCCTGAGCCAGCCGTTCGGGGTTTTTGGCGGCGGGCTTTCGATGACTGGCCTTACTTACCAGGGCGGATCGCTGAACATGCAGCTGAACTCGAGCGATGTGCGTGCCGTCGACCGGTTGCAGCTGCGGGTGCTGGACCAGGAAGATGGAACGATACGGGCCGGCGAGCGCTACCCCATCGAGACCAGCAGCTACTCGGGCCTTTCGGGCACATCGCTGGGCATTCCGGGCATTTCGACGGCAGGGCTCTCCAGCACGCTGCAAAACCTGGGGGTGAATCTCTCGTCGCTGGCGAACTCGGCTTCGGAGGCGATCCCGCAGGTGCAATACCAGGACATTGGACTGACGCTGAAAGCTACACCGCGGATGGAAGGCGAGCAGGATGTTTCGCTGAAGCTGCACCTGCAGCTGTCGTCGCTGGGCGGGTCTTCCATCAACGGTCTGCCGGTGCTCAATAACCGCGAGTACGAAGCGATCGATGCGGTGCACGTGGGGCAGACGGCGGTGCTGGTAACCTCGCTGTCGCGGCAGGAGTCAAACGCCATCACCGGGATCCCGGGGCTCAGCGAGATTCCGGGGTTCCAGGATGCTACCAACAACAACGCGAACCTGGACATCAGTGAGCTGGCCATCGTGATCACGCCGCATATCGTGCGCATACCGAACCGCGAGGGCAAGGAAAAGATGCTGTTTATCTCGCATCATCCGTGATGACGGTCACGGTCCCTCCGCCGTCGCAATACCTACACTGATGCGGTGATCGGCTTTAGCCATGGGCGGATTGCGCGGCTTGCGGCGCTGGTGCTGGCCGCGAGCTGGATGGTCACCCTGGCCGCAGCGGAAACCAGCATCACCCCGCCCATGCGCTGCCAGCGCTCGCACATGCCATGTTGCCCCAACAATGAAAGCTGTTCGCGGGCCCAGTGCACGGAGCAGGCTTCAGAGCGAGCCGAGACGCAGACCATCGATGACCTGATGCAGGCGACGCATAGCAGCGCGACGACTTCTCTGCCTATCTTCGCTAAAGCCCCTGCAGGGCAGCTGCGGGAGCTGAATTCCGGATTGCATTTTCATTTCCCCGTCTTCGGTCTCAAAGACGACCTGCGCATTTAGACCTCCCGGTGTGTCTGCGCCGACTGCGCATCCGCGGGAAGTGTGTGCGCCACCGAAAACTCTAATCAGGGAAAAGGATTCCGATCATGAAAGCGAAATTGCTGGCCGCGTTTGCTGTGTCTCTGTTCTCACTCTCCGCACTAGCGCTGAGCGGATCTTCGTGCTGCAACAGGAATGCGAAGTGCTGCCCGGGAAACTGCTGCCGAAGCAGCTGCTGTCAGGGACAGTCGTCGTGCTGCCCGGGCGATTGCTGCAGTCACAAATAAATCATCACCACATCAAGAAGGCGGACACCTCGCGTCCGATGATGGGCGCGAGGTGTCTTTACTCCTAACGTGGCCGCATCGACGTGGAGCATTCAGCGACCACGCTCAGAAAAAATTTCTGCGAGGCGCTGGAGCGATGGATCGCGGCGCGGATCCCTTTAACCTGAACGTATGGTGATTGGCGTCATCTCCGATACACACGGGCTGCTGCGCCCGGAGGCACTGACGGCGCTCCAGGGATCGGAGCACATCCTGCACGCGGGCGACGTGGGGGATGCAGGGATTTTGGACAGGCTGCGCGGGATTGCGCCTGTGACGGCGATTCGCGGCAATGTCGACCTGAGCGGCGCCTGCGCGCGGCTCCCGACGACGGAGCTGATCGAGCTGGCGGGGCGCAGTATTTACATGCTGCACGACCGGCAGACGCTGGATCTCGATCCGGTGACGGCAGGGATTGCAATAGTGGTGAGCGGCCACTCGCATCATCCTGCGATCCAGTGGCACAAAGGAGTCCTATATTTCAATCCTGGGAGTGCAGGGCCACGGCGATTTTCTTTGCCGGTGTCGGTAGGCTTTCTCACCCTCAGCGAGGGCGGGATCGAACCGCGGCTGGTAGAACTGAGCGTTCGCTGAGCTCCTGCTCAAGGGCCATTCAGGCGCGAATGCGGGGATTGATGACCATGTAGAGCACGTCGGTCGCGAGGTTCACCAGCACATAGGTGAGGCCGACGGCGAGGATACATCCCTGCAGAAGCGGGTAATCGCGATTCGAGATGGCGGAGACGGTGAGGCGGCCGATACCGGGCCAGCTAAAGATGGTCTCGGTAACGATGGCTCCGGCGAGGAGCGCGCCGAACTGCAGGCCGATCAGGGTGAGGACGGGAATCATGGCATTGCGCAGGGCATGACGGTAGACGACCGCGCGTTCGGAAAGACCTTTGGCGCGGGCGGTGCGGATGTAGTCCTGGCCCAGTTCTTCCAGCATGGACGTGCGCACCATGCGGGTGAGGATGGCCGCCAGCGCGCTGCCCATGGTGATGGCGGGCAGAACGAGATGGGAAAGGTCGCCGGCACCAGACACCGGGAGCCATCCCAGTTTGATAGAGACCAGAAGAATAAGAATCGGTCCCAGGGCGAAGGAGGGGAAGGAGAGGCCCAGGAGGCTGACCACACCGATTACGTTATCGCGAGCGCGGCCGCGATGGAGAGCCGCGGCGATCCCAGCCGGGATGGCGAGAAGCAGGGCAATGAGCAGCGCTGCCGCGGTCAGTTCGACGGTGAAGGGATAGCGGGTGAGCACCAGGTGCGTAACGGAATCGTTGAGGCGGATCGAACGGCCGAGATCGCCATGGAGTACGCCGCGCCAGTAGTGGATGTATTGCGTGCCCAGAGGCTGATCGAGTCCATAGGCATGGCGGAGGGCGACGATGTCGACAGGACGAGCGCCTTCACCCAGCATCTGCTCGATGGGATCGCCGGGAACAATGTGGATGAGAAGAAAGACGATGGAGACGACCAGCCAGAGGACCGGAAGGGTGTAGGCGAGGCGGCTGAGGAGCGAGCGCAGCAGTCTCTGCATCAACCGGCCTTCTCCGCGGCAGGCTCGAGTTGTTCGATACGCACTTTGCTGATGCGGTGACCGCTCATCTCCAGCACGGTCATGCGGCGGCCTTCAAAGTCGATGGATTCGCCACCTTCGGGGATTTTTCCGAGGCGGGCAAGGAGAAAGCCGGCAAGGGTTTCGACGCCGCCGTCGCGGGGCAGCTTCCAGTGCATCTGCGTCTCGAGATCGCGGAGGCTGACGCTGCCGTCGAGGACCATGCCACCGGTAGCGGTAGCGAGGACGGCACGCGCGGCCACGTCGAACTCGTCCTCCACTTCGCCGATGAGCTGCTCGATGGCGTCTTCAACGGTGACGAGGCCGACGGTGGAACCGAACTCATCAACGACGATGGCGATGTGGCGGCGGCGCTGCTGGAATTCATGCAGCAGATCGAGGACCGGCTTGGTTTCAGGGACGACCAGCATCTCGCGCATCACCTGGCGAAGAGCCATATCGCTGAAGGGCGGCGTGGCGAAGCGAGTCTTCGCTGATGCCCGGAAATGCATGAGGCGGCTGATGTCCTTGGAATAGACGACGCCGATGATGAACTCGGGGCCGCGGGCGGGATCGAAGACGGGAACGCGGGAATGCAGTTCTTCCACGATGCGGGCGCTGGCCTGCTCGATGGGCATATCGGCGGGGAGAGAGAAGATCTGCTGGCGAGGGGTCATGATCTCGCGGGTCACGATCTCGTTCATCTCGACAGCGCGGTGAATCAGGGCCTCCTGGTATTCGGGCAGCATGCCGACGCGGCGGGCGGCGGTGGCCATGAGCTTGAGCTCTTCGGGCGAATGGACGGCTCCTTCATGCGTGAGCGGGGCGCGGAAGGCGCGCAGCACGAGGGTGGCGGAGCGGTTCATGAGGCGAAGCACAGGCCGGGTCAAACGGATGAAGACGTCCATGGGCCCGGCGATGGCGACGGCCATCTGGTCGGCACGGCGGAGGGCCAGTGCTTTGGGGACGAGTTCCCCGAGCAGGACGTGGAAGTAGGTGATAAAGGCGAAGGCCAGGGGCACGGCGATGAGGTGCGCGTAGACGCGGGCGTGCGGCAGGCCGCGCATCAGGTGCTCGAAGACTTCGGCAATGGCAGGTTCGCCGATCCAGCCGAGGGCGAGGCTGCAGAGGGTGACACCGAGCTGCACAGCAGGCAGGAAGTCGCCGAGGTTTTCCTGGAGGCGGCGGACGATGCGAGCGCCGGGGCGGCGTTCGGCGATGAGTTGCTCGACGCGGGTTTGGCGCACGCTGACCAGAGCAAACTCCGCCGCCACGAAAAACCCATTCGCCAGAATCAGAACCACGATGGCGACGCCGTGAAAGAGGAGGAACTCCGACATTTTTTTCCGAGTGTGTCCTGGACAGGAAAACCCGCCGTCGCCCCAGTTTAATTGACAGGATTGGTTACAACGGTGCGGATTGGCGCCTGCATCCTCCTAATGAGGAGAAAACAGATGGACCCCAGGATCGAGATTCTCATTGCAGCAGTGATCGTGATCGTGGCGATTGTCGTGGCTGTGGTGGCTGTTCGCCAGCGCCGCAGAGCGAAACTGCGTCAGCAGTTTGGCCCGGAGTACGACCGAACCGTACGCGAGGTTGGACCTGCGAAGGCAGAAAACGTACTGCTGGCCCGCGAGAAGCGGGTGGAGAAATTCTCGCTTCGCCGGCTGACTCCTGAGGAACAGCAAACCTTTGCGAATGAGTGGCGGGCGGTCCAGACGCGTTTCGTGGACGACCCGCGAGGCGCGGTTGCTGAGGCGGACCTGCTTGTGGAGCGGTTGATGCAGGCACGCGGATACCCGGTGAGCGATTTCGAGCAGCGAGCCGCGGACATTTCAGTGAGCCATCCCCAAGTCGTCGAGAACTATCGCGCCGCGCACGGCATCGCCCTGCGGCATCGCGAGGGGCAGGCCACGACGGAAGATCTGCGCAACGCCCTCATCTATTACCGTTCTCTTTTCACGGAGCTACTGGAAACAGCTCCCCCAACCAGCAGAAAGGCGGTAGCGTAATGTCGCAAGCGTGGAAAAAAGACGATTCTTTGAGTACTGCCGATCTGGCGGGAAGAACAGCCGGTCGGGCCGAAAACGAGTCTCTGGCAGCAGAGACACCGCCACGAGTCATCGAGGGCCAGCGGCTGGACGGACCACGGCTGGTGGACAACGCGCCAGTTAACGAACCGGCCAACGTTGCCATGGATATGTCGCGTAACGACAGAGTTACCAATGAGCGGTTCGATCAGGAGCGGCTGAATCATGAGGCACTGAATGCGGAGACGACATCCAGTGGAGAGATGGGATCCCTGCGCAAGGCCCCCACTGGCGAGCGGGATGGAGGGCTGAATACTTCCCTGCTCTCCGAGATGGAAATGAATGAGCTGCGTGCACGCTGGAATGGCATCCAGGCAGAATTTGTAGACGAACCGCGCCGGTCTGTGGAGCAGGCTGACCAACTGGTCGCGACCGCCATGCAGCGACTCGCGGAAGGCTTTGCGAACGAACGTTCCTCGCTGGAGAAGCAGTGGGACAGCGGCGACAATGTGTCGACGGAAGACCTGCGGGTCGCGCTGCAGCGGTATCGGGCCTTCTTCGGGCGCCTGCTGAACGCGGCTTAATTTGTCTCCTTTTGCTGCGGCGGAGCTGCATCGTTCCGCCGCGGTGCCTCCTCCGGACCCGATGCCGGGCTACCCTTTCTTCCTGCGTAAGAGCGGCGCTCCCCAGGTGCCGATGGCCAGCAGAGCTCCGAAGAGGACGACGGCGTCAATGCTTTCGCGACCCTGACGGGACCAGTAGACATCCTCAAGGTTCAGCCACAGGGCAAATTCGTCCAGAGTGAGGGCGGCGCCGACTCCATAAAGGATGGACAGGAGGCGACCGGCGAAGATCGACTGAGGTGTGGGGCCAGTGCCCACCTCGGCGAGATTGGCGTAGCCGACAATGAGCAGGATGAGGATGCCCCAGACGAGGTGGTGGATATGACGCCCGCCCATCATGACCCAACCAAAGGGCCCTATGTGGTGAGTGATGGCATAGACCAGCAGGCGTACGGCGAGGAAGGTGATAAAGAAGCTGACTGAGGCGAGGAAGAGGCGGCGGTGGGGCCGGTCAGGAATGCGTTCGTGCAGGAAGCGGCCGGCGCGGGTGAGATGCAGAAGGAACAGCATCACGGCGGTCGCGAAGATGATGAAGAGCAGCAGTACCCCGGCTCCGGTCCATTGCATAACTTCTCATTCTTAACATGATGAGGGGCGGGGCGACGAACCGGTGATACGCAGGACTGGGCGGGCAAGGCGTTGGGCGGTGCCGGAAATAATCGCTGAACCGCAACGAAAGAGCGCAGTCTCTGGGATAATCGTGGATACGTCTCGGGAAAGCTCGAAGTCTCTGCCTCCGAGTCATCATCAGGCTTGGCGGTCAACCCATGCAGCAGTGTATCGACCGGAGTACCGTCGAAAGTCCCGCCAACGGTTCGGCCAGCGGGCGGATCGTTGGAGACGGCGAGATTCCGGCTCTGATTCGGGGACGCGACTGGAGCGGCACACCGCCGGGACCCATCGCGGGCTGGAGCGATGCTTTGGTCTGCTCCATCAATCTGATGCTGGGCTGCGCCTTTCCTTCCCTGCTCTTCTGGGGCCGGGAGATGGTCCAGTTTTATAACGGAGCATTCCGCCCGCTGATCGGGGAAAAACATCCCGAGGGCATTGGGCAGCCTGCGCGAGTCTGCTGGAGCGAGGCGTGGGAGATCATCGGTCCTCAACTCGAAGCGGTACTGGAGCGAGGCGAGACGATATCGCAGCAGAAGATGCTGGTGCCGATTCTGCGGGACGGGCGCGTGCAGGACGTCTGGTGGAACTACAGTTACAGCCCGGTATTTGCGCCCGACGGAGGCACCGCGGGCATTCTGGTGGTGTGTCAGGACGTGACCGGAGAACTCGAGGCGGTACGAAATCTGGAAGCCAGCGAGGAGCGCGCCTCACGAATCCTGGAGAGCATTGCCGAGGGAGTCATTGTCACAGACGCTGAACTGCGTATCACGCAGATGAACCGGACAGGTGAGTCGCTGACGGGCTGGCCTACCGAGGAGGCGAAGGGGAGGCAGCTGAGCGAGGTATTTCGCGTTCTGGACGAGGAGACGCGGATGCCGCTGGAGCGACGGACCGGAGTTGTGGAGTTCAAGGAGAGCACAGGAGGAACGCATCAGGCTGTGCTGGTCCAGAAAGATGGAACAGAGGTCCCGGTGGAACGCAGCGCCGCAACGATCCCGGATGGGGAAGGGACGAACAGCGGGGTCGTGCTGGTCTTCCACAGTGTGGCGGAGCAGCGCCGCGCGACGAGGGCACTGCTGGAGAGCGAAAAGATTGCAGCAGTCGGTCGGCTGGCGAGTTCGATCGCGCACGAGATCAATAATCCGCTGGAAGCGGTGACGAATCTGCTGTATCTGGCAAGGCAAAATACTTCCCTGTCGCAAATCCAGGAGTATCTGCAGGCGGCGGATCATGAACTGCGGCGTGTTTCGGCGATTGCGAACCAGACACTGCGCTTTCACAAACAGACCTCGAATCCTGAGGCTGTGGAGGCGGCGGATCTGTTCTCGACGGTGCTCAGTATTTATGAGGGGCGGCTGCGGAATTCGGGAGTTACGGTGGAGACGCGCCATCGGGTAGGGCAGCCGGTGCTCTGCTTCCAGGGTGACGTGCGGCAGGTTCTGAACAATTTGGTGGGGAATGCGATTGACGCGATGAGTGGAAGCGGTGGGCGCCTGCTGATTCGAAGCCGGACTTCCACGGATTGGCGCTCGGGGCGCAAAAGCGTGGTCTTCACTGTTGCGGATACAGGGGTGGGAATGACGCGCGCGGTACGCGAACACATCTTCGAGCCGTTTTTTACGACCAAGGGCATTGGAGGTACGGGACTGGGGCTGTGGGTAAGCCAGCAGGTTGCGCAGCGGCATCGCGGAGTTTTGCGGGTGCGCAGCAGCAAAGCGCACGAGCACCACGGCACTGTATTCCAATTCTTTCTGCCCTATGCGCAGGAGAGCTGAACAGACGCGCTCCGTGAAGCAAGCGCGGCATCCGGAGAGGGCGCTCCGGATGCCGGTTGGATCAGCAGAGGACGGGATTTTAGGCCGTCTTACTGGCTGAGACCGTCGGTGCTGCGGATGAAAGCAGCAACGCGTTCATGCAGCTTCTCGAGACTCTGCTGCTGGACATAGACCATGTGCCCCGACTCATACCACGCGTATTCGATATTGCCGGCGAGCTGAGCCGGGATGGGCAGATGTTTGTCCTCATAGAGCGCAGCGAAGAAGGGAGTGGCGAGGTCGTAATAGCCGCCGTTCACCAGAACCTTGAGCCGGGGATTGGTCTTCATGGCCAAGGCAAGGTCGCCGCTGACGTTGAGGTTGATGGGATTGCCGTTGTGCTTGAGGTCCCAGATATAGCTGCCGAACTGGGCTTCGGGAAGATAGGTCTGCCCTTCTCCATATTTCAGGGTCTGGCGAACATATTCGTTGAAGAGGGCGACATAGGCCGACGAGATGGCCGAACTCTGCGGGTCATATTGAGCTTCTTCGCTGAGCGGATCGATGGAAGGGCCGGAGAAACGTGTATCCAGGCGGCCGGTGGTGGTGTCGGTATCGCCCATCAGAGTTTTTTCAAACTGGCCGCCGGAGATGCGCAGATCGCCGTGGACCAGATAATCAACGGGTAGACCGGTGTACTGATGCAGCTTTTCGGCGACGGCCTGTTTTTCGGCGGAGCCGAGATCAGTGCCTTTGGCCAGCGCTTCTGCGTAGGGCCCCATGGCGTAATCTTCGACTTCCTTCAGGAACGGCGCGAGCGACGGCGGCTGCTGGGGCAGCTTGTGATGGTACCAGGCAGTGGCCGCGTACGTCGGCAGTCCCAGTTCATAGGTCATATCGACGCCAGGATTGGCGTGGGCCTCATCAATGTCCGAGGTGAAGTTGAAGATCTGCGAAAGCAGGATGACGCCGTTGAGGTCGATGCTCTTCTCGTTCTCGAGGATATTGGATACGACTGAGGAACGAGTGGTCCCGTAGCTTTCGCCGAAGAGGTATTTGGGGGAATTCCAGCGGTTGTAGCGGGAAAGAAAGCGGGCGATGAAGCGGGCGAAGGCGTGGCCATCCTCATCGACGCCCCAGAACGCTTTGTCGGTGTCTTTGCCGGTCATGCGGCCGAAGCCGGTTCCGGGCATATCGATGAAGACGAGGTCGCTGACATCGAGGAGCGAGGACGCATTGTCCACCAGCTTGTAGGGCGCCGCGGGGCCGTGGGTATCAGTGTCGGTGACAACATGCTTCGGCCCAAAGCAGCCCATATGCAGCCAGATGGTAGCGGCGCCAGGTCCGCCGTTGTAGAGGAAGGTGATGGGGCGCTGGTCGGCATTGGCATCCCGCTTCAGGTATGCGACGTAAAACATACGCGCGAGCGGCGGCGCATCGGCGGGATTTTTGGCGTTAGCGAACGCGGCGGCGAGATCGGTATCGGGCAGCGGCTTGCCGTCGGGACCCAGCTGCGCGTCCTGCTCTTCGGTGGCGCCGACCGTGATGGTGCCGGCTACGGCGTTGTAGAGGATGTGCTGGCCTCCGGCTTCCAGCGTTCCCTGGGTGGTGACTTCCTGAGGCGGCGCTTTGTCCGCCGCCTTTTCGGCTGGTTTCTCGGTGGGCTTCTCATCGCTCGCGGCACGCGCAAGGACCGGAGAAGACAGGGTCAGAACAGCGGCGGCAAAGGCCGTCAGCAGAAAGATTGGGCTGCGCATCATGGCTCCTGAAAGTGGGGTGGGACCTGAAGACTTCTTTGCGAACGACCGCAGTTTATAGCACTCCGTGCCACGAGGAGACCGCGTAACCGGAAGGATGGGTTGAGCGGGGCCGCTGCAGGGACGAAATGCAGTCTCGCCTGGCGCTGTTCGCTGGCCACTACTGTATGCGGCGGGGAGCGGGCCCGGTGGACCGGCGCACGACCAGCTCGGGGCGCACGGGATAGACTGCGCCCTGGCCGCGATCCTGACGGATGCTGTAGAGCGCACGAAAGGCGACCTGAGCGATTTGTTCGCGGGAGAGCCTGACAGTGGTCAGGGCCGGCTGGGTGAAGGAACTGATCTGGATGTCGTCGAAGCCGACGAGGGAGATATCTTCGGGGACGCGCAAACCGGATTCGTGAATTGCCCCCAGCGCACCGATGGCCGACATGTCGTTGGAAGCGAGGACCACGGTAGGGCGCGGATTGGCAAACAGGAGCCGAATCATGGCATCGTGGCCACCGCCGACCTGATGGTTCCCCTGCTCGACGAGGTCGGGGTTGAGCCCCATGTGCGCGAGGCAGGCAGTGAATGCTTCCTGGCGCATGCGCGCGGAGGGGAGTTTGTTAGGGCCGGCGATGAACGCGATGTGCGTGTGGCCGAGATGAACGACGTGATCGAGGGCGGCCTCGATGCCAGCGCCGTAGTCGACCAGGATGTTGCTGACCAGCTTCTGGGCAGAGCCGGTATCGAGGAAGACGAGGGGGATACTGCGGTTATGGAACTCGGTGATGAGATGATCATCCATTTCGGAGGTCATGATGGCGACGCCGTCCACTTTGCGCTGCAGCATGCGGCTGACGCAGAGCTCCATACGCTCCGGATCGTAGTTGGTATTGGCCACCAGTACTTCCTGGCCGTGCTGCACGGCGATATCTTCGAAGCTCTTGACCAGTTCCGGGAAAAACGGGTTGGTTATATCGGAGATGATCAGCCCGTAGAGGCTGCTGCGTCCCGACCCCAGAGCGCGCGCCCAGGTGTTGGGATAGAACTTAAGCTCCTCGATGGCGCGCTGGACGCGTTCTTTGGTCTCCGGGGTGACCTTATCGGAGCCGTTGATGGTTCGCGAAACTGTAGCCGTGGATACCTTTGCCAGGCGCGCGACTTCCCGTATATTCATGAGGTTGTTCCGTGACTTACCCTTATATTCGATTTCGGGTAAATCTGGAAAGCCGACTGCGGATCGGATTACAACCAGGCGATTTTCATGAGCGGACAAAGGGGGGCCATCCGGCTCGCTCTCCCCCTGAAAACAACCTCTGTTCCCAACGGTTGGCGGTTGAATCGCCGGGATCGCCCGCTGCTCGCCGACGTGGCGGGCCAATCGGAATCAATTCGGTGTCACACGATCCGCTGCACCCATTGGCTCCGCCACGCGGGCGCTTCGAACGGATCTGCGAAATACTGCGTCTCGTGCACGACCTTCCCCTTTTTAAATTCCATGATGCTCACTGTGTAAGCTGGGCGCCCCTGATAGAGGATTGTGTATTCCGTGACCCAGAGATCGCCTTTTCCCAGCATTCGCCTGACTTTGAAGCCCGACGGCCGGCCGGGGTGGTGACTCCGCAGGGCCTGCAAATTGTTTCGCCCCAGAATTCGCTCGCCTGACTGGGGATAGTCACAAACAGCATCATCATCGTAAATATCATGTTCCGCGTTCACATCGCCGACTGCCGATGCGTGCCAGTGCGCGTCCAGGGCTTCGCGTATTTGTTCTTCGTCCGTGGACAGTGCGATTTGCGCTTTGTCCTGCATATTCTCCGCCTTGTATCTTCGCCTAACTTCCAGCTTCGTCTGGCCCGGCTCAGCAACTATGCATCAGCCTGGCTGAGTATGGCGTAAAGTCCCATCGCCGGCAATTCGGCCGCAAGCCGTCACCGAGGCTTTATCGTAAAACAACACCTGAGCTGCCAGATTATTCTCTGCTTTCCCGGTCAGCATTGATCGTTTCCAGGCTCTCTTTCCCGATTTCCGTAGATATTGGGGCAAAGGACTAACTGAGGCCAGGTACCTGCAATACTTTGGTACTGATTCCTGGCTAATGCAGCTACGTTCGCGATGACGGGAAGCACGGGTGATACGTTGGTCCAATTGATTCCGCCGCGCGCTTTTGCTTTCATGGCTTATGCATCCGGCTCAGTCGGAATCCACACATCTGGTACGGTTCAGGGCAAGCGGCACGATGGAAGAACGCGCGGACGTTGCTCCTGAAATTGCCCGCGGGGCAGGTCGCGCCATGGCAACACGCATGAAGCCAGCGTCCGAGGACGGGATACCCTGCATCGAATGCCTCCAGCGTGAGATTGCTCATCTGCTTCTCAGGAATCAGCAGCTCCGCTTCGAATTGATAACGGCACGTCAAACGATTGCACGAATGGAGGCTCGGTTGGGTACGGGAGCGAGAAAACTGGCGACTGCTCTTTCCTCCGAAAGGTCGCAAACCTGAGCCAGGGACGCGTGCGCGTTGTCCGGCTGAAGATTCCGTTGGTGCCACAAAATCAATGTTGGCAGGCTTGCGCTTGTCGAGGCTGATCCGCCTTTCAGGCCGCCGGGCTTTTGGCCTTCGGAGAGAGCCCAATGCGCAGCCGTGCAGACATCTTCACCAGTTCGGCGAGAGAGCCTGCCTTCATCTTCTCCATCACCCGTCCGCGGTGTGCTTTCACGGTGATTTCACTGATTCCGAGTTCTCCGCCGACCTGTTTATTCAACATCCCTGAAACGACCAGAACCATCACCTGCCGTTCGCGGTGGGTCAGGGACAGCCAGGATTTCTGCAGGGCTCGCATCTCAGCATCGTGATTCAAAGCAATGCGACTCCGCTCCAAAGCTTGTCCAATCGCGCCGAGCAGCGCATCATTATTAAATGGCTTGGTCAGGAACTCAATCGCTCCGGCCTTCATGGCCCGGACTGTCGTGGGAATATCGCCGTGTCCGGTAATAAAGATAATGGGCATGCCGCAACGCTCGGCCGCGATTTTCCTTTGCAGGTCCAGGCCACTCAGGCCAGGCAGGGAAACGTCGAGAACCAGGCAACTCGGAACGGAAGCCTGGGGTCGATCCAGGAATTCCTGTGCGGTGGAAAAGGTCTGCGGCTCCCAACCTGCCTGGCGGATCATCAATTCCAGCGATTCGCGGACGGACACGTCGTCGTCGACAACAAACACAACCGATGAGGCCGACAGCATGAACGCACTCCTTTGATCTGCCGAGCTGATTGTAGTCCGCGGCCCACACCAAAAGAAATGCGGTTCAGCAGTCCGGCAACGCTGCATGAAGCGCATCCAGCAGAGAGGTATCGCTGAAGGGTTTAAACAGGTAAGCGACAGCTCCGTGCTCGAGCATCTGCGATCGCAGCCTCTCATCTCTTCGAGCCGTAATGAAGATGACCGGAAGCTGTGGCCGGAGCGTCCTCAGCTCACGCTGAAGATCAGGGCCCGACATCCCGCGCATCGCGACATCGAGGATTGCACACTCGGTCGCAGGAAGATCCGGTGAGGCGAGGAATTCCTCTGCCGAGGCAAAGGCGCGAGTTGCAAAGCCGAACTCTACAAGCAGATCGGGGAGTGATTCGCGCACAGATTGGTCGTCATCAATAACAGCCACGAGTGCACGGCGAGTAGTCATGGATTTCTCACATCATCTTCGTAGTGCGAACGCATCTCTGCACACCGCTACAGGCACAGCATCGGGATGAAGACTAAAGAGCGAACTCCTCTGTGAGCAGGCGACAGCCGGGACACGAACAGGGCACAACGAACATGACACATCGAACATGGCTCATCGAGGACAAGGCAAACTTCCCCAACTCGGCACTCGCGGTTCACCAGTGCATATCATCACTCGCCGCAACCTGGGCGGCTAGTATACTTTGGTGTTGGTCGGCGCAATTGCATATTGCAAGCCTTCAGGCGGACGCTAACACCAGGACATGTCCGGCTTTTTTCTTCGCTATCGCGAGACCGCCGATTTCGATTATCACCTCGAATGAGCGATACGTTTATTACCGCACTTCCTGATTGAATCCATGTTCCAGCCACAGCCCGGCCCATACCAAAGTACTGTCGATACCATCGGCTGATTGTATTTCCATCTCTGCCCTGTCTTAATGCAGTCGTATGGCGCATAGTTCGCGGACGGGGGAACTAACTTGCCGATCGAAGTCGCTCCCCACTCACGAATAAGATGAGGAGAAAAGATGGCGACTACTGTTGCAGTGACGACGATGAAGGCGGCCCAGGTAAGTGCGGCCGGAGCCGGTCTCAGGATCATTGAGCTGGAGATTCCCGATCCAGGCCCGGAACAGGTGCGTATCAAGGTTCAGGCGTGCGGCGTATGTCACAGCGATGCCATCATCGTCGAGGGGCGCCGACCAGGAATCCCCTATCCGCGCGTTCCAGGGCATGAAGTGGCCGGGGTGGTGGATGCGCTCGGGGCTGGAGTGACGGAATGGCGAAAAGGCCAGCGCGTTGGGGTTGGCTGGCATGGCGGCCATGACGGCAGTTGTCGGGAGTGCCAGCGTGGAGATTTCCGACTGTGCCGGAATGAGAAAAATCCCGGTCTCAGTTATGACGGTGGCTATCAGGAGTACATGCTGGCTCCGGTCGAAGCGCTGGTTCCGATTCCGGAGAGCCTCAGCGCTGTCGATGCGGCACCGCTGCTGTGCGCCGGAAGCGCCACCTTCAATGCCCTGCGGTATTCAGGCGCCATGCCAGGCGACCTGGTCGCAGTGCAAGGGATCGGTGGACTCGGCCACCTCGGAATTCAATTCGCCAACAAGTTTGGCTACAAGGTAGCTGCGATTGGGCGCGGCTCGCAAATTGAATCTCTGGCGCTGAAACTCGGCGCCGATGTCTATATCGACAGCAAAGTGAAGAACGCAGCGGAGGAACTGGAAAAATTAGGGGGCGCACGGGTCATTATCGCTACAGCGCCGGATTCCAAAGCAATGACCAGACTGATTGGCGGTTTAGGCCCGAACGGCGTGTTCCTCATAGTCGGGGTGGCCTCCGACCCGATTGAGGTGGCTCCGACTCAGATCATCAGGGGCGGCAAGACTATCCAGGGATGGGCAGGCGTAACGCCGGCGGATTCAGATGACACGCTTCGCTTTGCCGAGCTGCGCGGCGTACGCGCCATGATCGAAACCTATCCCCTGGAAAGGGCAGCCGAAGCGTATGCACGCATGATGAGTGGCAAAGCCGAATTTCGCGTTGTGCTGACCATGTAACGGCAGGCGGACATGCAAAAAGGAAGGCCGGCAAGCTCCCGGTCTGCTGGCTCATCTCGATCTCCATAACGCGGCTAATCACATCGGCCAGTGAATCGAATGCCGTCCATTTCACCGGATTGTTCCGGCGAGCGTTATGGTGCTCGGTTCATTGCGATATCCAGCCCACGCATTCAAAATACAAATTCTCATGGACTAAGTCGACACAAAGTCCGACGAGATCGGGGCCCTGGTGCGCTGCTTTATGGTGTTCGTTGCAATGAACAGGACCTCTGAGATGACTAAGCGCCAGCGTTTGGCTGTTGCACACTGGCAAACAGGTGGCTGTTTGACCTTTGCGCTCCGGGAGCAATCGGTTCCTGCTCTGGAGAATGGTTGCTGCTGTTTTGTCAGCAGAGCGCGAAGGAGCAGCGAAAGTTCATATTGGAAATATTCCCGGGGCGCCTACCCGAGCGTGCTGCACCGAGCCGATTCTGTTCGGCTGAAGTATGATGGAGGCGATGTGCGTAACCAGCAAGCAGCGTTGCGCACCAAAGGATGTTCCCTCCTTCCTGTATTGGTTCGATCGTCCTATTGCCTGACTGCTGACGTGTGAGCCGTTGCGCAGTTTCATGGGTCCCCGGGCAAACCAAATCTTTGCAGATGACCGTTCCGTTGCGAGTGCGAGACGGAAGACGGAGGAGTTGCGGATGGAACCGAAGGCAGGGCCGATCTCTCTGGCCGACTCCCACCTCCACGAAGTCCGACATGTGTGCGCATTCTTCGCCAGCGACGAAGAGGAGTATCGGGTACTGCTTCCATTTATCCGCGATGGTTTCGCGTGCGGAGATAAAGCCGTGCATGTGGTCAATCCGGGGCAGCGCGACGAGCACTTACGGCGCCTATCGGCTTCCGGGGTCGACACAGCCGCCGCTCAGGAAAGTGGACAGCTCGAAATTCAGAACAATACCGAAGCCTATTTGCGCGATGGAAGGTTTGATCAGGAGCGGATGCTGGCCACATTCGAGAGGATGGCCAGCGGCAGCAATGCTGCTGCGAAATTTCCCCTGAGCCGTATCGTTTGCCGGATGGACTGGGTCTCGGAAGACCGATCGCGCATCGGCGAGGTCATCGAGTTTGAATCGCGCGTAAATGAGGTGTGGGCGCGCCACGATGATGCGGTGATCTGCACCTACCATCTGGCGATGTTCAGCGGGGATGCCGTTATCGATATCATGCGCACACACCCAATGGTGATCATTGGAGGAACTCTGCATCAGAATCCGTTCTTCATACCGTCTGCGGAGTTTCTTCACGAGTTTCGTGGACGACGGCTGGGACGAGCAAATTCCCAGTAGCGGCGGGCCGGTATGCACGAACTGACGGATCCCGGGTCTGAAGTAAAGCGACTGCGGCGCTGCATGAACAATCTGGTCGGCATCCTTGCGCTGCCTGCGATCTGGAGCAACGGTGAACCGGGGCGGATTCTGGAGACCTTTCTCGATGCTCTGCTGGAGATGCTCGACCTCGATTTCCTCTATGGGACGATAAGACTCGAGCCGGGTCGTGCGCCGATGGAAGTGCTGAGGATTGCTCAGCCTGTCGCGATCCGTTACAGCTCGAATCGCGTTCTCGAAGCGCTTCATGAGTGGTTCGGGAAGGGCTCGCGATGGCCCGGGGGAACTCGGAGGGATCTGGATGGTGAAGAGATTTCAATGTTTCCCCTGCGACTGGGGATCGGGGGCGACCTGGGCCTTCTCGTCGCGGGCACACGGAAAGCGAGTTTTCCGGAGGAGACGGAGCAGTTGATCCTGAGCGTGGCCGCGAATCAGGCAGCCATCGGATTGCAGCATGCGCTGCGCCTTGACGAGCAAAAGCGGATTGCAGGTGAACTCGATCGGCGGGTTGCGGAACGAACGCGGGAACTTGCCGAAACCAACGAAGAACTGCAACTGCAGGTTGAGCTGCTGCAGCGTCTTCCTGTATCGGCCTGGACGCTGAAACCGGATGGGACCGCGGATTTCGTGAATCAGGTTTGGCTTGACTACTCCGGTCAGACGCTTGAATTCGTGCGGTCGCATCCGGAAGCGTGGATGACCGCGGTCCACCCTGACGATCGGGAGAGAGCATCGAAGGCATTTTGGGACGGAATACGCTCGGGACAGGGCTTTGCGATGGAAACCCGGTCTCTCCGCGCTCGGGACGGGGTCTATCGCTGGCATCTCAATCAAGCCGTAGTCCTGCGCGATGCAGAAGGAAAAGTCCTCAAATTTGTGGGTACCACCACCGACATTCACGACCAGAAGGCCGCCGAGGAAGTGGTGCGGAGGAGCGAGGTCAACCTGCGACGAGTGATCGACACGATTCCCACATTGTCGTGGTGCAACTTACCGGACGGGCCCAACGAGTTCCTGAGCAAGAGCTGGCACCAGTACACGGGTCTTTCACCGGAAGAAGCGCACGGCTGGGGCTGGGCTGCGGCCTTCCATCCCGACGATCTGCCCCCACTGATGGAGCGCTGGCAGAAGATGTTGGTCTCGGGAGAGCCGGGAGAAATCGAGGCGCGCATCCGACGCTTCGATGGAGTGTATCGCTGGTTTCTCATCCGGGCTGAGCCCTTTCGCGACGAAACCGGAACGATTTTGCGGTGGTACGGCACCAGCACCGACATAGAAGACAGAAAGCGCGCCGAAGACACTGTACTGGCTAATGAGCGGAATCTCCGCCTCATCATCGATACCATGCCGGTCCTGGCGTGGTCCGCGCGGTCAGATGGCAACGCTGACTTTTTCAACCAGCGTTGGCTCGATTACACCGGCTTGACCCAATCGGAGGTTCATGACCGGGGATGGGCCAACGCTTTTCACCCCGACGATCTGGGAAGTGTGAATGATTACTGGCGATCTCACATTCTGAGCGGTGAGCAAGGCGAGATTGAGGCGCGTCTCCGTCGCTTTGATGGCAGCTATCGATGGTTTTTGTTTCGCGCAAATCCGTTGCGCGACGAGTCGGGCAGAATCATCAAGTGGTACGGAACAAACACCGACATCGACGACCGGAAGCGCGCCGAGGAAGCCCTGCGGGCGAGTGAAAACAATTTCCGCCAGATTGTCGACAGCATTCCCGGACTGGTCTGCACCATGGATGCAAACGGTGAGATCGAACAGCTCAACCGGCCACTCCTGGAGTACTTCGGTAAAACCTCCAGGGAACTGATGGGTTGGCAGATGACCGATGCTGTTCATCCGGATGATCTTCCTGCGGTGATCGAAGCTTATTCGTATTCGGTCAGAACCGGATCTCCCTATGCCATTGAGCATCGGTGCCGCAGGGCGGACGGTATCTATCGATGGTTCCAGGTCCGGGCTTTGGCCGTGCATGATACGAACAACCGTATCCGCGGCTGGTACGTGCTGCTGACCGATATCGACGATCGGAAACAGGCGGAAGAAGCTCTGCGCATGCGGGAATTAAATCTCCGCCAGATAACCGAAACCATACCCGAGATGCTCTGGAGTGCTTCGCCGGATGGAGCGATTGACTACTGCAACGGCCGCTTGCGTGACTATACCGGCTTTAGTCCGGAGCAGGTTATGAGCGATGGCTGGATCAACCTTCTGCATCCGGATGATGCCGGGGCCACGGCGGAAGACTGGAAGGCATGTGTGAAAAGCAGGGCGCCTTTCAGGCGTGAAGTTCGCACATTTCATGCGGCCGACCGCACCTATCGGTGGTGTGTGATGAGTGCGCTGCCCCTGCTAGATCAGGAAGGGCGCATCGTAAAGTGGCATGGCACCGTGGTGGATATGCACGATTGGAAGCAGGCCCAGGAGGAATTACGTCACACTCAGGCGGAACTGGCAAGAGTGATGCGAGTTATGACGGTAGGACAAATGACTGCCTCAATCGCCCATGAGATCAATCAGCCGCTTTCGGGCATCATTACCAATGCCAGCACATGTCTGCGGATGCTGGATGCCGCTCCTCCGAATGTAGATGGGGCGCGGGAAACGGCCAGGCGAGCGCTTCGTGACGGCAACCGCGCCTCCGATGTGATAGGGCGTCTGCGCACGCTTTTCAGCAGGAAGGAAATAAAAACGGAACCCGTCGATATCAACGAGATCGCACGTGAAGTGATCGGGTTGTATCTGACTGAACTGCAGCGCAACCACGTGACTCTGCGTCAGGAATTCGCTGAAGGCCTGCCGCGCGTCCTGGGAGACCGCGTTCAGCTCCAACAGGTCATTCTGAATCTTCTCCGCAATGCCTCAGATGCCATGAGCGCCGTCGATGATCGGCCCCGAGAGTTGCTGCTCAGTACAGAGCCGGCGGGCGAAGAAGTGCACTTCAAGGTGCGGGATGCGGGGACAGGCATTGATCCCGCGGGAGCGGAACGCCTTTTCGAATCCTTCTACACCACAAAAGAAGATGGGATGGGTATCGGACTCTCGGTGAGCCGATCGATTATCGAAGCCCATGATGGTCGTCTGTGGGCGACGGCGAATGATGGTCCGGGAGCTACTTTTGCATTCTCTGTTCCATGCAGCTGGCCGTCAGAGAGGGCCGCGGGACTTCCGGAGCAGGCCCTTCGCGTATGATGCTGTGCTCGGCGTTGATCTGCGCCCATTGATTCAACGGGCATGCTGCTTCGCGGGGACGGCCGGCGTCAGGCAGTTGTCGCACAGCCGCCTGTGAACCGTTACATTTCCTGCACCGAAGCCGGCAGTGATGACGTTCTGCTGATCCTGCCTACCATTCGCCGGACGTCTTCGCCAGGTCCAGGTAGGCTCGTGCCCAGAGCGCGAGCTGCAGCTGAAGTGACCTGCACCACGCACGATGCATTCCTTCGACCTCTTCGGCAGAATTCCCTTTGCCTGCGAGATACGGCCTGATGGTGTCATTCAGCACAGCGACAAATGCAACGATGTCACGAAACGGGATGTGCGTCGTTGAGCGAACCCCATCGGTTTGATTTTTCCTGAGACTGGTATGCCGCAGGGCGATCTCCTGCTGATAGTTGAGCCAATCCTGGTCATAAGGACGAAGGCAGGTATCGAGGATCCATTGCTCGAAGCGAAGATTGCTTTGCGCGAGATACTGCGGGATCGGGTCTCCCTCGGGAGTCTGAGAGTGCCGCGCAAGATTCGGGATGCCGGCGATGATCCCGCTGCGCCAGTGCTCAACGATCCGCCTGGTTTGACCGGCCAGCACTTCTCCCGCCATCCGAAGGAATCGCTGATCTTCTGCAGTGAGTCCTACGGTGACTCCCAGTTTTTCCAAATCCTCGAGCGAGACCACCGATGGTGCAACCACCGCGGTTCCATATGTGTACCCGAGAATCCTATCTGCGACCTTTTTCACAGTAGCTCCGCTTCTCTGCCGGTCGGTCTGCCTGCAGAACCCCGGGTTCCCTGTAATATCGGCGGCCTGGACTGTACTCCTGCAGGTTCACCCGGCAAGCCACTCGAGCGGCCGCGGAGCGAACCCGAAAGCACTCTTTGCTTTTGCGTTCGATGCTCCGCGTAATTGAAGCGCGTAATACGCAGCATCGGGACCATATTGACGAACTACTTCTTCGGCGGGCACGCGAGGTGGTTCCGGAGCACCGATAAATCTGGCAAATGCAGGCAACCAGACGGCAAGTGAACTTGGATTGTCATCCACAACGTTGTACACGCCGGGAGCCAACTCAAGTGCTGCGACGGTTGCAGCAGCGGCATCGTCAATATGAATGAACGAGTAGACTCCGGTGCCCGGTTCAACCACCGGGTATTGACCTTCGCGAACCTGTTGTGTGATGCTGCCGCTCTCAGGATCATGGTAGGTACGTGGTCCATAGAAAAAGCCATAGCGCAGTGCGACACCCTCAAGGCTCGAATCGCCGAAAAGCCGATCCTCGATCTTTGCGTACGTGGCCACGGCTCCGGCCACTCCTGGCGATGCGCTGTGCGCCAATTGTTCTTTCTCGGCTGCCGGACCCTTGCCTGGACCATAGAAGAAGCCCGTGGATTGCACCACGTATCGCCTGACGCTGAACCTGACCGCTGCGCGGTGCAAATTGCCCCCTCCTTCCAATCGGACCTGACGGTCGCGCGGAGCCGCGGCCTGCATCTCCTCGGGGGTGTATCGCCTGGGCAGCGATGTCAGCTCGTCGATGATCGCGTCGGGACGGATTCTCGCGATCTCCCGCGCGACGGCGTCGGCGTCAAGAACATTCAGAAGGATGCCTTCGGCGCCCTGGCCGCGAAGCGCCTCTACTCCTGCTGCTTTCGATGCCATACCAGCCACCTGATGACCCGCCGCAACCAATTTGCTCACCAGGGGTGCGCCAATGGCACCACTCGCGCCTGCCACGAAGACCTTCATTCCCGATCGCCTCTCAAACGAAACTGGAGATCCGCTCCTATGAGATGATGCTCAGGCCTGGTCCTGGGACGCGAACTTTTGACGAGCCTCCGGCAGGCCTGGCTTTGCACGCCGGTTCAGGATGATCATCAATGGGGCGATCACGCACCCGCAGAGATACGGTGATCTCCGGGGTGCGCGTCGCGCGGCAGGTGGCGAACGTTCATGCGGCCACTAAGTTATTTGCGTTCTTCGGCGTTACTTCTCTCAATTCACCGGTAGACAAATCAAAGACAAACCCGCGAATTACGACATCCGAGGGGATCCAGGGGTGCGACCTGAGTTTCAGCACCTGTTTTTGCGTTGCAGTCGTCACGTCGGTGTAGAAATGGAATTTGTCCGGACTGACGGCCCACACCCCGCAATTTTTGTACAGGTGCTTCTCGAAGTCTTCTTCGGAAAACATTTCCATCCCGCAGCCGGTGTGCCCGACGACCATGACCTCTCGTACGCCCAAAACATGAATTGAGAACATGAGAGAGCGCACAACATCTTCGGTTGCTGCCGTTCCGACGTTTCGAATCACGTCCGCATCGGCAGGCTTGATGTCCAGCCACTCGAGCAGCTGGTTCAGCCGAGGGTCCATACACGTGAGGATCGCGACCTTCGGGGCCGGCTTGTTCGCCAGAGAGGGATTGTGGTGTACTGCAGTCTTGCGGCTTGCGGCAATCGCGCGTTCGATCAGACTCATTTGATTCTCCTAAATCGCGTTGCGGCCCCGGGATTTGATTTGCGGCAACGCGCGGTTTGGTGTTGTAGATGCGGATCGAGCCTTCCGGCACCGACCCCACCTTCTGTTCTCAAAGCCTGGCGGCTGGTTCCCCGTGCGTCCGGCCGCGGAGTTACAACTCTGGTGTGCGTAAAGAAGCGGATGCTGTCCTCGTCATATCGGTCAGGGTCGCCGAACGCTGAGCCCTTCCAGCCACGATCTCGCGGTCGTCGACGGAGATATTCATTTGGGAGAGCCAGGTAACATCCGGCCCTGATAAGACCAGGACATGACAGACGCCTACATCGTCGAACCATTCGAGAATGGGAAAAACGGGCTCCTCACGCCTTACGGTTTTCAACATAGCATTCATCCATCGCATCGGCGGCCGACCTTATAAAGCAGAGCTCCATGTTTGTCCGGGCACTCGGCTGCTTTTGCAGCAGAGATGCGAATATCAGTAAGCCAGATGAGTTAGAAGGAATCCATTGCGCGAAGGTATCGGTCGATACCTTTGTATCGTCAGCGAAATCGTTCCCGGGTACGGGAGGCAGTTGCAGACTGGACAGGATCACTGATGTCCGTCCTGCGATTGAAGTCCTGTTTCCGGCGCCTGATTACGCAGCAGACTTCCGGTGGCGAATTCAAGGTTGACTGCCTGCAGAAATAATTCCGATCGTGCAGAGACACTCGATAGCCGAGCCAGAGCCAGTTGCTTCTCCGCCGTAACGACATCGACCAGATTCTTGACTCCATATTTGTATGCTTCGAGCGATGCCGAGTAAGAGGAGTTGGCCGATGCGAGAAGCGCGACAGCGGCGTCGTGCTTTCGCAAAGCCGTTCGGAATGCTATGTAAGCGGTCCAGACTTCGCGCGTCGTCTCATCTTCCTTTGTGATAAGGTCGTCCTCTGCCTCGCGGCGTTTCGACTCGGCGATCGACAGTGCGTTCCTGCGCACGCCTCCATCGAGGATGCGCCACTGGACGCCGAGCGCGACCGACCACGTAGGCTCGCTCGCGGAACCAAGCTTGCCGTAATCCGAGGAGGGCCACAAGGAGGTTTGCGCAACCGATCCGGAGAGAACGATCTGCGGTTTGTACTCTGCCCTGGCCGCGCGAATGCGAGCTTCGGCGGAGCGGATTCGAAGAGTCTGCGCCATGAGCTCGGGGCGATTCGCCATTGCCCGACCGATCAGCGCCTCGATCGACATCGTGAGCTTGTCCGGCAACGGTGCAGCCCTCTGTCCGTCAATCTGTACATTCGGAGAGGGATCAGCTCCGACAGCTTCCGTCAGTGTGACGCGCGCAATCTTTTCGTCCCCATCCGCGGATTCTTCATCGAAGGCTGCCTGTGCCGTCTCAGCTCGGGCGTTGAGAACATCGGGGAGGGTGGCCAGGCCGTTGTTCATTCTGTCTTCAGCCGCATCCTGCGTGGTTTGTGCTGTCCGCAGCGTGTCCTCGGCTGCCTGCAACCTCTCCTGCGCCGTTACCAGCTGGTAATAAGCACTTGCGACGCGAAATGCCAGCGCCTGATTGACCAGAATGAAGTCCGCGCCCGCGGCAAGCTTCTCGTCCTTCGCCGCGCCAACGATCGCTTCGCGCTTGCCAAAGTCGAAGATGAGATATTGCAGTGTGACTTCGGGCCGGATGGCCGGCACCTCGACCATCACGTAGCCGCGAGGAGCCAGCGGTTCCGGGAAGGGATTGATCAATCGCTCGTCGCCGAAAACAGCCAGGCCATCCAACTCGGGATAGTAGGCGGCTTTGGCGAGGCCGAGTTCACGAGCTTTCTGTTTTGCGCGTTCCCAGATCGTGCGCGTGCTGGGATTGTGATCTTCGGCAAGATCGATGAGCTCGGCCAAAACATAGGGATGGCGTGGATCAAGAATCGCTTTCCCCTCGTGGGGCGTTTGACGTGCGGCGCAGTCGGCTGCAGCCTGGGGGGAAGACACCATGCCGGCACATTGCGCCGGAGCTCGCGCCGTGGAAAGGGCGAGAAGCAGTGACAGCAACACAATGCCCAATGATGCGCTGTACTCCACCGATCGAAGTCTCTTTCTGTTCATGGGCAGCAACACCGCGTCGATCGCCGGTCACGCTCCTCCTTGCGGGGCCCTCTGCCATCCTGGTCTGTGGCCGGACGCGGAGCTGAAATGGGATTCGTCCCGATCCAGCAGTGATTAGGGCAGACCTGCGAACCGGAGTCCATTGGACGAACGTATCGATCGAGCCGAAAGTATCGGTAGTATCCTCACGGGTTTCACACCCGGAATGCTTCTGCAGCAAGTTGACGGACCCCCAATCCTTCGCCGCCCTAATCCGTAGCCGTCAATCGCAGTGCCGCTCCTGATGCGAAGGTATCGGTCGATACCTTCGTCCAATAGATTCGCAGTTCGGCAGTATGACTCAATGAAGCGTGAGGATGCATCGTCCGGCGATAGCCGAGTGCCGGGGATAAGGGTGGCAATGAGCGCTGTGTGCCCCGGTTACTGTCGAGTTCAAAAGGATTGCAGGGTTCGGGTTACTCGTCGGTACGATCACGGGAGAGTTTGAGAGAGATAAAGGTTCGCGTGACATGATTGCCGAATCGAGAGCGCGCAATCGAGGGCGAATGACCTTGCTTCGCGTCTTCGCCGGGTTATCTCCGGTGGCATCGCTGGTACCGGTTGGCTGCTCGCACGCGCCTGAATACAGCATTTTTGGATCACTCTTCCCGGTGTGGATCTTCTGCTCCGCCTGTGGCCTGCTGTTGGCGGTGGGGGCACGCGCCATAATTGGCCGCACCGCCATGGCTCAATACCTGGCTGCACCTGCACTTTTCTACCTCGGCATGGCGACCTTCCTCGCGTGCATGCTGTGGCTTCTCCTGTACAGCTAGTGAACGCGATGCTGATCAACGACGCTGTCGCACCCGAGCAGGACATCCGCCTCGCAAGACTTCGCCGGTATGGTCGTGTCCTGACCGCAGTCAGCGTTCTGCTGGCGATCGCCGGCCTGATTGCTGTCTCGGCGGTGACAACTCGACATCCACAGACCGATGACGCAGAAATCTTCGCCAATTACATCGGAGTCGCCCCGGTCGTGGAGGGCCCGATACTGCAGCTGAATGTTGCCGACAACCAGCAGGTTAAACAGGGCGATTTGCTTTTCGAAATCGATGACCGCCCCTATCGGTACGCCCTTGACCGCGCTTTTTCCGACCAGGCCGACCTCGAAGGTCAGATCGTCGACGAACAACGGCGCATCCGGGCGGAGGTGCAGGCCGTCGCGGCCTCCGGAGCAGCAACCCGCAGCGCCACTGCCAATATCGACCGGGCGCAGGCCTCGATCCGTGAGGCGGAGGCCGATGTGACCCACTCTGAGGCGGCACTGGATCGAGCCAGGACCGAGTGGGCGTACGCCCAAAATAATCTGCATCGGATCGAGCCTCTGCTCGCCAGGCATTTCGTCACCGTCGATCAGGTGGACCAGGCACGTACGACAGAGCAAGCCAGCGCGCAGTCCGTGCACGAAGCTGAGTCGCAGTTGGCACTTACCCGAGCCCACCTCAACTCCATGCGCGCCGCTTTGGCGGAGGCGAAGGCCTCGGCAGAGCAGAGTACAGCACAACTCCACCAATCGCAGTCCAGCGTACTTACCCTCGATCCGCTGGTAGCTGAGCGACAGGGACGGCGCGCCGCCATCGCCAACGCGCAGTACAACTACAACCAGTGCCGGGTCTACGCCCCATTTGACGCACGTGTAACTAATCTCGTCATTTCCGAGGGCGCGTATGCCCACATAGGACAGCAGGTGTTCACGCTAATCGACACTCGCGTCTGGTGGGTGCTTGCAAATTTCCGCGAAACGCAGCTGAAACATGTGCAGCCGGGCATGACTGCGGATGTCTACGTTATGTCTGATCCTGGATTGCGACTTAGAGGCATCGTCGAGAGCGTCGGGTACGGTGTTATACCCGATCCCTCGATTCTGGGGCAGATCACCTCGGGGCTCCCCGACGTGCAACGCACTTTGAGCTGGGTACGCCTGGCCAGCCGCTATCCCGTCCGCATCCGAATCCAGTCACCGTCCGATGTCCTTCGTCTGGGGGAATCTGCAGTCGTGGTTATCCGCGGGTATAAGCGGAAGCGCTGACATGGCGACCCGAGCCACTCAACTCCGCCAGTCTCCAGCGAGCCGAACTGCCTCATGGCTTTGGTTTCGGGACTTCATCCGGTGGGAAGTTGCTCCGTATCCAGGACGCACGAATACAGTCGTGCGCATGACGGTTACGGCTACCGTGGTGATGCTCATCGTGGTTACCTTCCGCATTCCCAACGCAGCCGTGGGCGGTCTCTATTCGATTCTTCTGGCTCGGGAAAATCTCTGCGCTACCTGGCGCGGTGCGCGAGCAGCTGTGTTTGGTTTCATCGCCGCCAGCCTGTACACCTTAGTTGGCATGATGCTGTTCCGCGGGTACCCCATTACGCATTTCTTCTGGGTAATCGGAACGTTCTATCTGATCTTCTTCGTCATGCGCACGGCGAGCGACTATGCGGCCGCGCTGGCCTTCGCGATCCTGATTGGCATTACTTTGCCGGTATGGGACCGCTCCATACCGACCGAGGTCCTGGTCGAGGGTACTCTCTGGCCTGTGCTGGTAATGGCCGTTGGCACCGGCGCCGCCGTGGGAGGCGAAGCGCTGTACCGCATTTTCGATCGCTCCGATCCGCTCATCGCATCGCTTGACGATCTGTTGCTCGTAGTACAACAGGCCACGGAAGCTGTCGCGTCTCACCATGCTCCCTCGGCATCGATCCGCGACCGAATTCTTCAATACGATATGACCGGCACTGGGCGGCTCAGAATGGCATTGCAGCGCCAGGGTCTGGATCCGATCCGGCGGGCGCAGCGCAGCGCTATGATTTCGCTGGCGGGCCGACTCATTGGTCTGGCGGCGGAGCTTGTGCACAGCACTCCCCAACCCGGCGATGACGAGGTGATTCGTCTGCGCGCACTCTCTGAGAGACTCGAATCGATCCGAGCAGAGCTTCGCAAACCTGAGATCACTTCCACCTCTGACGCAGTGCCTGAGGGGCGGCAGTCGATCGGCATCCCCATGCTTCAGGAGATGGAACGAACGGTCGCACTCATCACTGAACTCTCTCAGGGCGAGGAGACCGCCATTGATGCTCATAACACGCCGAAGCGGAGCTGGTGGCGCACTGCGTTTCTGCCCGATGCATTCGAGAATCCGGAATACCTGCGCTTCGCGTTTGCCGGTTGCCTTGCTGCCACAGTTTGTTACGTGCTCTACAACGCGCTCGACTGGCCCGGCATTTTTATATCCGTTCTCACCTGCATCGTTACCGCGCTTAGCACGATCGGCAATTCGCTGCAAAGGCAGTTCCTCCGGCTCGCCGGATTCGTAGTCGGAGGGCTGATCATGGGCATTTCGGCCCAGGCTCTGATCCTGCCTGGTATCGACAGCATCTTCGGCTTCACGCTCTTCTTTGTCGCGGGAACGGCGGTCGCCGCGTGGTTCGCCACCTCCAGTCCACGGCTTTCGTTTTTTGGCCTGCAGATCGTGCTCGCCTTCTACTTTGTCAACCTGCAGGACGCCCACGTGCAGACCGATCTGACGATCGCGCGCGACAAGGTACTTGGCGTGTTGCTGGGTATTCTCGCGATGGGTTTTATCTTCGACCGGCTGGGGACGAAGAGCGATGCCGAGCAGTTGCAGACACTGCTGGTACGGAACGTACGGTTGCTGGCGCAACTGGCAGTCTGTCCGGTGACGCGGGACAGAACCACTTTCGTTTCGCAGGCCAGCCTTCTCCCGAGTCAGATCAATGACAACTTCGCGAATCTGGAATCGGGAATGGACGCCGCGCGTTTTGAGTTTGAATTTCGCCACCAGGGCGCCGAAGGAGTTGCCGAGTGCGGGCGTATTCAGAGGGCTCAGCCTGCGCTACGCTCGATCTATTTGCTGGAACTCAGTCTGCTCTCGCATCGTGGACGACTGGAGAGAGGGCCTGCATTGACTCAGCAACAAAGCCAGGCCCTGGACCATTTTCTAAATGAATATAGCGACAATCTCACGCGCATTGCGGCATGGATGGCACAGGAAGCGAAAGCGCCCGCGCAAATCGGCGATGGTTCCATCCGGCTGCAGCAAGGCTTAGACGGCCCCATCTCTCCGACATCGCTGGCCATTGCCGATATCTGTCAGAAGATGCTGGCCGGCCTTCTCGTATTGCAGGACGAGTGTTGATTTGCATTCTGACGATCACCCGCGCGAAGGCGCTTCCCTCCACAATCTGGCGCATCGACAACCGCAGCTCCAGCACTCTGCCGGGCCGCCAAAAGGCACACATCTCATCGGCCACATCTCCGGAAGAAAACGACCAGGATGAATTCGGTCTCAGGGGAATACGTGTTCCAGGTCGACTCTGGGCGCCAGTACGACCGCTCCGGCAATGGCCTGCCTGGGCGCACCTTGTTTAGCGCGACCCGTCCGTGGCCGGGATTACTCGCGGAGTTGACGGAGATGCCGCGGACTGCAGAAGGAAGCTGGCCACATTGTCGAGTTGCTCTTTGCTCAGGTTTTGATAGTCGGGCATGTATGTATGGGGACTCACCGTTTGGCTCCGGATCGCATTCCGGGAAAGGCTGTGAAACGTACCATCGTCGGTCTGCAGCACGAGTGTGAAGTTGTCCTGTGCGCGCACCAGACCGGTAAGCTTCACGCCTTCGTCCGTCTCCACGGTGACGGCATGGTTTTTGTCGCGGGCGCGATCCGCTGGATGAACGATGGCGTCCACTACGAAAGCAACCGCCCGACCGCGAGCGAAGGCGCTCAGATCGCTGCCCATGAATCCGCCTCGACCGTGGACTGCATGGCATCGCGCGCATGAATCTGCGGCATAGAAGAGCGCTTCTCCCGCTTTGGGATCGCCGGGCAGCTGCGCCTGGCTTCCAAACATCATGCCCTGCAGAGCGCGCAGGTAAACGAGAATGCTGTCCACCTGCTTCTCTCCCAGCACGCTGAAGGACGGCATGCCCGCAGACGGGATTCCGTCGCTGATGATCCCCCGCAGGCGGGCGTCGGGCATCGAGACGACATCCTGGCGCGTAGCAATATTGGGGGCGTGTTCGCCGCCGCGGCCGTCGCTGCCATGGCAGGTGGCACAGTTCTGAGCGAAAAGGGCCGCCCCCTTTGGACTCGCCTGCTGACTGCTCTGGCCCGTGGCCAGCGAGCTACCGAGCCCGAAAAGCAAAGCGATGAGGAAGGCTCCGGCGAGCCGGCTTGTCTGCATGGACATTTCGCGTAATTTAATTTCCGCCGGCCTTTCTGTGCAACTCGCTGAAGCACGCAGTAAGCAGATCTTGGATCGGCAAAGCACGCGATGGGTCACGCTGCCGGCGATCCAGCGAGGGATTTTTCACGCAGCAGGGCCGCCGAATCCTTGTCGAGATAAACCGTGGTGTCCGGGTGGTTGCGCAGAATGGAGGCCGGAGACAGTGGGCTGATCGGACCTTCGAGACAAGTCTGAATGGCTGCGGCCTTCCGCGGGCCGGGAACAACGGCGAGGATCTCCCTGGCTTTCAGCACCTGGCGCACCGACATCGAAATGGCACGCTTCGGCACGTCTTCGAGGGTCGGGAACCACCCTTCGGCCACCTGTTGCTGGCGGCAGGCCTCATCGAGTTCGACGATGATGAAGGGCTCCTCGGTCTGAAAGTCCGCCGGTGGGTCGTTGAAGGCGAGATGACCGTTCTCGCCGATGCCCACGAAGGCGATGTCGACAGGCGCGAGGCGAATCGCTTCATTGGTGTGCTCGATGATTTCAATTGTCGGCAAATCGCCGCGAAGAAGATGGGTTTGCCGAATCCCGGTTTTGGCGATCAGGCGCTCCTCGAGAAAGCGGCAGAAGCTGGCCGGATGCGTGGGCGGCAATCCGATGTATTCGTCCAGATGAAAGAGTTCCACCTTATCCCAGGCAATATCCGGAGTGGCGGTCAGCGCTTCCAGGAATTCGATCTGCGACGCGGCGCTTGCTCCCACTACGCGCGCTCTTCCGCGCTCCTCGATGCTGCGGCGAATGGCAGCAGCCGCCTGCTCGGCAGCCAACCTGCCCAGTTGTTCCCGATTGTCCCGGAGTTGAATGCGCATGGTCCCTGCTCCCGTTGGTTCGCGATGGATTTCTGAATCTGCTTATACCTCTGCCGCGTGCTTCTACGCCTCAGGGAAGCGTAAAGGTGAATAAGTCGTCGCCCGAAGCAATCGCAACATATTGTTTACCGTCGATTGCGTAGCTCATGGGCGAGGCGTGGATGGTTTGCCCGGTGTTGAAGTGCCACAACGGCTTGCCTGTGACACCGGCCACGGCTTCGAGCGAACCCGAATCGTCGGCAAAAAACACCAGCCCGCTGGCGGTGCTGATGACGCCACCCCACGATTGTCCGTCGCCAGCTTGTGGGGACTTCCAGACAATCTGCTTCGTCTTTGGATCGAACGCCAGCAGGTATTTTTTGCTGGTGCCGTTCGCTTCCTGATGGCTGCCGCTTGCGTAATACTCCCTGCCCTCCTGGAATTCTTCCGGATGCGTGACGTTGACGGTGCACTCGTCCAGCGCGATGAAGTAGTAAAGATGAGTCTGCTCATTCCAGGAGGAAGAGAACCAGTTGGTAGCGCCGACTTCGCCCGGGCAGGTGAGCGTACCCTTATCGGTGGGAAGCGCGTCGGTGAAGATCGGGCGTCCCTGAGCGTCGATTCCTTTCGCCCAGTTCACGCGCTCGGCAAACCGGGTTGCCGAAAGAAAGTGCCCGTTGGTTCGATCGAGCACATAGATATAGCCGTTGCGGTTCGCTTCGACCAGGAGCTTACTGGGCAGGTCCCCGTCTTCGTTGTCGACAAGCACCGGGGTTTCGAGAGCGTCATAGTCGTACACATCGTGGGGGGTGAACTGGAAATACCACTTCATCTTTCCGTTGTCGGGATCGAGTGCCAGAACCGATGCCGTGTAAAGATCGTCGCCGGGTCGTACGTTGCCGTCGAAGTCCGGAGCGGCATTGCCGGTACCCCAGTAGAGCGTGTTCAACTCCGGGTCGTAAGTGCCGGGCATCCACGTTGTACCTCCGCCGCGCAGATACATCTGCCCTGGCCAGCTCGCGGATCCGTCTTCGCCGGGGCCGGGAATGGTCCAGTGCCGCCACACGAGGGCCCCGGTCCTCACGTCGAAGGCGGCGATGAATCCGCGCACGCCATCGTCGCCACCTGATGTCCCGACGATGACTTTGTCGTGCAGGACCAGGGGCGCGCTTGTGGCTCCATAGTTTTTGTTCCAGGAGGCATAGGCTACATCCCAGATGAGGTGGCCCGAGCGCGCATCGAGGCAAAGCAGATGCGCGTTGTCCGTCTCCATAAAAAGGTGGTCGCCCCAAAGCGCGACTCCGCGGCTGATGTGTCCTGAGGCATCGTCAACCAGTCCGGAGGTGACGGGTCGTGTGTAGTGCCACAGAATCTGTCCATCGGCGGCGTTCAGAGCATAGGCGTCGTTCGAGGCGGTCACATACATCACACCGTTCACGACGATGGGTGTAACTTCCAGAGTTCCTGCGGCCCGGCTATGAAACACCCACGCGGCGCGAAGCCTGGCCACGTTTCCCGGCGTGATTTCGGTGAGACGGGAATAGCGCCGGCCGGTGTAGTCACCGTTGTAGGTGGGCCAGTTTGCGCCAATGCCCGCAGGATTCTGCTGCACCTGCGTCGCCTGAATCGCAGCGGCCGCATCCTGATCCTGCCCGCGCACCGCGGTTGCTGTCAGCAGGAACCCGGTGATCAGTCCCACAGCCGACTGCCTGAGTCGAAGCGATCCCTTCACTCTGCACCATTCTCGCCGTTCACAAATACCTCGCCCAGGGAACCGCGGTCTACATTCTGTTTGTCGATCAGGTGCACGGAAACCCGCACGATTCCTGCTCCGGAGACGCTGCTCTTCAGCTCGATCAGATCGCGCGGGCTTACCGCCTCCAGATCCACAGCCTTTCGTTCGGCACCGCCTTTACTGTAGAGGCGAGCTTCCAGATGGCCGGGAAAGAAGACGCCGAAGCGTCCCGTCAGCTGAATCTGATCCCCCTGGCGCACGGCCTGCAGCGGGTCGCCGACGACACCGGCATCCCCGACGCTGCGCAGTTCGAGGCCCATGCGAAACGGGAACCAGTGTGTATCCATGCTGTAGCTCTGGCCTGGATCGAGCTCGACCATCGGGCTGTTCACTTCCGCTTCCATGTAATACGGAGTTTCTTTCGTGTCGGGCGGAGTGAAATGCGGCATTCCGTGCTCATCCAGCTCTGCGCTGGGGCCGTTTTTATAGAAGATGACGGAGGCTTTGCTGGGGTACTCGGCATGATTGTCGTGATGGGTCTTCTCCACCATGGCGTACTGACTCGCACCATCGACAAGTGCCAGCCAGCCGGCGGTCGAGTCGATCCAGACCTCGCTCTCAATGTATTTCCAGTGCACGCGGAAAAGGCCATCGCGCACGCTGTAGGAAGGATCGTTGGCGAGACCATCGCGTACGTGGTATCCGAGCAGATAGGCCGAGCTGGGATTCACCGACGTGTAAGCCCAGAACTGATGGTTGTAACCGTCTGGCTGCGCGGGGTCGGCCAGGTTGTACTGCGAGACGGACTGCACCGACCAATCCACGCTGTGGCCGGTATAGTTCTTAGTGATTGCATGAAAATCGATCTCCGGGGAGTCGGTGCCGATGCTGATCTCCCGGCTGTACTGCAGGCCGGTGGCCCGATCCGGCGGCCCATCCAGACGCACGGTGCAGCGCTCTCCCTGCGCTACCACACTGAAGGCGTACGCCCCGTCATCGAGCGGCGTGGAGGCGCCGGTCCAGTGCTGCTCGTCGTCGTTGCCTTCGGGCAGCGGCCAGATCTTGTCGCCGCCATAGTTAATCCATCGGCCTTTGGCTGCATCGGGCGGAATGTACTTACCGGCGTACACCGGATTGTCGAAGAGATAGGGGTGGCCGTTGAACGTGACCTGCATCAGGCGGCCGCCAAGCTGGGGAACGAAGATCAGCTGCACCCAGGCATTCGCCATCTCCTCAGCCTGCCAGCCTTCAAAGGTGGTTGCGTGGATCGAACAGGCCTGATGCCCTGTTGCCGCGGTGTTCTGCGCAACGGCGGGTGCGCCAGGAATGCTCAGCGACAGGAGCAACAGCGCTGCCTGGATCTGCGTTTTCATCCTCAAAGCCCGGACTCTGCGCAAAGCCATCATGCCTTGTGCTGACGCGCGGCCGAGAGCAGCTGCCGCATGCGCTTGCCCACGATGATTTCCTCGCCCGGCTGCAGGGTCATGGAAATGATCTGCAATTTGTCATTGGTCAGTGTTCGCACCTTTTGGGGGAGAGGCTTGCGGCCGAGCACGTCGCTGGGATTGTCGTTGGTCAAAACCGCGATGCTGGGCGAACCCTGCAACAGGTCGCGCGCGCAATCCTGAATACTGTAGCCCCAGCCCGCCTCGTCCCACGTGACCGTCAGCGTCGGATAGCTGTTGCCGCCCGGCGGCGTGGCAATCGACGTCTGCACGCCTGGAACGGTGTCGACCAGCTTCTTGATGCGCTCCACGCGCCCGCTCCATTCCTTGTTGAGCTTGTCGGTATCCATGTGATACCAGGCTTCCACCGCCGCCAGGCAGCCCATGATCTCTTCCTTGCCGACTTTCATTGGCCGGCAAACAGCGCCCTCCCATGGGCTGGTGTTGAACAGCGCTGCTTCGATCAGGTCCTTGCGCCCCAGAAGAACGCCGCTGCACTGCGGACCGCACAAGCCCTTGCCGCCGCTCACCGTGTAAAGATCGCAGCCCATTTTCGCGAACATCTGCAGCTTGTTGATCGGAGGCACACCATCGGCCGCATCCATGAAGATGGGCACGCCGGCCCGCTTGGCAACGGCAATCTCTTTCGCCAGGTCGTCGGGATCGGAGGTGGTGTAGATCATTGCCGAATTGCTGTTGAGGGCATTCGACAGCTGATCGAGCGACTTGACCACCACCAGCTTGCCTCCCGCGAGGCGGATCGCATTATCGAAGGGGCTTCGGCCGCCCATCATCACCACTTCGCTCTTCAGTCCGGTGGTATCGGGAAGCTGCCACACGCGCTCCGGATCGCTGCCCGCTATGCAGGCTGCGGTACCGGAAGCCATGGCCCCGGCGGCGCCCGACGTGATCATGCCGGACTCGGCGCCAGTGAGTTCAGCCAAACGCTTGCCCACGGCATGCTGCAGTTCGAAGATGTTGACGAAGTGCTTCGAGGCCGCTTCCTGCGCAGCTTTTACCTCGGGCAGTTCCAGAGTGGCGCTGAGGTAGGTCCAGGTACCGCGCCCGTTGATGATCGGCCTGACTCCGATGCGCGTATAGACGTTGTCGGTCGATTGCTTCGCAGTTTCTGCCCAGCCAGTGCCGAGCGCTTCCTGCAGGCTTACCTGAGCTATGAGCGGAAGAGCGGCCATCCACTTTACAAAACTCCTGCGTTCCATCTTCACTCCGTTCCTTACTGCTGGTCCTTGTGCTCTGGATGACTGTTGCGGACGGCGATGAATGAGATCTGCTCGGCCGCTTCCGCGCTCGAATCGTTGTTCTGCTGCAGGGTGGTTCGGGCGGGCGGCACGGCACCGAAAAATGTCTTATAGAGGTTGTTCATCGTGCTGTAGTCATCGATGGAACGCAGGTACACGGTCGAGAAAGTCACGTCCGAGAATGTCATGTTCACCTCTTCCAGTCCGTCCAGCAGATTGCGCATGGACTGGCGCAGCTGCAGTTGCAAATCCGGCGTGACGATTCCCTGCCCGGGAATGAATCCATCTTTCGCAGAGAGATAAAGCGTGTCGCCATAGAGGATCCCCGGGCTGGCTGTGGGGCTGGGCGGCATATTGCGAGGGCGAACGGCCTTCCGTTTCGCCAGATCGGCGCCGGCAATGCAGCTGAAGACGATATGCTGGCCATCCGGCAGGCCTGCCATCTGAATGGTGGCACGCCCGGGTGTGTTCCCGAATTCGAAAAACGTTCGGTAGACTTTCCCCATCACGTCGTACTGCCCGCCGACGCTCATATAGGGGTTCACAAACAGAACGTTCTTCATGCTCATGCCTGCCGCCTCGGTGACCGCCGAAACGTTTTCGAGTGACTGGCGCACCTCGTCGCTAAAACTTGAGGGTATCTGCCCGGTCTTGGGGTCAGCACCATTCTGCGCCGAGATGTAGAGCACATCGCCGGCTTCGATCCCCGGAGGATCGGTATCTTTGGCATGACGCCAGCCTTTCGGCCAGATCGACCGCCGCCGCTCGCTGCTCTTCACCGCAATGCAGTTGATTTCAACGTGTCCCTGGGCGGGCAGCGAACCCACCACCAGCACCGAGCGAGCCGGAGGATCGTTCCCGATCTCCTGCCAGTACACGCGATTCATTGCGTCGATATCAGAGGCGCTGGTCAGATAAACGTTCATCCAGACCACGTTGTTGTAGTCCATACCGGCGCCCTGCAGCACCGCGCGGACGTTGCGCAGCGTCTGCTTTACCTGGTCCTCAAACGTGGCGGGGAGATTGCCATCCGCATCTTTAGGGCCCTGGCCGGAAATGTACAGCGTATTTCCTGCAAGAATGCCGGGGCTGAAGGGAAGGCCGAGCGGCTTGTAGCCCGCGGGGTTGATCACCTGGAAGTCCACTCCCTGGGCCCGCGCGCTGACCGCTCCGCACAACGCAAGGCTCAAGAGAAGGAAAACGGATTGTTTCGCTCTGCTCATTTCATCTCCCTGAAACGATCATGCTGTACTGCACGGCGATGCGACTGAGTGCTCGCCTCTTTAATGCCAGGACACATATCCCGTCGCGCTGGTCCGTACACGATACACCGAAGTTTCCGCAGTCATGAAGAGCGTGTGATAGCCGGGCCCACCCCACGCCAGGTTAGCCGGCTGCTCCGGCAGCACGATGGTTCCCAGATGCTGACCCTGCGGAGTCCACACCCAGATGCCTCGCGGTCCAACGACGTACAGGTTACCTGCCGTATCCACCTTCATGCCATCCGGCACTTCGTTCCCGACAGCCGACGGCTCGACGCCAAAGATACGGCCGCGGCCAATTGTGCCATGAGCGCGATCGAAGTCAAAAACCCAGATACTGCGGTGCTCGTCTTCGTCGATATAGAGCCTCCTGCCGTCTGGTGAAAACGCCAGCCCGTTCGGCTGATGCAGTTGCCTGGTGAGCAGGCGCACTTCTCCGCTGGGCGCGATCCGATAGACGCCTTCGAAGGGAATCTCCTGGCGCGCGCCTTTGGGCAGGTCCGAGGTTGGATCTGTGAAGTAGATTGCTCCGTCGGGTCCGAGCACCACATCGTTGGGCGAATTCAGCTTTTTCCCCTGATAGTGATCGGCGACGATGCTGTATTGCTTCCCGTCAGGCGACAGGCGGATGACCGCCCGCAGGACGCTGGCGCAATCCAGCAGCCGTTGCTGCCGATCATAGGTATTGCCATCCGGATCGCCCAGCGCAAGAATCGTCTGCTTCTTCCCGGTCGTCGCATCCACCTGAAAGAGCTGGTTCAGGGTCTCATCGCTCACCCACAGAAAACCACGAGGGTCCCACACCGGACCTTCGGTAAACCCAAAGCCCGTGGCGATGCGATCAATGGGAGAGCCTTTCGCTATGAGGTTCCAAAAAGAAGGCGAGAGAGCCTGCAGCTCCGATGGCCGCCGCACAGGCTGCGCCAGCGCTGAGGCCACCAGCAACAGCATCGCTCCCGAAAAGACTGCAGCTCGCCTTGCCCGCACTGTATGCTTCCGGCCTTTCTATGCCCTGGGTTGCAGGCGGGGCCGGCTGCACGCGCGCCCCGCACCTGGGTTTCAGAATTGTCCTCAGAATTCCTCAGAGTCTTTCTCAGAACAGATACTTCAGTGCGACCTGCATGATTCTCGGGTCGCGGGCCGAGGTTACGTAACCGAATCCGCCATTGCCTGCGTTGTCGATCTCACCCGAGGGATTGTTGAACTGCGCATGATTGAAGACGTTGAAGGCCTCGGCGCGGAATTCCAGCTGCTGGCTTTCGGTGAACTTCGTATTCTTCAGCAGCGCCAGGTCGGTGTTGAGAATCCCCGGCCCGGGGAAGAAGCGGCGCATCGCATCGCCCACCTGCCCCACCGGTTCAAACGTGAAGTAGTTGGGGTTGAAATAAGGCTGGCCGGAGCGCGGATTGCGGTTCTGGTAGAGCTTTGCGCCACCTCCCGCATAGCTGGGCTCATCGACCGTGTCGTCGAAGGTTCCGGTGAGCGAACGATCGTCGGATTCGGTGAGCTGCACCGGCTGGCCGCTGGCAAACGTCGTGATTCCCGAAAGCTGCCAGCCTCCGACCAGATGATTGACCAGAGCATGGCTGGCCGCCACGCGATCGAAAGGAAGATCGACGGTGTAGCTGGCAACCAGATCCTGCGGCACGTCGAAGGTTGATAGTGCCCGGCTGAGCGCCGGATTGTAGGGGTTGGTCGCATCGAAGGCGCTGGACCCATTGTCCATGGCCTTCTCATATGTGTAGCCAATGAGGAAGTTGTAGTGCTTCTCGGTATGCTCGACGCTCACCTGCAGCGAGTTGAAGCTGGAGGTGACAGCCGTCTTCATGTACGGATCGCTGCCGAAGTTGATGCCGAAGGTTGGGCGCGTTCCACCGACCGTCTGGCCGGACGCCGTGGTGTACACGGTGTCTTCGCCGTACGGCCCGCAGGTCGGGGAGTTCGCTGCGACGTTGGCCGCATTGCTGAGCTGCATGCACAGCGCAGGATCGGCCGGATTCGACTCTTCGAAGGTGAGCAGATGCCTGCCCACATTGCCCACGTAGCTGGCGCTCAGCACGGTGGCGGAGCCGATCTGCCTCTGCAGCGAGAACTCGAACTCCTCAACATAGGGAATCTTGTTGTGGGGGTAAAAGTAGTCGCTTCCCGAGATCGGCGTCGCCTGCACCCAGTTAAAGGTGGTGTCCGGATGCTGCGGAGAGACATCGGTCGGCGGGAAGGAGAAGGGGAACTTCACCCCCTCGTTGTAGCCGGTGGAGCGATCGATGAACGGCGATTCCAGGAACGGCGGCACCGGCGATGAATAGTAAAGGCCGTAGGGCGCGTCGCCCACCTCCACGAAGCCGGTGGCGTCCTGGATCGAGCTGTAAAACATGCCGTAGCCTGCCCGGATGCTTGTCTTGTTGGGACCGCCGATGAGCTTGCCGAGGAAACCGTCCGTCACGGTCGGCGAATACGCGACGCCGAATCGTGGAGCGAGATTACTGTATTGCACGGGCGAGAGAGTGCGGGGCACTCCGGGATCACCGGGAACCACCAGGCCGACCGGTGCTCCGGGGAAGGACTGCGACTGTTCCCCGGCGATCAACGTTTCCAGCTTGTTCTGTGTGTCCCACCATGGCGTCATGATCTCATAACGCAGGCCATAGTTCAGCGTCAGACGTGGCGTTACGCGCCATGAATCCTGACCGTAAACGCCGAAGTAGCGCGCGCGCGAATCGAGGATCTGCGGTGTGGCCTGCGTGAAGTTGTCCGTGGCGCCGAGCAGGAAGTCCGCGAAGTCGAGGCCTGTCTCCGAGCCGTTAAACCCGAACGCACCGTTGGGATCGTCGAAATTGCGTTCGTTGATCTGATCGTAGTGATAATCGACGCCAACGTGGATGGTGTGCTTGCCCACGATCCTGATCACGTTGTCCAGCACCTGAATGGTGTTGTTGTACTGATTCAGGGTGTCCTGAGCCAGTCCGAACTCATAGTTGTTGAAAAAGAAGGAAGGGACGCCCTGGAGAGGAGCGGCGATATTGGAAATGCCGCCGTTGTTCGTCCACGGTGTGTTGAATCCCAGAGAACTCAGCGTGACGCCGGTACCCTGCCCCGAGGTCGGCTGGCCGGTATGGTTCACATCCCGCAGGTACACGAGCCGAATATCGTTCACCAAGCTGGGGCCGAAGGTTGTCGTCAGGCCAAGGTTGATCATCTGGGTCAGCCCGGTATTCGTGTCGGCATAACCCGGGATGCTGATGCCCTGGTCGTAGGGGTTCGTTGTCGTGAAATTGTCGCGGAAGTAGTAGCCGAACAGGGCGCCCCAGCGGGTATTCGTGTCGAGGCGGACGCCGCCTTTGTTATCGCTCAGATGCCCGTTGAAGGCGGCCGTCTGGTACGACGGTCCGGACGGGGCATTCACGTTCGGTTGGGGAATGTATTTGAGGGTCTGCAGCGCAACCGGGGACCAGGCCGCCTGGGGAATGACAGCGTTGGGAAAGACGCACTGCGCTGAACTTGTGCATCCCTGGGTGTAGTACGGCTCGCCGTCGCTCACGGTGTAACCGAGCCGCTGTGACAGCACACCGGCCCAATAGCCGCCGTCGACGCCCTGGCCGCCGTTGGCCGGGTCGGAGATCAGCAGCGCGGCTTCCTGGTCCGTGAGGTTCCCTGAGCGATCGGCCAGTGACGGGACGGGGAAGAACTGCGTTTGGCCGAGGATCTGCCGCGTTCCCTGGTAGTCGGCAAAAAAGAAAACCCTGTCTTTATGGATCGGGCCGCCTACCGTTCCGCCAAACTGGTTCTGGATGAAGGTTCCGCGGATCCCGGCAAAGTAGTTCTTCGCGTCGAGATCCGTATTGCGCAAAAAGTCGAAGAGATCGCCGTGGAAGCTGTTGGTGCCCGACTTGGTGACCAGGTTGATCTGGCCGCCGCTGAAGTTTCCGTATTCCGCGTCGAAGTTGTTGGTGATGATGCGGAACTGCGCGATGGAATCCAGATTCGGGATCATGGCCGCGCCGTTGTGCACGCCTTCTTCCGCATCGGCCCCGTTGATCATGAACCCGTTGGCCTCGGTGCGCCCGCCATTGACGGACTGTGTTCCGTTGGTCTGGTCGCCGGAGATGGTATAGGCGCCGACGCCCTCGGCGGTATCGTTGCCCGTATACGGGGAGACGCCCGGCTGAAGGGCCAGGAGATCGATGAAGGAACGGCCATTCAACGGTACGGATGTGATCTTCTGGCTGTCGATAACATCGCCCATCTGCGTGCTCTGCGTTTCGATGTGCAGAGCATCGCTTTGCACCGATACCGTGTTCGTCACTTTGCCGATCTGGAGCCGGATGTCGATGCGGATCGCCGAGTTCGCATTAACGGTGATGTTCCGCTCGGTGAACTCCTCGTAACCGGTCTGGGCCAGGGTCACGGTATACGCGTCGACGTTGAGCGCGGGGAACGAGTAGAAGCCGCTTCCGTCGGTGACCGTGGTATGTTGTACATTGGTCGACTGCGCCGTTGCCACGACTCTGGCGCCCGGCACGATGGCCCCGCTGGGGTCGGTCACGATGCCGGAGATCGATCCGGTAATGTCGGCTCGGGCCGTCCCGGTCCAGAGCAGAACTGTTGCGCAGAAACCAATTCCCGCAAACACACGCATGAGGCGCTTCATCGTACGGTTACCTCCGAAAAATTCGGGTGTCCTGCAATTCTGTTCTCATAGGGTCCGCTGACGTGAAGCGCCGCCGACCGCAACTCGCGGCACAAAGGGTCTCCGGCGCGCAGTTTCACCAGGGCACCCATTTCATTACGATTCCGAGGGACTGTCATGCGCCTATTGCCCCGCTCGTTCCTATGGCGAATGACCTATGGAATCCGACCTGCCAGGAAACAATTTAGCAAACTGTTCAGGGACCTGGAAACGATCTTCCGGATCTGGGGAATCTCCAGGCAAGTCGGCGTCGACCCGGGTGTCCGCCCCGTCCCGGTCTATGCGCGGACTCCATCGATTCCGGTGCCGGCAGCGTCCGAATGGTCACATTGACGGCTGTTGGCACCAGATCAGCGCACGGATCGATCGGGGATGATCGCTGCCGAACAGTCGCCGGACACCCTCTGATTCCATCGGATCGAGTTGTTGTCAGAACGTCAATCGGCCCTGAACGACCAGGACACGACCGGAGACCGTTGGTTCCTGGCTCGAGCCGTAGGGGCTGGTTGGTGCGTTGATGTCTGTCGCAATGTGTCCCAATGTGCCTGGATTCGACGCGTTGTTTGCCGGTTGTCCGAAGTTCACATGGTTCAACGTGTTATACGCCTGCGCACCGATTTGAAAGGTCATGCCCTCAGTCCTGAATAGGTTCTTATACAGAGCTGTATCTACATCGGCATAGTGTGGCCCGTAGAAAGCGTTGCGGGGAACATTGCCGAAGTCGGATTGAGACACGGTTCCGTTAAAGATACCGGACTGCTGGAGACAGGGAGTGGAGTAGGAGGTGCAATGATGGTCGAAATGACTGTTCAGGACATCTGCGAGAACGAAGAGCTGAGGAGCCGGAGCGGACGATCCATTGGAAGCAAGCGCTGCTGCCGCATTCGAATTGAGCACGCTGAACGGTTCGCCTGAGCGCCAATAAGACTTCGCGCTCACGGTCCAGCCTGCTCCAAGCGTGTTCACCAGCTTATTCGTGAAGTGATGCGGTTCGGCGTAAACGAGATCCAGGACGAAGTTGTGGCGAATATCGTAATCCGAGTTGGAGTACATCAGTTTCGAAGGAAGGCCGGGCGTAATCTTGTATGAGATCGCCGTATTTCCGTTGTAAGGCAGCTGCGGATTGCCGCCGTTGGAGATATCGTCGAGCGCGTGGGACCAGGTATAGGAGATATCTGTCGTCAGCCCTCCCTGAGCGACGTGCTTATATTGAGCCGAGAATCCCGCGTAATTCGAAATCGCATCGTTGCTGAAAGTCGTCACGCCCCCAAAACGCGGATCGGGAGAAGCAGCGGGAAGCCCCGCAAAGGACGTATAGCCTGTTCCCGCGATGCTCTGATTGAGAAGAGGATTCGCTATATAGAGATCGAAGCCATGATTGCCCGCGTAGGAAAGGATGACAGCATCGGCGCGCGTGACCTGGCGCTCGAGTTGCAGACTGTACTCCAGATACCGAGGGCTGTGAAATTCGTTGGGCGTGGTGACGTAGTCCGGCGGAAAGAAGGCGACTCCCTGGGCCGCCAGATCTGCGGAGATCTGATTAAACGAGAGGCTTTGGGAGAATCCGTTCAGCACCGCGTTTGCCGACGACGCGGCGATTGCCTTCGCGCTCCCGGCGCCGGTCCCAATAGTTCCTGTAGGAATGTGCGCTGCATAGCGGTTGGGGAACGAGAGGTAAGCCTGTTCCAGGATCAGTCCCGGGAAGTCGTCTGAGAAGAGCCCGATGCCGCCGCGAATGACCGTCTTGCCGTCGCCTTTCAGGTCAAGGTTAAATCCACCGCGTGGCTCGACGACAGCAGCTTCCATCTGGGGAACGAAGTTGCTCTGCGCTGCTGAGATCGTTGCGTTGTAGGGGGTATTGAAAGTTGCCGCGGTGTCGGGGAAGCCGCCCACGTACCTGGAATAGCAGTTCTCGCTGCACAGGGGATCTCCATTCCGGTCGACGCGCACACCGAAGTCGAGAACCAGGTTCGGCCTCGCCCGCCATTCATCCTGCGCGTAAATCCCCACGTTATAAACCGCGCTATGAATGTTCCCGTAGCGCGGATACGACTGCGTGAAGAAGGATCCCACAGGGCCCGGCAGTGTGCCTCCAAATTCATCGCTGATTCCGCCGAAAATGAAGTCGCCCCCGTACGCATCGGTCAGAAGACTGACGTCGCTCATGTCGTAGCGGAGGAAGTCATAGCCGAACTTGAAGTTATGATTTCCTTTGGTCCACGAAAGATCATCGAGCGCCTGGTATTGTGTCGTGTTGGTTCCACCAGGAAAATCGATCCAGGGTGAGCCAAGCGTCGTGGAAGCGGTGAAAAACGTCGACTGGCCCACACCTCCCAGGGAGTTGGTCCCGCCGTCGGAGGCCTGGTCGAACTCAGTCGGCGAGGATGCGAGGGCCGCCTGCAAATTCGCAGGCTTGAAGATGCCGCTGTCGTAAAGCGCGCCGGCTATAAATTGGTTGGCTAAGTTGGGCGAGAATATATATGTGTGATTGAGCTGACCCGTCCAGGTCGGCTGAACACTAATCTGATTCCACGAGGAATTGATCAGGCTTACGAAGGAGGGCTGCTGGCCCTGATCATCAGAGACGCGGAAGAAGATCTTCTGTTTGTCGCTGATGTTCCAGTCGATTCGGCCCGCGGCCATCCACTCCCGGTTGAGCGCGCCCACATCCACAAAGCCGGAATCGATGCAGCTCTCCGCCGAACTGGCGCCCAGCGTGCCGCCGGTCGCGTAGTCGCGAGTTCCTGCCATCGAGCCGCATCCATAACGGCCGGATGAGTCCTGCTGCGCGCCGGGACCGCTCACCACTGGCATCGCTGTTTTGGAAGCGGGAGAGGCATTGGCTCCGGCAAACATCGCGCCATAGAGAGCTTTGCTGTCGGTCGTCAGATTCGGATTGGCGAGCACGCTCGCCTGGAGTGCAGGCGATGGAAGATTGACGAATCCGGTACTCGGCTGAACATAACGAATCCCCTCGGTGTCCACGAAGAAGAACAGCCTGTTGCGCAGAATCGGACCGCCGATCTGCGCGGCGTATTGGTTGGATACCGCTTTGGGGCGGGGCACGCCGGCTTGATTATTGAAAAAGTCATTCGCATTCAGGCCGTCGCTGTTGTATTGCCACTGCAACAGCCCGTGCACGTGGTTCGCGCCACCTTTAGTGACAAAGGTCTCAATCACGCCTGCCTGGCGGCCGTACTGCACACTGTACCCGTTCTGGACCATCGAGGCTTCCGCAATCTCCTGCTGCCCGATCGAGAGATTCGAAGAGCCTGAGTAATTGAGGCCGCCGTACAGCGATACGTTGTAATCGATACCGTTGATCGTGACCAAATTGGAGAGGCCGGGTAGCCCATCGGAGACGATGGAGCCGAATCCCTGAGTCCCGGCACCCATCACCACCCCGGGAACGGTGTAGGCGATGGTCGTGATATCGCCGCCGGGCGCCGGCAGTTGCTCAAACTGCTGAGTCGTGAAAGTCGTAGTGAAGTTAGAGGATTGCGTATCGATCAACTGAGCATTGTTCGCGTTAACTTCGACCGTCTGAGCAACCGCAACCGGCGAAATGGTGATGTTAACTCCCGACTGTTGCCCGGTAAGGACGGATACTTTGGTGGTGCTCGATTGTAACCCTGGTGCGACGGCAGTTAGCTCATAAGGATCGGGCTTAAGAAAGGATGCAGTAAATCGGCCTTCCCCATTGCTTACAAGAACCACGGTTGCGCCGTTTTGAGTATCTTTCAGCGTGATGGTCGCGTTCGGAACGGCCGCACCGGTCGGGTCAGTCACGAGTCCGTTGATGGAACCCGTAGTTGCGGTTTGTGCGGAAAGCGAAGGTACTGCGAACAGGGCCAGAGCCAAAGCCCCTATCAGATTCGACGTCCAACGTCTCGCAGCTGTGTGATTCAACATTGCATCCTCGCTTTCCCATTCCGACAGGAACAGTACGATTGGCAGCCTGAAGCTCAGACTCGCCGTTGACCGCCACAAAGCACGGCCGCATTCTGTGCAGGCCTGCACCCTGAGGTGCAATTCAGCAAAGCGCGGAGGCATGGCACCGCCCCAGCTCCGCTCGGCCCGCAGAGCGTCGGTGCAATCCGTTCGCCAATCGGGTTTTGGGACGAATCCGAAGCAACCCGGGACGAGTCGCGCCGAAGACGGGACGACTTCAGACCGTTGCAGAATAGTTATAGATTTGCGGATTTGCCGCTACGCGATTCCGTACATTTCGGCGGAGAGCGCGTGTCGCCGGTGGTCGATTTGGTTCGGACGCAGCGGCCGTCCGCCACTGGCGCCGTATGCACCATGTACCGCTCCGTGTACACCAACGTGCATGCCGACCGCCCGCCGATGTCTACGCAGATGAGCCGTCGAAGTGTAGCCACTGCTGCAGGCGCTCCGGCTTCGCCTTGATGCGCACCACAGTGGCCGGTGGATGAACCGGTTGCAGATCCCACTCCCCCGAACCGGCGGCAGAGAGACGAAATTCGCGGCTGGTATCCCGCAGGTCGGCTTTAACCGACTCAGGAAATGCGTCTGCGTGTCGGGCTGTCTCCCATTCGGCGACGACTGCCAGAAGTTGCTCCACAGCAGGGTCGATTCGCGCAACATTGCCGGAGCTTTGCTTTGCCTGGCTCTCGAAGCTGGTGGCCAGAGCAAATCCGGCATCGTATCCGGCGGCCCGCGCGCACAGCCATTCGACATCTGCCTGACTGGTATCTTTGCGAATCGAAAACCAGCCGAGCATGCGGGGCAGGAGGTTGCGCGTAAAGAACAACTGGTTCTTCATCCGATAAAGCGTCTGGCTCTGGCGGAAACCGGCATACCATGGTTCACCCCAGTTATAGCGAGTCGCGATATGCCAGGTGTAATGGTGAGGGTTGCTGGCATCGTTGATGATGCGTCCGCGCAAGCTGGGCGGAAGGGCCTGGTACCAGGCGTCGGTGAACAGTACGCAACCATACTGCCCCATGCCGGTCGACCAATTCCCTTCCAGCCCATCGAAGGACAGCTGCTTGGCTTGGGTATGCGCGCAGAAGGCGGCAATATTGCGCGCAATCTCCTGCGCCAGCGAGGCGTCAGTCAGGAAGACCTTATAGTCGTGGTCCATTAGCTTGCCAACATCGCCACCGTGAGCATGCGCAGCAGCGTGAGTACCCCAGGCTCCGCGCTGGCACTTTAACAGTTGCCAGGAAGCTTCGGCAGAGACTCCCTCATACCGGATGAGTTCCTCACCGATCACGACTGTGCTCATAGGAGTTTTCTTCCGAAACCATTCCACATCGGCGACGGGGATTTCCGTCTGCTGCGCATTAATCGCAGCGGTGAGCTGACTGGTGCCGGTGCGGGCAAGGCGCGGGTCCGGTATGGGCGTGACATAAGGATCGTTGGGAGTAACGAAATTCGACAGCGTATGAAACCCAAGGCCGATGCCGGCACGGCGCGCCTTTACCACACAGGAGCGAAAGCCATCCCAACCGTTTGGAAACAGCTCCGGTTTAAGTTTGAAGTGTCCCCAGGTCAGGAATGGCGAGCTCTGGTAGAGGTACCTGAGCCCAGCCTTCTGCGTCATTTGAATCGCCTGATCGATTGAATCTTCACCAAAATCGACGATCAGATAGGATGCCGTCGCGTGCGCTTGCATCTTGGCCCATGTGCCACCCATAACCGGATGGGGCAAGCCCTCTGCGACCTCGATCTCTCCGATTACGGGCAAGGCACTCTCTGCGCGACATGCGAATAGTGCAATCTTGCTCCCGACTACGCCCCCGTCATGCCAGGGCAGAGCGGTGAAGTTCTCGTTCCCCCAGTTTGTGATCAACCGTGATTCTGTCCGATTCCGGCAATAGGCCTGGAGGGTGCTGCCGAAATCCGTGTGCTTGGCGGTGTCGCCGCGCCACAGCTGCTCCTTCTTTAATGCCTCGGGGAGGTTGGGATAGTTGCCGGGATCGCCCGCGATAACACCGTCGGGCTCAGTGTCGCTCTCGGAAGGATAGCCTCCGAGGGTTTTCGTATTCAGCGCCTGAATTCCGACGGCAAAATCGGAGTTCCGCACGACGCCTACAATTTCTCCGACCAGATCGCCGATGCTGGTCGCATAGGGGCCCCACTGCACCAGCTCCACGGGATGCGCGCTGTGCAGCTCGATCAGCTCGAGGGTAAGGTGCGTCGGCCTGGCCTGCGCCGCCACGACCGCAGTCGCTCCTACAGCGTCGTAGCTGAGATGAATCCGCGTCTCCGAACTGTTCCAGCTTGCACGAGCCGGAACATATGTCTTTCCGGCGATGCGCAGGCTGAGGAGAGCGGTTGGCTGTTCGCTCGCCAGCAGATTATGTCCGTCCACCGTGATGGCGGTCAGGAATCCACGTGCGTCGAGGATGCAACTGGATCTCCCGGCTTTCCAGGTAACCGTTTCGGCAGAGGATGCGGCGCCCGCGCCAGATAAATCAGCTACATGATCGAGCGCCGGCCGATGATCGAGAAAAGCAGAACCACCAACACCAGCGAGGAGACGCCCGAACTGGCGGCGATCCATGGTGCTGTCTGCGGCGTGCAGATCAGGTGAATTGCCCAGCTTATCCTGAGGAACGGGATCATCAGCATTCTGTGCCATTGTTGCTCCCTGGTTCGAAATGGAATGGGGCTTGGATGGGCAAAGACGTCGATCAAAGTACGGCGACCGATTGCACTGGCCGCTACCATTAAATCGATGGGCGGCGGATTTGGTGGATCGCACCGTACATTTCACAGTGCGGATAAAAGGAACACGCGCCTGGAGCCCAAGCTCACGTGTTTTCGAGGTAGAGCAGGAAACCGCGCCCGGGTTTGACCGCAATAGGATCGCCGATTGCGGCAGTGAACGCGTCCTGAAAATTCGCGATAGCAGGCGCTGAGAGCCGGGCACGATTTTTGTCGAATCCGAGCCGTTCCCAGTCGATGACCAGCCGAGTCTGCACTGCCTGTGGCGCCCAGCTCGCGACGGATATGAGACAGCGATTCTCCCTTTTGTAGACGGTTGCCAAGACATCAGCATGATCGGTTTTTACAGGGCAGTCGGCATCCCAGTAGCCAATCATCGTAGCGTGCTGAATGCCGAACTCGTCCCATATTTTCCAGATCGGCCCCGGATCAGCTCCCTGATAATAACGACCCGTCATGCCGTAGATCATCCCCCGCCAAGGATTGCCGCCGCCCTGCAGCATCTCACCGAACAGGCCAAAGGGAATTCCCGATATTTCAATCAGCCAGTAGTCCGGCGAAGCATCGTAGTTATAACCTTCGCCGAACCACAAACTATTGATGTAGGGGAAATGTTCCATGTACTCGTTCGCTGGGCTCATGCCGTAAGGTCCGTAATCGTCGCCGGAATGAAAGTCGATTAACGAGCCGGGACGATATTCTTCCATAACTCGGCGTACTCGCTGCATGATGGTTCGGTCATAGCCGATGCCGTCAAGATACAAGCCGTCGATTTCAGCATGAGATAAGAGATACGCGAGGCCCTGCAGGTAATAGTTGTGCCAACGCGATAAGCCGGTGGTCTGGATTGCGGAATCGAGCTCTCCATCCGGCAATGCCTGATGCCAGGCGGGAGTGTAGTGGGAGACCAGGTGCTCCCGCAGCCACGCGCTGCCGCCTCCCGGTCCATCCTCGTAAATTTCCGTTCCCAGGCTGCGAAGCGCCCAAAGCTCCGCAACGTGGTTGGTCAGCTCGCGGACGGTGTAATAGATCTTTACTTTCATTCCGAGACTGTGAGCGTTATTCACGTAGGACGAGAGTAAGCCGACGCGCAGGAATGGGTAGTTGATATAAGGATTGAGCTCGTTTCCCTGGTGGATGTTGATGATATTCGCTCCGGCTCGGGCGGCGATATCCGGTTCGACATAGGCATGATAGTAGCGCTGGTCCCAGTGAGCGGGGTCCAGCGGTTTGAGCGGCGTGGGCAGAAGGCCGAATCGATATTCAACGGATTCTCCGGACTTCAGAGAACGCGGCCCACTGTATGCTCGCAACAGGACTGAATCTCCCTCTTCTGTTACCGTGCAGCCTCCCTGGCCCGAGTTTCCCCACGATTCCGGGATGCCGCTGGCATGCAGATTGATCTTGTTCCAGCTATCTTTATGCCCCTTGAGCTTGCATTGCAGTCCCGCGGCGGCGCTCCCCAGCCAGATACTGTTGTCCGGCTTATCGATGTTCCATTTCCAGTGCCACTCTCCCCCGAAGAGGCCTCCTCGTCTGCCCATTCCCATCAGGTGGGTAGCAACCTCGAAGCGATAGGGTATCTCGAGGCGAATATCCTGGAGATCGATATCGGCGTCCGTCCTGAGCTGAACGGTGTAGTTGATGTAGCCATCGAAGTCGATTTTGAAGAGGCAGGTACACCGCACGGGCCCCATGGTGCTGACATATTCGCGCACCAGGGAGCTGCGATCGCTGCTGATGGTGCGTGAGCCCGTTGGTCGCGCCTCGAGCACTCCAACTTTTGTCTCCAGAACAAAACGGATTGGAGCAGAAAGAATCTCGACGCTTTTGGCGTCAATGCTGGCCGGCAGACCGGTGGGGGCGAGCCGGACGCTCCGGAGCAAACAATGGACGGTGTCGTTGCTGAAGCTCAGTGGGATATAGGGGCGGGGAACGGTATCATCCAGGCCGATCTGCGAATCCAGCCAGCGCAGACGCGAATAGCGCCACAAATCCGCGTCCCCTGACTCGGCTAATGTACGGTCCTCGGTCGTCAGGGAAAGCTGTATCTCGGTTGGCTCCTGCGATTCAGGCTTTACCCGCAGCACACCGTTGTAGATTCCGGGCGGCGCTGTCGCCGGAATTTGAACACCAACCCAGAGCGCCTGCACCTTCCCCTGATCGATGGATAGATTTTTGGTGAAGGCGCGGCCTTCCCAATCGATACCCTGGAGGTTGAAGCAGCGAAACGACTCTTTGGGGATGCGGGCTCCGGCGGCGGAGCGAAGGTCCTGAAATTCAATCTCAACGCTTTTGACAGGAAGGCTCAGTGCATACAGGCCAAGCTGAAACGCAAAGAACTCATTACGGCAGGCCTGCCCCTCGAACCTTTGCTGAGCACCATTTTGAATCCAGCGGAACGGAAGATGCTCTCTCATGCGGATCGCATGCTGGCGGTCTTCAGGAAAAAGGAGGTATGAACGGGAGGGATAGCGCGAGAGCAGTTGCTGGAGCTCTTGCGGTGTGGCTACGAGCTCCATGGGGTCGCAGCTGTCAAATTCGGTGCGAGCCTCGATTTCCGTGAATGCGGCCTGCGGCAGAGAGGCAAGATTTACCGGCTGGCTGACATTCTGCAGTTGATGAACATTCCGCCATTGCTCTGAGGAATGGGAATCCGGCGGAAGATACTGAACTGAGTACGCCCAGGGCTCAGTGTGGGCTGTGTAGCGCATGTAGTACACGTAGTAGTTCCCGGGCCCGGATGCAGGCTGGAACGCGATGTCGCCGAATTGATCGTTGATGGCGGCACAAGCGACGTTGTCGATCCAGCGACCGGTTTGGGAGTCCTGAATGAAAACCCCCTTCAATTGAGGATCAGCATCGCGCCGACGCCATGGAATGCGAACCTGGACAGCATCAGCAGGGTGCGAAACATGAACCAGAGCCCTAAAATTGCCCGATCCGTGCGGCCAGAACTCAACCGTGAATGGCAGTCCGCTTTTGAAGAGAGCCTGCGCCCGCGATTTGGCCAACAGAAAACCCGAAGACATGGTTGGAACGAGCCTGAGGAATTGGCGGCGGCTCACTGCATAGGGCTGCTGAGCTGCATTCGACATGGGGACGCCTGTGCCTCCATTCCTCGAGCCTCCGGGCTGATGTTCTGACGCTGGATATTACGACGCCTTTTGAAGTGCTGGAGGATCGAGCTCAATAAATGGTGAAATCGTATACCACTTTCTTTCCTTTGTCTTCTCTTCTAATCCACATCGCTTCATTTTATAGCTCAACGCGCTGGGAGCCACGTCGCCCTGGAAACGATTCCAGGGGACTGGATTTTGTGCTCTCCAGTAGTTGTCTCAAGCAGTCCTGACGGGTCGTGAGCCGCATTCTTGTCAATGAGGGGAGTAATCGAGCTCCATTCGCCCAATCTTGTCCCGGGTCGATTCAGGGGTATTCCGGAAGGCTGAAAAAATTGATTGACACGAATCGCCATTTCTCTTAATATCGCTGCTCAATTCAGTTTTCTTCTTATCATTTCACTTCATTTCACTTCATCTTGACGCATTTGCCTTTCCGTAGACCCTGCCCTGGTGAATCTCCATTGCGCGCGTCAGGAGGTGGATCCGTGAGCCACAAAACGCTTCGGGCATGGCTATCGAGCCTCTCTTTCTCCGTGGTCAGGATGCTGTCGATACCAGGAACCATGAGGATTCTCCTTCTCTTAGTGGCCCCTGGTCTGGCGGTATCCCTGCCGTTTGCCTCCGCTCAGTCCGTCAATGGCCTGATCAGCGGCACCGTTGCTGATCCCCAGGGAGCGGTGATTCCGGGAGCTACAGTCACGATCACGGACCAGCTCACCACCGAGAGCCAAAGCACCGTGACCGCCGCGAATGGAACCTTCATCTTTCCGGAGACCCGGCCCGGCACATACACTCTGACGGTCGAGAAGCGGGGCTTTGAGAAATTTCAGAGCATGGGTATTCAGCTGCTCACGGCCGACCGTCGTTCCGTAGGGACGGTGAAGCTACGGATTGGGTCGGAGACACAACTGGTCACGGTCACGTCAGAGAATGCTCCCGTGGAGACGACCAGCTCAGAGCAGTCGTCGGTCATTACTTCGGTTGAAATGGCCGCCTTGCCGGTGGTCGGCAACGACTACATCGCTCTGACCAAGACCATTCCCGGTTCCACCTATCTGGGAGAGGGGAATGGCTCGCTCTCCAACGGATCGTCCCAGGCCAGCTTTATGGGGATCAATGAAGCGAGCGCTGCGTATATCAGCACCAATGGCGTCTTCTCCAGCGTGAGCAATGTCAGCGGCGACAATACGCCCACGGTGCTGGCCAACATCCAGGATGTGAAGGTTCTGGTCAGCGGCTATGAACCTGAATATGGGAAAGCACTGGGCGCGGTTCTGAATGTGACGACCAAGTCCGGCACCAGGGATTATCACGGCTCGTTATGGTACTCATTCCGGAACGAGGATCTGAATGCCAACGACTATTTCAACAATCTGACTGGCCAGCCGCGTAGCCGCTACCGCTACAACACGATTACCGGAACCCTGGGAGGGCCTGTATTTGTTCCTCATATTGTTCCACGGCAGCAGAACAAGCTCTTCTTTTTCTTCTCCTATGACAACGAACCGAGCACGGTGCCGCAGGGACTGAACGAGGTTCGCATGCCAACGGCGCTGGAGCGCAGCGGTGATTTCTCGCAGAGCTACTTCCCGGGCAGCACCGAGGTGATCCCGGTCTATGACCCGATCACCCATCAGCAATATCCTGGGAACGTTATACCCAGCGGGCAGATCATGCCCACCATGCAGAAGTTTCTCAATTGGTTTCCGCAGCCCAACTTTACGAACACCGCGGTCAGCCAGGGTGAGTACAACTGGGTGACCAGTGCGGTCGCCAATAATCCGACGAACCAGGAATCGGTGCGCATCGATTATGCGCCGAGCGACAAGTGGCGCATCTTTGTCCGCTGGCAACGGGGCTTTTTTGGCTCGTCGGGCATCAATGAGCCAGGCATCTACGCAGGCTGGAACGGACCCCAGTCGTATAACAACCTCAACAACCGGTATGAGCTCAACATCACTCGTACCCTTACCACAAATATGGTCAATGAACTGGCGGGAGGATATTACCTGAATCATGAAATCAGCCAGATTCCGTCAGCGACTCTGCAGGGATTCCAAATGACGTCGACCGGGATCAGCTTCCCCCAGGAATATCCTGCTACCAATCCGCTGGGAATGCTTCCGGGCTTCAATTTCTCAGATCTGTCGAAGGGACCGAGTTTCGGCTACGATCCTCGCTTCCCGATGGACAATCACACCTATGGTCTTTCCGTGGCCGATAACCTGACCTGGGTCCGCCAAAATCATCAGATGAAGTTCGGTATCTATTTCGACGACGAGCATCAAAATCAGCCCCACCACGCCGGCAACGGGAACCCCGGTGGCCTGTTCAACCTGAACGGCGCGAATCCGAACAATCCTTATGATGTCGGCTATTCGTTCGCCGAAGCTTTGCTGGGTTATTTCGACAGCAGCAACCAGGTCACCAATCTGGTCGACGATTCAAACACTGCTAAAGCTATGCAGTGGTATGCCCAGGATAACTGGCAAGTCACAAAGAGGCTCTCCATCAACTATGGAGCAAGGTTCACCTATGACATTCCCCAGGCGATCACCGGCGGCCAGGGAGCCCAGCTGAATTTTTCTCTGTACAGTCCGGCGGCGGCGCCGGTGCTGTATCAGCCAGTGATGGTTAATGGCGTGCGGACGATGAAAGATCCGCTCACAGGCCAAACCTATCCGGCCGCCTATGAAGACCAGTATGTTCCCGGTTCCGGCACGCTGGCTCCGGGTTCGGTGACCGTCGGCTCGTCCAACTGGCGCGGGCTGTTCGCCTCGCAGAACATTCTCGTTGAGCCGCGCTTTGGCTTTGCTTACGACCCATTCGGAGACGGCAAGACAGCGATCCGAGGAGGGGTGGGTACGTTTTATGCGATGCGCACATTCTCCGGAACAATCTATGGCGACATCATTAATGCGCCATCCATCTTCTATCCGACCCAGTATTACGGCAATGTAGCCGATTTGGGCGCAGCGCCGGGGCTGATCAGCCCGCCGTCGATTAACTACTCGAACTATCATGCAAAGCTGCCCTATGCGAATTCATGGTCGCTGGGGGTTCAGCGCGCGGTCGGCTTCTCCAGCGTGCTGAATGTTTCCTACGTAGCCAGCATTTCAAGAAATGGCCCCTACAGCTACAACCGGAATGAGGTTCCCTATGGGGCGGAATTCCTTCCTCAGAATCAGGACCCAACGACTGGTACACCTCTGCCGGACGATTACTTCCGTCCTTATCCCGGCTATTCGTCAATCTATGACTCTGAATGGGGAGATCGCTCCAACTACAACTCGCTTCAGGTGTCCTACACGCGGCGCCTGACGCATGGCCTTGCCTATGGTGTCGCCTATACATACTCAAAGGCGCTGGATGACCGCAGAAGCACGACTTATCTCCCCTACTCGATCACTTACGGGCCGGCGATCACCGACATGCGTCATCGGCTGGTGCCGAACTGGGTATGGGATTTGCCGAAGGCGAGCACGCACTGGAACAACCCCATTTCCCGCTGGGCTCTCGACGGCTGGGAGGTTTCGGGAATCGCATCCTTTATCACCGGGCAGCCGATGCCGGTCACTTTGGGCACAACCAATAATGAAAACATCACCGGCGGCGGCGACGGAGCCCAGGTCATTCTCACGGGAAATGCTGAGCTATCGAGGGGGAAGCGCACCTTCGATCACTTTTTCAACCCAAACGTATTCGCACTGCCGGCGGTGGGGCAGGTGGGCAACGCATGGAATGGCGCGGTCTTCTACGGCCCGGGCGTCAATAACTGGGACATCGTGGGATCCAAGAACTTCCGCTTTGCCGAGCGTGTGGATGTGCAGCTGCGCACTGAAACGTATAACACCTTCAATCACCCGCAATGGACGACGGTCAATCGCGCTACCCAGTTTGATCCCGCGACCGGACAGCAGGTGAATTCGGCTCTGGGCATGATCACCGGAGCCGCGTCACCCCGCATCATGCAGCTGGCGTTGCGGATTAATTTCTAACTGGACCAGCCCAAGTTCCGTTGGAGAGAATTGCCGGAGGGTAGTCCCGGAAGCTACGAGCCCTGCCGGATGGCAGATGAGGCATCGGCGCAGAATTCGTCCAGGCGGATAATGCGGAACTACGGCCGTGGATCACTGCTTTCTGACGCGCCGGCATATATCGAGTTCGATCATCCCGAACTCTTTGCGTGGGTCGGAAGTTTCAGTGCCGGCGACACGCGTAATTTGCCCCACCCGCTGCCTATGGATTACCGCACAAATCAGGTTCCGGCAGCTATGGACTTCGTGCCGCGAGAACGACGCGCTTCTTTCGAGGAACAAGCAACTCATCCAGGATCCAAAAGAAAAGGGCTTCGCGGGCACAGCGGTCGAGACGCCCGAGACACATGACGGGACCGCCTGGCACTACAGCCTGATCCACTTTGTGGAGTTGCTCTTCTCGGAACACTGATGCACGGAGACCCATCCTGCCTTTTTCCGAATGGGTCCAATGACGCGTCCGGGGCTTGCCACTCATCGAGCAGGAGGGCCAGATTAAGCGTCGTGTCGGTTTACGCCTCGGCGATTTACCGCTCGCCGAAAACGGAAGTTCTGCCAAAAGGAGAATGGCTGACGCGAAGCCCGTTTACATAAGCTGGGGGAAGGCGAAGATAGTGCTGACTTGTCCGAGAGGCATGGGTTCGCGTTCAACGAAGACTTCGATCAGAGTGGTGGTGTAGGGATACAGGAGTGTGGCGCCCTGGGCGAGAGCGGTGATATCGAATTTGACGGGCGGGACGCCGGGCTTGTCGATGGTGAGGGACTGGGGCGCGTTGGGGTCGTCGCCGTTGTAGGCCTCGTAATGGATGAGGGTCGAGCCGCTCGAGGCGATGAGTTCGATCCACATCTTCTTTGGGGGCTTGCCGTCCGCGTTGAGGTTGAGCATCTCCGGGGAGATGCGGATGTAGAAGCAGCGGTAGCTAGTATCCACCGAGAAAGAATCGGCGATGAGAGGGACGGACGGGTAGCTGGGGTTATCGGACTGGCTTGGGTCGTCGCCGATGAAGAGCTGGAAGTTAAAGTCGGAGACGCCGTCGCCGTGGTCATCGACCATATGGATGACGATTTGCTGCCAACCGGCGCCCCCGGAGTCACCGACGCGGCTTTCCTCATTCATTTTGTCGAGGGCCGCCTGGCCGAAGTTGAGGGCAGCGGCTTCCCAGCTTTTGTAGGTGTCGGCGTCGGCGATATGGAGAAAGCGGATGATGAAGTCGCGGACGTTGGGATCAGGGTCGGAGATGATGGTGCCGTGGTTTTTGCCATCGATGGCGATCATCGGCGCGGCGAGGCGTTCTGCGGCCCAGGGGCTGATGGTGCAGCGGGTGACTTGGCCGGCTTCGTCCCTAAGTTGCGGGTTGCGGCGGAGGTCGAACGAGACTTTGCGGGTATTGAGAGCGCAGCCGCCCCAGCGCACGGTGCCATCGGAGCCGGGGGAATTAGCTACGGCGGAGACGCCGGTGTAGCCTGTATTGCCGATGAAAACGGCGACGTAGGGGGTATCGGGGCCGGTGGCATAAAGCGGGGGCGTGAGGAGCATATCTCTGTGAGTTAGATCCCAGGTATAGCTGGAGGCGAGTTCGAGGCCAAGCAGTACCTGGTCGCCGGCGTTGAGGAAGTCAGGGCCGAGGTCCTTGTTGCCTTTGACGAGTGCGCCAAGCCAGCTGCGGCCTTCCCTGGCCTGGGGTGACCCGAAGGTGGCGGGGGCAAGGCCAACGAGATGCTTGAGGCGGCGGATGCGGCTGCGCGGGTTGGAGCGCGGGTAGGGATCGTTGGTGAGCCACTGGCGGAGGACGAGCATGCCGGTGGAATGGACGATGGCGTCGAAGGTGAAGGTGTCGTCCATGTTTCCGGTGCTCCACGGAGTGAATTGCAGAGCGCGATCAAAGGCCTCGCCGAGATCTTTGATGGTGACTTCATTGTTGAGGGTAACGTAGTTGCCAACTGTGATGGGGATGGTGTCGACTCCGCCGGACTTGAGGGCATCATGCCAGGGAATGAAGCCTTTCCAATTCGCGGAGTAGCCGTGGATAAGGAGCACACGGCCGGTGGTCATGGGGCTGGCGGAAAGAGGTGGAAGCGTGACGGGAGCAGCTGGGTCACCATTGTCGTGGTGAAAGGGATTTTTGAAGAACTGCTCGATGCCCACGGATAACTCCGCTGAAGTGGAAATTAGAGATTGAAGGGCGCGACCGAAGTGTATCGGGTTGCGTTGGGGGCTGCAAGGACTCCTGTGACAATTCGCAACCAAACTGGCAGTCGTCGCCATAGGCCTGGGCACTCATTCATCGATGGCCACGCGAAGTTGGGTTCGGTTTGATACGAGGCGATAACTCTGTTAATGGCGCTCAGCAGGTGATCACTAACATGTGGCGCCTGCTGGCGCCAAGCGCTATACGGATACCAACCTCCGGCTTCCTTTGCATCATGAGAAAAGTGGTCACGCCGCAGAGTCCGATGATCGCAGGATGCGTCCGGTACATGCGAAATAGCCTACGAGGAGCAAATGCTCGGTTTCGCCTGCCATGGCCAGTATCGCCGGTATAGAAGGCGAACGCTGCACCGTCCGGGTAGAGTTTTCACGGTTTGCTGAGGACGCGGGTGGCAGACTCAAACCCCACGATAGTGGGGCGCGAACAAGCCTCGACCCCGGCTATGATGTGCAGAGTATCCGAGCAGCATCGAATGGTCCCGGCCCGGATTCACCGGCCCCGAATATAGAGAGAACGAACTATGGACTCAGCGGCCCCAATCCGAGTCCTCTGCGTCGACGATCACTCGCTGATGCGCGCGGGGATTATCGCGACCCTCGAAGGTCAGCCTGATATCAGGCTGGTGGCAGAGGCAGCTGATGGCGCAAGCGCCATCACGGCGTTTCGCGAGCACCGGCCTGATGTCACCCTGATGGATCTGCAGATGTCCGGTATGGGCGGCATCGAGGCGATTCAGGCCATTCGCGGCGAGTTTCCGAATGCACGTCTGCTGGTTCTCACCACCTATGATGGCGACGTGCAGGTGACACGCGCTCTGAAGGCCGGAGCATCGGGCTATTTGCTGAAAAGCATGCTTCGCCACGACCTGATCCGTGCCATTCGCACCGTGCATGCCGGCCAGCGATGCATCCCGGCGGAAGTGGCAGTACAGCTGTCGGGCTATATCGATGCCGATGCGCTCACCCCGCGCGAGATCGAAGTTTTGGGCACCATCTCCGAAGGCAATTCCAACAAGATCGTCGCAGACAAGCTTCACATCACCGAAGATACGGTGAAAGGCCACGTCAGCAGCATCATGTCCAAGCTCCAGGCGAATGATCGAACGCATGCGGTTCTGATCGCGCTGCGCCGCGGCTTTCTGGATTTCTGGCGCTCGCGCGAGCGTTGAGAGAATCGCTGCCGCCTCTCCCTGTCTCCATTGCGCCTCTGCCCAGGGCGCAAGCCCCCTACTAAAGTGGGGCGAATCGTTTCCCCCATCGGGGCTGTGGCCGCAACAGGAATCTGGTTACGATCACCTCACGATCAGCAAGGCGGATCGATCACGCGAGGCCCCAATCCCATTGAATGTCGCGTCAGTATTCTCTGGAGCGTGGCAGGGGCTTCATCAGGAGGTGGCTTATGACAGCTCAGCGCATTCAGGTCCTGGTTGTTGAAGACAATCCCGTGACCCGCAATAGCTACAGGGAACTGCTGCAGTCATGGGGATTTGAGACTCGTACGGCGCACAACGGAATCGCCGCCCTGGTGGAGATTCGGCAGGCCCGGCCCGACATCGTGCTCTCGGATCTTGAGATGCCGGAAATGAATGGCAGCGAATTGCTGACGATCCTGCAGCGGATCTATCCGGAAGTTCGCGTTGTCGCAATGAGTGGATCGTATTCGGGGTATGAGGTTCCCCCGGGCGTCCGTGCGGATGCCTTTTATCCAAAGGGCACGGGATCAATCCAGCGCCTTCGTCAATTTCTCAATGAAGCTACAGAAACCATTTCGCAGCCGAGGTCCGCGATCCTGTCAGGGATCCCCTCGCCGTTATTCAGGTCTTGTTCTACGCGGTAGATCTCGGGTGCTTTGGGGTGGCGCGCGGATGGGCCGCGAGTTCATCGGGCGGCAGTTCGTCTCCAGCGGGCCCGCCACCCGCCCGCTGCCGGACGATAGGCGGCAGCCGCCGGTATCTTCACGGTGACCGCGGTCCCGCCAGTGCGCCGACTTGCAATGCGCAGTTGCGCTCCGATTTTTTCGGCTCGCTCCTGCATGCCGCGCAAACCCCAGTGGCCCGGAATGCCACCATCATCGAGGATTCGCACATCGATACCGCGACCGTCGTCCACGACCTGAAGTTGCAGCTCCGTGCTCCCGTAGTGCAGCGCGGCTCGAACGTTGCGTGCGCCGGCATGGTAGAAGGAATTCAGCAGCGCCTCGCGACCGATCCAGTACGCTTCCTCATAAGCCAGAGTGTGCAGTTCCCGGGCTGTTCCATGAACGCTGACTCGAAATGCTGTCCCCGGCCGGTCTCCCGCGAGCTCTTCGCCGGCAGCGCGGAGCGCCTCCGTCAGGGCGTGGGGCGGTTCCACGCCGGCCCGAAGATCTGTGACCCGTTTCCTGCCTTCGACGATCACCTGATCGGCGCTGTTGAGGGCCTGGTCCATAGCGGTGCGCGCGGCGCTGCCGGGAGCGATCTGGTTGGCGGCCGCCTGGAAGCGCAGGACGAGAGCCTGGATTCCCTGCAGCAGGGTGTCATGCAACTCGCGCGCGATGCGCTCTCGCTCCGCCAGGCGCTCGCGGAGCCGAGCCTGCATCTGCCCGCCCACCTGCCTCAATCGCAATAGATAAAGCAGCCAAAGAATCCCGAGCGCCGAAAGAACGCACAACGCCAGGAACCCATAAGTCTGAAACCAGGCAGGAGGAACAGCGAACTCAACGGCCGCGCCGGTTTCATTCCACACGCCATCGTTATTACAAGCGATGACGTGGAACCGATAATGCCCCGGCCCGAGTTTTGTGTAGAACGCGGAGCGACGTGTGTCGGCTTCCTGCCACTCTTTGTCATAACCTTCCAGCTGATAACGAAAGCGTACGCGCTCGGGAACTGAAAGGCTCAGCGCCGTGTAGGCGATCTCAATGTCGGAAGGAAGCGCAGGCAGTTTCACGGGCGCGCTCGACAGGTAATTTCGGTCGTCCACCAGGATCGATTCAATCGCCACCGGCGGCGACAGAGAATTTCTGTAGATGTGGGCGGGATCGATCCACGCCGTGCCGCTGGTGCCGCTCACCCATATGCGCCCGTCCCTGGCCAGAACCGCGGAGGGCAGGGGCCGGATGGGCGAAGCGCTTCCGGGAAAGCCATCGCGATAATCGAAGATCTCGGCGCGCAGTTCGTGATGGTTGTTGTGTAGCCATTCCTGCACTTCCGTGCGGGAGATGTGGACCAGGCCGTTTGCCTGGTTGATCCACAGGCCTCCATCTTCGGTTTCGACAATTCCGGAGACGCCTCGGAATCCGCCTTCGATCGTGGTGGCGAGCATGTGAAATCGCCTGCCATCGAAACCGGCGAGCCCGCGCTCGCCGCCAACCCATACATAATTCGAACTCCCCGCAAAGGCGGCGATGGTTCCGATATCGAGGCCGTCCGCGGCAGAGTAGTCGCGGATCCCGGTTCCTTCGAGCACTGCAATCTCATTGACCGTGAAACCAAACCAGATTCGGCCGCCTGGGTCCGCCCACAGGGTCACGGCCGTGCGTCGTGGCAGCGCCTCCAGACCACCCCACTGGGTCCATACGCCATCCTGCAATCGAAACACACCGTTCTCTGTCACGGAGATCCAGAGTCCGCCGTCCAACCCTCGCACGATGGACTGAACTCCCCAGCGCAGGCGGGGATCGATTTCATGGGGCAGCGCGACTTTTTGGATTTTTCCCTTCACATCATGCAGGAGCAGGTTGTCGCCACCGAACCAAAGGCTGCCGTCTGTATCGCGAAACGCACAGGTGACGTCCCGGTTCTCGCCGGAGAACGACACCCCGTTTCCCAGGAACCGCATCAGCGGCTGGCCAAGATTGCCCGCCCAGATGCTTCCGTCCTCGGCGGCAACCAGCGCCAGATCCTGCCCGCCGCTGCCGTAGGGAAACGGCCCTGGTACAAGATTGCCGGGACGAAAGCGGTCCAGTCCGCCCCGGGTCGAGATCCAGACGTTGCCTTCGCGATCCTCGAATGCGTATGTGACGCGGTCGTCGGTGAGTCCCTGCTCCTGGGTGAAGTGCTGCAGAACCGAGCTGGTAAGGGCGGTCTTCCCGCGAAGGGAATCAGGATTCGAAACGCGTTCAATCCCATCTTCGTGCGTCAGGATCCAGAGAGTATTGTCGCGGTCGACCAGCAGGCCATTCGCAGAGAGCTCGATCTGGGCGGCATTTGCATCGCCAACGGGCCGAGCAGTGTCGGCGGCGATTCCACGAACCCTTCCCCCCGCTGCAATCCACAGCAAATTCTGAGACTGAGCAATCTCGCCGGCCTGGTCAAGATAAAGCTGAAATCGTCGTTGATGCGGTGGAAGGAAAAAGAGCCCGTCCAGGGTGGACACCCAGAGGCGGCCACGATTATCCGAAACAAATCGTTCCGCTGCAACCTGGGGCAGGCCCCAATCGCGCCCGGGGGCTTGCCATCGCCTGCCATCGAAGCGGAAAACTCCGCGCGAGGTCCCGGCCCAGATCGCGCCATCCGGATCACGCCCCAGCGCAAAGACCGGAGCCAGAGGCAGGCCATCTCTCTCGTCATAGGCGACCAGCTTGCCTTGCTTAAGGAAGGCAGCACCATGAGGAACGAGGCCAATCCACAGTCCTCCGTCAGCCGTTGCGAGCAGGGACGCAACAGTATTCGCAGGAATTTCCTGGTTGGTCGGCTCATAACGATCGAATGAAATGCCGTCGAAGCGGACTAAACCCGTCTGGGTGGCCAGCCAAAGATAACCGTCGCTCGTCTGCATGATTTGCGTGATGCCGCTGGGCGCGCCATCGCTGATATTCCATGCGGTGTGGAAGAACTCATCGATGCTGCGGCCCGGATCGAGACCCCAAGCGTTCGCCACGATGACCAGCAGCATGAGCAGGACAGGACAGCGGGGGTGGCTTCTCACTTCGCGAATCCCGAACCTTCCTCTGAGCGTCCTCATGCTGCGTCTCGCAAGTCCATTGAAACAGCTGGCGATATTTTACGGATCCCACGATCGTGGGGAATTCACGGGTCGGGCCTGCGCGGAGGACCGCCTAACCCCTGCCTCCCGTCATGCAGGGGGTGTTCCATCAGCCCACGAAAGTAGGGAGAAGCTGGTACTCCATCTGGCGATGTTTGCAAACGCGATGGATGGGATTCTGCCAATGCGCTTCTCAAAGCAGCGTCCGATGCACCGTCGGAGATTCGCAAAGCGTAATGGAAAGGACTCGACCATGAACATCCTGAATCTGGTATCGCGCTGGTTCGCTCTGGGAGCGATCGGCATTCTGATCATAATGAGCGCGCCATCCCGTTTGGCTGCGCAGGATACAACCACAACCACCGTCCAGCCCGGCTCCCCCACAGTGGAAACCTCAGTCCGCAATGCTGAGGTGGTCTACGCGAAAGGGAACGACCTGGTTCTGAAACTCGAGAACGGAAAAGTCGAACACCTCATCGTTCCTGACAGCGATGTATTTACGATCGACGGCAAAAACGTCAGCGTGCACGGCCTGAAGACGGGCACCAAGCTCACGCAAACCATCACCACCACGACCACCCCGCATTACGTGAACTCTGTGAGAACGATCAAGGGGAAGGTATGGCATGTCAGCTCCCCTTCCCACGTGATCATCTCGCTGCCGGACGGTTCTAACCAGATCTTTCGTTTGCCCGGCGATGCAAGGTTCATGATCGACGGGCACGAGCGTGGGCCGCAGCAGCTGCGAAAAGGCATGAATATCGAAGCCACTGTGGTTACCGACGACACCCATCACATGGTCGCGCAGAACAAGACGGTGGTCGGTGAAGGGCCTGCACCTCAGTTGCCGAAGCTGCTCGGTGTGCTGATGTTCCCGGTGCAGCACGAAGCTACTCCCGCGCCCGAGCTGGCCAGTTCTGTCACGGCAGAGCACACGTGGTCGCAGGCCACACTGCCGCAAACGGGCAGTTCCCTGCCTCTCATCGGGCTGGCCGGACTGGGGACCCTCGCGCTCGGCCTCGCTCTGAGACTCGTCAGGAAAGCCAACGAATGTTAACCCATGCCGGATGGCTTCCCCCGGTCCGCTGGACGTGACGGAAGAACAGGAATGTTCCCTTCCGTCCGCCCGGATTAATTAACCGACACGAAATCGAACAGGAGAAATGTCATGAAATCAGCAAAAGGTTATCTCTTCAGCTATACAGCGCTCGCGGCGATGCTCGCGGCGATCCCCTCAGCCTATGCGGCCGCCGGCGCGTCCATGGACGATGCCGTTCAGGTAACTGCGACTGTCAGCGCCAGCGTCGACGAGGGAAAGCGCATGCCCTCCATCAGCCCAGAGGATGTAATCGTCCGCCAGGGCAAGGAGCGTCTGCACGTGAGGGAATGGGTACCGGCGCAGGGCAACCGAGCTGGGCTCGAGCTGTTCCTTTTGATCGACGATGCTTCCGATACGAGGCTCGGATCGCATTTGGCTGACCTGAAGGACTTCATCCATCGGCAGCCGTCCTCGACAGCCATCGGCGTGGGCTATATGCGCAACGCACATGTGCAGGTCGTGCAGGAACCGACCCTTGATCACGCTCGCGCGGCCGCGGCACTCCGTCTTCCCATGGGCAGCAGCGGCGCCTACGGCAGCCCATGGCTGTCCACTTCCGATCTGATGCGTCGCTGGCCGGTGAGTGACAACCGCCGCGAGATTGTGATGATCACCGACGGCATCGACCGCTCAGGGCGAAATGCGGCTCCCGGCTGGCGTGGTCTGCACCTCAATCCGGATGTCGATGCCGCCAGCTCGATCGCGCAGAGGACCGGCACGATCGTTCACACGATCTACACGCCGGGACGGGGACGGTGGCACCGCAACTACTGGACTGCGATGAGCGGGCAGAGCGATATGACTCGTCTCTCTGCTAAGACGGGCGGCGAGTCGTACTACCTCGGTCTGGGGAATCCGGTCAGCCTGTCGCCGTATCTCGATCGGCTCGAGAAGGTGTTGAACAACCAATACCTGCTCAGCTTCGATGCGGCACCGGCGAAGAAGCCCGGCCTGCAGTCCGTCAGCCTGAACACCGAAATTGCCGGCCTGCGGCTCGCTGCGGCCGATGCGGTATGGGTGCCGGGCCAGGAGCAAGCCAGTAACTGACATCCGGCAACCTGCGGGTCGCCGGTTTGCCCCAATACTTCCGCCTTACCTGCGGAGAAAGGAACGTGAATGCCGATGCCGGACCGTCTGGAATCGGACAACACAATCAGCGCCCCGGCGGGCAGGAGCGTGAAGAAGGGCTCCGCCCTCCGGGCCAGCCTGGAAGCGCTTCTCCTCGGCTCCGCGGTTGTGCTTCTCGCAATCTACGGAGCTGCTCATGCCGATCGCTTTTTTACTTCGCGGGCGTTGCTCAGGGCGATGCCGGCGGTCAACTCCTCCGAGCGGCCGGCAGTGCACAGCGGGACGGACACTGCGGGAGGATCCCTGCCCGAGGATCTCTCCCCAGGCGACACCACACGGAAAATGGGCGAGGACGGAAAGGAAAGGCCGCTGGCTGTGCTGCGCATTCCCAAAATTCACCTGGAGGTGGCGGTGCTCGACGGCAGCGATGCGGTGACGCTGAACCATGCGGCAGGCCGAATCGAAGGGACCGCTCGGCCGGGCCAGGACGGGAATATCGGCATCGCTGCGCATCGCGACAGCTTCTTTCGCAACCTCGGCCAGCTTCGCACCGGCGATAGACTCGAACTGGAAACATCGAGAGGAACGGACACGTACATCGTGGACGGCATACAGATTGTCATGCCAACGGATGTGTCTGTGCTCGATCCTCGGCCCTCGCCGTCACTGACGCTGGTCACGTGCTATCCCTTCGGCTATCTGGGCAGGGCGCCGCAACGCTACATCGTTACCGCCTCGCTGGCGGCGCGGGACCAGGGTACCCCGCACCGTTTGGAGACCGTCGGAAGGTAAGGATCGCCGGTGACACGCCAACAAAGAGCGTCGATATGCGAGATTAGTGACCATGCGGCCAGCGGCGGAACAAAAGATCCACCCAGCCCAGCGCAAACGCCTCCTCCCGTGCCGCCTGCGCGTCTTCCTGTGCATGGATGGCCTTCAGCATGGCCGCCAAGCACGAGGGCGCTGAGCAGCGTCCTGCGGTACCTGTTGGCGCCTCTCCGAACAGCCGGATTCGCTCCGTTAATCAGGAACCGCAGGTAGTGAACGCCTTTGCTCAGTTTCTCCAATGCCGAATCCCAGGTCATCTGCTCCTGCTGATTCTCCTCCGCGAATCGGGCTCGGACCTTAGCGACTATTGAGGTAATCTTTTCTTCTTTAATTGTGAAAGTCGATCTATATCCCCGTCCAAAAGGAATGCCATCGTCACCAGAAGCAAAGCAGCTCCGGCCCAGTAGATGATCGAGGACAATGCGATTGCATTCCCCAGCGGCATGAACCCTGCGAGGAATCCGATGAGCACCGGGGAGATTCCCGCACCGACCAGCCACCCTGCGCAGTTCATCGAACCGCCGACGACCCCGCGGACTTCTGCAGGAACCACATCGAAGGCTGAAGCGAAAATGTTCGAGTCATAGATGCCCTTGAAAAAGCCCCAGCCAATCAACGCAAAGATAACTGTGCGCAGAGAGCCGCTGAGGCCGCAGATCACCACGAAGGGCGCCGCGAAAACGACCCCTCCGCATTGCACCATCACCCTTCCGCAGCGCGTACGCTGTGCGAACAGGTCAGCGAACCAGCCGCCGCAGAAGGAGCCACCCATGCTCGCTATCTGCGGATAGACGGCTGCATTGAAGGCGGCCAGGCCGAGGCTCAGGTGAAACTTGGAATAAAGAAACATCGGCATCCAGGCCAGAAGCACCATGGCGACAAAGTTGGCGCAGGCGAAGACGCCGGTCAGAGCCAGCAAAGAGCGGTTCGCCACCAGGGTGCGCAGTGTTTGCAGCGACATCGCATGGCTTCGCCCTTGCAGCGGCGTTTCAAAGTCGGCGGCTCCACGCATGGGCTCGCGCAACATTCGAATCAGGACGAGCCCCAGGACGGCGCCGAGCACACCAAAGACGAGCAGAGCTGCGCGCCATCCATGTTGCTGCGCGATGGCTCCAGCCCAATAACCGCCGCCCACCGTGCCCGCGTAGACGCTGGTCTGCAGCGCCCCCATCGCGCGCGAGCGCGTCCGCCGGCCATGATAGTCGCTGACCATCGAGAGCGCCGCAGGATAGTAGATGGTCTCACCCAGACCTTCGGCGGCGCGAAAGAGGAAGAGCTGCACAAAATTGCGGGCCAGCGCCGAGGCCATGCAAACAACGCTCCAGATTTCGAAGCCGCCGAGAATCGCAGTCTTGCGCCGGATCCTGTCCACCAGCGCCCCTGCGAACGGACCGCCCAGTCCATAGACCACGGCAAAGGACGAGCCCAGAAGCCCCAGTTGCACTGAGGTGAGCTTCATTCCTTTCTGCAGCAGGGGAAAGACTGAGAAAAAAGCCTGGCGGTCCGCATAACTGAAGAAGCAGACCATCCACAGCATAACGATGACCAGCCATCGATAAGAGTCGGAGCTTTGCGGCTGTTCGGACATCGCGGTTTGCCGGCTATCTCCCGAGCCGAGGACCGAATTGTGTGCCGGGAGGGTCGACTTCATCGGCGAGTGGCCTTACGAGCGCACGGAATTCTGCGAGTCTGCCATAATTCCGTGGCGGGTGAGATGGTCTTCAATCTGGCGCCGCTCCTCTGCCGACGATGACATGTACGGCCAAGTGGGGACACCGCTGCACAACCCCAGCACCGACAGAGCGCATTTGAGACGACGCAGATAGCCGGTATCTGCCTCATCGCTGTTCCAGATTGCCGAGCCAATATCGATCATGCACTGCTGCACCTGCTGCATCTCATCCAGTTTGCGATCGACAAACAATTGATACAACCGCGTCGGAAGATGGGGAAAAATATTGGCTCCGCCGGGAACGCCGCCGTGCGCTCCACAAAGCAGCGCTTCGGCCAGCAGGTGCTCAGGCCCGACCAGCACCGAGAATTCAGGATGCCGTACGGAAACCAGAGCGAGCACGTGCCTGATGTAGTCAATTTCGCCCGAACTGTCCTTGAGCCCCCAAACATTGGGCATCCGGGCGGCGAGCTCCACAGTCTCCGGATCGAATCGCGTTTTAGTGAGCCCCGGCTGGTTGTAGAGATACAGAGGCAGAGACGCATCGCGCGTCAGGCTCTCGATGAGGCGGAGGAGATCGCTCTGCGTCATCGGGAAATAGAATGGAGGAGCAGCAACTACCGCTGCTGCTCCGCTGCGTGCGGCGTGGTCGGCGAGCCGTAACGACTCCGCATAGGATGAGTCGGTGATACCCACCAGCACGGGAACGCGCTGCGCGACCTGACGGCAGACGCGGTCGATGAGCTCGCGGCGGAGCTGATAGCTGAGCGCCGGGCCCTCTCCCGTCGTTCCCAAAATAAACAGCCCATGCGGCCGGCCCGCAAGCACATGCTCCACCAACCTCTCGAGGCCGGGAAGATCCAGGGCATCGAAGGACTCGAGCGGAGTCGCGAGCGGAGGGATGATGCCCTTCAGAGGCCTTCCTTCGTTTTGCATGGTTTCTCCTTGAGAGTGAGACAGGCCAGACATAACTCGCCCTAATACAAAGCGCCTTGCTGCGAAAGATCCTTGCTGAGTCCCAGCGGCCCAAGAACCTGCTCGGCTCCCAGGCGCATCAGGCCCAGCTCGGTGACAGACTGGAAAAATTGAAAACCCTGCTGCCGGTAGCGGAGCACCTCTTCGGCACTGCTCGCAGGACGCCCCAGAAATTTGCCATGCCGGCGTGCCACCGCCGCGATGGTGTCGATAGCCGACTGCAGCAGCGGTTCGTCCTGCCGTCCGCGCAGCCCCAGCGAAAATGACAGGTCGCTGGTACCGATGAAGAGGACGTCGATGCCGGGCAGCGCGGCAATCGCCTCAACGTGCTCCAGCGCGCGCTTCTCCTCGATCACCACCACGGTGAGCATGTGCGCGTCAGCAGAATCGTAGTAGCTGCCCTGCTCGAACCAGGTTGATGCAGCGAGGCCGGCTCCCGATCCACGCAGACCCGTGGGTGGATAGCGGCAGGCCTGGGCCGCGGTTCGCGCCATCTCTTCATCCGCGATGAAGGGAAAGATCACGCCGCGCACGCCCTGGTCGAGGACACGCTTTGCAGTCCACAATGTGACGACGGGAACCCTGGCCAGCACCGCTGTCTCCAGCCCCGCCGTAGCCAGCACCATTGCGCGCAGCGACTGCAGCGATACCGGCGAATGCTCCATCTCGACCCATAAAAAATGGAAACCGAGCTTCGCAGCCAACACCGCCGCCTCGAGATTTTCCGTGGTGATGGTGAGTCCCACGACATACTCGCCCGCGTCCAGCTTCTCCCGCAGAAGGTTGCGGCGTGGAAGGACGGGATTGTCTGCAATCTGAGTCACGAGGAAGCCTCCGCAGCAGGAAAGAGCCATACTTCTGCCACCTGGCAGCCGATGCCATTGCCTCCCAGTCCCGGCTCGCGCGTCCAGGAGAGGGTGAGTGTTCCCGATGAGGTCGCTGTTCGCGGCAGCGCGAACTCCTGCGGGGCCGGCGGCCAGGCGCGCGTCATATAAGGATGAACTTCGATTCCCTCATTGGCCTGCAGCCGGATCTTTAATTTTGCGCTGCTGCCCGAGTAGACAACGCGCAGCCGGTAGTCGCGGGCGGAATCGAGACCTTCATAGCGCATTTGAAGTGGCGCATCATACAGCGACTCGGCCCAGTGCTTCCAGGCCACGGGAACCGCGTCGCCCCAGTGGTCCGGGTAGCCGAACCCAATCTGCGGAGTATGACGAAACTCGGGATCCTTCTCCCATCCCTCGCCCGGAAGCAGATGCGGCCGGTTCGCAATATTGCCGAGCTCGTCGTAGAAGCCACTCGGACCGGGATCTGTGCGCGCCAGCAATTGCCGCAGCGCGTTTACCTGCGCATCCGCACCCGCCACTGATTTGATCTTCAGCAACTCCCGGCGCAGCCACGGAGCATCGGTCAGCGGAGCATCCAGCGTGTCCAGATTGGCTCCGCGCACCACCGCTTCTCCCTGGTAGCGCTCCACCGCAAGCTGCATGTGGATGCTTTCGAAGAGGGCATAGCCCAGTTCCGTCACCCGCGAGCGCAGCACTTCTGCCTCAGGATTGCGCGTGCGCTCGTCGAGGATGGCGATCGCTGTATCGATCAGCACCGCAGGGTCCAGCCCATTGGCCGGAGCGGGCGACGGCCTCTGCCCGATGTCAAGCGGGAGCGAACTCCATCCCAGCTCGGTGACGCGGCTCAGCACGTCGCGCGCGCGGCTTAGCTGCCCCGTCTCTTCGAGCAGGCGGCGGCGGACGTAAGCATCGTAGTAAGCACGATAGAGCGCCTGCTGCCAGCGCCAGTTTTCCAGCATCTCCGGCGAAGCGGCGTTCTCCATATCGCGGAAGGCCTGCATCGTGCTTTCCACCTGCTCGTTGATCGCGAGCGAGCCGCGCCAGTTCTGCTCCAGATTGAGCAGCCCCTGAGCGAAGCCATCTGCCTGCTGCGCGCCGATGAAGTAAAGGCTGAAGTCGCGCAGCGCATCGATGATGGGCTGCTCCGGATCCCATCCCAGCGCGCTCCACACAAACTTATTCACGTCGTCGTTGCAGCCCTCGGAATAAGTGAGGAAGCCGATGGTGTGCGGCGAAACGCGGCGCAGGATATTGGCCTCGTCCACGGGACGCGGGTTGATGACCTCGCGGCCTTCAGTCATCGCATAGGCCACGTCCCAGTCCGGCACCGGGTACTGACATCCGAGGCTGTGGGTGATGTCCGGATAAAAGCGAATCGGATAATGCTCGGGAACAGCGCGACGGAATTCCTCCGCCGAAAGGCGCGACTGCGGACCGTAGACCACCCCATCGAGCCAGCTCTGCGTGTGCGGCTGGGCGATGATGTCCATGAATTCCTTCATCCAGGCTGCGGTAAAGCCCTGCGGCGACACCCACATCTGCATCTTCGGATGCGCCTGCCTGAGGCTCTGCTTCTGCTTCTCGAGCAACTCGAGCAGATATTTCGGCTCGGTATGCCCCGGATCGCCACCGGGAACAAAGACCGCATCCAGCCGCGGCAAATCGTGCAGCACACCGGCCCATTCTTTGAGCGCGGCGTCGACAGTTTGCGAATTGCTGTAGTCCGGATCCATGGCCGGATACCAGACCCAAACGTCGAGCCCGTAGTTGTCGGCAAGCTCGGACATCTTCACCATCATTTCGGCCGGGGGCAGCGGGAAATGCGGGCTGTCGGAAAGATCGTCGGAGTGCGGAGGAATCAACTCGATGGCGTTGGTGCCGAAGATGGCCAGGTCGCGGATGTACTGATCCCACATGGGCACCGTCCAGGCATCGTACGCATTGGTTTTGGGGCGGTAGCCAAGCTGATGTCCACGCAATTTGTAACGAGGACTGCTGCTGAGACGCAGCGCTGCCTGCGGAAGCTCCGCCGCCTGACGGCTGAAATGGATGAGGCGCAGCAGCTTGCCCACGCCGAAGAGCAGCCCGCGCTCGTCGGCTCCGATCACGGCGATCCAGTTGCGGCCCGCATCGTGCCCGGACTGCAACAGGAATCCGTCCGGCTGCAAACCGCGCGCCGCCTCTTCAGAATCAGAGAAGTGCCGCGGCAGCCTTGCTGCTGAGCTGCGGGTCGCCAGCGCAATCGTCACCCTCGCGTCCTGATTGCTGCCCTTCGCCACCGGCCAGGCGATGCCGCAGCGTTTGGCTGCCTCTTCCACCAGCACCTGGGCGGCCCGCCGTTCACGAGGTGTGGCAGCGTCGCTCACCATCACCGCAACATCTTCAAGGGCGATACGATTCGCGTCCTGCTCCGCCATGATCCATGAAGGCTGCGCCACCATGGCTGAACCGGCCAGCTTCAGGAATGTTCTGCGCCGCATCCGTTCTTCTTCTCCCTGTTCCTGACTCGTACCTTACCAGTGGAAGCGCGCCGCAAACTGAAGCTCGCGTGCATTGGTGATCTGCGTGGTGATGGTGCCGGCGCTCGGCGAGCCGATGCTTGTCCCAGGCATGCCGAAGTTGGGATGGTTGGGAAGGTTGAAAGCCTCGACCCGGAATTGCATGGCCAGCGATTCGCGGATATGAAAATCTTTGTCGAGGCCGAAGTCGAGATCTTCCAGCCCTGGGCCGGTGAGAATATTTCGGCCGGTATTGCCGAACTGGTAGGGGGGCGGGCTTACGAAACAGGAGGTGTCATACCACTGATGCAGACTCTGCTTTGAAGGCGAGAGATTGCCGTTGCAGAGCCGGTCAGGGCGCGTGAAGGTACCTGTATTCGCGACTGAGGTCGCCATAGACACCGAGAATGGAGCGCCCGACTGCAGCGTCAGAATGCCGGTCGCTTCCCATCCGCCGAGCAGCGCGTCGGTAACGCTGCCGGCATCACTGAGAAAGCGCCGCCCGCGTCCGAATGGCAGCTGATACACCGGGCTCAGCGTGAAGCGCTGCGAGTAATTGAAATCGGACAGTCCATATTCAGCGTGCACATCGCGCGGGTTCTGCACATTGCTGCGCGACTCGCTCGAAGAGGAGTTGCCGCCCGGACCTTCATCGAGGCTGCGGCTCCAGGTATAGGCAGTGATGAAGTAGAGGCCGTTGCTCATGCGCTTCTGCGCCGAAAGCTGCAGCGCGTTGTAGTTGGAAATCGAAATCGGTTCCCAGCCGGAAATGGACGAAAAGCCCGAGTAGGGTTGCCGCGCTGGCACGGTGCCCGGTCCTGGATAGGCGGTGTCGGGGTTGAGGGCGATGTTCAGATGATCGCCGTGCGAGCCGACGTAAGAAGCGGTGGCCGCCAGAGTGTCGGAGATCTGGCGCTCGACGGTGAGGTTCCACTGCTCCACATTCGATGTTGGGTTGTCGACCGGCATGTAGGTGACCTGCGGCAGAACACCGGCGCCTGGAGTATTCGGAATTCCGGAAGATGTGTTGAGGCAGGGAGCCGTGCTGGTGCAGTTATCGGCGTTGGTGGTGATATCGGGGTAGTTGATGAACAGTCGCGCCGAGCCGCCGGTGCCTTGCTCGTCGAAGTAAAACAGGCCATAGGCTGCGCGCACCACCGTCTTGTCTCCGACGCGATAAGCGACACCAAGCCGCGGGCTGAAATCTTTGGTCTGGGTATGCAGAATACCGCGCGAGACGTTGCCCTGCCCGGCGATAGCGACGCTCGAACCAGGATTGTTCTGCCCGAGGAAACCTGCGGGGCCCGGGACGAAGTCCGACTGGCGATTTTTTCGCTCTACCGGATTGGTGAAGAGGTCGTAGCGAATGCCCGGCGTGATGGTCAGCCGCGATGTGGGACGCCAGGTATCCTGCACGAAGCCGCCGATCTCGTTGTAGCTGAGCACCGGCGGTCCATATGGAATCGTGGTCTTGCTCGAAGAGGAAGGCAAACCCAGCAAAAAGTCCGCAAAACCGGAGCCGGTACCGGTCGATGCGACCGGATTGTTCGTGTAATTCCCCGTCCAGGAAAGCGCTCCATTGAGGTTTGTCACTTGCAGGAAGCCGAAGTCGTTGTGGATCACATCTACTCCGAACGCGGTTACATGTGCGCCGTGCACCCGCGTCATCGTGTCGCTGTATTCTTCGGTGTTCTGGGGAATGATCTCCGGAATGTTGGAAGAGCTGTAGCCGGCGAAGCCGGTGATGGTCAGGCTGGCGAGCGCATTTCCCTGTCCCGGCGAATCCGATCCGCTCAGCCCCAGCACCTGGGAGGTGTTGTAACCGGCGTCGAGGGTGGTGACGTTGAGGGCCTCGCGCGTATACCCCACCGCAGCCTGATTGCTGAGTGTCGGCGAGAAGACGTGCACCTCCTGCAGCGTTACCTGCTGGCTGGGATCGCGATTGTTCCTGAGCGTGTTGCTGGACGGGATGGCGAAGGCCAGCGGGTTGAGGGCTCCGTTTTTCATCAGCGGAACTCCCGGGTACGTCACCGTCGCTGTGCCGTATGTGTAGCGCCCGAACATGCTGTCTTTGCCGGAGAGAACATCGTCAATGCGGATGTCGAACTGGTTCTGCACGTCAGACTCGAGGTCGTTGACGCGGAGATTGTTCACCTCGCCGGGAAGGTTGGGCAGCGGAATGGCGGCCAGCAGGGACTGCGCGGTGGGGTTGAGATCCGCCTGCGGGATGGTGTTGCCCGCGAACGGCTGCCGCGTATTGGTGGTCGCGTTGTAGGTGCTTGGATCATAGATGGTCGCGGGGTACGCGCTGAAGTCTCCGCTGCGCAGCGCCTGTGTGGGCTCGGAGAGAATGGCGCTGAAGGCTTCGCCGATGCGCAGGCCTTCGTAGTCGCCGAAAAGGAACATTTTGTTTTTGCGGATCGGACCGCCGATGGTGCCGCCAAACTGATTCTGCCGGTAAGGCGGAATGGTGTTTGGCGCGTCGAAGTACTGGCGCGCATCGGTCGCGGAGTTGCGCAGAAATTCAAATGCGGAGCCGTGCAGTTGATTGGAGCCCGATGCCGTCGTCACGTTGACCACCGCGCCGCCGCTCATATATGCAGCGTCGTAGTTGCCAATCTGCACTTTGAATTCCTGCACGTCCTCCAGATTGGGCACGACCTTGATGGTCCCGATCAACTGATCGTTATCATTCAGGCCATCGATCAGGTAGGTGTTGAATGTGGCGCGTGCGCCGTCAGCGACCACATTGGCTCCGGCTCGCTGCGTTTCGTTGCCGTTGCCGGTGGTGCGCGTGCCGCCCACCTCGCCGCCGTTGGTCCCCGGCACCAGAAGTGCAAGCTGCGAAAAATTGCGGCCGTTCAGCGGCAACTGAATGAGCGGATCGCGTGAAATAACATTGCCCAGATCCGTCGTCTCCGTGTTCAGCAGCGGAGTCCCTCCGGTTACCGTCACCGTCTGGCTTACGTTGCCCACCTGCAGCCGGAAATCCTCTTCGAGCACCTGCGCCACCTGCAAAGTAAGGCTCGGACGAACTCCAACTTTGAATCCGTGCGCGGTCACTTTCACCGAGTAGACACCCGGCTTGAGGAGATTCTCGGAATAGAAGCCGCCGGAGTTGGTGGTGGTCGTGGTCACCACGCCGGTTTCGGTCTCGGCGATGGCCACGGTCGCGCTTCCAACTGCAGCGCCGCTCGGGTCTGTAACATGCCCGGAGATCATGCCGCTGGACTGACTCTGTGCCCCCGCGCGGCTCCCACTCAGGCCGAAAATCACAATGCTGGAAAGCAACAGAGGAGTTAGCCATCTGCCCTGCCTTTGCCGTCTGCCCTGCGCCGGGATCGCATACCCGGGGATGGCCGATTGTCCGTTCAGCATACTGGTGCCTCCCTGCCTGGCTGATGTCTCGCGGGCATTTTCCCCACGGGGAACGATGCGAATCGACAACGAGCCGGAATATACACAGCATGAATAATTATTGTCAACATGATGTATACATCTTGTGGCCACCATCTGAATACGATATACACAGAGAATTGACCGGTTTCGCCTGCCGCTCTCGCTGACGGGGAAAACTTTTGACCGGCTGCAGAGCGCATTCAGGCACAATGAAAACAGCAATTGCGCGGAAACAGGAGATGACCCATGGCCCGCAAGGCCTCTCATGTGCCCCGTTCGGGAGGTTCCATGCGCGAACGGGCCTACGCCCACGTCCAGCGCAGGATCGCATCCGGAGACCTGCGGCCCGAGACTCCGCTCTCCGAGGTGCTCCTCGCCAAAGAACTGAAGATGAGCCGCACACCGGTGCGCGAAGCGCTAAGTCAGCTGGTCTCCGAAGGCCTGCTCGAACAAACTGCCAATCGCGGCACGCTGGTTGCGCAGTTTCGCCGTCAGGACATCACCGAGCTCTACGAACTGCGCGAGGCGCTGGAGGTCTACTCCGCCCGTAAGGCCGCCCAACTGCAGCTCCGTCCCGTAGACCTCGAGCGCTGGCAGGATCTTTGCGACGAACTGCTCGCCTTAAAGCGCGAACTGGAACAGTCGGGAGCCGCTGCTCTCAGCGGTGAACAAATGCATCGCTTTATCATGGCGGACCTGAGCTTCCACAACATGCTGATGCGCCTCGCCCGCAACGATCGGATGCTCAAGGTCGTCAACGATACCCGGCTGCTCATCCGCATCTTCGGCATCCAGCGCCCCCGGTACAATGCGGCCACACTCGAGCGCATTCATCAACAGCACAGTGCAATCATCCAGGCAGTAGGCGGACACGACCTCGACAAAGCCACGCATCTGCTGACGGAGCATATCCGCATCAGTCTCGAGGAGCGCCTGGACGCCTACGACGTCTGGGAGCGCGAGGCCGCTTTGCAGAAGAGCCTGCCTGCACTGGCTGCTTTTTCTCACGATTAATGGATATTGAGCTTGCCAAATCACATATCTGTGCCGAGTTCGGCGGCGCAGTTAAACCGATCGGGAGCCCGGGACGCTGAAAGCGCGGAGCGTCCGACGAAAAGGTGTGAAAAGCCTGTCGATCGGAAAGTTTGCCGGGAGTGAACTGACGTCTTCCTGTCCGTAGAACGGCATAGTCGAGAGCGCTGAGGGCAGGCCGCCTGGCGGACTCTATCGGCCATTCCGGTTGGGAAATCCGTTGCTGTTCCGGGTTTTGTCAGATGATAGACAAATGAGGTCCAAATCCAGGTCTGAGCGCGGAATATTTCGGAAAGGCCCGGCGTTTGATCAGCTCTCTGTTGAACGAGCCAAACGGGAAGTGCTGCGAGATGCGATGCGACCTAACGAGCAGCGCGATCTTGCATTTCGTCGCATGATCCTCTCAATTCCGTCTGGTAAGGTGAGCACTTACGGGCGCGTGGCCGCGGCTGCGGGTTACCCGCGCTACCATCGTGCCGTCGCTCGACTCTTACGGATGGACCCCGTCGATCAGTTGCCATGGCATCGCGTTCTGGGCGCAGGCGGCGAGATTAAGTTGCGTGGACCTGCTGCTCACGAGCAGCGAGCACGCCTGAGATTGGAGGGTGTGAAGTTTAACGGACAACGAGTCGATATGGACAGGTTTGAGCACCCGCTTAAGCCATGGGAAGTAAATGCAACCAGTTTCCAGTAGATTGCACTCTGTCGGTGTTTTATCGGAGGGATCAGCAATCATGCTGATCACGGGCCTTCATGCGAATATGCCTGGTGCTGCACAGTGATTCGAGTGGCGATCATGGGATGCCTGAAGCGTGTATGGTGCGAATGGATTCTTCTCTTCGATCAGTGATGATCCGATTTACCCGCACCAAGAGCATCGCCGAATTAACCCTCGCGCATGATTGTCGAAGGAGAGATGACGGAAGCGCGTTGCGCAGGAATCACGCTGGCGACCACAACGAGCGCGGCCGGCAGCAGCGGAGCGATCAGCCAGACTGCAACGGGAGGCGACGTGACACCCGGGATGCCGGCGACCAGTAATCGGAACAGTAGAAACGACAGAAATGTCCCTGCCACGATCCCCGCAAAAGCAAGGCGGCCCGCGTTGTTGACAACCAGAAACACGATGCGCCAGCGTTGCGCGCCAAGCGCTATGCGCAACGCTCGATCCCGCTGGCGCCGGCGTTCCGCATCGGTCTGGGCGCTCAGTAAACCCAGGATGCTGAGGACCAGCGCTGTGGCCGCCGACACGCTGCCAATCAGGGTCGCAATCCGCAACGGCGCCAGACCGGAACGAGCCAACTGCGCATCGAGGGTCGAGACAGCAATCGGACCGGAGCCGCCTCCTGGCATGCTTTCAATTGCCTCCCGAAGATCCGCTGCGATGCCGCTGTTCCATTGCGAATCTCTGAGCATCAGCGTCATGCGCGGGGGACAGTCCTGCCACATCAGCATGTAGATTGTGGGTTCTGCGTGCTGTTCGAAGGTTCCGAAGGTCTGGGAGCTGACGACTCCGATGACCTCTGATCGGACTCCTTCGTCATCGATCACGCCCGCAGAGATTGGTTTGCCGTTGAAGTAGAGATCGGCCGCCTCCTGGTTGATCACTGCCACGCGTTCCTGGCCAAATCCTCTGCCTTCCGGGAAGCCTCGCCCTGCGATCAGCCGCATGCCGAGCGCGTCGAAATATTGTGCTGAAACCGCATCCGTGCTCAACTCGACGCCCGCTATCGGCGGGACAACAGGGACGCGAAAATGAGCGTTCCGGATCGGGCTCGGCGCGGCGGACAGGCCGATGCCGCCGTAATAAATCGTGGGGTGGGCTTGCTGGTTTGCATCCTCGGGCGTTTCCCTGATTACGCCGATGATCTCAACCGGCAGATCAGAGGGGTCCTCGATCACGACGCCAACGGTTTCTCGGCCAAATAGTTGTTGGGCCGCCGCCTCGTTGACGATGGCGACCCTGTACCGTTGATCGTTTAGCCCGAACATCCTTCCGGCAATCAGTGGGCGGCCGAGTAATTCGGAGTCCGGCCTCAGCCAGACGATATCCATGGCGGCACCGCGATACCGCTGGGACCGCTGCTGAATTCTGAAACTTCGCCACATCGGTTCGGTGCCCGGGAGCCGGGCTGTCCAGGCCATCGGTGTGAGGCTGGCCACCGACTTCGCCCGCCGTTCGACGTCGCTGAAGTAGTTGGTATCAACCGCAGGGTTCGCCATTGCCTGCACAGTCAGAAGAACCGGATTGCCCAGGCGATGGCCCGCAGTTGTCTTCAGGGCCGCGTGAAGGCCATCGAGGAGAAGCGAAGTGAAGAGTACGAGCATGCAGCAAATCGCAATTTGCGCAATGACCAGAGCAGATCGCAAGCGCTGAATCGCTTTGGAGGGCGAACTCGGTGCACGCTGAAGAACCATCCAGGGGCGGTCGGTTACGGTTCCGAGAACCGGCATCATGCCGCAAATGACCGTCAGGACGACACACACGATTGAAGCCGTGATGATGGGCAGCAAGTGGGGCGCGAAGCTGAGTCGTTGTGCGTCCTCTTCGAAAAGAAGAGCCGGCAATGCGTGAGCTGTCAATATCCCCAGCAACACGCCCATCAGTCCGCCGGCGATGGAGATGACCACGCTGTCGGCAAACAGATCGCGCAACAATTCCGCGCGAGTAGCGCCGAGCGCGATGCGCAGCGATGTTTCATGGGATCGGCGTAAAGCTCGCCCGAGAAGGAAGGTAGCAACGTTGATGCAGCAGATGAAGAACACCGCGGCGGCCGAGAAGCCCAGGAACAGGCCGACGCGCGCCAGTCCGCTTGCCGAATTTGGCGCGATTCCCGTGAACGGAGCCAGATACACGTCAGGAAGGCGGAGAGAGCCTGAACGGAGAGCGGTCTGTGCCTGCGTCAACGAAATGCCGCGGCGAAGACGCCCGAGAACCCACAGATCCCGCCTGTCGGGATTGCCGGCTTCCAGATCCTGCCCTTCTGAGGGGATCCAGAGATCGACACGCTGGTCGTTGTAGAGACCATCCAACCGGACCGGCGCAATCCCGTTAATGCTGAAGTCCGCGCCATCAATACGAATGTGCGAACCGACCGCCTCCTTGCTGCTGCTCAACTCGCTCTCCCATAACCGATGACTGATCATGGCGCCGTTCTTGTCCAACGGCAGGGCGCAAGCCTCGGCTACGCTGGACGTGACAGTGGCGACATTCGCTGTCACAGCGTGACCATGAATCGTAATGGCGCCTGGTTTGATTTGCGCAGCGCCCACCCACGCAAATGCTCCACGGGTGTTGGCCACCAGTTGAAAATCGCCCGGTGAGAGAGGTCCTGCCGCGAGGGAACGGTCTCGTTTGAAGATGGAGACGACCGGCTCCGCGCCTCCAATGGGAGGAGTGTGGTGAGTCAACCCCTGGAGGAAGCCGTAGACGGCCGCATCGCTGCCGACTCCAACCGCAATCGTAAGAATCAGAACAAAGGACAGGCCGGGAGCGCGCGCAAACGCTCTCGCTGATCTTCGGATTCGGAGAAGGCCTCGAGACAAATTCACCGTGGACCAGTGTGCAAGTGGTGCACCATAACGACTGTAGTTTTCCGGTGGCGCACGTGAGCGGACCGGGCTAAATGCGTCCGGTTTCGCGTTAAGTGTTCACATCCGGACATCTCGACCGATTGAGCTGAGCGGTCGAATCCTCAGCATTCCCTGCTTCATGCCGGTTTATCCCGGCGCACTGCACTCGCGCTTATCCATCCAGGGGATCCGCCGATTCAGATCGCCGAGGTACGGCAGGAAAGCTGGGTCGTCGTGGAGGAAATTGCGACGGTTGCCCGTCGGTCGGTTACAACTCTCTGTTCAGTAAGGCGTTCAAGCGAGTTATCGGGGCCAGCCCTGGTGAATACCGCGACCCTAAGCGCCACTGTACTCTCCACACTTTCTCTTGCTACAATCAGACATCGGAATGGTGACAGTTCCGAATTTCGCGCACCGCAGCAAAGGCGCGAACCAGCAGCAAAGCCGCTCGAGGGTGCAACGCCCTGCGGCTTCAAAGCAAAATTAGGGGACGTAGTTCAGTTGGTTAGAACGCTGCCCTGTCACGGCAGAGGTCGCGGGTTCGAGCCCCGTCGTCCCCGCCACTAAACCTAATAAAATTAAGGTTTTGTGGCAGTAGACCAAAGTGACAGTCACGAAAAAGGGTGCTGGCGAGGGTGCTGAGCATTAGCTTGCCTCCTCCAGATGCCTTTCAGCGGTACCTCCTGCCCCTACATTTTCCGCCTCAAGAAGCTTCGAACAAGTGCGCGAGGGTGCTGGCGAGGGTGCTGAAATCGTCTTCTTTCCCGCATCCAAAAACATCTGCATCACTCGGTCGTTGGCTTCCCGCTTGGTCGAAGAGATGGCCCTCGTATACACCTCCAGCGTGATCCGCGAGTTGGCGTGACGAAGCAGTTCTTGAGCCGTCTTCAAATCGACCCCGGCCGCACGAAGGTTGGTCGCTAACGAATGGCGGAAGCTGTGCCAGCCGATGACCTTCTCCGTAATGCCGGCTCTTTCGAGCGCGGGCCGAATCACCTTCTTCAACACCATGTCGGGCGTGACGGGCTTTTTCCCGTGCAGGCGCCATGAAGCGAACACGAAGTCATTGTCACCTGGATATGGAGTCTCCTCCCTCCAGGCGGCAAGAGTCTTCGCAACCGAAGGATGCAGCGGAACCGGCTTGCGGCTCGCCTCGGTCTTGGTGTCTCCGAAATGATTGCGCACGCAGGAGCGCCGCACGTTGACCTGCATCAGTTCAAGATCAATGTCGCTCCAGGTGAGCGCCACCAACTCGGACCGGCGGAGGCCAGTGCTGCCGGCTAGAACGACCATCGTCCTCTCGCGAAGCTTCAACTCTGGAAGTAGAGCTGCGAACTCCGCGGGAGTGAGTACATCGGTTTCGCGAAGCCGCTTGGCCGATGTGCGCACCTTGGTGATGGGGTTCCGGTCCATCCATTCATGACGCATCGCATGATTGAACAATGCCGACATGATGTTGCGGATTTTGCTGCGTGTTCCAGGGGCGTAGTTCAGGGAATGCAGCCACTTCTCTACATCGACGGTCCGGATTTCCAGGAGGCGCTTCGAACCAAACTTGGTCTCAATATGCCGCTTCAGGTAGTGGCCGGTCGATTCAATGGTCGCAAAAGCCTTCCGTTCCGGGACAAGCTCATGCTTTCGATAGTGGGTGATGAGCTCAGAGACGGTTTCCGGTGCTCTCAGCTCGGAGTTGATATTGCGCCGAAGCGACAGGATCGCCCTTTCCGCATCGTGCCGCGTCGGCAACCGGTCTACGGTTCCGATGACGGACTTGCGGTACTTGCGTTCTCCGTTGATCTCCTCGTACCAACGGAAAACCCAGGCATCCGGGCCGGTTTTGCGCTTCAGCCTCATTAGACTTCCTTCTTGGAATCGGCTCATGCAGATCTCCTTGCACGAGCGCCGATGGCTGAATCTATGCTACGCGCCGGGGGCCGTTTTTGGACCTGGGTACGTTGTTCAAACCATTCCAGAATTTCCTCTTCAATAAACCGCCACAAGCGGCGCTTTCCCTCGCCGAGCGGATGCGCCGGAACATGGCCCAGCCGGGCCCAGCAGATGAGCGTCCGGCTGTCCATACGCAGGATGGCAGCCGCCTCGCTGGCGTCGAGGATCTTCATGCGGCGACTGTTTGATGGAACGGTGTCAGTCGATCCTTTCGGGATAGTAGAATTAATCTCGGAATTACTCACACGGACCCCCGGTTCTTCGGTTTTCCAGACAACCAATGCGGCCAGTGTGGCTAACCAGTTTGGTTCCAGTCCAATCAAATGTCATAGCGGCGTTATTACTGGCGGTTATAGCGCCGGGGTAGGCCCAGCTCGATTTGTCTCGTGACGGTCCTCTAGCAGCAGAAGGGCGGCCCCAATGATCGAGATCGATCTTCGGCTTTTGCGAGCAGCAGTTGTCGTCGCGGAGGAGTTGAACATCTCCCGCGCAGCCTCGCGGCTGCGGATTTCTCAACCGGCGCTCACGAAGCAGATTCAAGAGCTTGAGGATCGGATAGGGATACGGCTGTTCGACCGGGACACTCAGAAGGTGGAGCTCACCGATGCAGGGCGAGCTTTTGTTGCGGAAGCGGCAAAATCCCTCTTCCATCGCGATCGGGCGGTCGAAGTGGCGCGGTCCGTCGCCCGCGGAGCCGAAGTCGTCCTGAATATCGGCACGTCCCAATACCTAGATCCGTTCTTGAATTCCGTGCTCACCTCAGTTCATCTACCCATGCATTCCCGCTTGCACGTTCACATCGTGAGCGGGTACTCGCCCGAACTCACCCATCGCGTGGCGGTTGGAGAGCTGGATTTAGCGGTTGTCGCCGCCGGCATTGACTCGAAGCAGATCACAGCAACACCTCTGGCGACTTCCCCCCTTTACGTCCTGGTGGAACGAAACTCGGAGCTGGCGGACTGCAAAGAATTGACGCTTAAGGATCTCGGAGGCATTCCCTGGATTCTGTTCGATCACAAAGTGCATCCCGAACTCTATGAAGGCATTTCTCTCAGGGCAGCAGATTCAGGAACGACCCCGAGCGAGAAGCACCACGTCACCAGCGCCGAACTGGCTGCACAGCTTGTAAACACAACGGGAGGAGTTGCCTTCCTCACACGGTGGGGTGCCTGGAAGGTTGCTGTCGATGGCCTCACGATGAGGCCGCTTGCGGAGCCAGGAATTGAGGTTCGTATTGTCATTGCGGCTGCGACCGATGCCAGCCGACTTGTCGGGCAGTTCATACGCGCTGTGGTCAAGAAAGTTGAAGGGGTCTCGATGCCCCGCCAGCAAAAACTGCCGCTGACTGGATAGGCATCCTTTATTGCTTGAGGGTGGTGTCTCGGGCCGGCGGTCGCTTTTCGCCTGTCCCGCGTATCTCAAGATTGAGATGGCTCTCGACTCCGCAATGAGGGCAGGCAATCAGTCCACTGATCAGGCTTTCCGGATTGACTTGCTTCCGCTCTATGGCACTGCCACAGCCCCGACAGACATGGACAGCCACGAAATGTCCTCGCGCGGTTTCAGTCATAAGATTACCGGCCCAACTAACTTTAGAGTTGGATGCGAGACTTGGCGTTGAAGGTCGAGCGCGGAGGCAGTCATTCCCTCCACGGCTGCCTTCCACGCTCAATGACGCGCGATTAGTCGCTCCAAATCACGAGTGCGTCGCCAAATGAGGGGCGTCGGCGCTACTCTCAAGACGACAGCCAAGTGATCAGCGATGAGGAAGGGGAACCCCGTGATGCAAGAAAAGGACCGTAACAATTCATCAGAGGACCTTTTGCCGGACCTCACTCCGGAGCAAAAAGCAAAAGTGCTTCGGTTTCGCGAGAGAATCTACCCCGTTTTCTCGCAGGAGGCAAAGGACCATATCAGCGGGGAAATGAAGACCTGGTTCGAAGAGGGCTGCTGCCAGCCAAAGATGGAGCCCTCCCTTCTCGGCCTTGATTGGTCTTCATTTGAGACGCGCAAATTCCCGGAACACGACCGCCAGATCAGCTTTTTGAACCCACCGGAGTTTGTGTCGTATGGGTTCTCAGCATTAGATGCCTATGCCACGGCAATGCTTGCGGCAAACTTTTCTTCGGAGAGCCATGGATTGCTGACCTTCACATGCAAGCTCAAGCAATTCGATTCCGAGTGTAAATTGTCTCTTGATTTCATGACTACATCAGAACAGGGCCGCATTGACTCAGGGCGGATCACGCTCGAATTGCTGAGTTCGTTCCCCGTGTTGCTACACGCCAAGAATATCGAGGGCGGGGCTGTGCTGTTTCTTGAAGGCGACGGATGTCCGATGAAATGCAACTATCCAGGGCGCATGATATCCAGCGTTTCACCGTTCCTCAGAAACCGTCCCGTTGATCTTTGGCCCCAAGTGATACTGGATCTTATGCCAACGGTTGAGTTGAGAAAGCGAGCGCTGGACATTCTGAGTTTTCTGCGAAGTGCCGATCCGATTGAGGAGAATCCAAATTGAACAGGATTGCGAAGAATAATAGAGTTAACAAACAGCTTCATCTGACACGCAAGTTTACTGATGCAATCGACTATGCACGGCACCTCCACATTGAACGGCGTAAGGGGGCTGACATTCCCTACATGGCCCATCTTTTGGGCGTTGCCGCACTAGTAATGGCTGAGGCGGGACACGCCGCAATCCCCGTCACAGAAGACATGGTTATCGCCGCGCTTCTTCATGACACGGGTCGAAGACCACGGGGGATATACACGTCTAGAAGATCTTGAACAAAACTTCGGCGCGAATGTGGCACGGATGGTCAAAGGGCTGACAGACAGTTTTTCGGAAGACTCGGGCGACAAGGAGCCGTGGCGAAAGCGCAAAGAGGCCTACATCCGCCGACTTCGGAAGGAACCCGCAGATGTTCAACTCATTTCCGCAGCCGACAAGCTATACAACGCGAGAGCAATCCTGGAGGACTACCGGGACATACGCATCGGACCCAGAATATGGGAACGATTCAAACGCGGTCGCAAAGACCAGCTCTGGTATTTCAATTCGCTCCTTGAGGTCCTTAAAGAGGCTGGGGGCGGGCGAACCGTGGGAGAGCTTGGGCGCGTTGTTGCTGAACTAGCCCAAATCTCCGCGAATGAGCCCAACTAAATGGCTTGGACTCTTTGCACATCGACGTTCGCCTTATTTTCGCCTATTCTTATCTTGACATGGCATTCCCGACGCCAACCCGGAAGCGATTCGTCGTCACTTGCAAACGATGCCGACGTGACGTACCCACCGGAGTCGGAGAGTTTCCCTTCCAGTCGATCACGGTCGCTTGCCCTCTTTGCGGGGAACAACGACGATATCTGCCTTCCGAGGTTTTCCTCGGCGTCCAAAATCATCTTGTGAGCAAACAAGCGCGGGACGGCGGGAACTGAAATGTTCGATCCCAACGCCGCCATCCCGCGCCCGAACCGTTCCCAGATCTACTTCGGGGCGTGCATCATCGCTGGCCTCCGGCTGGCACGGGAGAAGCAGGTCAACGTCCGAGTAATTCCGACAAATCACGCCATCGATGAATCGGTGGATCTCGCCCATGAGATTTTCAACCGGGTCTTCAGGAAAACTAGTCAACGAATAACATAACCTGATCTCAGCATTATTCGTCCGGGGAATACCCTCAAAGTCTATGATTTCAAAAAGGCCTCGAATCTGAGGAGCGACGTAAGTTGGACGGCCCGTACGTCGAAGTACGGCCTTGGGGAATTCCAATGCATAACAGCACGGAGATTAGGAAAACGCTGATGCCGGGAGAATTGCTGCTCAGGAGCATTCAAAACGGCTTCCCAATGGTTTTGCTGCTGGGGCAAGACGCTTGGAGTACCAGGACTCACCCTGACGCCATCCTTGAACTGGCGCTAGCCCGTTTAGAGCGGCCATCAAGTATCGAGAAGGGGTGGCCTGGGCTGATCGATGGAAAAGATCTTCCTGACGGCTATCACGTTTGGCTTGCGGAGCGATTCCTCCGTCGCCAGATCCCTCCGTGGATCACTTCCCTCGCAGTCGTCCCTTGGAGCGCGATTTACACGTCAAGCTTAGATCCGACTTTGACTCAAGCGTTTAGTTCCGCCTGGCGGGAACCTCAAGCGATTTTGACCAGCTCCGAAGTACCTGTAGTCGGACGCAGTACAGCCCGCACACCTCTTTATTATCTGTTCGGCCGTGCTGGAATTTCAGACCCGCAGGCGATGGCGCCTCACAACCGCCAGACCCTACGCATTAGACAAAATGTTCACGCCGTCCCAATGCTCAATCGACTGGCGGAAACGACCACGCCGGTGGGATTATTCGTGATCGACGGCGTGACGCTTGGACGCGACTGGTTGGCCAGCGATGCCCTTCTCACAACCATTGAACAACTCCCAACTGGGCAAGTGCTTTGGTGCGGATTTGACCGCGAAGCTTCGATTCCGCCTGAATATGCGGAACTAATTGATCGCGGCCACATTGTCGCAACCTCAGCGCGGCTATCGATGTTAATCGCAGAACTCCAAACGTCTGGCCGCCTGGATGATTTGAGCCAAATTCAGGTGTCAGATCAGGTTGGAGAAATCACTCTGGCCACTCAGCACAACTCAGTGGCCATATTTAGCCCGCCTCCCGAGTTGCGGATTCGGGTTGAAGCTTCAGCGGCAATCGTTGACGACTCTTGGACCTCGTTTCAAGCACCATTGGGAAGCGAAACCTCTTATGCTACATTCCGTCGATTTCACGGCGATGTTGAAGGACCTCGCGCATTGGTTTCGGGAGTACGTAGAGGCTTTGCCATCGTCCGAGATTTCGAAAAGCAGATTCTGAGCAAAGTTGAAGACGCGATAGCTAATCATGCACGCTATCCCGATCCCATCGTAGTTCACGGTCAGTCGGGCACCGGAAAGAGCATTGCTCTTGCCCATTTAGTTGCTCGCCTTCGCGAAAAGCTCAGAGTCCCGGTTCTGTATGCAGTCACGAGGATACCTGCAGGAACTGATATAGAGAAATTTTGCGACGAAGTCGAAAAGCACGGCGCGTCAGTCACAGTGATCGTCTGTGATAACAATGCCCCTGTGAGCCGCTATCGCGATTTACTGTTTGGCTTGCGTAGCCGTGGACGTCGTGTTGTCCTGGTCTGTTCGACATATAGACAGATTGATCTTGCTGATCCTGTACCCGAATACTTAATTGAGGCTCCCGATGCTCTTTCGGAGGGAGAGCGCAATGCGCTTGCGTCTCTAGTAAATCGCTTGAATCCAGGAGGTACCAAGTTAGTTTTTGGGACTGATCGTCATATATTGCTCGCCCTTTATCATTTGCTACCGGCGAGCCGAATGCGTCTTTCAAGCGGCCTAGGAAAGGAGACCCGTGTTACCGAAGAGGAAATCAGACAAAGGGCTCGCACTCCACTTCCCCCGCAAACATCAGAGACGCGGATGGGTCAACAGTTACTTAGTGCAGGTTTTCAAGCAACGAATACTCAGATTCTACTGAACAAGATTGATGACTCTTTGCAAGGCCTCGATGATGATGCTGGGCGGCTAATCAACCTTGTGATGGTGCCCGGCCAACTTGGATGTGCGGTTCCGATCGATGTTCTGATCCGCGCATTGAATTCGGGCAAGAAGCCGATAGGTTTAGACGCAATCGCGTACATGTTCAGAGGGATCGACCTCTTTCGGTGGCGCACCGGCCAAGGATCCGAGGACCTCTTGGTGGCGCCGCGACTTAGCTTTGAAGCTGAAATCATCTGTGAACGACGAATGCTCGGGGCGAGAAGCGAAGGAACCTATCTCGTCGAGCTTGTCAAGGCCACGAGACTTGGTTGGGATGCTGGCGGCACTGAACGACGTTTTCTGCTTGATCTGCTTCAGCGCATGGGCCCAGACGGATCCCGAGCGGATCGATATGCGGAAAGCTACCTAGATATTGCTAGGGCTTTAACGGAACTCAGGATAACGTTCGGAGTTCTAGATCCAAGTTTGATGCTTCAAGAGTCTGTATTTCGGAGATCAGCAATCCGAAAAGAAATGGTTTCGCCGGAACTTCGACTTGGGATACTCGAGGAAGCTCGATCTGCTGTTCAGGCGGCACTCGACCACCTTGAGGCTCAACGTTCCAATTCTGCTGTGCGGACAAGGGCAAACCTACTCGTGGAACGAGCCACGATCTTTGGGTTTCTCGCAACACATCAAGCCAGCATGTCCGGTGGGGTGGACGCTGTATGGTCGTCATATTTAGCAGCCCGAACAGCTGCAAGAACTGCGATCGGAGTCAGCGAAACGTACTTTCCACTCGACGTCAGCCTTTGGATTCCGGCCGACCTTCTCGAACGCGTTGAACTTCCGGAGAAGCTTCGCTTGGAATTGACAGCCGACATTTATTCGGTATTGGACCGAGTTGAGCCGACAGCATTTCCGATCGAGCAGCAGGTTAAATACAGCACTCGGAGATATCGTCTGGGTCAAGTATTATCTGACTCGGCGATGTCTGATGCAGCTTTTCAGCAACTTGCGAAAGATGGAAGTACCGTTGGCTATTATTTGCAGGCGCGCTCGGTCGGTCCGTTACTGGGCGCGGAAGCCCCAGATGTAATCGTCGATGACGACAAACGAAAGGCAGAGGATGCTGTCGCCTTTCTTACGAAATATTGGGACGCAATCCGAAACGACGAGCGCTGCCTGCGCTATTACCTGCAATGCAGATGGATGCTCGCCGTTGGACAACGACTCTTCCGGAATCAACGAGGGGCGCTCCCATTTTACGAAACGGATCGGCGCGATATTCTCCGTATTGTCGAGACTATCAACTCATTGGCTTCGCTTGGAGCGGACAATTCGCTTCTCTATCTTCGCGCCGTACTTGCGTGGCTTGTCGATGAAGAGCGCTCCGCATTAGATACTTGGATGGATCTGGCGCGAGAAACAGATTTCTTAGATCCAAGACGTCCATATCGTCGCCACGTCATCACCGATGTTGATCAAACGCCTATAGTGTTTTCCGGACGCATCGAAAGCGAAGCTGATCCGTACACAATCCGAGTAACCGAAATGAACCGCCGAATAAAGCTGCTCGACCGAGACTTTCCAGGATTGGACCTCGGATATGGGAGGCAGGTTTCGGGATTCTCAATCGCGTTCAACTACATCGGGCCAATCGCCGATCCGCCGCAGAGCAAAGGGAGGCGCTAAAATACATGAACTTTGCAGAGCTCTATGCGCGCGCATCAGATCTTCGCCATGCCTTTCAGACGCAAGTAGGACCAAAAGCTATGGGGGAAACCGGCGTCAGAGGGCCAGCCGGAACCACTGACGAAGCAGCATTCTTGCGCCTAACGGCTTGGAGTTTTGCGATCCTCTTTGAACAGGGCCGAATTACGATTCCTTTTCTACTTCAAGAGAGTCTTCCTAACGCATCAGCATTCGAAGTGAAACGTCATCGCGAAACGAGAGCGATCGTACAGTCGCTTCGAACTTGGCTCTTTCACAGCCTCATAGCCGACAACGAACACGATTTGACGATCAGCAAAGCTGTGTCAGCATGGTTCCTGACCACATGCGGCTCTACATCACCGCAAAAACCGTCAGACTGGGAATCTTGCTTCAGAGCGCAGTGCACGGAGGTCTCAGAGCTAATGACTTACTGTACGAGCATCATTTCTGGAATCGCCGCAGCGCGTGAAGACGCCAAGATGATCTTTGATGATCTACGGAGGCGCCTTCTTCGAGAGTGGGAACCGCACCAGTACGACGAGTTAATTGAGGACGCCGCAACCCGGATGGGAGAAACGATCAACGCTAAGCCGCTCAGGGACCGTCATATATCCGAATGGAGGAAGTACCTCGCATCCCTCACTGATGACGCAGACTGCCAACGAGAAATGGAGAGAGTAATCGACGGCGAAGTTGCCAATCATTTCCGCGCGACGTTACCAATGACCGCGCGCGAACTAATGGAAGGTTTGCAACTTGAACCCGGGCCTGCTGTGAAGAAAGCTATCGAATTAATGCGGCAACTTCACGATTCGGGAATGCGGGACAAGCAGGAACTGTTAACTCGGGTGGCGGCGGGGCTCGCGGAGTAAGCAAACTTTGCCACAGAGGCTCGCATTCGCTACGTGCCCGACGGGTGGGCAAGGCTTAGCGATCTTCGAGAAATGCGAGGGCAACTCTCACGGTGGGAAGAGGGGCGGGACCAAAAATAGGACCTCCTCGAAGGCAGGTCCCAGGGTTCAACCTTGAACTAGGCGGCTCGTTTGGGCTTCGCCACTGGCTTCGATTCCGTCTTTGTGGTTTTCCTCGCCCTCTCCCTTCGCGGCAAATTCCTGTTTGACCTTGAGAGTCACGGCCTCCGCATCGACTCCGTAGCCCTGGGCCGCTGCGCGTAGAACGTATCCATCCAGGCAACCACATGGTTGCCGGTCTGGGCGGCGCAGGTCAGTGACGCCGGCGGTCCAGATCCTCGTTCCCGCAGAAAGCTGGATCACTTGCGCAGACTCTCGAGAATCGAATGCAACAGCATCGGATCGGCACCGAACTCCACGCTGAGCGATGCCCGGCCCGGAAACTCGATATGGATAGAACCGGAGGTCGCATGCTGTGGCTGAAGCGGAGTCTCCCGCATCGACTCACAAGGCGCAGAAACTGTGACTGGAAGCAATGCCGCGGACCCAGATGAGGGCTCCGCCAACTCGCCGCGTTTAAATGCCCGGCGCCACTTGAACACCAGGTTCGCGTTCACACTGTTGACTTGCGCTATCTGCGCCACGCTTGCGCCCGGCTGGAATGTCAACTCCATGATTCGGCGCTTCTCAGATAAGGGATGTCGCCTGCGAGGGCGACGATCCAGTTCTGCTCCCCCCGAATGAACCGTGACCCATCGTTGCGCTACACCCGACTACTTGACAATGGGGAAGACCACACGCTTACGTTCCGCCTTCTGATCGTGACGTGGCAGAGAGCAGAATCACAGCTTCGAAAATAAGCTTGCCGATTGTGTCTTCGTAGGCCTTGCGGCGAACCTGTCGACGCTTTCCGCTTGAGACTTCCGACGACGTCGACTGGAATACCCTAGCACCGCATTCCTCCCGGCTGAACTTTTCATCGACAATAGATTCTTGCCAGATGCAGAGCGCCTGTCGTATAAAGTGGAGGCGAGTGTCATTTCCGACACAAATCTCTTCTTCTACCACGGACAAGCCGTCTGTTCATCGCATTTTCGCTTTCAGGAGCAGAGTAAATGGCTGATCGCATTCAATTTGATGGCGTCAATCTCATTATCCCTGCCGACATACAAGGCATACTCGCGAGCCTTTCAACTGCTTTTCAGCAAAGACGCGCCTCTGATTTGGCCGTCCCAGCCACACATGAAGAGCTGGGCTTCATGAAGCAAATGACTCAGCTCAGTGCCACATCTTCTGTGAACATCGGTGGGCTTCCGATGTGCGCACTCGCATCACCTCCAGAACCGATTCAGAGCGGATTCGACTCAAGCAACAATTTGAGGTTAGAGTGCTTGCACAAACACCAGCATTGCTGGAATCTCGCTGGCATAAAGCAAAGCTGTTAAGGAAGGTATGAATCTTGCCCATGTAATTGAAGCAACGATAGCGGCCCTCACTGTATTTCTTGCCTGCTGGGGCCTTGTTTCCAAACTGATCTTCCCTCGCTTTGCGGTGTGGGTCTTATACATCTACGTTTGGTTTATTGCTCTGGTCGTTGTATGGGTTGGTGTTGTCTTAGCCTTAGCAGGCTGGGTATGGCCGAAACTTTTCGGGTCTGAGGCACCGACCGCCTCACCCAAAGACAAGATCGTGACGGCCGCGATCGCCGCGATCTTGCTCTATATTGGGAAGCAACTGTTAGAACTGCGGCATCTTCATATTGCGGAAAAAATGCTGCAGATGATCTTGATGATCAGTTTCAAAGCTCGGGTTCCCAATTACCTAAAAGAGGCAGCAAAAGACGATTCGGTCGAAAGAATGGCATATCGTGCGCTCTATGTCCCGGATTTCGTAATAAGTGGACGCGCTACAGTGAAAGGCTGGGGCCCAACTGCTTCATGCTTCCGAGTGGGACTGATCAATTCGTATCTGAGATCCGTGAGGAAGCATTAACGTTATGAGATCCCGGGATTTTGGAACAGTGCGTGATTTAATCAATGTCGCATAAGCTTGGTCATTTCTGATCATCCAGCGCTAAGGGCATCAGTCAAGAGAACGCCGAAATTCCGGCTCAACATAATGTGAGCCTTTCAATCTTGTTCGTAGTTGGTCAGCGGCTTCTTCGCTAGCCTCGATTGTGACCATTTCAGGATTGGTCGAGTTCAGCACCTTTACTCCAGGTTCGGCAGTCACGGCATCGAGAGCCGAAATGCTAGATTGGGGCACGTTTCGACGGTTCGTGACAAGAAAGCGCGCCATATACAAATCTCCAAACGAACGTGATCCCTATTAAATAGTTGGTAAGCCACGGCCTTCGAAACTTACAGAAAGCCCGAAAGTCTTGCAATGCTGTGCCAAGAGGAGTTTGGCTCTCTTTGAACGCGAACTGTCCCTTGCTAGAGTCTTGTACGTTTCATCTTTAGAGAGGATAACTGCGAGCGTACCGCAAGCGGCCGGGCTTGCCATAGAGGTGCCGTCCATTTCCATATAGGCATCCAGGAGACCATCGCGGCTTGGGACTGTGGAGACAATGCCGACGCCAGGAGAGGCGCAAGCCAAACTAGGCCCAAAACAACTAAAGGAAGCGAGAAAGAGATTGTTGTGCCCCATTTTTGCGGCCTCCTTTGGGCGATTGTTGGCGGAGAAAGTTCCTGCTGGAGCCCATCCGACTTTACCGACGGCAGAAACCGCTTCACACTCAGAATAGGCTGCCGGGAATTCAATTGGCCCATTGTCATTCCCAGCAGAACAAATGCAGAGAGTTCCCCGCTGCGCGGCGTCGCGGATTGCGTCTTCTTCCGCGCCGGATTTTGGACCTCCACCGAGGCTCATATTGATGAGGTCGCACTGATGATCGCGAGATAGCGAGTCGATAGCATTGATAATGTCTGCTTGTGTAGGACCATCCTGAGGTCCGTCTCCCTTAAAAACCCGAGCATGAAAAAGGTCACAACCTATGGCCATACCTGCATAGTCAGAGGCCTTTGTCGGACGCGCACCTATGATGCCTGTGGTGTGAGTGCCGTGTTCTGCAACATCTACAGCTTGAGATGGGGGAAGCACTTTACCGTCCACAAAGGCACCTACCAAAGTTACGTGCTTAAGATTCGGATGTGGTCCGCAGCCAGTATCGATGACGCCGACTCGAATATTCGCGCCCCTCGTGAGGTCGCTGACATCGACGCCCATTGCGTCATGCCACCAGCCACTGCCACCTGGTTTGCCTTTGGCTATCGGGAGGCAATCGATCGTACTTCCTGATGGAGGAGCCTCGGCCAGCATTATCCAGAAACCTGCATACGGAATCGGTTCTACAAACGCTACTTGATATCCGCGAGGGACCGGAAAAGTCACCTTTCCTTTGGAATCGGTATTTACCGTCGCATTCTGAACTTGACCACCTGGATCGCGAAGGTAAATCATCACCTGGATATTGTCGAGTGGCTTTCCACCACCCGTAATTGTAGCCTTGTAGCTAGTTGAACCAGCCGTCTTTGCGGTCGTCACCGCATGCGGAAGAGTGGGCCGCAGCTCAATCGGAATGCGACGATGGAGATTTCTTCGAATCACCGGTTCAAGGATGGAATCCTGCGGCATGGTTGCGCGGATAGCCGCTACTTGTGCAGCGTCAGCATCCAAGAGAACGACCTGCCGCGCAAGGGGATCTTTAGGATCGTGATCAGCAACTAGTCGACTACTGCTTAGCATTCCAAGCGTTTCCTGCACCGTAGCCCGCGAAGCGATTTTGGCATCAGCTGTGTAGATACCGCTGCGACGGTTCACAAGTACGTATTCAGCCATTACACATCTCCATTACCACTCTTACCGCGATGGAGCGGAAGCATCCCCCGAGTTGAACTAGGCAGCGATAATGGCCCAACAAACAATACCGCTGCAAACGGAACTCCAGCGTCCGAACCCCTTATAAATTGAAGCCGCCAGCTTTCCTTGCTCCTTGATCGTGCCGACAGCCTTGATCTGTGGATCCGAAACATTTCGCACAGCAACCCATTGAGGCTTTGTTTCCATTCGACTAATGACTAAACCAAGGATTGCGTCTCCCATCTCCGAAACGTCGCCCTGATGCCAGAGCTTGTACCGATTGTTGGAAGTATCGAACCCGAAGAAGTCCGTGGTCACTACAGACTGAGAGAGTTTGCCCAACGGGACTCGGAAGATTTTCGGTGGGCGAGTGTTGCCTTTGGGAAGCTGATCAGAATTCGCCTTAAACAGCGTTTGTGCCTTAGCAAACAGCGTAGGTGAGGGCGCGCTATCCTGAAAGTGGGCATTAAGGTAGGGATATTGTTTGTTATCCAACCACCTTTGGCAATCAAACCGCACGATCGGACTGACGACCACATCCCCCACTTCAAACTGTTTCCCGATTCCCCCGGCGGTCCCGGTAGTAATCACGAGCTTTGGCTGCACTTCGTCAATTATTTGCTTCCAAACATCTTCATTGGGGAGAGTGCCACCTTTTGGGGGAAGTGTCTTTGTGTCTTGCGAAAGATGAGAATCTGATTTAAACACTACCACTCTCTTGTCGCCAATCTTTGTTGTCCAATAAGCGCCTAACCGCTTAGCCTCAACCGCCGGACATCCCTTGCGCATCTTCTTAGATATTGTGGCGTAATTGTGCTTGTATGGGCGATAGTCGTTGCGCGAGTCTTTGCCAGGTGTCAGAACTCGGCTTAGCGCATGACCTTCATCAACTGTCCAGGTAACAACTAGGACATCAGCTTTCGGTAGCGCACCCTTCTCTCCCGTTCGGGCCTTAGAATCAGTCTTCGGGTCGAGCCCTTTGGGCCAAGGGATGTCCGTAAATCGTTGGGTCAGACCAGTCGATGTCGTTGACATCAGGAATTGTTGGCCGGCAACTGAGTCGGAATCGAAATCGATGATTTCGCGTGCTAGATCCTCTAAAGAAGCGGAACTATGTGCCGGCTTGTATTCGTAGGTTGTCGCCGGCAGTGGTTGCGTGACAGGATCAAACCCGAGGTTATCCTTCACCCATTTGCGATCAGCAATCATTGGGATTTCCTCCTCCAGAATTTGTGAGACATTGGGGTATGGCTAGAGGCGCTAGGGTATTTGAACTCGCACGAATCTGTCAAATGACAACGTCACACAGCTCTCATCAAGAAGAAGCGGACTTTGCAACGATGGCTTGGGCCACTTTTTCCAAGAAGCCAATGTCATATTGCACCTCCTCAGGCTTTCCGTAAGGACATCCCTTTGGAAAACGCCAATGCTCGTTGTCACAAAAGTTGCAGGGCCCTTTGCTTCGAGTCAAGACACCTTTCTTGGCCGCCGTCCCTTTGGTGTAACTCAATTCGCCACTGTCAAAAAGCTCAGCAAGAACTTCAGACATCATTCGGTGAGGGTCATAAAAGCAAGCCTTCAAAACTTCATTTGCGTCGGCGAACCGTCGTGCGATCTCTGCTAGGACCGCCGGCGCACCATCCTTTATCCCTACTGCGACGTAACCTCCAACGGGACGCTGAATTTGGATGCGCGCATCTTGATGCAGAAACTCCACGGCGGTTGGGAACTGCTCGGCAAACGCATCAAATTTCTCAGGTGCCATTCGGAATTGTGGCAAAAAATTCTCATTGTATGAGAAGTGAGGCGTGATCAAGAGACGAGTCGACAGTTCATATTTGACGCCACTAATCTCGATGGAAAACACGAGTCTGTAGTCTTGCTTTGTCGTGAGTTCCAGCAAGGTATATGGCCCGTCTTTGGGAAGGGTAGGGATGGGATGCGGGGCACGGACGAGATGGCTAAATGAATCCCGGAACATGTTCCAGGAGGCCTGCCCCACGAGAATCAGAATTGCGGGACGTGTCTGTACAAGCTGCTTCATAGCCCACGCATTTTTATGGACGCAGTTTGAAATGACCGTGTTTACACTCTGGTTCGTCCCGCCAAGCCACTGAGGGCCCCAGTGTGGGCTCGCGCATGCGACCATGTCAAGTTGGCCAACGTCCTCCCCAACTCGCAAATTCGCATCGGCATAACCCTTTTCTTTAAGGAATGCTTCGAATTGCTCCAGGACGGGCTGAATCTGCGTGTAATAGCTAATCGGCTGACCATATACGTCTGCTTTATGTGAAGGCGGTATACTCAATTTCGCAGCTAGCAAGTCGCCTTTGGCAAATTTTCCGTTTGTGTTCTGCAGGACAACGTATTGAGGTTCCCCCAGTTTCCCGGGCAGGTGAATCGCTGTTGGCGAAGAATCACCATCATATTGAACCCGAATGTCGTAAGAAGGGTCGTCGCTCAAACGAGCGGACGCTATCAGGATTCCAGCCTTAGGCGCCTTTATCTGACCATCGGCTGAGAGAAACTGTTTTACAAACTCTATATCGAAATGCTCTTGGTATACAGACCGGTATCTGTAGTAGTAGGCATACTTCGTGAATGAATTAGCGCCGTTTGCATTAGAGAAACTAGGGTAACACCACGACGCCCCGGTTGCGCCGGGCCCGAACGCGGTGAGATTAGGATTAATGCCGATCGTCATAATCGGCGCCTTCCGACACCCATCCATAACCTCGGCATCGGGAAAGCTTGGAGGTCGCGTCGTTCCGTTGATCCACACAAATGAGCTGTTCGTGCCTTCCGGTTCCTTTTCAACCGGAGTATTGGAGTCGAAGTCATAGCTCGAATATGGGCCGTAGGGCTGCTCACTTGTGTTTTCAGGCCAAAAGAAGTGACAAGATCCGCAAGGCCGAACATTGAACACAAGATCGATCTCAAGAGGATTCTGCGGCACATCATGGGCCGTTCGTCGAGGAGGATCGTACGTCATCTCTTGCCTTTCTTCACGTATGACGGTGAGCTATTGAGACTGAAGACCCTTTGCACCTGTCAATCAACCGACTATTGAATTACAAGGAATGAGAAGTGTCCATTGCGAACTGTTTGGTATGAAAGAACAGCAACTGGATTGAAGAGAATGACTTCAAATCCTCTTGGGGTCACGCTTCCATAGTTGCAACTGAGCATCGGGGCGTCAGGAGTTCGGCTGGCGCTGACGACTACCGTATATGGTCCGACAACCGGTTCGTCGAACTCGATCAAGACCTGTCCTAGAGCCGGCGGTGTTGGCAGACCTGGCCAATCGATCGGTCGCACACTCCAATCGCCTTTCCCTGATGTTCTCGAATAACTCCCGCTTTCGAACTCGAACGCGATCATGCCATGGAGAATCACACTTCCGATGCCGCTCTTTTCCATCCTATTCATCCCCTTCCGCGACTACTCAAAGAACACATCCCCCGGGTAGCTGTGCTGTTCGGGAGGAACGAAATAGTAGCAACCCTCAAGTGGCCTGACAATCTTCCCCACAGGATTCATGAGCCCGTCTGTGCTCCGTCGGAAGTCCGGATTGATCAACCAGATGTTATTGATGAACTCGAATCCAGTCTGTTGGATATTGTTCTGGAAGCAAATAAAGTGCAAACCATAATCCACTTCTCCTGTTTGCCGGTTGAGCTCGGAGAACGAGATGCCACGGCGGCGAATGCGAATGTCTTGGGTGTTGAAGACATTTGAGTGACTGACTTGTACTGGAGGGAAAGGCCCCATAAATGGCGCTGTCGACCCGCCACGCGCCTTCAGCGCGTGTGCCTCATTGAATGCTAGGTTGATTTCGGTGTGGTCCGGTTCATGCTCCAGCTGTTTGTGGGACATTCGGCTTATACATGCTCCGGTGTGGGGATTGCGCCCGATTGAATGTAGCCGTGCTTCTTCCCCCTTGAACGCTTTACCGTAAAAATCACTGATCTCGAAATCATCCGAATTCCACTTTTTAAGATCCAGTTGATACTTTCGGTAAACCAAATATGTCCCTCCATCGTAGCGGGGATCGTCGCGGACTTCTGCCGGTTGCCCTGGATATGCAGGCGCCGGCGTTGGCAAATAGATTTTTGATCGGTAGCCGACTGGATCACTCCGCATCATGTCTTGCAAGTTGCTCGTTCCGTCGAAGAATCCGATATGGGACTTTCCATCCCGACGTGATAGTCCGCGGTTGATCCCAACAACTTGCAATCCGTTCGGGTCAATAACCCGTTCGCGCAAGGTATGAAGCAAATCGAGCGCCAAAAACTCGTTTTCGCACTCGATCTGCAAGAGAATATCTGATTCGCCCGCAGCAAGCCATTCTTCGTATGCAGCTTTTAGGTCATCTGCAAGTGGAGCGGTTCCTCCATTTTTCTCCGTAAGTACTGACTTGAGCCAATCTTTATCCCCCGCCGCATTCATGGTCCTGAGGTACATAGGCACAGACCGGTCGTTCATTCCAAATCGTCCGGGTGTACGTTGTTTGAATGCCCCCCCTGGAGGAAAGTTTGGAATCGGGGTCTCGTCCTGACGCGATGGCGACCCTATTGGTCCAAGGAAAAACCGCAACCCGAACGCGACGAGGAGGTTTAGCCGAAGGTCCGCAACGGCAAATAGTGGGCGACGACCTCCATCCGGTAGCTTTCTTGAAGAAAACGTACGGTCGGAATCCATCTTCTCGTTCTCAACAGCTTGAAGTCCTGTAAGCACGCTTACAATGTTGTCCCGATCATCGAACGGAACATTCAGTTTCACCAAGAAGACATAATCGGCAGCGTTGTCATCGATGCCCGGCCTCAGATTGCTCATGTTTCTCCCTCACAACCGTGGAAAGAGAATGTTGAAGCTCTTGCCATCAACGTCGCCCACACCCGGGTAGTTTGCTGTAAGCGAGGATTCAATTGTCGTCGCCACATAGGGTTCCAAAGAAACCTGTTCAGCGATTCTTGCCAAATCCGCTATTCTGCTACTCTCTTTAGCACCAAGCTCAGTAGGCCAATGCTCCCAATACAGAAGCCAATCAGATGAGGCGCAGCACACTGCGGCGTCGAGACCGCTGGGCCGCTCTTGCTGTTGCTTCTGGAAAAACTGTTGTAGTTGAGATTGGAAGTCCGCGATGAGAATTGACGGCTGGCGAGTACCTACAAAGACCTGCGAAAAGCCACCTTGCCAATCGACCCGATCGCTGAATAAGTGATATGGCGTGTCCAATTCCAGTTTCGATTCTAGCAACACCGGGAAGCCTGTTTGGCTTGCGGGGAAATCAAATACTGTCTGATGAAGCAAAGAGTAGGCACGGCCCGCAACGGTTTCTTGCGTATCTAGATAAGCCTGCTGGGACTTGTAGAAAACCAGCGCAATTTCGTCCGGCAACCCAATCGGTTTGCTTGTGGGAAGAACCGTTGGAAGATATGCGGTTAGGCCATAAAGACGCTGCAACACCCCTGTAGCAGGAATGAAAATGGAACCTAGATATCCCATAAACTTTGCGGGCTCTAATGTCCCAAGGCGAAATCCTCGCCAGACGCGAACAGCGTCCGGCGGCACCGCCATCAGATTCGCCTCATCATGGTCTGTTGTGTGTCCTGCAGGCACGATTGTCATGTCACCCTCCGCGATCTAACAGAAGATCAGATAGACTCCCTCACTACTAGTTATCGGTGCCACTACCGTCGAGCCCACAGGTGCGTCAAACTCCGAAACCTGGGTCCAGCCTAGACAATCAGCATGGATACGGTTAACAGTTCCCTTTCCAGAGAGAGCGGCATCGTCTGATTTGGAAATGAACGTCACGAAATATGGCTGACCATTTCCGAGAGTAAAAGGCTCAACATTAGTAATCGCGAGCGCGTTAGGTAATTGTTCTTGCATTGCCTTGCCGGTTCCGACTTCCACGGTTCCAGATCCCAATGTGTCGAGGATGTGATCAATGTTGACGTTGAGTTGCTTAGTGTTGGTCTTCAGAAAAAATGGCTCTCCTCCAAAAGTGAAGAAAGCGAAGCGCGTCCACCCTGGCGCCCATGGGTGAGCCCATACCGGCAACATTTGCAGAGGGGGTAGACCGGCCGTCGGCGATGACACTATGACGCCTACTGTATATATGGCGACGTACCCAGTGTCACTCCGGTAACCGAGAACGACCACTTGCCCGAACTGGTTGAAGATTTTAACCGTTGTGAATCCGTGGCTGATCGCCAATTCGTGGTTTCTATAAAACTCGTATGGTGTGGAGAGTGATGAATCATTTGCAATCGAATAGAGTTCGAAAACTCCATTTTCGGCTGTGTATGTACAAAGGAAAGGTGCATTCCCGAGGATAAAGCTATTGATGATATCTACGGGCTTTTTGATCGGCGGCTTGGATTCAGTGGGCTTGAGATAAGGAGAAGCTTCAGAGACCTCGTAAACGTCAAAATTGGTCTGGCCTTTTTCATAGGCAAACAGGAGTGTCTTGCCGGCCGCGCTCACGGGAGTCAAACTCGCATACGTACGCTTGAGTTCCGGTGATCCGAGAGATGTGACGAGAAGTGTATCGGGCTTCTCGCCTGGCGCGACTGAAAAAACATGGGCGTTTGGCATTCTCTAGCGCTACCTTCCAAGAGGATTTCTGGGACCGCTTCGTTCGCCCCCAAAGAGGGAGATGCGGAAACGTCAAATTGTCAGGTTAATGAAACGAACCTACTATAGCGCATTGACGCCGGAGGCAGACCTTATTTCCAAGAAAAACTGCACAACGCTCCATGTTTCCAGCCTTGGAGGACCCGAGTTCGTTTGAATCGCGATTTACGCCGCTTGCCTAACAGCAGTCTGTTTCGCCTAATCTTCGCCCAGCTAAACATTGCATCGACCATAGAGCGGATGTCAGCAAGTGCGTGTTGAATTCTCTGGGGTCTCTTCTTACTGGACGAAGTAAAGGACAGGCAATAGAATTGCGTCGAAATTAAATTCCGCTCCCGAAATGAGGCAAGGACAACAATGGATGCTCGCGAATTCCTGCTCGCAGAACTCGATTCCGGTGATTTCCTCTTGCTGAATGGAGTAAGCGACCTTGTAGATGAGGAGTTTTACGTTCGCTTGCCCAATGCTGGGGAGAGTGCCGACTGGCTTTTCGGACACGTTGCCGTAAACGAGGACTTCTTCCTATCCAAACTGACTGGATCGGAGCCGCAGGTTCCAGAGAATATTCGGATCGTCTATCAGAATGACTTTCCCCCAACCAATATTGCACAGGCGTTGCTGCCACGGGACGGAATGCTGCAGCTTTTTCGCGATCAACGTCAAAGGGTGAAAGAGGCGTTGCAGAAAGAGGATACTCTCACTTGGGATGAAGCCGCACCCCCAGGTCTGCCGTCCATATTCAAAACGAAGGGCGCTGTGTGGGGCATTGTTGGCACTCATCAGTACTGGCATATCGGACAGTTGATGACAATCCGAACGATGCTTGGAAAGCCTGCCTTCCAGTTTGATCCAGTACCGAAATTACCAATCGCGCCTTCGGGACCTGTGACTTTGACGATTCCAGTTGACGGTCCGCGTGTATCGCCTCGCCTACCCGACCAAGTGAGCCCTTATGTTCGAGCGGAACTTGATAAAGCAACCGAAACGTGGGGAATTCCGAATAACCTCGCCCGAACGATGGCTTGCCACCCTGCGTTAGCACTAACAGAAATTGACTACGCTAATGCGTTCATTTTTATGGAGAAGACCTATGCCGAGACCCCCAAGCCGGGTGCAGAAGAATCCGGCCAGACGGTATTGTTTCCAACTGCGGGCTTCGTTGATCGAATCACCAAAGAACTAATAATCACGCTCGTAAGCTGCCAAAACCGAAGCCGCTATTCGATCACTCACCACACCATGATTGGTTATACGACGCTATCACAGATTGCTCCAGGACAGACGCCGGCGGAGAAGAGCGCGCTTGCTGAGGCACTTCTTCTTCATGTTGTCGACGGAGATGGACATGCGACCTTCCGTGACCAGGTCTATCAAGGGAATCCGCTCTACTCGGATTACCAGATCGCCGCGTTGGAGATCGCATCAAAAACCAACCTGAATCCACATCTTGTTACCGACACCGAGCTTGCCCGTTTACGTGATCTAATGCGGGCGGATGCACTTCGACAGATCTCAACAGGTCCTCTTGCTCTACAATTCGGGGGTTCTGGTCCAGACTCAGCTTACATTGAAGCTTTTGTAGATGGCATGATGGTGGAACTCACGTGGTGCACCGTGCATTTTTCAGGTCTTCTAAATCGGTGGTTTACGCTGTTGAAAACTCGAGATGAGGACTTTGACGTCGGTAATGGGCACACATTCGTGGAAAACTATAATGCCACGGTGCCAACATCCATAAAGACTCGTAACAATGCACTTCTGGGGAAGACTGGCTGGGGTCTGTAGCGAAGTCGAAACAGCAAGGTAAGCCATAATCTCTGGGTGGACACCGGTGACTCTGTAACCTTGTGTTCGCTGCAGTTAGTTTCGGCACCGCTTCCGCGTCTCCAAGGGCCGAGGAGCCCCGTCGGGTGGGCAAAACATGGCGCTCTCGCTTGCGCGAGAGCAACTTTCAGGGTGGGAACACGGGCGCCGGGACCAAGAAATGGACCTGCCCGAAGGCAGGTCCAAAGGCTCACGATTTGCTAAGCGGCTCGTTTGGGCTTTGCCGCTGGCTTCGGTTCCGGCTTTGCGGCTTTCCTCGCCTTCTCCTTCGCAGCAAACTCCTGCTTCACCTTGAGGACCACGGCGTCCGTATCGACTCCGTAGGCCTGGGCGGCTGCGCGGAGAACCTTGCCTCCATCTGACTGTGACTTGGCAGAGAGCAGAATCACAGCTTCGACAATCAGCTTGCCGATGGTGCCTTCGTCGGCCTTCCGGGTGAAGGCGGTTAGCAGCTTGCCGACTGACTCGCCCTCCTTCGCCTTGATGCTTCGGTTCCGCGCGGCCATCTCCAGCCGCTTTTCGTCCAGCAAACTGAGAATGGCCAGCATTCGGAACCCAGCGAGAAAAACCGTTACTGTCACAAACACGATGACCATCCACGTCGAGAGCTCAAGCCCGAGCTTGGCCCTCGGCCTGTTCAATGCCTGA
>Ga0335072_10000139_pt1 | contig 154572 bp, 103 predicted proteins | sample Lox_Sample_21_FD_206725 | JGI IMG/M metagenome (GOLD analysis project Ga0335072, IMG submission 206725) | Soil microbial communities from Loxahatchee National Wildlife Refuge, Florida, United States - Lox_Sample_2.1 | ecosystem: Environmental > Terrestrial > Soil > Wetlands | place: USA...
TCAATCCTGGCTTGAGTTCCGATTTTTCGGTCACGAACGCCATGTTTGCTCTGCCTGCTTCGATGCGTTCTGTGCAGATTCCGTGCAGATTTTTCGCGCAAGCCACTGATTCATCGTGGCTGTGCATGCTTTGTATAGGTGATTATAAAGTAAGATGTTATTTAAATACAGTACTTTATGATATAACTGTCATCCTGAGCGAAGCGCCGCCACGTTCCCTGCACGCGGGAAAATGCCCAATTCGGCGCGAAGTCGAATGGACCCCCCGAAGCCCCAGCAACCTTCCCGACCAATGCCGTCCGGCGGAGGGGAGTCGGTCGCTCCGCGACCGACCAAATCTCAGATCGTCAAGCTCATCGCGTCCGAGAGTTCCGCCGATTATCCGGCACTAAGAGTCTGGAATTCGATCAGCCGTTAACCCGCAGGCAACCGTCACTCCTGGCTCAGTTGGAAAGACCGTACGCCTTATAAACGTAATCTGCGATGAGGAGAAAGCCACAGAGATAAAACGTGGTGACGTCCTGCCAAAACTCTTCAGGGTTTTTGGCGCGAGAGATCACGCGGCCCCAGCGGGAGCGTGATTCTCCCGTGATTGTCGCGGCTACACCGAAGACTAGAAAAATGGCCGCGACGATCAACAAACTGTACGGCGGCCTCAAGCCCAAATGAAGCATGAGGAGTGCATCCTTACCGACTTCGTAGTCAAGCCCGAATGTCCATTGACCGCGACGGCAGCGAAAGTAAGTCGGCCAAACTTCCATTACAAAAGCCGCCCCGGGAGACGGGACAGGCAGGCTCGAAATGTAAGTATGCCGGTCACGCGGCCCTCTTACCTTGCTAACCACGCGAGGAGCACGCCACCAGCCACCATGAGGGCTGCTGCTCCATAGCAAATCCGTGTGGTAATCGTGATTTTGTGCTGCCGTTCCTCGCGAGACAAATGAGCGCGCGGTCTCGGCGGAGTGCTGGCGACTCGAAACCCGCGCAACCGCAGACCAAAACTGAAGAACGATACCCCACCAACGACACTTGCAACTGCGGGAAAGTTAATCGCCATATAGCTCCTACTCAAGACTTGACCATGTGCTTCCCGTTCTCAGCCATTCCTCTATTGGGGTAGGCGAAGAGGATGAAGCCCCTTCGTGGAGACGTTAGGCGAGCGAGCAGTCGGCTATACAGACGTGTCGGGCGGCTCAGGCAGCCGGTTTGGGCTGCAAAATTGTGCGTTTTTGTGCAGTTACCCTGCCAATTGTGCCGATCCTGCCAGGGAGTCTTTTCCGCGGCCTGTGAAGGCGCATTCGGCTGCGCTCAGCAACTGTCCTGAAGCAGAGGGGTGATGGTGGAACCCACATCTGCGAAGTACAGGTAGATATGGAGCACCCAGGAATCGATAACCGGGACCGATAAAGGCCGAGCTAAGGCTTCTATCGCGGTCCCCGCTGGTGCGGGAGCTTTGCGTTATGGAGCTCCACTTATCCGGTCAGAGAGCTAAAAGGGCTTCACGCCGAAGTACTGGCCGAGGCCGATGGTGAAGAGAAAACAGCCGTACAGCGCGTGTTCGATGGAGGAGACACAGAGGGAGCGCGTTTCCTGATAGCGGCGCGCGAAGAGGATGCCGCCGGGGAAGGTGAGGGCGACGGCGATCCAGTTGTGAAAGAGGATGTGGACGAAGGAGAAGGCGGCAGCGCTGGCGAGGATCATCATCCACGGCTGATGGAGCAGCGGCCGATAGCGGTGGAAGAGCCACGCGCGATAGATCAGGCTCTGCGGATACACCGAGAGAATGGGATAGAGCAGCATCACCGCGGCCCAGGTACGGGGATGCTCACGCACCAGGATGAGAAATAGGTGCGGGGCGTACTGGTGCACCAGCACGCTGACGACGACCACGCCGACGGCAAAGAGCGCCAGCATTTGCGGAAGCTGGCTGCGAAGCGGGCGCTGGTTCCAGAGCAGAGCGAGGTCGAAGGTGTGATCCCGCCACAGCATCACGGAGCAGTACACTGCGGCGGCCCAAAGAACGTACAGAGGGGGGATTTTGGGGAATAGGCCGAGACAAAGAGCGGCGGGCAGCGCAACGAAGAGCAGCAGGAATTCGAAGAGCAGAACGCGGCGCGCAGGTGCCGAGCTCCTCTTTTGGACGAGGGTGGGAAACTGAAGGACGGTGCCCGGGGACGAAGCGTGGCCGGTAAGAGGGATCGGTCCCGCTGCCCGAGCGGGGTTGATCTCGGGCAGCAACATGCGTTCTGGGGTCATCGATGTTCGTTCCGGAGCTGCGGCGGTCCGTTATCCGGCGGCCAGTTCCTTTGCGCGCTGCGATGCACGCATGACGGCTTTGATGAGGGTAACGCGCAAACCGCCTTCCTCAAGTTCAAGAATTCCGTCGATGGTGCAGCCGGCCGGCGTGGTGACAGCGTCTTTGAGCAGCGCCGGGTGGTAGCCGGTTTCGAGAACCATCCGGGCGGCACCGTAGGTGGTCTGTGCCGCGAGCAGGGTGGCGATGTCGCGGGGCAGACCGACTTTGACGCCGGCCTCGGCCAGCGATTCAAGGATGATGTAGATGAAGGCGGGACCGCTGGCGGAGAGCCCGGTGACGGCGTCCATGTGCTTCTCGTCGACGATCACGGTGCGACCCACGGCGGAGAAGAGGCTTTCGGCGACAGCCATGTGGTGGGGCGTGACGAAGCGGCCGCGGCAGAGCGCAGAGATGCCCGCGCCCAGCATGGAGGGCGTGTTGGGCATGGCGCGCACCACGGGGACTTCTTCGACGGCGGCGCGCTCGATGGCCTCGGTGCGGACCGACGCGGCGAAGGAGATCAACAGCTTCTCCGGGGTCAGGGCAGGGCGAATCGCTTCGATCAGGCTCGGCACCTGGAAGGGTTTGACGCCGAGCAGGATCACGTCGGCCTGGCTGGCGATGGCGAGGTTGTCGGTGGAAACTTCGATACCCCACTGGGCGGATAGCGCGAGCGCGCGGTCGGCATGGGCGACGGTGGCGGAAAGCTGCTCCTGCGGAAGGATCTGCTGCTTGAGGAAAGCCTGGAGCAGGATGCCGCCCATTTTGCCGGCGCCGAGGACGGCGACGCGAAGTTGAGAAAGCGCGGCGTGGGCCTGCTGGCGCGCCGAAACGTCGATCGTGGAATCTGCCATAGAGTCTATTGTGCGTCCTATGAGGATTTTTGGGCAGCGATCCAGGCGTTGATCCGGGCGTCGAGTACATCCATGGGCAGGGCGCCGGAGTCGACCACCTGATCGTGGAAGGCCTTGAGGTCGAATTTCGGTCCCAGCGCCTGCTGAGCGCGGGTGCGCAGCTCGAGGATCTTCAGCTGACCGATTTTGTAGCCCAGCGCCTGCGCAGGCCAGGCGATGTAGCGGTCGACTTCGGCATTCACGATGGCGTCATCCATTCCGGAGTGGGCGTGGAAGTAGTCGACCATCTGTTGCCGGCTCCAGTGATCGGAGTGGACGCCGGTATCGACGACCAGACGGATGCCGCGGAAGATGTCGGCTTCGAGGCGGCCGAAGTCGGAGTAGGGATCCTGATAGAAGCCGACGTCCTTGCCCAGCTGCTCGGCGTAGAGGCCCCAGCCTTCGGTATAGGCCGTGTAGTGCAGATACTTGCGGAACTGCGGCAGGCCGGTCAGCTCCTGCGCGATGGAAATCTGCAGATGATGGCCGGGCAGTCCTTCGTGGTAGGCAATGGACTCAACGTCGGCCAGCGAACGGTGCTGGTAGTCGTAGGTGTTGACGAAGACGGTGCCAGGACGCGAGCCATCGGGCGTGCCCTGCTCATAGTAGGCGGGCGCCTGATCTTTCTCCATGAACTCAGGGACGGCTTCAACGGTGAGCGGCGCCTTCGGCAAGCGGCCGAAGAGCTGCGGCAGCTTCGGGCGCATCTGGTCGAGGTCGGCGCGGTAGACGTCCAGCAGCGCTTCGCGGCTGGTGGGGTGCAGTTTGGGGTTGGCGGCGATGGCTGCGCGGAGGGCCGCAATATTCGCATAGCCGAGCTTCTTTGCGATCACCAGCATCGCGGCCTCGTCTTTGGCCACCTGCTCGATGCCGATCTGGTGAATCTGCGCAGGCGTGAGGTCGGTGGTGGTGCTCTGCTTCACACGGAAGGCATAGTACGCATCGCCATCGGGCAGCGACCAGACGCCGGGATCGGTGCGACCGGCGGGAATGTACTGGGCCTGCAGGAATCGGCCGAAGCGCTGGTACGCGGGATAAACCTGTTTGGTGATCGCAGCGATTACCGCGTCGTGAATGCGGGTCTGATCGGCGGCAGAGATGGAGGCGGGAAATTTCTTCAGCGGGCGCGCGAAGGGGCTGTCCTCGGGCTTCTGCGCCACCAGAGTGTTGACCTGGACCAGCACCTTCTCGAGCAGATACTTCGGTGGAACGCGATGGTCGTCCATGCCTGTCATCAGGTTGTCGATGATCTGGCGGAAGGCGGTCGGCACTTTATTCAGGCGGGCGATGTAGTCGTCGTAGTCCTTCTCGTCGGTGAAGCTGAGGCGGGGGACGAGCTGCGGCAGATCAAGCTGCAGGCCGCTGAACTGATTGATGGGCATCTCCCAGGGCTGGAAGGCGGACTCCTCCTGATCCTCGATGAGCTGGCGGACCATCAGGTCCTTGCTGAGGACTTCCTGATCGCTGAGGCCGGTGGTGTCGATCTGGCCGAGTTTGCCGAGGTAGTCGCGCTCGCGGGCGAGCCGGTCATTGTAGGCGGCGACGGAGTAGTCGGTGAGCTGATCGTTGTAGCGCTTGTCGCCGATGATGGAGGCGAACTCGGGCGAGTGGCTGAGCCGGTCTTCCCAGATCTCGGAGAAGAGATCGTTGAGCGCTTTGCGGCTGGCTTCGACCTGACCGGCAGCAGGAGCGGCAGCGGGCGCCGCGGACGGGCTCTGCGGGAACATGGGAGCGGCGCAAAGGGCAAGGAGGACGGCGGAAAACAGGGGAAGCTTCATGGGCGAGGGATGCTCGCTCTCAGGATACAGGGGCGGATGGGTGCGGGGGATTGGCCGATGCGGGCTCGCCGATGCGGGACGGCGGATGCTGCTGGCTTTCTTGCCGGAGCCCCGGGGACGATGTTTCGATCAGCCGGGAGTTTTGACCTTATTGCGCAGCATCTCGACAGCTTTCTCCAGCCTTCTGGCGCGCGTTTCCGGCTTCTTTGCTTCCGTGATCCAGCGGCAGTATTCCTTGCGATGGGTGTAGCTCAGGGATTCGAAGAAAGGGAGCAGGCCCTCCTTCTTCATCAGAGCGGCCAGCTCTTCCGGGACGTCGAGGGTCCGGACTCCTTCGTCCTTCCAGATTACGACGTCGACGCTGTCACCCGGTCCTTTGCCAATCTGCTCACGAATGGCCTTGAGCATGGGCAGCATGTGCTGCGGGGCTCCATATTTGATCATGGACCCGGTGTAGGGGACACCGTCGAAGGTCGCCTTCACGGGGACCTTGCCCCTGGTGCCGAATTCCTTCTCGACGTCGTGAGGAAAGAGCACACCGGCTCCGCCGCCATCGCCAGGCTGAATTACCGCAGTAAACCGATATTTTTTCATGGCACGTTCGTGGAGCCATGATAACCGCGGTTGGGAGAGGGAAAGAGTGGATTCGGAACCGATCCGGGAGTGCCGTGCGGCGCGACGGTTCAGGCTACAGCTCGAGCAGGCTCGCCTTCCTCGTCGGCGTTTTCAGAGGCATCGCTGCGCAGAGGCATGGCGATGGAGAAGACGGTTCCGGACTTGCGGGGACCACAACGGCTGCGCACACGGACCGTCCACCGGTTGCGGCGGATGATTTCGCCGGTGACCCAGAGGCCCAGGCCGGTGCCGGTTTCGCCCTTGGTGGTCACGAAAGGCTCGAAGATGGCGGGGAGCAGCGAGGCGGGAATTCCTGAGCCGGTGTCGGCAATGGTCAGGCGCACGCGATCTTCCGCGCCGCCGGATCGCTGCACCGAGGTGCGAATGCGCAGGCGGCCGCCACGGCGCATGGCATCAATCGCGTTGCCGACGATGTTGGCGATGACCTGGCGGAGTTCGCCAGGGCTGGCGAGAATCATGGCGGCATTATCGTGCGCTTCAAGCTGCACGGTGACGTTGGCCGCCATGAGCCGGGAGTTATAGAGGACGAGGACGGAGTGGAGGACATTGGCGACTTCGGTATCGACGGGATGATTGGGCTCGCGATAAAAGCGCAGCGTCTGGCGGGTGATCTCCGCCACGCGGGCCAGCTCCTGGTCGGCCTGCTCCAGATACTTATGCGCCTGCCCGAAATCGGACGTGCGGATCAGGTAGAGGAGGTTGGTCACTGCCTCGAGAGGATTGTTGATCTCGTGGGCGATGCTGGCGGCGAGGCGGCCAGTGACGGCGAGCTTCTCCGAACGGCGCAGAGCCTCCTGGGCGCGGGCGTACTGCTCCATCTGATCGCGAATCTGATACTGGCGCTGGCGGCCGCGCAGGGCGATCTCAAGGGTGCTGAGCAGGGTCTCGGGGCGGATGGGCCGCTCGAGCAGGAAGACGTTCCCGAGCGGTCGGCGCAGCTCGCGCAGCCGCTCGCTCTCCGCCGTCACCTGGCCGCCCACGGTGAGCAGGATGAGCGGGAAATCAGACCAGGGAGGCTGCTGTTCGATGACGTTCTGCACCCTGGAGATTGCCTCGCCGGTGAGCGCCTCTTCGCAGATCAGGGCGGCCCCGGCGCCGTCGACTACCTCCCGGCATAGCTCTTCCACCGTCGCTGCGGCGTGGCAGGGAATGGCGCGGCGTTCGAGCAGACCCGCGATCAGGTGACTGTCTTTCCCTGTGGGCGCGAGGATGATCGTACGACTGTCGTGAACGGAAGCGTGCGGTTCAGAGAACAGAGGCATCCTCCTGCTTCTGAGGATCGGCAATGAGCCTCGGAACGCCGGTCAGAACCCCTTCGAACTGGGATAGCGCTTTGCCAACTCTGACCTGGCCACTCTCGAGGAAGAGCTCGCGGATGGTTCGTTCGTGCGGGCCGCTGCGCTTCTTGACGACGGAGAGCGCCTGCCGGATCTCGCCCGCCTGTTCAAAATAGCGGAACAGAAGAACGGTGTCGGCCAGATAGCTGACGTCGACGGGGGAGTGCATGGTGGCCCCGATAACGCCGGCCTGGGCCAGGGTAATGATGCTGGTGATGCCCTGCTGTCCGAGGTAAGAGAACAGTTCATGCAGCTGCATGGCGAGGTACTGCTCGTGGGGCATGGCATTGAGCAGCCCATTCATGCTGTCGATGACCAGCAGGCGCAGATCCTCCGCATCGACGAGGTCGCGGATCCGCGCGACGAACTCGCCCGGCGACAGCTCCGCGGGATCCACCTGCTGCACCTGAAGCCGGCCGGATTCGAGCATCGGAGCGGGATTCATCCCCAGGCCGCGTGCCCGCTCGAGGAGGGTCGCGATCGACTCGTCGAAGGTGAAGATCATGGCCTTTTCGCCGCGCTCGGCAGCGGAGCAGGCGTAACGGAAGGCGATGGTGGATTTGCCGCAACCCGCGGGGCCGGTGAGCAACGTGCTGGTTCCGGTATCGATGCCCCCGCGGAAGAGATCGTCGAGCTCCCGAATACCGCTGGGCACCGGCTGCCGCTGGAAGCCTGGCTTGTGCTCGGCGGCGATGAGGCGGGGAAAGATGTGCAGGCCGCCGGTCTGAATGATGTAGTCGTGATAGCCCTCGCGGAACGGGGAACCGCGCAACTTATGAATCTCGATGCGGCGTCGGCGCACGCCGTAGTCGCGGCCCACGCCCTGCATCACAATTACGCCGTGCGCGATGCTTTGCAGCTGCAGGTCGTCGGTCCCCGATGAGGTCCTGTCGTCGAGCAGGAGGACCGTGATGTTGCCGCCTGACAGATGCCGCTTGAGGGCAAGAATCTGCCTTCGATACTTGAGCGGATCGCGCGCCAGCATACGCAGCTCGGCGAGGGAATCAAAGACCAGGCGCTGGGGACGGACTTCGTCCACCCTGGCGAGGATGGAGGCGATGGTATCGGCCAGCTCCACTTCCGATGGATGGAAGACGGTGTACTGGGCCTCCGGCTTCAGATCGTCTTCCGGAGGAATCATCTCGAAGATGAGGAGGGCATCGGTGGACCAGCCGTGGGAGCGGGCGACCTGCTCCAGCTCATCGCGCGATTCGGACAGGGTGACGTACAGGACGCGTTCGCCCTTGCGGATGCCTTCAAGGAGAAACTGCAAAGCCAGGGTGGTTTTGCCGGTGCCGGGATCGCCCTCGATCAGATAGAGGTGGCCGGAGGGGAATCCGCCGTGCAGGATGTCGTCGAGACCTGAAATGCCGGAGCGGAGCCGCCGGGGCACGGCATGGCCGTTGCCGGAGGTCAAATCTGAGGTCCGCAGGGGACTCTCGCGCAGGGTTCGGGAACTCACCTTTCTGCTCTCCCGTAAAACTCATGGCCGGCTTCCGAGCTCGAGCCGCATGAGGTTGAATAAAAACTCGAAATTTTGATGCCGGACCCGGCGCGCGGGGTTGGCAGCAGGTGTATATCCTTGTACGCGTGGACGATCCCCGCCATGACAATGGCCGGAACCGACAGCGTTCCACCCGACATGCACTACCAGGAGGCTGGCTTGATCGCAGGCGCACGGAACGGCGCGAGCAGCTGTGTTCGGATACTGGGCTTTATCGTGTTGCTCGGTTTGTGCGGAAGGGCTGACGCGCAGGCGAAAGCTCCCCTCGGTGTGTTTGACAGCCAGACCGACGCCGGTACCGTCCTGCATGCGGGTTCGGCCAAGTGGGATGCTGCCCACGACATCTATACCGTGACCGGCAGCGGGGAGAATATCTGGGCGAACGCGGATGCCTTTCACTACGTGTGGAAGCGGATGTCCGGGGATATTTCCCTGGCCGCCGATATCGCGATTCAGACCGCGGGCGGTAACCCCCACCGGAAAGCCGTGCTGATGATCCGGCAGAGCCTTGACGCGGACTCGGTGTACGCGGATGCGGCGCTCCACGGCAGCGGCCTCACATCGCTGCAGTACCGGGACACAAAAGGCGCCGAGACGCATGAGATCCAGTCGAGTCTTTCCGGTCCGGCGAGGCTGCGCATCGAGAAGCGCGGGGATACGGTCTATTTGTTTGTGGCTGCCGGCGCCGGCGATTCCTTTATTCCGGCCGGGGCCTCGATCAAGGTTCCGCTGACGGGGGAGTTTTATGTCGGCATCGGCGTCTGCGCTCACGACAAGGACGCGATGGTCACGGCCCAGTTCTCGCATGTTGAACTGAAGACGCCTGAGCCGATGACGGGCGAACCGGTGCTGATCAGCACTCTGGAGACGGTGCCCATCGATTCCACGGACCGCCATGTGACCTATGTGTCGGCCAGTCACTTCGAAGCTCCCAACTGGACCCGCGACGGCACAGCCTTGATCTTCAACCGCAATGGGCATCTGGAGCGGCTGCCGGTGACGGTGGAAGTGCATCCTGTGGCGACCGGTGCGCCGCAAATGATCAACACCGGGGCGCAGGATCGCTGTAACAACGACCATGGCCTCTCACCCGATGGGCAGTGGCTGGCGATCAGTGACTCCTCCCAGCCCGATCATCAGTCAAGCATCTATTTCGTACCCATCGGCGGCGGCACGCCCCGGCGCATCACGAGCGCCTCGCCGTCCTACTGGCACGGATGGTCGCCCGACGGAAAGACGCTGGCCTTTACCGGGCAGCGCAACGGGGACTTCGACATTTACACCATCCCCGCAGCCGGAGGAGAAGAGACCCGACTGACCACGGCGAAAGGCCTCGATGACGGTCCCGATTACTCGCCGGACGGACAGTACATTTACTTCAATTCGGAGCGCACGGGGCACATGCAGATCTGGCGGATGCACCCCGACGGCAGCGGACAGGAACAGGTGGTCAGGGACGAGACGAACGACTGGTTTCCGCACATTTCGCCGGACGGGAAGCAGATGGCGTTTCTTGCCTATGGATCCGGCGTGGAGGGACATCCGCCGAACAAGGATGTGGAGCTGCGGCTGCTGTCGCTGAGCGACGGGAAGATCCGGGTGCTGGCGAAGCTGTTGGGCGGGCAGGGAACGATCAATGTGCCATCGTGGTCGCCGGACAGCCAGAAAGTCGCGTTTGTCAGCTACGAGCTGTTGCCTGCTGACGAGGCAGAGCTGCACTCCGGCGCCCCTTAGCTCAGCCGGCTTCCTGAGATGCGAGCGCAGCGGGATCGAGCAGGCGGTACAGCGTGGATCGGCTGATGCCGAGCATGCGCGCCGCTCGTACTTTGTTACCGCCGGCCAGTGCCAGCACGCGGGTAATGTGGCGAAGAATCGCGCGGTCAAGATTCGGATCGCTGTCGTCAAGGGGCGTGGCGGCGCGAGACTCAGGCGGCAGCGTGCCGGACCACTGCAGCGGCGGAAGGTCAATGGAGCGGATCCACTGGCCGGTGCATTCGAGGGCGGCAGCGCTGATCGCGGATTCCAGTTCGCGGACGTTGCCGGGCCAGGCATAACCGGACAAGGCTTCGAGGGTTCCGGGCGTGAAGCCGCGCAAAGGCTTGTTGTGCAGCTGGCTCCATCGCTCGAGGAAGATGCCGGCCAGCAGGGGAATGTCTTCCCGGCGATCGCGCAGGGGCGGGATGGCGAAGCGAATAGCGGTGAGATGGCTGGCCAGGTCGGTGCGAAAGGCTCCGGCCGCGGCGGCGCGGCGCAGCGGCTGCACGGAGCCGGTCACCAGCTGCAGAGGTCCGAAGATGATGTGGGTTCGGATTCGCTCATGCGCGGTGTGGGCAAGGAAGTCGCGCAGGAGACGTTGCTTTTCGGGCGGCAGTTCGTCAATGCGAGCAAGGTAGACCAGCCCGCGGTGGTTGTTTTTCCAGAGGGCCTCGGGATCTTCGAGGAATTCGGCTGCCGAAAAGGGTGCGAAAGGGCCCGTCGACGCTGCGCCGATACGGTGCAGGGTCTGGGCAGCCAGCATTTTGCCGGACCCGGCTTCGCCTTCGACGGTGGCGAGGCGGAAGTAGGGAGCGGTGCATTTCATGCGGGCAAAGAGATGTTGCATGGGCAGGCTGCGACCGGCCATTTGGGCGAGAAACCACGCATCCCGAATGGCGGATTCGCCCATCGGGAAATCGCCGCCTGCGCCGCTGGGGCGCGTCAGCGCAGTTTCAGTTCGGTTGCCCCGCTCCGGGGATTTTCCCTGAACCGCCGAGCCTTCCTGAACTAACCCTTCGTGGTTGCCGGTGCCATTCTGCGTGAGGTACACGGTAGTGTCCGTCCTGCTGAGACTCTTATCGGCGGAAGGGCAGGATGGATAAGGAGAAACGAGCGTGGCAGGGGTTTGAGGAGATCGACGTGCGCCAAATTACGCCGGTACCCGGGGTATCCACGCGCCGTGGTGAGCGCATCGTAGATCGATGTTGCTGCACTTCGCGCCACTTTTCTCGGACGTGGCGAATTCGAAAGCCCACGGAGTTCCCTATGAGATGTCATTTAAAACTCGGGACGCTGATTCCAGCGGTCCTGCTTTGCCTCGCGCCGGCCGCTTTGCCGGCGCAAATTAGTTTTGGGGTGAGTATTTCGGTCCATACGGCCCCGCCCCCGCTGGTGGTCTACCAGCAGCCTCCCTGCCCTGAGGACGGCTACCTGTGGACGCCGGGCTACTGGGCCTGGACCCAGGATGACGGCTATTACTGGGTTCCGGGTGTCTGGGTCGAACCACCCCAAGTCGGCTACCTGTGGACGCCAGGGTACTGGGGCTATGACAACGGAGCCTATGGCTGGCACGACGGCTACTGGGGCTCCGAGGTCGGCTACTACGGCGGCATTGATTATGGCTTCGGCTACAGCGGAGAGGGTTTCGTCGGAGGCATGTGGAGCGGGAATGTCTTCCGCTATAACACCGCGGTGGTGAACGTAAACCGGACGGTAGTGCGCAATGTCTACGTTGACCGCACCGTAGTCCGCAATGTTGGTGTTCGCCGCGTCAGCTTCAATGGTCCGGGCGGCGCCACGGCTCGTCCCACGGCGCGGCAGGAGCAGGTGATGCATGAGCGTCACATTGCGGCGACGTCAGCGCAAACGGAACATCGGACGGTTGCGAGTCGTGATCCGCACGCGCGCTTCTCGGCGAATCACGGGCATCCGACGACTGTCGCTATGGCGCGGGTGAATGCCCGCCCGGGCGCTGCGGCTGAAAATCGTGGAGCGGCAGCGCGAGGTGAAACTGGACGTACAGCCGGCGCGCATGCGGCTCCAGGCCGGCCCGCTCCGGCGACTCGCGGTGCTGAAGCAACGCGGGCAAGGACCGAAGCGCGACCGGAAACGACTCGCACAGCTGAACGGCCGGCGACTACCGCCCGTGCTGGCAGCCGTCCAGCGGAGCGCACGCGCAGCACGACCGCGGCTCGGACTGAGGCCCGTCCAGATGCTCATGAGGCAGCTCCTGCAAGCAGGACTGCTGAAACCCGTTCCGCTGCGCGCCCGGAGACCAGCCATCCGACAGAAACCCGTTCGCGAACGGAAGCTCATACCGCGCCGACAACTCGACCCGAGGCGAGTCACGCTGTAAATCATCCAGCAGCAGAGTCGCGCCCAGCGGAGACCCGCGCTGAGAACCGGCCAGCTCCGCGGCCCACCGAGAGCCATGCTGAGAGCCACTCGGCATCCACTCCTCGCCCCGAAAGCCGTCCAGAACCCGCTCCTCGCGCAGAGACCCATGCGGCTCCGACTCCGCATGCGGAGACTCATGCGGCCCCGACTCCGCGGTCGGAAAGTCATCCTGCGCCGACTCCTCATGCAGAGAGCCGGCCGGCTCCGACTCCGCACGCCGAGACTCATGCGGCCCCGACTCCGCACGAAGAGAGCCGTCCCGCACCGGCCGCTCATACTGAGAGCCACCCGGCACCGGCCTCTCATCACCCGGCACCGGCCTCTCATCCCGAGGGCAGCGACAAGAAGCCGCAGTAAGACACATGGGCGGGAACAATCAGGGGCAGGCCGCGGCCTGCCCCGTTCTTCATTATTCCGGTTCTTTCGTGCTTAAGCCTGGCGCACGCGGGAAGACGGCTGATCGGAAAAGATCTTGCCGTCGCGGATATGCACGACGCGGTGCGCATATTCGGCGATGTCCGGCTCGTGGGTCACCAGCACGATGGTGTTGCCTTTGCGATGCAGATCGTCGAAGAGAGCCATAATCTCTTCGCCAGTCTTCGAGTCGAGGTTGCCGGTCGGCTCGTCGGCGAGGATGATCGACGGATTGTTGACCAGCGCGCGGGCGATGGCGACACGCTGGCGCTGTCCGCCGGAGAGCTCGTTGGGCTTATGGTTCATGCGGGCCTCGAGGCCAACCGCCGCGAGCGAGCCTTTGGCGCGCTGACTGCGCTCCTCGGCCGGGGTTCCGTTGTAGATCAGCGGCAGCTCCACATTGTGCAGCGAGGTGGCGCGAGCCAGCAGATTGAAGGTCTGGAAGACGAAGCCGATTTCGCGGTTGCGGATGCGGGCCAGCTCATCGTCGTTGAGCTCGCTGACGAGGTGGCCGTTGAGCCAGTACTTGCCGTTGGAGGGAGTATCGAGGCAGCCAATGAGGTTCATCAGCGTCGACTTGCCTGAGCCGGAGGGCCCCATGATGGCCACGTACTCATTGTGCCGGATACGCAGCGACACACCCTGCAGCGCGTGCACCTGCTGCTCGGAGCCCATGTCGTAGGTCTTCCACAGGTCCTCGACCACGATCACGTCGCTTTGGGGGACGCCGGAGGGGGCTCCGAGGTCCGCTATGGTTGTCGTCTCTGCCGCCATCACAACTCCTGCTGCCATGCTGATGTCTACGTACCCGGAAGCGATCTGGTTCGCGCCGTCGCCTCAAATCCACGCTTTAGGTGGATGACGAATTCGAGTTCTGAGGAGCGACCAGGTTCGTATCCTGCTTGACCAGCGCTCCTTCTTTCAGATCGCGGAGAACGCGGTAGGTGCCGGTGACGATACGGTCGCCCGGTTTGAGGCCGCTGGTGACTTCGATATCGGTTGCGCCGGTGATGCCGGTGGTGACCGGGACGAAGTGCACTCGGTTTTTGCCCTTGACCTGGGTGATGACAAAGACGCCCTGCACCTGGTGCTCAGGTTGCTGGGGCGTAGTAGCGGCGGAGACGGTCTGGCCGTGCGCCGGCTCCTTCAGCTTGTTGGGATCGCGCATGGTGAGAGCCTGGATGGGAATGGCCAGGGCGTTGTTCCTATGGGCCGTGGTGATTTTGGCGGTGGTGGAGAGGCCCGGCCGCAGCTCGTCGGAGGGATGGTCGAGAGTGACGACCACTTTGAAGTCCTTGGCTTCTTCGGTTCCGCTGGTGGACTGGCTGGTGGAGACGCCGGTCGAGCGCAGCAGGGCCTGATCGCCGACCTCCGTGACGTGGCCCTTGAAGATTTTGCCGGGTAGTGCGTCGACCGTGACATCGGCAGGCTGGCCGTCTTGCACGTTTACGATGTCGGTCTCGTCGACTTTGACCTCGGCGGTGATCACCGACATGTCGGCGAGCGTCATCAGCGTAGATCCTTCGGTGTTCTGGATGCCCTGGACGACCATCTCGCCCTGGCGGACAGGCTCATTGGTCACGATGCCGTCAAAAGGGGCGACAGCGATGGTGCGGTTGAAGAGATCCTGATTGACCTTCAGGTCAGCTACCTGGGTCTGGAGATGACCGCGGGCCGAGGCAGTCTGGGCGCGCGCCTGGGAAAGGCCGGCTTCCGCCTGCGCGAGACCGGCGACGTCGAGGTCGTAGGCAGCCTTTTTGGCGTCGAAATCCTGCTTCGACATGACCTGGTCCTGGAAGAGCGCCTGGGCCCGCTGATAATCGAGCTTCTTTTGCTCCAGATCGGCTTTGGCGTGGTCGACGTTGGCCTGAGCGGTCTTTTCTGCCGCAATGTAGGAATTGATGTCGGTCGTGGCAGCTGCGATGGTCGCCTTCTGGGCGGCGACATTGGCTTCCTGCTGCACGTTCTCGATGGTGGCGATGATCTGGCCCTTTTTCACACGGTCGCCTTCAGCCACGTAGAAATGGGTCACGCGGCCCATAGCGTTGGCGCCGACATTGACGTAGGTCTTGGGCCTGATCTGGCCGGTCGCATTGACGACGGAATCGAGATTTTCGCGGTTGACGGTTCCCATCAGGACCTTGGTATACCCGGATTGCGCCCGCACAATCGTGAGCCCAACGACCCCGGCAAGAACCACGACAGCCAAAACAATGAAGAGAATCTTTTTCAAAGCAGTTCTTCCTTCGCGAGGATTACGCGCTTCCGATCACAGCGGTTCCCCTGGCAGGGGCAGGAATTGGTCATCTCTTGCCCCGGCAATTGCCGAGGTGTCAACCCCGACTAATAGACTCGCTCGGGGGTCCTTTTGGCTGCCGGAGATTTGCAGCCATGATAGCAGGTTGAAGCCCGAAACCTATGTGGCAAGTGACGAGAAGGTTGCCCATGCGTCTGATGTTTTGTAAAGGATTCGCTTGAAAGGGCTCTTCCAGCCTCGTAGAATGAGAGTCGCTTCCGGGAGTAGCTGTCTTCGTATGTCCAGGTATCAATTTTCCCTCCACACCCTGATCCTCATCGCGTTACTTTCCGGGACAGGAACGTTTGCTGTCCGGGCCCACGCACAGTCCGCGCCGGATTCCACTCAGAACTCACAGGATCAGAATGCTCAGGAGAACCAGGATCCGCTGAAGAGGCCGCTCTCGGACAAGGAACGGCGGGCCCAGCAGAAGGAACTGAAGCAGGAAATCGGGACGGCCTACCGGAAGTGGCTGAACGAAGACGTGCGCTGGATCATCACCGATCAGGAGAAGAAAGCCTTCCTGAGCCTGAGCAACGATGAGGAGCGCGAGGCCTTCATCGAGCAGTTCTGGCGTCGCCGGAATCCCAATCCGGATTCCCCGGAAAACGAGTTCCGCGAGGAGCATTATCGCCGCATTGCCTATGCGAACGAGCACTTTGCAGCCGGCAAGCCGGGCTGGATGACGGATCGCGGGCACATCTATATCGCCTTCGGCCCTCCCGACAGTATCGATTCCCATCCCAGCGGCGGCACCTACGAGCGCCCCATCGACGAGGGCGGCGGCGAGACCTCCACCTTCCCATTTGAGACGTGGCATTACCGGTATCTGGAAGGCATCGGCGACAACATCGACATCGAGTTTGTCGATACCTGCATGTGCGGCGATTACCACATGACCATCGACCGCTCGGAAAAGGATGCACTGCTGCACGTTCCGGGCGCCGGCGAGACGCTGTATGAGCAGATGGGCATGGCGAAGAAGGCCGATCGGTTTAAGGGTGGCATGGAAGACCTGGGGCCGGGGCCGAACTCGGGCAGCAACCAGTCCAAGGAGTTCGATCGTCTGGAGCTGTACGCCAAACTGAACGCGCCGCCGCCGATCAAGTTCAAGGACATGGATCTGGCGGAGTTCATGTCGAGCCACAAAGTGCTGAACGGGCCGTACTTTCCCTTCGACGTCCGCACGGACTTTGTGAAGGTGACCGACGATACGGTGCTGGTGCCGATCACGCTCCAGATCAAGAACCGCGACATCACATTCATCACCAAGGACGGGGTAGCGAGGGGTGTGGTCAGTATCATCTGCCGCGTGTCGACCATTACCGATCGGGTGGTGCAGAGCTTCGAAGAGCCTGGCCTCGAAGTAGAGGAACCGGCCGAGCTGTTGCCGAAGACCCTGAACAACTCATCGCTGTACTGGAAGGCTTTACCGCTGCGGCCGGGCCGGTACCGCATCGATATCGCGATCAAGGATGTGAATAATCCGGACCACATTGGCATCTGGGCGCAGGCGATCACGGTGCCGCGCTACGACGATGACCGGCTGTCGGCTTCTTCGCTGATCCTGGCCGACAAGATGGAGCGAGTTCCGGCCAAGGAGATCGGGGCCGGCTCGTTCATCCTTAGTAACACCTATGTCCGCCCGAGGGTAACCACAAATCCGGCCTCGCCGGCACCTTTCCATCGCAACCAGAATCTTAATTTCTGGATGCAGGTTTATAATCTGGGGCTGGACGATAAGAGCAAGCAGAACAACGCTACGATCGACTACCAGATCCTGAACGCCGAGACCAACAAGGCGATTTTGGATACGCAGGAGGCATCGGGTAAACTTGCCGCCAACTCAGATCAGCTGACGTTGGAAAAGACACTCCCCCTCGCAAGTCTGGAGCCCGGCAAGTACATTGTGAAGATCAGCGTGAACGACGATGTGACCCATCAGCAGATCGCGGAGTCGGCGCCCTTCACAGTGGAACAATAGGCTCAAGCCTGACCTCCGGATCGGTCATCCGGGGGCAACGGTCCAGCGGCCACCAGAGCCGCAGGCTGGCAATGATTGAGGGAGAAGCCAGGGAGCGAAGATAACGAACGTTATTCAGTGAACAGACGTACCTCCATTTCCGGTCCGATCCTGATCGTAGCGGCGGTCCTCTGCGTCGCCGCAGTACCGGCTGACGCGCAGACCGGCAGCCTGACGGGTGTGGTCCGCGACACCAAGGGCTCACCGCAGATCGGCGCCGTGGTGGAACTGCTGCGGCCGGACTTTAGCGTGGCGAGCGAGGTCTATACCGACGACCACGGCCGGTACCATATCCCCTCCATCATTCCCGGAATTTACGAGGTCAAAGCCTCGGGCGCACTGTTTCTGCCCACGCTGCGGGAAAACCTGCAGATGCTGAACGGCACAAAGGCCGTCGTCAACCTGACCCTGGACACTCTCTATGAAGCCTTCCGCTGGCTGCCGGCGAAGGCCCGCCAGGCCGATGAGCCGAAGGACGAATGGACCTGGACGCTGCGTCTCTCGGCCAACCGGCCGCTGCTGCGGCTGCTTCAGGATGGTCCGCTGGTGGTGGTGAACAACGGCGACGGGTCGGCACCTGAACTGAAGGCGCGGGTGACAGTGCGTGGCGGCGAGAGCGGCTTTGGGGACGGCGGAGTCCACAACGATTTCGAGATGGAGCGCTCTCCGGACGACGGGCGTGCGATGATCTTCCGCGCCGACCTCAGCCAGGCCGGAGAGCCGGCTCTGAATGCCATGGCGGGCTATGAGCAGCAGCTGGCGCCAGGACACACCTTCCGTACCATCGCCGCGATACAGAACCGGCCGGACATTGCCGGCGGCCCCGGAGCCCAGGGCCTGCAGGCGGTGGAAATGCGCAGCGGCGAGACCATGAGCCTTACCGAATCGATCCAGGCGGATTTCGGCGACGACGCCGAGGCCATCCATCTGGGCAACACGCTGCTGGCCAATCATCCCTTCGCCGCGGTCACCTTCCGGAGCGGAAACAACGCCGTCTCCTATCGCGTGTCAACTACGCCCGGCATACAGCAGGTCGAGGACCTCGATCGTCAGGGCACGACAGAGCCCAAGCTGACGGAACGCAACGGCAAGCTGGGGCTGGAGCAGGGGCTGCATCAGGAGATTTCGGTAGCCAACGCCACGCCGAACATGCATGTGCAGTTGACCGCCTGGCACGAGCGGCTTGACCATCCGGCAGTAAGCGGCGGGGGCACGATTTCCGCGAGCGACTGGGCGGCCAGCGATCTGCTTTATGACGGCTCGAGCGACCTGCTGCGGGCTTCGGGTGAGAACTTCAGCGGGAACGGAATGCTGAGTGAGGTAGCGGAGCGGGTGAACGGCAGCACCTGGATCACCTTCGACATCGCCGTAGGCGACGCGCTGGCGATGGCCGCAGCGGCGCCTGGGGAGGAATCCCTGGATGAGGCGCTCAGCAGCATGAAGGCCCATGAGACGCCGATGTACAGCACGGCGGTGCGTGGCAAGCTGGAGGGCGCCGGAACGCAGTGGCGTGTCTCTTATCGCTGGCAGCCGGCCAAAAGCGTGACGCCAGTTGATCCGTTTTCGGCGGGGATTCCCGATGCCTATCTCAGCCTGCTGTTGCGGCAGCCGATCCGGTATCACCACATGGTGCCGAAGGGCGTAGAGGCGCTGGTCGACGTGCGGAACTTGTTGGCCGAGGGCTACCGGCCCTTCGTTTCCCGCGACGGCAGCACGCTCTATTTCGCGCAGGCAGCGCGCTGCGTCGAAGGCGGGCTGTCCTTCACCTTCTGACAGTTTTTATCGTTGCGGCATCCGAAGAATGGGATGTTTTTGGGCTTGGCGCTCTCTGCTCGCGAGCTGGATTGCTGCCGGGGAAGGCGGGCAATTCGCCTGGCGTGGCGTCGGGGAAGAGGCGATTTTCCTGTGCTATATTGAGGAAGGCGCGTCGGTTTTGCTTTGCTGTGACCGCGCCCTCCCCGCCCGTCTTCCATCGTGGACGCGTAGCTCAATTGGCAGAGCATTCGACTCTTAATCGACAGGTTGAAGGTTCGATTCCTTCCGCGTCCACCAACGCCTCGGACAGTTTCCAGTCAACAGGGTAACCGCCCCGTTTGGTGCCCCGATCATTCGGGAGTCCAGTCTGAAAGAAACTGTGACGTGGCGGCCAGGCGACCCACTGCATTCAGGGAAGACTCAGGCACCGTAACTATTGCCCGCAGCAGATGCGTTCTTTATTCTGAAGCTAAGCCCGATCCAGCCAGAGCCGCATCTTGTGCGAATTCCGCCCTCGCGGCCAATGTGAGAAAGGTGACTGGCGTCAGACTATGATCGGATCAGAGGACTATTGGGTGCTGTCCCAGTCCGGTAAGAACTCTTAGTACTCCGGATCAGGATTGCTGGGATCCTGGAGAAGGCGAGCTGTTCTGACCTGCCTCAGTCCCGAATCGGCTTAGTTCCCTGGAGGAATGTTGTGCTCGGCTGGAGTTTGCTTAGGTGGCTTGCACAATCAGCTTCTGGCATTGAGATGCAATTCTGATGGCCGAGACAAACGCAAACACGCTGGCATTTCTCGTTCATCCCCGAAAAGTGACTTTCTGGCTGGCGTTGGGCTTACTGGCGGTGTACGGCTCACTCTGTGCAGTGTTGTTCCTGCAGTGGATGAACCCCACATTGACCGGGAAATCCGACCAGAGGATCGCGGCTGACTCCGGCACTTACATCTATATGGCCGATGGCCTGCGTGACGGACGGGCAGAGCCCTGGGTCTATGCAGCCCTGGCCTCTTTCCCGAATACACTCTGGATGCCGGTCTTCCTCGCCTTCGCGATCCCCAACACTTTCTGCATGGCAGGGCTGAATCTGGCGATCTTTGGAATCTCAATCCAACTCTTCAGAAAAACTGCGGCCATCAGCACCGGACTGTTTGTCGCTCTGCTTATTCTCAATCCCATCACCACGGTCAGCATCCTGTCGGTCAATAAAGAGATTGTGGACCTTTTTGCAGTTGCCATGTTCTGTTTCGGGCTCGCTCGGAAACGAAAATGGATTATATGTGCGGCCCTGTTCCTCTCCCTTCTGAATCGATATGAAGTTTGCCTGGCCATGATGGTCCTGCTGTTCGTTCAGGGCAGATTCAATCCTCTCCGCAAGCATCGTAACGTCACTATCGCGATCTTTGTCGTACTGCTGACGATCCTGCTCCCGGTGTTTGCTTCGCAGGCTTTGTCCAGTCGCTTCGAGGAGGCAAGCAACGCGGGACTGATCGCCGCACTGGATGGACTCGAAATGCACTTTCTGTTCTTTGTGGCCGTTCTGCCAAAGATATTGGAGGCCATCTTCGGGGAGCTGCTGAACACCTCTCACTGGGCTCAGTACAGCACGGACGACCTCGCGAATTCTTACATCCTCTTCCTGAGCAATCTTGCATTTCTCGCGGCCATCGTGGCTCTTATCGCCAAAAAACAGTTCTCGATCCGCTCCGACTGGATGTACTTCACTGTTCTCGGCGCCATACTGATGTCTGTCTCTCTGGTAATTCAGCCCCGATATTATTACTTCTGCTATGTATTGATTTGCTTTCAGGCGGCACATCGCGTACACGGTGGTGGCTATCGTGCGCTCTCGTCCACATCTGCCGGAGAGGGATATGGAAATGTCTGGTCCCATGCAGACTGAAAGTGAATCGCCGTCAATTGTTGCCGTGATCGTTCTCTATAAGTCGACTCCCGAGGGCTCTGCCAGCTTCAGAACCCTCAGGAAAGCGAGAGAGCGGGTTCCGCAGGAGAAACTGCCCGTCAGGATATTGCTCTATGACAATACGCCCGGCTGCAGCAATCCAGGCCCCCTGCCGCCGGACGTTGACTATGAGCCGTCATCAGGCAACACTGGCCTGTCGACGGCTTATAACCGGGCATTAGAGATCGCGGAAGCGGGTGGCTTTTCGTGGATCCTGACGCTTGATCAGGACACATACCTGCCGGAAGATTTCCTGGTAAACCTCTCCGGTATTCTTGCCGGCGTGCATCCCAAACCTGAAATTGCAGCGGTGCTTCCCCAAATTGCCGAAAAGGGCAGGATGCTATCGCCCAATTACTTCCACTTCGATGTGCTTCCCCGCTTTTACCCTGCAGGTTACACCGGAATTGCTCCGCGTCGCACGTACGCGTTCAATTCAGCGGCGACCTTACGGGTCAGTGCTCTGCGGGAGGTCGATGGATATCATCCGCTGTTCTGGCTGGATAACAGCGATGCGAGCATATTTCATCGACTGAATCGGAGTGGCAAAAAGGTGTTTGTCGCCGGCAATATCCAGGTGGATCACGAGTTCTCGATGTTCGATATCAGGAACCGGGTGAGCATCGAGCGTTACCGGAACATTCTGGACGCAGGATGTGCCTTCTGGGACCTGGAGTTGGGCACGATGGCTGGTCTTTATCACACGGCCAGTCTGGTCTACAGGATGTACAAACACTGGAAGCGAGGTGACGATCCGGCGATTCGGAAAGAGACGCTGGCCTGCCTGAAGCGGAGGCTGTTTCACTCGCGCACCTGGCGTTTGCGGCGTTGGGAAAACACAACGAAGATGCGCATGGCCGCTATGCAGGGAGGGACTCGACGGCAAGTCGAGCCAGCGGAGCGGCCGAAGATCTCTGTATGCATGGCTGCCTGGAACGGAGAACGCTACATCAGGCAGCAGCTGCGCTCGATTCTGGACCAGTTACAAGCTGACGACGAAGTGATCCTTGTTGATGATGCATCGATTGACAACACGAGGGAATGTGTCCGTGCGCTGAATGATCCACGCGTTCGTCTGATCGTGAACGATCGCAACTGCGGCGTGACCCAGACTTTCGAGCGCGCTCTGCATCATGCTTCGGGCGAGCTCATCTTTCTGAGTGATCAGGATGATCTTTGGGAGCCGAACAAGGTGGCCGTGACGCTGTCGGCATTCCGCCAATATCCTGAGTTCCGAATGGTAGTCAGCGATGCTTCAATCATCGACGAGGAAGGCGAGCTCATTGCGCCGTCCTATTTCGCTGCGCGGGGAGCGTTCTCGGACGGTGTCATCACCAATCTGCTGAGAGGCAAATATTTGGGCTGCGTGATGGCGTTCCGCTCAAGCCTGATCGCAGAAATCTTCCCCTTTCCGCATACGGCCCGCGTATTTCATGACATCTGGATCGGGCTCAGGAATCGGCTTTCCGGGGGCAAAGCGATATTTATCGAGGCCCCGCTGGTTCGCTATCGAAGGCACAACGCCAACCTAACTCCGGCAACGGGGCTCAGCAGAATGCAGCAGTTTCAATACCGTGTGAAACTTTTTTGGGCATTGGCCGCCTTCGATTACCGGGAACATCTGCGCAGCCCCCGCAGTATGGGGCAGCGATCACAAAGTGAGAACGAACGTGAGGCCATTCTGCGCTAAGTGGCGGGCTTCCGTCGTGATATCCTGCTCTGCTTCGATGAGGTCCGCTATCTGTTGGGCGGCTGCCAGTATTCTGAAGCTGCCCCTGCGAATGTGCTTTCTTTGGCGGATCGTCCCGGAAAGAGACCTGCGTACCACGGCCTGGAGGCCCATCGCGGCGGCAGAGTGAACAAACAGCGGTTGCGGCTTTCGAACGGGACACGTGAGTTCAATGACAGACGGCTTCAAAGCGATCCCGCCTTCCATCCTGCACCTCGGTAAATTTTATCCGCCGCATCCCGGGGGTATGGAGACGCATGTGCGAGATCTGGCGGTGCGGCAGCTAGCCATGGGCGCAGTCTCCGTGGTGGTGGCCAACAGCCAATGCAGAGACGAGCATGCCCTGATTGAGGGTGTGAGCGTGACGCGGGTGGCGAAGATAGCGACCATCGCTTCGATGCCGGTATGCCCCGGCCTGATCGGTGCAATTCGGCGCCATCCCGCGGATTTGGTGCATCTTCACATGCCCAATCCTGGCGCGGCATTCTCGTTTCTCATGAGCGGTCATCCCGGCAAGCTGGTCATTACCCACCATGCCGATACGCTGGGGAGGAAATACCTTCGTGCGTTGAGCAATCCCTTTGTGCGCCGCGCTATGGAACGGGCCGCCGCCGTGATCGTGACATCAAAGAGGTATCTGGATTCGTCGGAAGAATTAAAGCCGTTTCGGAACAAATGTCGAGTTATCCCGATGGGGATTGACGAGCGGGCGCTGCATGACTCTGACGGAAGATCTGCCGCAGGGGTTCCCGGCGAACCCGTGCAGCCGTTTGTTTTGGCGGTCGGCCGCCTGGTACCGTACAAAGGCTTCGACGTACTGATTCGGGCGATGAAGCAGGTGGATGCTGTGCTGGTTCTGATTGGTACTGGTCCACAGGCCGCTGAACTGCAGGCACTCGTCGAGAGCGAGGGCCTGCAGCAGAGAGTGAAATTGCTGGGCCGCGTTGACGATCTGGCGCGGTACTACCGGAGGGCATCTCTATTCGCTTTGCCATCCATTACACGCGCGGAGGCATTCGGTATCGTTCAGCTGGAAGCCATGACCGCAGGTCTGCCGGTGATTAATACGGATCTCCAATCCGGCGTGCCGGAAGTCTCCGTGGACGGACAAACGGGGCTCACGGTCGAGCCCGGCAACGCAGATGCACTGTCGCGAGCGATGAAACTCCTGCTCGAGAATGCCGACCTGCGCGAGAAATTTGGCAGGGCTGCCAAAGCTGCGGTGAACTCAGAATTTACCGCGGATCTCATGGCTCAGCGAACCATGGCGCTCTACCGGGAAGTGCTGGAATCTCCGGACTGAGAACCACACCGGCCAGCGTGCTATCGCTTCCATCCTGTCGTGTCAGCTCTGATCTGCGAGGTAGCCCCTCAGGAAATGGGCGAGAAGCGTCTTCCCGATCAGAGGATTGGGACACCAGATCCTGCTCAGCAGGTCTGTAGCGCTGGTCAGCCAGGACAGCAACCTGCTCTTTACCAGGCGATCCTGAAGTTTCTCGCGCAGCCCGCTTCCCCGTGAGTAATTGTTAGCGGCGGGCCAGAGTTTGTCGAAATGCCTCGTCGCGGTTCCTACCTGGACCATGCGTTTGCAGGTTCGCCGGAAGTCCGTGGGGTGGAGGTGACCGGCCGCTGCTTCAGGCAGGAAGACAACTTCCAGGCCGTGCGTCTGCTCCAGTCTGTAACCGAGCTCCAGGTCTTCCACCGCAGCATTTTCAAAAGAGACATCAAATGGATTTCTTTGCAACAGCAGTGTCTTCAGGGAGATGTTGCTGGTGTAAAAGTGCTTCCAGCCCGGTCTTGTCCCGCGCAGGAGCTCGTCATAGGCAAACTGCAGTCCACTCTCATCCAGCCAGCGCATGAACTTCGTGACCGTCTGGCCATTTTCAGTCCACCGCGTCAGACCTAAGCCTGCAATTCGCATCTCCGGCCTGCGCCGATGTAGTTCTAAATGCCTGAACACCAGGTTGGGCGAAGCAAGAATATCGTCTCCGATCATCAGACAAACAGGCGCTCGTAGTGAAGCGATGGCGAGATTGCGGGCACGAGCCGGGCCTGCATTCTCCTGCCGCAGATATTCAATATTTAACGCGCTGCTCTTCTGAAATTGCTTCACCGCCTGCGGCGTGTCATCGGTCGATCCGTCATCGACGACAATAACCTGGAAGTCGGTCCACGTTTGCTTCTCCAGACACTGAAGACAGAGAAGGAGAATTTCGGACCGGTTATAAGTGGGGATAACGACAGCAATCGGGCAGGAGATGTCCCTGGAAAGATCATCAATCTCCTGTGTTGCGATAGCCATTTGTGATGGATTGATTATACGGCGCAGAGCAACCTGACCGGGCATGCTGTCGCAGCATTCCCTGGCCCCGAGATATAACCGGAGAACTAATCCGAGATTCGCGGCCGGGGGAGAATCTTGTGGCGTTTGCCGGCTGGTTGAGACTCTGCTTCGAATTGCCGCTGCGAATACCGGCTGTTACGCTATACGAGAAAAGCGGCATGATTCTCTGTCTCATCCCCTCCTGGAGGGATCGATTTGTTGAACTGGGCGGCGCGGTATTATCCGATTTTGCGAGTCCTGGACGAGCATGGCCTTCGTTCCAGCGGCTCAATTCTGGAGATCGGCTCCGGCTCCGCTGGGCTCGGAACATTTCGTAAGGTCCCGTTCACCGGCTGCGACCTATCATTTCCGCTGCCGCCGCTGCCGCCGATGACTCCCGTGATTGCCTCGGCAACGGATCTTCCCTTTGCAGATGAATCTTTCGATGCCGTTCTCGCTTCTGATGTCCTCGAACATGTTCCTCCTGAATCGAGGGAGAAAGTCATTCGGGAGAGCCTGCGTACTGCCCGCCGACTGGCGATCTTCGGTTTTCCCTGCGGTGCGGCCGCCTACGAGCTGGACCGGTCGTTGCGAGAGATGTATCGGAGCAGAAATCTCGACGTCCCGGAATGGCTGGAAGAACACATGCTGGCCCCCTTTCCCGATGGGAGCCTCTTCAAAGACATTCGCGGCTGGAAGGTTGTCGCGCAGTTTGGAAATGAAAACATCCGCTTCCATTCCTGGGTGGTCCGACAGGAGACTCGACGGCCTTTCGTTCGTGCCAGCAATGCGGTTCGGCGGCTGGTGCCCCACTTGCTTGAGGCCGTTCTGCGGCAAACGGATCGCCCCCCGTTTTATCGGCAGATTTTCGTTCTCGTCCGGCAGGCCTGATTGCATCCGGCGTCAATACAGGCTTTCATGGTTGCGCATCTGTTCTTCCCTGGACGGACAATACATCCTGTAGCGAGCGCCAGCCAGGCCTGCAATTCCGGTCTGTCAGATAAGCATGAGTGAAGTTCACAGTTCGCGACCGGCCGACCCGCGACAACTTTCGCCGCCCAGCTTTGACCAGCCTGGAGAAGTGAATCCCGAATCTTCTCCGATTCCTGTCTCGTCTCCAGCTCCCCGGCAGGGAACGATCGCACGCGGGCGACGCGTTCTGAGGATCCTCTCCAGCTTTTTCCTGGGCCAGGGGGCGCTTCAGGCAATTCAGGTCGTGACAGGTTTTCTGCTCGTGCGCTGGCTGAGCGTGGAAGCCTGGGCTCAGTATGGCGTCGCGCTCGGACTACAGCTGACCATGACCAGCCTCATGGACCTCGGAGTTTCGGGGACGATCATTCCCCTGGTCGGCGAGCATCGCGATGACCGCCGACTGGTCGGCCGCTACGTGCGGTCTGCGCTGCATCTGAGGAACCGGACTTTTTGGCTCCTGGCTCCTGTCACAGCCGGTGTATTTTTCGCGATCACCTGGCGTCACCACTGGAACTGGCACGTTGAGCTGCTGCTGCTGGCCTCCGTTCTCCTTGCTTTGTATTCCAGCGGGCACGTCTCCTGTTTCTCGCCCCCATTTTTTCTCTTCGGACGCCTGCGCGAGTTCTACCTTCCGCAGACCTTCTCCGGAGCGCTCCGCCTTATCGTCTACGCGGCCTGCCGCCTGGCACGGGTGCTGAATGCGTGGCTCGCGGCGGGCGTCTTCGCGCTGACTACAACTCTCAACGGCATCCTGCTGGAGAGAAAGAGCCGCTCATTCGTGGAGTGGCCGGACGAAGACGATCCGCAGATTGACAGAGAAGTTCTCCAATATATCGTTCCAGCCGTGCCCGCCGTCATTTTCTCGGCATTCCAGGCACAGATTTCACTTTTTCTCATCACGATTTTCGGCAATACGGCCAACGTGGCCCAAGTCGCTGCCCTCGGCAAACTCGGACAGCTGTTCAATGTCCTGATGACCTTTAATGTCGTTGTGGTGGAACCTTTCATGGCTCGCCTTGACCGCAGGCGGCTGCTGCCGGCTTACCTTCGCTTTGTGGCTCTGGCTGGGCTCTGCTGTGTACCGCTCGTCCTGCTTGCCTTTATCTTTCCCCGCCTGTTCCTCTGGCTTCTTGGCTCGAATTATTCGGGGTTGAGCGATCTGGTGGGGTGGGTTATCGCGGCGGCCTGCATCAACTTTCTCGCCGGTCTGATGTGGATCATGAACCGCGCTCGGAAATGGCTCTTCTGGAGCGGAACTGTCCTTGAAATTGTTCTCCTTCTTGGAGTGCAGATCGCTTACATTTTGATCTTCGGCGTCAGTACCACCAGAGCCGCCGTGTTCTTTACGTTCGCTTCGAGCTGGTGTTATCTCGCTACCCATCTATATGTGGCTATCGTGGGCTTCTGGAGAGGTCCCCGGAAGACGCGGTCCTCTCCGTCCGTCGGCTCCTGAGCCGGCGCGGCGGAGCGGTCATACGCCTGTTGGTTCGCATTGCGGGAGGGTCTTATTGCTCCTCCGCTCCCCCTGTGCTGCAGGGTGAGACTCGACGGTCAGAATGGTAGGATGATCCGAGCCGCCGAATCAATGAAGAAATCTACGCATGCGGGCATCTTTGCTGTTCCGGGTCGACTTCCGCTGGCTGCGGCGTCTGTATTTCTCAGTTGTGTTGTTGTCGCCTTTTTAGGGCTGATTGGCCTTGGCCGCTGGCAATTGGATGAATACGTAGACTTCTACCGGATGCGGAGCGGCCTTCCTTATGTTCTGGAAAGGCTCAGGTGGAGTCCTCGTCCGATATCGGAGCCTGTCTATTATCTGTATGGGTGGTTGGTCAATACACTTCATCGGCCACTGATCCTACCCTTCCTTGCAGCCTTCTGGACCCTCTTCCTTTTCGCCGGCGGTTTTACCTTCCGGCAAACTCTCCGTGAGCACCGCTCGCAGCGTGCCTGGAATCAATTGCTGATTGCGCTCACGTTGATGGCCTTGTTTCTCGCGGGTGGGCATCTCAGTGAAGTTTTCTATTGGCCGGCCGGCACCGTCGCCTACCTGCCGACTTTGTCGGCTACTCTCTTACTCTTCCTCCAGATACTGGATGGCAAACTCTCTACGCCTCGCGGACGCCTCACCGCCGCAATCTGTCTTACCATTGCAGCCGGCAGCAGTGAGGCGGGAGCAACTTTCGCCCTGTGCTACATCCTGATGCGCGGTGCCCGCCGAGGGCTGGCCTTTATCCGCTCGCGCCAGTCTGCCGGCGAGCGTGCTCCGCTGTTCTGGCTGACCGTCCCTGCCATCATGGCTGCGCTCGTCCTCATGGCTGTCCGGATGAACCGTTTTCGCGCAGCGGAAGCGCCCACTCTGGTTCGGCATTCGATCGCGGGTCACCCGCTGCTCAGTCTGATGGCCGGCTTCGAAGAGATGGTCATCGAGTTCATCGGACGAGGTATGTTGGCCCGGACCGCCAAGCAGTACCCGCATCCTGCCACCTGGTTTCACCTTGGGCCGCGCTTCCTGTTTCAGATGCTCCTCGGTTCGCGCATGCCGATGGAAATTCTGCTTGTGCTCGGAGTTGGCCTTTGGTATTCGCGTTTCGAACGGCCTTCCCGTGAGTTGTCGGCCTCAATCATTGAGATCTGCGGCGCATTTATGGCAGCTTCGCTCTTCACCATAGCGGCAGCTAATCTGCACTTCGGTGTCACGTGCTGCGATCGTCACGAAGTCCTTCGGGAGTGCTGGACAGTGATGACGATGACCGGACTGGTCATTTTGTTTGCCGGCAGGTTCTCCGGCTCTACAGGCGCCGCGCTTGACTTGGGCAGAACGTCTGCCCCTCTCCTGCTCTGCGTAGCGGTCTACTCACTGGGATTTATGCGTCCCCTCATCCGGACCTACCACATTTACAAGCCCGTGTATGCCGCATCGGGAGAGAACTTCGCTTCCGGCTTCCGCGCGACAACCGATCCAATGAATTTTTGGGTAGTTCCCTCCGCGGGGATCATTTCTGAGGAGATACTTTCCCCCGGTGTGTTTGCCAAAGGCAGCCATGATGTATCGGGTTTTGGTTACGACGTCTATCCCTATTACCTGATGGATTTCTTCCGCAAAGACAAGATCACAATCCAACCCCTTCGGATAGACTCCGCCTTCTACGGAATCCCTCTTCATGTGGAGTCCTGTGACTGCGGGCACTCGGAATGGGCAACGACCCGGTTCAATTCCGCTGGTGGTCTGCCACTCCTGGGCATGTATAATTCAGCCTTCGGTGAAAAAATGAGAGTTCCGCCGGCGCCTCTTCGTGGGCCCGATATCACCGCCCATTGAGATCAGGATTTTCCAGAACGTCGATGATCATGTCCGCTCCGTCCTGGATTGGCCCTTCGCTGAGAATAGTCGGCCGACTACGGGTCGTTCCAATGGTCGCGGCCCTGCTTTTTTTTGTTTCGGGATGCGGCGTCATGCTCGGAGGTCCGCCGCCGGGATCTGTGATGGGCACACCTGGCGTGTACAACTACTCTCCCTCCATTATTCAGAGCGGTAACCTGCAGCAGTTCTGGTGGTGTGGTCAGGGCAGCAATCCCAATCTTCCATCGCAGGTGACTGACACCATCCAGTACGGGACACTCAATACCGTGACGCATGAGGTCGAGGGCGCGTACATCGTACTGGGTGAAACCCCGCACAGTTGGGACTCGATGTACGTTTGCAATCCCAAAGTCGTCGAAGGAATCTTTGTCAATCCACTGGGCGACGGCCAGACTTACACATATGCGATGTACTACGTCGGAACATCGGCCGTCGTTAACAACATCGGCGTCGCTTTCTCAAAGGATGGCCGGAACTGGAAGAAATATCCTGAGCCGGTCATCAATGCCACAACCCACACGAATTATGGGGTTGGCCAGCCTTGTCCCTACAACTCCGATCACAAGTCGGCGATCACTCTTTTTTGGGAGGACGCAAACTCGGATCCTCCCAATCCTCACGTTGAAGCGACATCCACGGATGGAATTCATTTCACGGTTGTCGGAACGCTTACCAGAAATGGACTTGGGGCGGAGCAAGGCTGGGGTGACATTGCCTACGACCCTGTGCAGCGATACTGGTACGCAGTTTTTAATAATCCTCTGCGTCCGCCATCCACTACAGGCGGCTTCGTTGAACGAGGCCAACCTGGCATCACCCTTTACCGGATCCCTGGCTCCTCGCTTTTGACCGGCGATCAACCGTGGCAGCAACTCGGGACCTTCGACACAAATCTCACCGGCAACGAGGCGAACTTCATCGCCGGGCTGCTCCGCGATCCATACGGGAATTTGAATGTCGGCCCTTATCCGACGATCCAGATCTATCCGTCCATCTCGGACCCTGCTCCCCATTGGGATGCCTCACCCCGCGATGCCGGCGAATCCGCCGACGTCGGCCAATGGGACATTGGTGTCGTCCAGTGGGACCCCCATTCATCCACCGTCCCGTTGAAACTCTACGAGAACGGCCGGACGCATGAGGTGACTACCGGCTGGGTCGATCCCAATGGCAGCTTCGCTCCAGAGAGTACTTTGGGGCACCTTTACCAGAGACCCGAGCAGGAAGCCAAGCTCGCTCTCTACGGCTGCAAGGACGGCAAAACCGATTACTTCGTGTCCAGAGACAGCGCGTGCGAGGGGCGGTTGACGCTGGGCCTGGAGGGTTACGGATATGCCCAGCCACCAGCAGGCATTTCGGTTGTACCTCTCTATCGCTGCTACACCGGAAGAAATCACTTCGTCAGTCAAAATCCGGGCTGCAATGGTGCGCGAAATGAGGAGCTTCTCGGCTTCGCGCTGCCCTGAGTCTCACCAATCGCTCCAGTTCTCAACCCTGCGTTTGATTCAACATGAACATGTACTTTCCCTCCCCTTATTTACGAGGTGCGAGATCGTTTCTGTCGATCGATGGCATACCTGGCCGACAGAACTCGATCTTCAATTCAGGCGGATCCAGTGCGCCCGGTGTCTCGGCCTAAAGGCGAAGGCAGCCCTGCCACTGCGCTATCCTTGTTGCGATGCGCACTGTTTTAGTCCTGTGGTTGTTGCTCTTCGTCCCGGTCGTGGTTGCGCAGCAGCGGGAAGCGGAAGAGATCTTCAACCGGGCGGTCGAGGCGCAGCAGCACGGGGAGTATGCGGCCGCCATTGAGGGCTATCAGAAGGTTCTGAAGCTCGAACCGCAGAAGCTGGAGGCGCGCGCCAATCTGGCGGTCGCCCTCGCGCACGAAGGGCATTTTGACGAAGCCATTGCCCAGTACCGGGCGGTGGTGGCAGCCGCGCCGGGAGACAGCGCTTTGCGTATGAATCTGGGGATCGCCTACTACAAAAAAGGCGATTTCAAAGATGCGCGGCAGCAGTTCGCCGAAGTGGCACGAGCGCACGCGATGGACGCGCAGCTGGCTATTCTGCTGGGTGACAGCGAGGTGCATCTGGGGCAGGCGGCCGAGGCCGTAGCTCTGCTGATGCCTCTGGAGGCGCAGAACGCGGCGAATCCGGATTTCGAATATGTGCTGGGGAGCGCGCTGGTGCATTCCGAACACCGCAGCGAAGGCGTCGAGCGGCTGGAGAAGGTGGCTGGGGCGACGCAGAGCGCGGATGCATGGATGCTGGCCGGATCGACGCTGATGGACATGAACGACTTCAGCCATGCGCTGACGGACCTCGAGAATGCGATGCGTTTGAATCCGGACCTGGCAGGTCTCTCCACTCTTGATGGCATGGCGAAGGACATGAGTGGAGATGCGGCGGGTGCGGAGCCGATCCTGCGCGAGGCGGTGAAGAGAAATCCCGCCGACTTCAACGCCAATTTGTATCTGGGAGCGATCTTATATAAGCGCCGCGATATGGACGAGGCGAAGACGTATCTGGATGAGGCGGTGAAGCTCCAGCCCGGCTCGCCAACGGCGCGCTATGAGATGGCGATGTGGGAGAGCACCTCGGGGCATTACGATCAAGCGGCCCGGGACCTGGAGACGCTCGAGAAGTCCAATCCCGACTGGCTGCAGCCGCATGTGGAGCTGGCGACGGTGTACTACCGGCTGCATCGTCCCGCGGATGGAGCGAGGGAACGGGAGATTGTCGCGAAGATGAAGGCCCAGCAGCAGAGCGAGGGGCCTCCGAAAATCCAGACCCCTCAATAAACGGTGGGGATCGCTGTTTCCCATATCTGCCAATCTGCGGGCAGATATGAGGCACCCTGACGAGGTTGATGGGGCCCCCCCATTAAAACGGATACGGCTGGTTTGGCCTTACGACGCGAATGTCGTGGTCGGTGAAGATGAAGTGACCTCCGGGGAACGGCACCCTGGGCATGTGGCAGGAGGCGCAGTTCGCTTTGGCGACGGGGCAGATCTTCGCGTGCGGCGGCGCTGCCGAGGCGGCGCGAGAGTGGCAGGCCAGGCACTTTCTGTCGTACCAGGCGACGTCGCGCACCACCTTCTGATGCGGGTCGTGGCAGGCAATGCAGCTGATGCGGGGATCTTTCCCGTCGAAGCACCGGCTGTTAGCGAGACGATAAGGCTGGAAGCGAACATTGGCTGGACCGCGCCAGCCGGCTCTGACCACCAGCTCCCAGGTGCGGTGGCACTGGCCGCAGAAATTGGAGATGTCTTCGCTGGATAATTTCTGGAGCAGCGGAGGAAGATTGCTGCTGTCGCCCGCCATTTCGGCGTCGCTGTGATCGCCTGCTCCCACGTGGCAGTGTTCGCAGGTAACGCCGGGGCTGAGAGATTTCAGATGCAGGGTGTGGTTCACCACCGCGTTGGTGGCATGGCAGCCAAAGCAGGTGGTGACGCCTTCAGTCGGCAGCGGCCGGCCGATCGCTTCCTCGAGGGTCTTCGGAGTGATGCGATCGTCGCCGACGGTGAAGTCCAGACCCTGGATGGTCGGGTAGTAGCTCACCATGCTTTCGTACATCTGCCCATCGTGCTCGAGCAGCCAGGTCTGCGCCTCGGCTCCCATGGCCCACTGCACCGGAATGGAGATAGTGCGGGTGCCGTCGCTCACGCTGTATTCGGTGCGGCCCCTGAGAGTTTCGACGGTATAAGTAAACGAGCCACGGTGGAAGGTCAGTTTCGGATGCGCATTGAGCGTCTGATTGTCGCCGGGCAGCTGCATGGCGCGTCCCATCTGCGTCTCGGGCTGCGTATCGGCCTGCTTGCGGTGGCAGCTGGCGCAGTCGGAGGCAGTTTGTCCGGATTGCGCGAAGAGGGAGCTACAGCAGAGGATAAGAATCAGCAAAACTTCAGAAATTCGCATCGGGAGCAGCCTGTTTACCGGAAAGCGTGAGGCACAAGAGCCGTTCCCGTCTGGCATCATCCTTCCTTCCAAGTTCTGAATAAGCCTTCGCGAGCGCGATATGCGCTTCGAGGTTCTGCGGATCGATTTTCAGCACCGCTTCGAGATGCGGCAGGCCGGCATTGACATCGCCGGTCTCCACCAGATCTTTGCCCAGCACCAGCTGCGTCACAGCGAGCGACGGATCTTCGGCGACGGATTGCTTCGCGTAGGGAAGGGCAGCGGTGAAATCGCCCTGCGTGCCCAGCGCCCAGGCCAGCATAGAGTGAGCAACAGCACTGGCGGGCGAGACGTTTAGTTCCCGGCGGAACTGCGCGATGGCTTCAGTGGGATCGACGGTAAACAAAAGGTATCCGTAGAGGTAGTGAATATTGGGCGTAGCGGGAAACAGCGTGAAGAGGTTTTGGAAGGCCTCGCGGCCGGCGGTCAGATCTCCATTCATAACGCTGGCTGCAGCCTGGCCGACCTTCAGCACCATTTGCTGCTGCGAGGAATCGATGTCTTTCGGAAGCAGAGGCATGCGTAAACCTGCCAGCCCGATTCCGGCGTAGACGTCATCGCTGAGACTACCGTGTTTGACCAAGGTAGTGTACTGCGCGAGGGCTTCTTCGTAGCGGCCAAGGCGAGTGAGCAGCAAAGCCTCATGGTAGAAGATGATGCCGGCGTTGCGCGGCTCGTTCGCGGCGCCCAGGGCAATGGCGCGCTGGAGGTCCTGCAGCGACTGGGGGTACTGCGCCTGCTCGAACTCGCATAGCCCGCGCAGCGCGAGGGCAGGGCCGGCGTTGGGAGTCAGATTGATGAAGTGGGACAGGGCGTCGGCCGCTGGCGCGTAAGCGTTGCTTCCATATTGGAGGACGCCCAGGTACCACCAGCCGTCCGGCCAGTTCGGCCTGAGCTCGACCGCCTGGCGATAAAGCTCCACTGCCCGAGAGACGTCGCCCTGCTCGCGCGCCGCCGTGGCGCTGGCTTCCACCTCATCGAAATTTGGCGATTGTTGCCCACGCGCAAGCAACGGCAACAGCAATAACGCCATCAGCAAACCTGGAATCAGTTTTGCGACGGCCCGGCGCAGCACGCTCTTCCGGGTTGGAGGTTGGAGGATAGGCCCGGTCATAAGCGGGAAGCTGTCTCAGCGCGACGTCGACTGGAAGAATTTTACGCGGCGCGACGATGAAATTTGAAGTACTTTTGCGGGCGATTCAGGTCGATCCGCAATTTACCGTTGACAGTCGTATGTTCGCTGCGATATCAGTAAAACGTTTGATAAGAAGCTATGAGAGATTTCCCGAGGCTGGATTGAACAATTCCATCCCGAACATCTGACAGCTAAAGGTGTCGGCAATACCGATCGCCGCCAAGGTCGCGAACTCACGGAAGCATCGCGCCTGAGCGTCTTCATCTCATACGGTCAAAGCTCTGTTTAAAAAGAGCATTGAGGGAGTTGAGGGGGCGGTTGGTCCCTAAAGCAAGTGAACGAAGCTGCGGAGGACAGGGATTCCGTGGCTGCAGTGGAGTGAACTCTTACTGGAGGCGATATGGTGCACGGTCACGGACCGACGCGGCCCGGAAATTGGGCTGCGTTCAATTTCATCACTGCCATGCTCATCGCGGCGATTACGGTCTTCGCTGCGGCAGCTCATGCACAACAACTAACAGGCACCTTAAGCGCGACGGTCTACGACCAGTCCGGGGCTGTTGTGCCCGGCGCGCAGGTGACTCTGACCAATCAGGCCAGCGGCGACGTACGCTCCGCGACGGCCGATGGACAGGGGCGATTTGTCATCACGGCGGTTCAGCCGGCTACTTACTCGATCAAGGTCAACGCTCAGGGCTACACCACGTGGCAGGAAGACAACATCGTGATGGGCCAGGGCGATAACCGCGACATTCCCAACATCAAGCTGGCGGTCGGCAATGTTTCGACCAGCGTGCAGGTGATCGGCGGCGGAGCCGCGGTGGTGCCGACGGATACCGGCGAAGTGAGCACGACGCTGAACGAGAAGATGATCGACTCGTTTCCGTTGCAGGGCCGCGATGCCGGCGAACTGCTGAAGGTGATGCCGGGCATGGCTCTGAATCAGAATGCCGGCGGCGCGCAAAAGACCTTCAACGATACGGTGGTTGGCTCCAATAATGGACCGGTGGGCGATTACTCCGCGAACGGCACGCAGCCGAACGGAACCGTAGCCTACATGCTGGATGGCGCGGATCTCGTCGATCCCGGCAACTTCGGCACCCAGATCGCGAACATCAATCAGGACATGGTGGGCAACATCAAGTTCCTGTCTGCCGATTACAGCGCCGAGTACGCGAAGGGGCCGACCATTTTCCAGGCGTTCAGCAGAAGCGGCGGTAACTCGTACCACGGTGAGGCGTATCTCTACACTCATAATTCGGTGCTGAACTCCGTCGACGCCTTTACCAAGAGCCAGGGCGGGAATAACTCTGCGCAGAGCTATTACTATATCGGCGGCAACATCGGCGGCCCGGTGCTGATTCCGGGTACCCGCTTCAACCACGACCGCAACAAGCTGGTCTTCTGGGCGGGCTACGAGTACATGAAGCAGCAGCCGGCCGGCTCGATCATCAACTACAATGTGCCGAACGCCGCGCAGCTATCCGGGGACTTCAGCAACGCGGGCATTCCGGCGGCGGCCATCAAGCAATGGCAGAATTTTTACAATCCGCTGTCCCAGAATTTTCCAGCGGGTGGCAGCGCCACAGGATTTCCGACCAGCGACATGGATCCGAACATGGTCGGTATCCTGAAGCTCTACCCGCAGCCGAACGAGACGCCTTCAGCGAATAACGGCTACAGCAACTATCGCTACGTGAACACATCTCCTCAGAACCGCTGGGAGGCGACCGGCAAGCTGGACTACGCGATCAGCGATAACACCAAGCTGACCGGTTCCTACACGTATCAGAAAGAAAGCGATCTGGCTCCCATCTCCATCTGGTGGGCGACCCCGAATACGCTGCCGTATCCGGCACCGGGTGCGTCCAACACGGTCACTTATGTGATCAATACCAACCTGACGCACGTCTTCAACGCGACCACCACCAACGAGACGGTGTTCACCTGGTCGCACTTCGTGAACCCCTACAAACTCGCGAACGCGAACGCGGTTTCGCGCACGGCGAACAACTTCAACGTGCAGGGGCTGTTCGGGCACACGTCGACGCAGATTCCGAACTTCGATCCCGACTCCTGCTGCAGCGAAGCCCTGGCCAGCATCAATTACTATCCGATGACCTCGGCAACGGGCCCGCTGGGAGCCGGCTCCTTCGGCGGCATCAAGCAGGTTCCGGCCTTCTACGACAATTTCACCAAGGTGATCCGCTCGCACACCATCAAGGTTGGGTTCTACTGGGACCGCAGCTCCAACCAGCAGAACAGCAATGGTCCGGATAACGGCACCTATAACTATCAGGTAGGCGGCCAAAACTCAACCAAGAATCTGGTGGCCGATATGATGCTGGGATACGTCAACAGCTACCAGCAGCAGAACCAGGATGTGGCGTCGGACAACGCCTACCATCAGGTGTCGTTCTACGGACAGGACTCGTGGCGCGCTACGCAGCGGCTGACGCTGAATTACGGAGTGCGCTTCGATCACATCGGGCAGTGGTACGGGTTCAACGATTTCTCCAGCGGCTTCCAGGTGTGGGATGGCGCGAGCTACGACAACAGCGCGACTGCAGCCGCCAATACGGGACTGCTGTGGCACGCGATCGACAAGAGCGTTCCGCTGTCGGGATGGTCTTCGCCTGCCTTCTACTATGCGCCGCGCGTGGGACTTGCCTATGACATCTTCGGAACCGGCAAGACGGTGTTCCGCGGAGGCTTCGGCGTCTTCCGCTATCAGGCGACGAGCGAGACGGCGGAAGCCGGCAACGGACCCGCGGGCTCGTTTGAGTACACCACGCCGACGGTATTCAACGGCGTGGCTAATATCAGCGGCTTCACGCCGCCGTCGAGCGTTTCGCAGAGCGGCAACAATGCGAATATCTACGCCATGCAGCGCGGCGACGATCGCGCGCCGTTCACCAACGACTGGGACGTCACCATCTCGCAGGCGTTGCCGTGGCGTTCTCTGCTGGAGGTTTCGTACGTCGGAAACCGCAGCGCCAACGAGTTCATGGACGGGACAAACAGCAACCTCTTCAATCTGAACAACGTTCCACGGGGCGGTCTGTTTGGTGTCGATCCGGTGACGGGGCAATATATGTCGCCGGCGGCTCCGCCGTGTTCAACAAGCAGCGCGTCCAGCCAGAGCCTTTATTGCCAGGCAAACCCCGGCTACGCGGCCAGTTATAACGTCAACGACTTCCGGCCGATGGCGAATTACCAGAACGTCTATTTGCTGACGCACTATCCTTACTCCAACTACAACTCGATGCAGGTTAGCTTCACCAAGCAGACCGGTCCGGTAACCTTCCTGGGCAACTACACCTTCTCGAAGGTGCTGGGAATCCGGGACGGTGGATCGAACAACGGCGCGGGCAACGGGACGGGCATGGATCCGTTCGTGCTGCACAATGACTACGGTCCGCTGGCCTACGACCACACCCACATCATCAACCTCACGTACAACTGGCAGATGCCCACCTTCATCAAGAGCAGCGGCTGGGGAACGGCGAGGATCCTGGGCGGCGCCGTCAACGGCTGGCAGCTCTCCGGCTACACCGCTTTCCAGAGCGGCTATAACCTGCAGATGCAGACGGGCGGCGACCTGAACGTGCAGTATCCGACGGGGCTCACGGTGCCGACGGTTGCGCATCCCAACCTGCCGGATAACAGCATCACGCTGCCGAACGGCCTGAAAGCGATCGGGATGAGCCCGTCCACGTGGTTCGGGACATCCGCGTACAACGACCTGCTGCCGGTGGTCACCTGCAATCCGCTCCACGGGCTGCACCAAAGCCAGCGCTTCAACCCCAACTGCTTTACAGCTCCGGGCTATGGGCAGCAGGGGCAGTATCAGGAGCCTTATATGAGGTCGCCGAATTACTGGGACAGCGATCTTGGTGTCTATAAGAACTTCCACTTCAGCGAGACGCGCTATCTGCAGATTCGCGCCTCCGCAACCAACTGGCTGAATCATCCGCTGCGGCAGTTTGGCCTGGCCAACAACAGCGATATTCAGCTGAACTTCATCGGTACGCAGAACGCCGTGTGCGGCGCCTGTGTCAACCCGGACGGGACGCCCATTCAGGTGCAGTACCTGTCTCCGACCAACACCAACGCGACCACCACCGGCGTGCCGGCTTTCAAGACGGGCGCGCGGTTTGTGACCCTGGCTTCGAAGTTCTACTTCTGAGCCTCGGTTCGCATACAATGGCGAAGGGGCGGCTCTGCGCCGCCCCTTTTCTTCTTTAGTCTATGTTTTCCCCGAAGCGTTTAGTCCCTGTGCTCCTTCTGGGAGCGCTGCAGATGGCGGCAGGCAGCGATCCGGCCGCGAGCCAGGCGAAGACTTCGCCGATTCAATTCGAGCTCGAGAAGATCCCGTTCCGTCTGGAAAACGATGAAACGCCCGCGAAGAACGCTCCTGAGGCAATGGCCGGCGGCGTTGCGGTCTTCGATTACAACGGTGACGGGCGCCCCGACATTTTCTTTGCCAATGGCGCCAACATCGCGACGCTGAAAAAGGACTCGCCCAAATATCGCGACCGGCTCTTTCGCAACGATGGCAACGGGCATTTCACCGATGTGACCGACCAGGCGGGAGTGGCTGGCACCGGCTATGACGTCGGCGTGGCCATAGGCGACTACGACAACGACGGCCATCCCGATATCTTCGTCACCGGCATCTACCGCAACACGCTCTACCACAACAACGGCGACGGTACCTTCACCGATGTAACAGCCAAGGCCGGTCTGGATAAGTCCCTCGATCCGCAATATGGGCCGCTTTGGGCGGTGGCCGCGGTTTGGGTCGATGTGAACAACGACGGACTGCTCGACCTTTTCGTCGTGAACTACATGCAGTGGAAGTACACCGATCAGCCGCTGTGCTCTTATCGCGGTGTTGCCGATTATTGTCACCCTCGCTATTACAAGCCAACTCCAGACCAGCTGTTTATCAACAATGGCAATGGCACGTTCACGGACGTCTCGGTGGCGTGGGGAATTCGGGAGCACCCGGGCAAGGGAATGGGCGTGGGTATGGCCGACTACGACCACGACGGCCGGCAGGATCTTTTTGTCACTAATGACGCGGGATATGAATTTCTATTTCATAACCTCGGCAATAAGTTTGAAGAGGTGGCGTTCGACGCCGGGGTCGCACTGACTGAGGACGGCGACTTTATCTCCGGCATGGGGCTGGATTTCCGCGACTTCAACAACGATGGCTATCCAGATATTGGTTATGCGGCTCTGAATAATCAAACCTTCCCATTGTTTGCCAATACGGGAAAGGGGACCTTCACCGAGATTACCGCGCCCAGCGGTATGCGCGACGCGAGCATGAAAATGGCGGGATACGGTGTCGGCTTCTATGACTTCGACAATGACGGGTGGAAGGATATGTTCGTCACCCGCGGTCATGTCGAGTCTATGCCTCTGCCCGGCGCGGAGATCGACGAATACAACACGGTTTTCCATAATCCCGGTAAGCAGGGGAAGTGGGTGCCGCTGACCGAAGAGGCGGGACTCAACGCCGCGGCGGCGGCGCGGCATCGAGGCGTCGCCTTCGGCGATCTTGATGGCGATGGGCGCGTGGATGTGGTCGATACCGCGCTGAGCGCCGATGCTGAGATCTGGATGAACCGGAGCAACAATGCGAATCACTGGCTGGACATCGCGCTGCGCGGGACGAAGAGCAATCGCGATGGAATTGGCGCGCGGATCAAGGTGGTCAGCAAGAGCCTCGGCGCCCAATACAACCACATGACGACCAGCGTGGGCTACGCGTCATCGAGTTATGGACCGGTGCACTTCGGGCTGGGCCCGGATACGCGCGCAGACACGGTGGAGATTCGGTGGCCGTCGGGGATTGTACAGACCCTCGAGAATGTCGAAGGCAATCAGGTACTGCACGTCACCGAGCCGGCGAAGTAATTCGGTCGCGGGAGACGGTGCTGGAGCGTAGGCGATCCCGGCGCCACACGAAAAGAAATGCAATCAGGGCGAGGGCGCTGACGAGCCATCCCCAGATGTGGTCGGGCGTGGTAGTCCATGAAATGTCGATCTGCGATTGTCCACCAGGGATGGGCACGACGATGAGGCCGTCCTCGCGATGCGGACGATGGCGGCTGGCCTTGCCGTTGAGCGTGACGTGCCACGCGGGGTAGTCACGCAGGTTGATGACATAGAAAGCCGGGGTTGGACTGGCCACCACAAAGTGAAGCCGGTCGTGCAGGTTGACGAACTGCGGGCCGGCGGCTGCGTCCGGAGGCGGGGCGGTGGGCGTGTTGGCGAGCCAGGTGGCCGGGTTATCGTGGCCAATCGCCAGGGAATCGGCGGTGGAAGGCGTGTATTCGTCGGTGGGATCATGCGTCTCGCCGACGCGGAACGCAGCCACCATGCCCTCGACGTCGTTGGAGGCGCTGCAATATTGACGGAAGAAGTGGTTGCCGACAGCGCCGAGCAGAAGCGGGATCGCCATTGCACAGGGGATGGCGACGTATAGTCGCAGCCTGATGCGGCCGAGAGCCAACGCCAGCAATGCGGCAGCGGCAGCACCGAGGATGGTTCCAAAGCGCCACGGAAACTGCAGGTATTTGAGCTCTGGAATCAGGCGCCACAGCGGTGTACTGGTCGCAGTCAGCAGAAATCCGACGAAGAGAGAAAGCAGCACCAGGGCAAGGATGGCGAAGCGGCGATAGCCGATCCAATTTTCAGCTGGCGCGGCAGCAGGCTGCTTATTTTTGCGAAGGAAGGCAATGGCAGCAAACACGGCTATACAAGCAAGCAGGGCGACCATGCAGAGAGACGCCGTGCGCAGGATGGCCGTGTGCGAGATGCTGACGGAACGTCCGAAGAGGAAATTGTCCTGATAGCGGGTGCCGGGAGCGCGCACCATGCTGATATCGACCCAGGCGCGTTCGAGGGTGGCGGGGACGAGATAGAAGCCGGCGAGCGCCAGGCCAAGGCAGGTTCCGGCGGCCATTGTGCCGGCGTCTTTGAGCGCCGGGCGTGGCTGCTTTTGGAAAATCCAGATCCACGCAACCCGTATCACGGCCAGCAGGGCCAGAGAATAACAGCCCATTACGGCGCCGGGATTGTTCGTGATCCAGAGCAGCGCGACAGCGAGCGCTAACTTCCACGCAGAGATATTCGGCCGCAGGATGGCGAGCATCACCAGCGGCACCCAGGCGGCGGCCAGCAATTCCGCATAAGCAGCGCGCTCGAAGGCGGTGAACAGCATGTAAGGGTGAACCATGTAGAAGCCGGCAGCGATCAGCGCATTGGCTTCACTGGTCCACTCGCGTGCCAGGCGGTACATGGTGAAGCCGCAGGCAGTGAGGGCCAACCAAATAAAAGTAGCGGGTGCCGCGATCCAGCGGACGATAAATCCCAGCAGCGCTCCGATAACCCAGGAGAGAGGCGGATAAAAGACAAAGCGAGGCTCGCCGGAATTAAATGCGGCGGTGAATTCCCAGTGCGGCAGCAGCAGCCCCTGATTCCACTGCGTGCTCACTTCGAGCCAGTTGAGCACGTGGAAGCCATAATCGTGTCCGCAGGAGGAACCGATCACGATCAGGGGCAGAACCGCCAGCAGCGCGCAGGCAGGAATGATGAGGAGATGGAGGCGTTCTCGCATCCTGTTCGTACTATAGGTCCGGATATCCTTTTATTGATATAGGTCGGATAAGTACGCGGCGGAAGGGCTCATCGGGGAAGCACTTTTCCGCGCCCATCATTCAGCTAGTTTTGACGCGGCGATCCTGCACGTCCCCGGGCCTGAAGGCCCAATTTTCATGTTTGTTCCCCGGCCCGAAGGCCGGGGCTTCTACCGCAGTCCCGCTCACGCGGGACGTCTCTGGTTGAAAGGGATCGATTCACTCGATCGGAGCACTCACGGTGGTGCTCGGAAGTGTTTTCACCACTCTCGATGCGGCAAAAGCAGGTCCCTCCACTCTGCTCCGCTTCGGTCGGGATGACAATTTAGAGGAACCTGCGAAGCGAGAGACTAGAAGCTCGCCTGCAGCGTGGTGCCGTTATAGCTGAGATGGCGATTGCCGCGGGTTATTGCCTCGCCCACGCCCTGTCCGGGGCCGACGAGCGTAATGTTGAACTGCTGCGGAGGGATTTGGAACTGTCCCTGACGCGCACCGATGCTGAGTTTGTGAGTTGCATTGTCCCAGTGCAGTGGAAGCCGCGCGTACTGGCCATTTTGATAGGCATAGGTCAGACCGTCGTCGAAGTAAAGACTTGTATCTCCATCTTGCCCGGGATAGATCCGCAGTTCGACGGGAGCACTGGGGTGCTCGCCCGTGTATTCCTCTTCCGGGCCCATAGGGAGAATGCTGCCCGCACGCACGTAGAGGGGCAGAACGTTCAAAGGCGCGGCGCGATGAATGACCTGACCGCCGGTGAATCTGCGGCCGGTCCAGAAGTCGTACCAGTCGGTTCCGCGGGGCAGATAGACATCGCGCGACGTAGCGCCCTGGGTGGTCACCGGAGCGACGAGGAGCGAGGGGCCGAACATATATTCATCGCCGATGTCGAGCGCTCTCGTGTCGGAGGGGAAGTCGAAGACCAGCGCGCGCATGGGCGTATAGCCGTCAAAGGTGGTCCTGGCGGCCACAGAGTAGATGTAGGGCATCAGGCGGTAGCGGAGACGGTCGTATTCGGTGAGGATCTTCTGCGCGTCGGGGCCAAACGACCATAGCTCGTTCTGATTGTTCTTTCGGGCTCCGTGAGCGCGGAAGATGGGGCAGAACGCGCCGAATTCGAACCAACGCACGAACAGCTCGCGATACGCAGAGTCGGTGGTGTCGCCGCCAACAAAGCCGCCGATGTCGGTGGTCCAGTAGGGCAGCCCGCTTAGGGAGTAGTTGAGGCCTGCGGGAATCTGCCGGCGCAGCGAGTCGAAGGTCGTCAGCGTATCGCCGGACCACACCGACGCCGCGTTGCGCTGCTGGCCGGTGAAGGCGGAGCGCGTGAGAGTGAAGATGCGCTTGTTGCCAGGCTGACTGCGTTCACCATCGAAGATGGCCTGGGTGGTCATCAGCGGAAACATGTTTGCGTACTTCGAGCCATCGCCGAGTGCGGTGCGGGCGCCGGCCAGCATGGGCCCATGTTCCTCTGCGTAGAGATCGGCGGGCTCGGTCGAGTCCATCCAGAAGGCATCGACGCCGATGTCGTACAGCGCAGTCTTCGCCTGCTCCCAATAGAGCTCGCGCGCACCTGGACTGAAGGCATCGTAGAGACGCGCTCCCGGCAAATACGCGGGCAGTGCATGCGGCCCCGGCGTGACGAAGTAGCCCTTCGCGTTCATCGCGTCGAAGTTGGGATTGCCGGGCACAAAGAGCGGCCAGATGGAGACCATCAGGTGAACGTGATCGTCGTGCAGCTTCTGGACCATCAGCCGCGGATCGGGATAGTTCGAGTTAAAGGTGCGTGATCCAAATTCGGTTTCCCACCCCGCGTCGAGAACGATGTTATCGAGCGGAATGTGCAGGGCGCGGTACTGATCGGCCACGCCCAGCATCTGCTCCGTGCTGGCATAGGCCAGCTTCGACTGCCAGTAACCGTAGGCCCAGCGCGGAAAGAGGGGCGCCGCTCCGCTCAGGCGCCGATAGCCGGCGATGATCTTGTCGAAGGATGGGCCGCCAATGTAGTAGTAGTCGACTGCGTCCGCATCGTTCGACTGAAAGGTCACGACCTGGCGAAAGCGGTTATCCCAGTCCGTGACCGACGCGCTGTTCCACAGCACGCCGTATCCCTGCGAGGAGAGAAAGAAGGGGATCGAGATGTTGGTGTTGTCCTGGGAGAGAAGCAGCTGGGTATTTCTCTCGTTCATCAGCCCCGTCTGGTGCTGGCCGAGGCCATAGAGGCGCTCTTCGGGAGTGACGGCAAACCAGACAGAGGCTTCGTGCGCAGGCTGTCCGTCGGTAATTCTCGAAGTGATGCTGCGCGGAAAAGGCCAGTCGGTTTCGGCCAGCGTCGGGCTGCCGTACGAGAAGAAGCGAACCGCGGAGCTGTTCTTCTCCACATCGACGCGCAGACCGCCGGCGACAATCTCAATCGCGCCGGCCGATTCGTATACAGAGAATTGCGTCGCCGGGCAGGCTGAGTCCGGCAGTGCCGGGTTGCTGAGGTCCGGAATGGAGGGGCCCGCCACGAACGTTACGCGCGCGATGTCGTCACCGCACGGCTGGATGCGCAGCGTGCCGTTCGTCAGCTGTAACAGCTCGGCGCCGGCGGCGGTTTGTTCGCTTACGACGACGTCGGGGTGCGGAGCCGGTTGCTGTGCAGCGGCTGCCACAGCATGGGCCAGGACGACCGAGCCTATGGCCTGCAGCCAGAATCCATGGCCGCCGGTTCTCTTCTTCATTCCATCTCCTGCAATGCAATGCTGGTGGGGCGTGTCGGGGAGAGCAAAGTGAGGCGCTAAAACGTTATTGCAGACCTCGCTCTCGAATTGTAATAGTTGCGCGAGTGAATCAGCTCCACGGGGAGACCGGCGCCTTATGCCGCGCGGCCCGTCTGCGCGGCGTCTCCTGGACCGGATACAACATGACGCCGCAGCGTGCGCGGTCCGAAGCCCTTGATCCGCTTGAACTGCCGGTTGAAGTTCGAGTAGTTGCCGAAGCCGACCTGAAAGCAGATGTCGAGAATGCTGGCGTCGGTCTGAAGAAGCAACTGCGCGGCCGCGCCCACGCGCAACTCGTTAATGTACGTGGTCATGGTGCGGCCCGTCGCCCGCCGAAAGAAGCGGCAGAGCGACGCCTGGTCTGTCTGGAAGCGGCGGCTGAGTCGCCTGAAGTCGATCTCCTCTTTGAAGTGCTGATTCAGGAACATGCAGATCGCATCGATGCGCTGCTGATCGGCGGGGCGGCAGACGGGGCGCAGCTGCAGAGACGACAAGGCCTGCGCCTGACCCTCGGCGGAGAGATCGATGAGCGCCGACAGCAGGCGGAGGAGCCGCTGCGCCGGCGGAAGCGAGGGCAGATCTACAAGAGCGGCCGCGACGCGGCGGCCGGTCTCGGTATGGCCGAAGGCGAGGCCGGTGGCGGAGCGGCGCAGCAGCGAGGCGACCGCCTCCAGTTCCTTCAGGCCAAAGAGCTGCTGGCCGGCAAAGTCTTCGCGAAACTGCACGACCACGGCACGATGGACTTCGCCCGACCGGGATCTCTCCGGCCCGGAGCGCCAGCTGTGCGGAAGATTGGGGCCGAGGAGCACCAGATCGCCCGGACCGTAGTCGGCGATGCCGTCTCCCACCAGCCGCTGGCCGTGGCTGTCCACAATCAGGGTCAGCTCGTATTCCGGGTGATAGTGCCAGTAGAAGGGGAACGCGGGATCGTTGCGCTCGTATGCAACGAAGGAAAGCGAGCCGGAGGCGATTTTTTCGAGAGACGGCCTCATGCGCTTACATTAACATCGTCATTCGGTTTCCAGTGGTCACATCGATCAATAGAGTACATAAATCTGCCAACCGGCCATAGGACCGGCCGGCTCGCTTACCGATACGCTTATGGGAGCGGTGGTGCATGCCGCCTTGCAGTAGGTGCAATGGAGTTCGGAGCAGATTCCGGAAGTCCCGCAGCCGTGTCGATCGATACCTACCGCGGCTACGCCGGTCTGCCGCCTCTGGCGGGGCTGCATTCGATGGTTGAGGCTGCGACAAAGGGGCTGACGGTCACCGAATCGGTGGCGCGGCTCAAGCGTCTCCATTGGTCGCTCAAGCGCCTGCACGCGATCTTCGTAGCGCGCGTGACCAGCATGCCGATTTACGAGCTGAAGATGGCCTTCAGCCTGCACGCACATTATTGCGTGGAGCATGTTGAGGCGTTCGCCGAACGCGTGCGCGAGATGCGGCAGCCGCCGCATGGGCTGGAGGTTTCTCCGCACGCGGCGCTGGATCTGTTCTTCGACGAGATTCTGGCCGCGCCCACGCCGGAGTCGCTGGTCCTGGGCCTCTATGAGCAAGCCGTGCCGGCGTTGATCCGCGGGCTTGAGCATCTGATGGCAGACACGAATCGGCTCTTCGATCATCCGACGTGGCGGGTTTGCCGCCTGACGCTGGTTGAGGTCCAGGACATCCAGGAGTACGGCGCGGAAGCCGTCCGTTGTCTGGTCACGGAGCAGCATCGCGCCGAACTGCAGGAATGGACCAGTCTGCTCGACCATGCGCTGGCAGCGGCCGGCGATCTGGATGGAAAGAAGGAGCCGGCAGGAGAAGTTCCTGCGCGGCAATTCTCTGCGATTCCCTACCAGTACGACTCTGTGCCGCAACGCGACGAGCGCTTTCAGGATCCGTACAACATGGGCGTGAATGCGGAAGCGATGCTCTTCGATGCGAAGATCAAGCCGCTGCCCAAGACCATCATGCTCTACTTCAAGCGCATGCGGGAGATCGACGTCCCGGAGATGATGGCCAGCATCATGGTGGAGACGGGCGAGCGGCCGTGGGAATACTACCGCGATATGACGCGGCAACTGTGGGATGAAGCCCGCCACGCCATGATGGGCGAACTCGGATTCGTGTCCATGGGCATTGACTGGACGACGATCCCTTTCAATTTCACCTGGTCGCTGGGGCTGAACACGAAGCTCTCATCGAAGGAGCGCCACGCGGTGCTCTACACCATTGAGCAGGGGCTGATGCCCAAGCGCACCGGCAAGGAGTACGAGTGGGAAGTGGGCGTAGCTACCGCCAATCCGCTCACCGCGCTGATTCAGGACTACGATTGGGCCGATGAGGTGCTGCACGCGCGCATTGGACGACGGTGGATCGTGCCGGAGATCGGGTCGCAGGCTGAGGCTATGGCCTATGGCGACAGGGCGTGGTCGAAAATCCTGGTGGACTGGAAGAAGTGGAAGGAAGACGGGCTGACGGAGCACCGCAACTGGTGGCCGGATATTTATCGCGCGGCCTGCCGTCACTGGAAAGTCGAGCCCGATCCTGAGCTGCTGCGCTACGAGACGAACTACGAAAACACGCGCGCCGATCTGAAGGAAGTTGCCTTCTGAAGATCAGGCGCGCGCAGTTGCACGGGAAAGTGTGGTCGGGACGGCTTAGTTCGACGCCTGGGGAAGCTTCCACGCAAACAGGACGCTGCCTGCGCTGGTGAGCAGGTACTGCTGGCCGTCGAGCTCATAGGTGATGGGCGAGCTCTCGATTCCCCCGCCCGAGCCGGCATGCCACAGCGTCTTCCCGGTTGCGGTGTCCAGTCCGAGGAAGTTGCCGTGGGCATCGCCGGCGAAGGTGAGTCCGGAGTCGGTGGTCAGAACTCCCGATCCTGCCCCGCCGGGACCCAGTTCGTGCTTCCAGCGAATCTTGCCTGTCTGGTAGTCGATCGCCTCCAGCACGCCCTTGCCCCACAAACCGTAATCCGCGCCCGCCCAGCCGTAGGTGCCATCCTCCGGCTTGGCGAAATAGATGCTCCAGCTGGGGTGGGCATCGACGATGAATAATCCCGTCTTCGGATCGAAGCTGGGAGAGCGGAAGTTAGTCAGCCCACCCTCATCCGGTGCGATCAGCCGCCCGTCCGGAGCAGGCTCCTTTGCGAGCGCCGGGACCGGCTCTCCCTTCTCGTTGATGTGGCTCGCCCAGTTCACCGGTCCGAAGGGAGCGGTCAGCAGGTCTTTGCCGTTGGTGCGGTCGAGCACGAAGAAGTAGCCGTTGCGCGAAGCCTGCAGCAGCATCTTGCGCGGCTTCCCGTGAAACGTCCCGTCCACCAGCACCGGAATCTCCACCGCGTCCCAGTCGTGGGTGTCGTGGGGCGAGGGTTGAAAGGCCCACACTAATTTGCCGGTATCCGGATTGAGCGCGACGATGCTGCAGGTGTAGAGATCGTCGCCGGGACGGGAGGAGCCGGTGAGGACGGGCGTGGGATTGCCGGTTCCCCAATAAATAAGGTTGAGCTCCGGATCGTAGGTTCCCGACATCCAGGTGGTGCCCCCGGTGGGGCTGTTGGGCGTGCCCGGCGGCGGCGTTGCATCCCAGTTCCACTGCGTCTTGCCGGTTTCCGGATCGATGGCGCGAATAAACGTTTGCAGATTATCCATGTCGCCGCCCACGCCGACAATGATGTGGTCGCCGACCACCTGAGGCGCCTCGGTTGTCCAGTACCCCAGATTCACGTCGGCCATCTGGATGATCCAGCGGACGGTGCCGTCTTTGGCGTTCAGGCAGACGAGGTGAGCATCGGGCGACTGGAAGTAGACCCAGTCCTTATAGATGGCCACGCCACGCTGGCCGATGTGGTCGCCCTTGTTGGGCGGATAGGTGTAGTGCCAGAGCTCGTAACCGGAACGGGCATCGATCGCCCAGATGTTGTCGGGAACGGTGAAGTACAGAATGCCGTTGACCAGCAGCGGTGTGGCTTTGATGGTGGCGCTCTGATCGGTCTGGAAAGCCCAGGCCAGAGTCAGATTGTGCACATTGGCCGGGGTGATCTGGATGAGCGCGCTGTGGCGGCGGCCAGTGTAGTCGCCGTGATAAGTGGGCCAGCTGTCGGCGGGCGGGTGGAGCAGCATGGCCTTGTCGACATTCTGCGCGACCAGAGCCGGAGAAACGAGAGTCGCCGCGAAGGCGCTGATGGCAACCACCCCTGCAAAGCCTGCAAATTTCATCTGGATCGATATCCCTTTCGCCTGAAAGCTCTCTCACCCTGCGAGCCCGATCGATGCAGATCGGATTGTTTCCGGGGAACGCAGAATTGCCGATGCCGACGTTACAGATGATGATAAGCGCCGGACGAGACTCTGGCATCGAGGGCGCGGGCGCTGGCGGGAAATTTTGCAGCGCAGATGCCGGCGGGGTCGAGCTGCGCCGGAGGCAACGGAGCATGAAACAGGCCAGGTGCGTCATCATGGACTGAATGGGGATTTCTACGGACAAGCCGGTTCTCGGGATTGATTTCGGCACCACCAACTGCGCGATGGCACTGGCAGGGAATGGGTCCGCGGTGCAGATCGCTTCGTTTCCCACCAGCCTCGGCAGCAGTTTTACTTTTCGCACCGTTCTCTATATTGAGCAGCTGAAGCAGGCGGGGGCAGGGACGCGGCGCCGGATTCTGTCGCGCAGCGGGCCGGCGGCCATCGAAGGCTATCTTGCCGCGGAGGAAAAGGGGCGGCTGATTCAGTCTCTCAAGTCCTGGCTGGCGGATCGTCTGTTCACCGGCACGGAGATCTTCGGCCGTCATTACACGGTCGGGGAACTGGTTTCGCGCATCCTGTCGGACCTTCGCCAGCACGCCGAGCAGCAATTCGGTGTGCCGATTCGGCATGCGATGGCGGGAAGGCCGGTGCGGTTTGTCGGCGCCGACACCGACGAGGATGACGCCTATGCTGTCTCGCGTCTGCGTGAGGCGTTTGTGGCTGCTGGATTTGAGACGGTTGAGTTCGAAATGGAGCCGGTGGCGGCGGCGCATGCCTACGAATCGGGCCTCGAGCATGATGAACTGATTCTGATTGGAGACTTTGGTGGCGGCACGAGCGACTTCTCGCTGTTGCGCGTTGGCCCCGGGGTGCGCCGGCGCGGCCGAACTGAACGCGATCTGCTGGGGAACAGCGGACTGGGGCTGGCCGGGGATGCATTCGACGCGAGGATTGTACGCAAGCTGGTATCGCCGGCGCTGGGAGCCGGATCGCAGGCGCGCTCGCTGAACAAGCTGCTGCCCGCGGTTCCGGCGTGGATCTATGCCAACCTGGAGCGCTGGCACTACTTATCTTTTCTGCGGACGCGCAATGTGGCGGAGATCCTGAAGAGCGCGCGAGCGCGGGCCCTGGAGCCGGAAAAGATCGAGGCCCTGATGCACCTGATCGACGAGGACCTCGGCTATCACCTGCATCAGGCTGTGCAGCGCGTGAAGTTCGAGCTGTCGCGGTCGGAAGTTGCAGAGTTTCGTTTCCGCGAGGGCAGTCTGGATTTACGGATTCCCGTCCGCCGCAGTGATTTCGAACGATGGATCGGGGATGATCTGGAGAAAATCGAAAGCGCAGTCGATTCTCTCCTGCGCTCGACGGGTGTGGGCGCGGTCGATGTGGACCGGGTCTTCCTTACGGGAGGGACGTCGTTTGTGCCGGCGGTGCGGGCCATCTTTGCGTCCCGCTTCGGCGAGGCAAGGATTCGGGACGGCAACGAATTTACCTCCGTCGCCCATGGGCTGGCTCTGCGCGCCCGTCAGTAACCGTGTGAGAAACATCGCGGCGCGATATGAATGAGCGGTTTCAGGGCCGGGGAATCAATCCGTAGGTAACTAAAGTGCCACCGAATCACCCGGCAGGGGTATTACGGTAACCATTCCAACGTGCCATCTTGAACATACCCCCCATGGCCCAGGATTTCTCACGGCGCGGGATCGCGTCACGGCTCTTTCGCACCGCAGTCGTTGCGTTGGCAGCCTTCCTGTTTTTTCAGCTGGTGAGCCTCGATTTGAGCTGGCCGAAGCAGATGATGCTGGGAGCGGTCAGCATCCTTCTCGGCCTGATCGCCAACCGCTGCTCAAGTTCGAAGCTGGTCACGCTCGCGCTCATGCTGATCTCCCTGACCGCGACCGTACGCTATGGATGGTGGCGTGTCGCCCTGCTCATCGATTTCTTTACGGACCCTTCGAATCATCGCTTGTCGCTCGATTCGGTCTTCATGCTGATTCTGATATCGGCCGAAGCGTACACCACGCTGATCATGGTGCTCGGCTACATGCAGACGGCATGGCCGCTGCGCCGCACGCCGATCCTGCTGCCCAGCGACGAAAGCGAATGGCCGGATGTTGACGTGATCATTCCCACGTATAACGAGCCGCTGTCGTTGGTGCGGTACACGGCGCTGGCGGCGATCCACATCGACTACCCTCCGGAAAAACTGCACGTCTACATCCTCGACGACGGTACCCGCGAGGAGTTTCGGGAGTTCGCGCAGGAGGCGGGTGTCGGTTACATTGTCCGCGAGAAGCATAACCACGCCAAGGCGGGCAACATCAACCATGCGCTGACGAAGATGAACTCGCCCTATGTGGCCATCTTCGACTGCGATCACGTTCCGACGCGCAGCTTTCTGCAAATGACGCTGGGCTGGATGCTGGCCGATAAGAAACTGGCCATGCTGCAGACGCCGCATCACTTTTATTCGCCCGATCCCTTCGAGCGCAATCTGCAGCAGTACAAGACCATTCCTAATGAAGGCGAACTGTTCTACGGAATCGTGCAGGACGGCAACGATTTCTGGAACGCGACCTTCTTCTGCGGCTCGTGCGCGCTGATCCGCCGATCGGCGCTGGACACGGTGGGTGGCATCGCGGTTGAGACGGTGACCGAGGACGCGCACACTTCGCTGCGCATGCAGAAGCTCGGTTACAACACGGCGTATATCAACATTCCGCAGGCGGCCGGCCTGGCGACCGAGACCCTGGCGGCGCACGTAGGACAGCGTATTCGCTGGGCGCGCGGCATGATCCAGATTCTGCGGACCGATAACCCGCTGCTCGCGCGCGGCATGAAGTTTACGCAGCGTCTTTGCTATCTGAACGCGATGCTGCACTTCCTGTATGCGGTGCCGCGCCTGGTGTTCCTGCTCGCGCCGCTGGTTTATATGCTGCTGGGCCGGACCATTATTCCAGGCTACTGGGTTGCGATTCTGGCGTACTCGCTGCCGCACCTGATCTTGTCGAGCCTGACCAATTCAAGAATTCAGGGCTATCACCGGCACTCGTTCTGGAACGAGATTTATGAGGCGGTGCTGGCACCCTATATCCTGGCGCCGACGCTGCTGGCGCTGATCAATCCCAAGCTCGGCAAGTTCAATGTCACGGATAAAGGCAGCACGCTGAGCGATACCCGCTTCGACTCGAAGATTGCGACGCCGACAGGCTGGCTACTCTTCCTCAACTTCCTCGGGGTGGCAATTGCGCCGTGGCGTCTGTTTGTTCATGATCCGCAACATAAAGGAACGGTGATCATGAACCTCGTCTGGATCCTGTTCAACATGGTGATCCTGGGCGTGGCGGCCGCCGTGGCTCACGAACAGAAGCAGAGGCGCGGCGCGGTCCGCATCGATGCGAAGATCCCCATCCGGCTGCACATGCCGGACGGGCGGCAGCTGGACGGCATTACGGCCAACATGTCGGTGAGCGGCGCCGCGGTGAAGCTGGCTTCCAGCGAACGTCTCTCGGTGCGCGACCGATTCCAGGTCAGCTTCCCTGAGCACACCGCAGAGGAGCAGGTGACAGCCACAGCAGTCGGCCTGCGCAGCGGAGAGATTCGGCTGGCATTTTTAGCCGGCACCATTGGCGAGCAGGAGACGCTGACCCGAGCGCTGTATTCGCGTGCCGATGCGTGGCTGAAGCCCGAAGAGTCGAAGGAAGTGGACCGTCCTCTGGTCAGTCTCGGACGTGTGATGCGGTTGTCGGTATACGGGATCTATCAGCTGCTGGCCAGTTTCCTGCCGGAGAAGAGTCACGCGCAGAAACAGAAAGTGGCCAAAACGGCTGCCGCAGCGCTGGTTGTGGGTTGTTTTCTGCTTAGTGGGCGGCAACTGTTGGCTGCGGACAAGCCCGCGCCCGGGCAGACCGGCGCAGCGGCAGGTACCGCAACGCAGACGGCAGATGGTGTCAGCAGCACACAGCAAAATTTGACGCTCGAAGACATGGGTGCGCTGCACATCATCGAGATGCACGGCCCCCATTCCTGGTATTCGGCGCAATTCAATCTGTCGTCGGCGCTGGTGCCACGAGAGGCCACGCTGCGGCTGCGCTACAGCATCGATTCCGGCCTCGATCCGCGCGTAACTGCTCTCGCAGTTGGTGTAAATGGAACCACCATTGCTACACTCCGACCCACGCCGGCGTTCAAGTCGGGTACCGTAAACTTCGTCGACGAAGATATTCAAGTCCCCGCCGATCTGCTGGTCCGCAGAAATACCTTCACCTTCGAGTTTTCGGGCAGTGGCGTGATGGAGCGAGTGAAGCAGGCAGACTCGGCGGTCCGGGTCCGGATCAGCCCCGACTCCGCGCTCCATGTCAGCGGCTACCGTCTGCGTCTGCATAACGATTTGTCGCAGCTGCCGATACCTTTCTTCGATCCCGATCTCCAGTCGGCGACGGTGGTTCCTTTTGCCTTTCTCTCCGCGCCGGATTCCAAGGCACTGGAGGCCAGCGGGGCGGTCGCTTCTTGGTTCGGACTGCTGGCCCGGTCGCGCCCGGTTCGCTTTTCGGCATCGATCGGCGATATTCCCACCGGCGATGTGGTGGTGTTCTCGGAGCATCGCGACAGTCTGCCTGCATCTCTGCAACTGCCAGCGGGCAACGGTCCTGTCGTGGCCCTGCGCAACAATCCTTCCGACCCGTATGGGAATGTCCTGGTCGTCGCGGGCAGCGACGGTGACCAACTGCTGGCTGCGGCGCGCAGCCTGGCTTTGCTGAAAAATGCCGATGAGCCAGCTTCTTCTCAGGGATTGGCTCCGGCCGGCGATACGCTGCCAATTCCGCAGACGGTTTTGCCCACACCGCGCATGCCTGAAGACGCGCCGCGCTGGTTGCCGATCAGCGCCGCATCGCCTCTGACCAGTTGCCAGTCGCAGAGCACCATGCAGACGGATGGATCGCGGCCCATCCCTGTCTATTTCCATCTGCCCCCCGACCTCTTCTACGGCGAGCGCCAGGTGCTGAAGCTGCACCTGAATTACCGCTACAGTGCGTACGCGGCTGGTGCCGGAGCGGCACTGCGCATCTTCGTCAACGGTGCGCTGCTAAACGAAATCCCGCTCGCCAGCGGAGCGGGGATATCGGACAATCAGCGCATCATCCAGTTGCCGGTAGCGGCGATGCGGCCGTTTGGCAACACCATTCTCTTCTCTTTCGATTTTGGCGCAGGCCGCAAGCCGGCCCAGCAGAACGCGCTCTTTCAGCCGCAGGGAGAGATCCTGTGCAACTCGTCGCTCGATCTTCACGGGCTGTCGTTGTGGACGCGCATGCCGAACCTGCAGTTGTTCGCGAATGCCGGGTTTCCCTTCACACGCATGGCCGATTTGTCGGAGACCACGGTGGTGCTTCCGGCCAGCCCGACGCCCACTGAAATTGCGCTCTATCTGCACCTGATGGGTCATTTTGGCGCACAGACCGGATACCCGGCGCTGCGGGTGACCGTCGCCGGCCCCAGCACAGTGATCAACGATAACAGCGACTATCTCGTCATCGGCTCAGCGTCGGACCAGCCGGCCTTCACCTCCCTCAACCCGCTGCTGCCGGTGGCGGTCGATCCGATGGGATTTCATCTGTCTCATCCAGGTGGTCAACTGCCTGCGCTCGCGGACAAGGTCAGCGGGTGGTGGCCGGCATGGCTGCATGCCTCCGTGAAGCGAGATCCATTTCCCATCGACGATATCGTCTCCGAAGCCATGGTTGAGGAGGTCGAGTCACCCTCGTCCTCTCAGCGGTCCTTTGTTCTCATCGCTCTGCGAGACGATGCTGCGGCTGCTCCCTTTACCGGCGCGTTCATCCGCCGCTCGCAGTCGGACGACATGGCGAACGGTGTCAGCCTGCTGCGTAAAGGGCAATTCCACTCGTACTCAGTAGACGGACCAACCTGGCATCTCGGCGATATCTCGTGGTTCGCTACCATGCGCATCTGGATGACGCAGTATTTCCTGCTTCTGCTCCTGTCCGTCACGACGCTGAGCTTCCTGCTCGCGGGGTGGATTCGGGAGTGGTTCATCGAGCAGGCGGCAGAGCGGCTAAAGCTCGGGGAACCGGCCAGAGCCGCCCGTTAATCGCAGCCCCGCCAGCAGTGGCATCGGGACTGACGCTAAAGTGATACATCCATGGTTACGAATACGCTGGTACAGTCAGTGAACCAGTAACCGCTAAAGGTACCTTTTCTATGAATGGTCTGCTTCTGACCGGCAGCTACGATCTACGTCTCGTAGCCCTTTCTATCGCGATCGCAATTCTTGCCGCCTATGCGGCTCTGGATCTGGCGGGACGCGTGACCGCTTCGCGCGGAGCGATGCGCCTTTCCTGGCTGTGCGGCGGAGCTTTCGCCTTCGGTTTCGGAATCTGGGCGATGCACTACATCGGCATGGAGGCCTTCCATCTGCCGGTTCCGGTTTTGTACAACTGGCCGATGGTGCTGCTGTCGATGGCGGCTGCTGTCGTCAGTTCGGGCATCGCGCTCTATATAGTCAGCCGCGAAACGATGGGCCCGACCGCCGCTGCCTTTGGCGCACTGCTGATGGGCAGCGGGATCGCCGCCATGCATTACATCGGCATGGAAGCGATGCGGCTGCCTGCTATGTGCCACTACTCAGCCGGGCTGGTGGCCGTCTCGGTGATTCTGGCCGTAGTCATCTCCTTTGTTGCGCTGTGGCTCTCTTTTGCTTTGCGCGGAGAGACCGGCACAAAGTGGAGCTGGCGCAAGCTCGGTGTCGCCATCCTGATGGGGCTCGCGATTCCCACCATGCATTACGTCGGGATGGCGGCGGTCAGCTACCGGGCCGATGCGTCCATGGCCGCAGATCTGAGCCATACCATCTCGGTTTCATCGCTGGGACTGGCAGGCATTGTCGTGACCACCCTGATGCTGCTGGGCATGGTATTTCTGACGGCAACCCTCGATCGTCACTTTACCTGGCAGGCGACCCAACTGGAGCTGAGCCAGCAGCGGATCCGCATGATGGAAGAGCTTGCCGCGGAACGCGACAAAGCGCGGCTGGCCGAGGCCGCCAGCAAAGCGAAGAGCGAATTCCTGGCCAACATGAGCCACGAGATTCGGACTCCGCTGAACGGCATCATCGGAATGACCGATCTGACACTGGAGACGGAGTTGACGCGCGAGCAGCGAGAGTATCTGGAGACGGTGAAGCTCTCCGCTGATGCACTGCTCAACGTGATCAATGACATTCTCGATTTCTCCAAGATCGAGGCCGGCAAGGTCGATCTCGATGCGATTGATTTCGATTTCTGCGAGTGCATCGAAGGCGTGCTGAAGACGCTGGCGCTGCGCGCCGACGAGAAAGGACTGGAGCTGCTTTGCGACATCGCGACGGAAATTCCGCAGGTGGTGTGCGGGGATCCGGGGCGCCTGCGTCAGATCCTGATCAACCTTCTCGGCAATGCGCTCAAGTTCACCAGCGAAGGCGAAGTGTCGCTGAAGGTGGCGCTTGATGTTGTGGAGGACAAGTCGTCGCTGGTCCACTTTGTGGTGGCCGACACGGGAATCGGCATACCCACTGCAAAGCTGAAGACGATTTTCGACGCATTCTCGCAGGCCGATACGTCAACGACGCGGCAGTTCGGGGGAACGGGGCTGGGACTGACCATTTCGCGGCGCCTGGTGGAGATGATGGGCGGCCGGTTGTGGGTGGAGAGCGAAGCAGGCGTGGGCTCAAAGTTCCACTTCACGGTTCGTCTGGGCGAAGCGCAGGAGCAGCCCGAAGAAATCAGCACCCCAGGTACGCAGCAGGTGCTGACCGGCGTGAAGGTGCTGGTGGTGGACGACAACCGCACCAACCGCCGCATCCTTGATGGTCTGCTGAAGCACTGGGGCATGTTTCCGACAACCGTCGCCGAAGCGGAGCTTGCGCTCAGCGAACTGCAGGCCGCACGCGAAGCGGGAGTGCCCTACGACCTGGTGCTGACCGATATGCACATGCCCAAGATGGACGGATTCGGACTGGTGGAGAGCATTCATCGCACCACGGATCTGTCTACGGCGACCATCATGATGCTGACCTCGGGCGGCCACCGTGGAGATGCGGCGCGCTGCGCAGAGCTGGGTATCGCCGCGTATCTGCTGAAGCCTGTGCGGCAATCGGAATTGCGCGAGGCCATCGCCCGTGTGCTCACGAGGCGAGATCGCGCCGGAGAGAAACCTATGCTGACCCGTTACAGCCTGCTGGAGGAGCGTCCGGCAGCAAACCGCCTGAATATCCTGCTCGCGGAAGATAACCCGGTGAACCAAAAACTGGCACTGCGCTTGTTACAGAAGCGCGGGCATGCGGTCGCAGTGGCCGGCAACGGCAACGAGGCGCTGGCCGCGCTGGAGAAATCCCGCTTCGACCTGGTGCTGATGGATGTGCAGATGCCGGAGATGGATGGTCTGGAAGCGACCATTGAGCTGCGCCACCGGGAAACGAGCAGTGGAACGCACACGCCGGTGGTCGCGATGACCGCACTGGCCATGAAAGGCGACAAGGAGCGCTGCATGGAAGCCGGGATGGACGGTTATCTGTCGAAGCCCATTCGCCCCGAGGAGCTGGACAACGTTCTGGATGCCTATACGGCGCAGAGCCGGAGCGCAGCGGTTCAGCCCGAAGCTCCGGCCGTGGATCAAAGTGTGAACGTGCAGGAACTGCTGGAGCGCGTGGATGGCGATCGCGGATTCGTCGCGGAACTGGCCGAAGTATTCCGCGAGGATTACCCCCGGCAGATGAACGCGGCACGGGAAGGGGCCGCGGCGGGCGATGCGGAGAAGGTTCGGCGCGCAGCCCACGCGCTCAAGGGCGCGCTGTCGAACCTGGCGGCGCCCCGGGCCTGCGAGTTCGCTCTTGCGCTGGAGACGATGGGCCGTTCGGGCGATTTGTCCGGCGCGGCTCTGACCCTGACGCAACTCGAGGATGAGCTGCCTCGGGTCGAGAAGAAGCTGCAGTCGATTTGCCCGGAGATGGTGGGATGAGAATTCTGGTCGCCGATGATGATTCGGTTTCGCGGCGTCTGATGCAGGGTATCCTGCAACGGAACGGCTATGAGGTGGTTCTGGCTGAAGACGGCCTGAGCGCCTGCCGTGAACTGACGAGCCCCGACTCGCCGAGGCTGGCGTTGATTGACTGGATGATGCCGGAGCTGGACGGACCAGGCGTGTGCCGCGAGGTGCGGCGCCGGCGGCACGACTCCTACGTCTACATTGCGCTCCTGACGGCGAAGCAGGGGAATGCGGACATCGTGGAAGGCCTCGAAGCTGGAGCTGATGACTATCTGACCAAGCCCTGCCATCCCGCGGAACTGAAGGCGCGGCTGCTGACAGGGCGGCGGATTCTCAGTTACGAAGACAAGCTCGTGGAGTCGCGGGAGGCGATGCGCTACCGGGCCACGCACGATGCTCTTACCAATCTGTGGAACCGGGCATCGATTCTCGCGCATCTGCGTCAGGCGATGGAAACGGCCGCCCACCGAAAGAGCACCCTGTCTGTGCTGCTTTGCGATATCGATCACTTCAAGCGCATCAACGATGTTTACGGTCATCCGGCGGGCGACGCTGTCCTCGAGGAGGTCTCGCAGCGCCTGTCGCGGTCGGTTCGGAAGACAGACCGAGTGGGGCGTTACGGCGGAGAAGAATTTCTCGTAGTTCTGGATGGCTGCAAAGCCGACGATCTGAAGCTGTGCGCGGAGCAGGTGCGGACGGCTGTGAGCGGGACACAAATCCGAACCGTCGCGCAGACCCTGGATGTTTCGGTTAGCATCGGAGCCATTACCTTTGAAGGCTGGAGCGGCCACGCTTCAGTTGAGCAGTTGCTCAAGCTGGCCGATGAGGCCTTGTACGAAGCGAAAGCCAGCGGCCGCAACTGTGTTTCTATGTGGGGCGCCGCGCTGCGTCCCCGGCTCGATTCGGTGCACTAATCGGATTGAGTCAGGGCGCTGGATCCGGCTCGGCAAATGAATCCAGACCGGCACCGTTAGCCGGTTCTTCTTCCCGATTGCGGCGCGAAGAGCCGGCGCTCCCTGCCGAGCAGCAGGTCGGCGCTGCTCCGCCACCGTTCAATCCAGGGCGAGCAGTTTCAAGGACGGATGCTCCGACAGATCAGCGAGCGGAACGCGCTGTTTTGCTGCGCAATAGCCCCGTACCGCACGGGAAAGCCCGATCGGCTGCCACTCCAGTTGGAGTGCTCAGATACAGGATCGTGATCGCCGCTGGCTGCTCCGGGAAACGACCGGAATTACTCCTCCGAGCCGACAGCAGCTGTTTGCAGGGCTTCCGGGCGCACGAAGCGATAGTCACTGTAATCGATGGTGAGGATCGCTTTGCCGCCGAGCCGCACTTTGGTTTCGCTGCGATTACTTTGCGGGAGCCAAAAGTCGCCGGTCTTCTCGTAAACATGATCGATCTGTGTATCCCGAATCCAGAATGAGGGATTCTTTGCAGGTTCTGCCTCAATCCTGACCACCGCATAGTCCTGAGCATCGACCCAGATCGTTCCTCGGTAGAGCAGACTGCGCCGCTGCTTCGGCTCAACCGTGAGCACATAGGTCGGCCGTTCGCCGTCCATCTCTGTTCTCAACAGTGTGAACGTGTAATTCGCCGGGGTCAGGGCACTGCCTGTCCGGTCTCGCGACGCATCCTGCTCGGTCTTCAGCAGCTTACTCAGGACATGATCGAGCAACAGATGCGAACCCGACTGCGAGACAAGCTCAAAGCTCTCCGAGATTGGCCCGCTACAGGTTACATCTACCACCATGTCTGCCTCGGTGGCGTGCGGAAAGCCAAGGTACGCGACATGATAGTGGCGGCGAGACGTGTACGCGCCGAGGTCGTGCTCGCGCTGTTGGTTGTGCGAAACGAGCTGCCGGACGATGTCGGTGACATTCGCCATTGCAGGAGCGCTACTCTGCTGTGGCAGGGCCACGGGACATAAGATCAGTGCTAAAGCGATCCCCAGGAAAAGCCGGAGAAAGAGTACGCGCCGGATCCTGATCGCCTTGAGCGCCGCGCTTTGTTGGTTTGGCCGGTCTCTTAAGGACAGCTTAATCGCCGGCAGCGGCAAGTTCATACTCTTCTTCTCCCTGTCTTGGTTTACGCAGTGAATGCTCGAAAGCGGCGAGCTGCGCTTCGATGAGCCGCTCTTTCTGTCTCCGGTCGATGATGGTTTCGCGATAGCGGCGGAGGAAGTAGTCGATGGTCTCCACGCGGATGCGAATCGACCCGGAGGGCTTGTTTTCGTCGAGGTCTTTGAAAGAGAAATAGGGTGTGCCGGAGCGCTCGATGATGCCTTCGATGACTCCATAGATGGGTGCGTCGTGCCCGCATTTGAAGCTGGAGACTTCGAGGGCCACCAGATTGGGATGGCGCGCCGTGAATTTCGCCGCCCACACCTTGTGGTTGGTGCTGGTCGAGTAGCGGTTCTTCCAGACATCGCTGATATCGAGGGGATGGGTGATGATGCCGGCGCGCACTTCCTCGCCGAAGAGCCGATCGAGCAGGTCCTCGTCGACAGGCAAGGTGCTCTGCGAAAAGACAGGGTAGCCGAGCTTCTGGAACTCCTCCATGATTTCGTGATTCAGGCCGGGATCGTGATGATAGACGCGGCCCAGCATCACAATGCCAATGCGGTCCTCACGCTCGAGCTGGTCGAGAACTTTGCGCGCCTCGCGGCGGATTTCGTTCTCATAATCGTTCAGAGCCTCGAAGCCGACATCGACGGCGCGGTCGTTTTCCTCACGCGAGAGGCCGAGGATGGGCGACCACGCCTTATACATCTGGTCGGCGCAGATCTTTTTGTCCTGAAGGTTGAGGATCGGATCAAGATAGACAATGCCGTTCTCGGAGAAGAGATCGCTCTCCTTGGTAAAGGCAGCTTTCACAGCATTGGGCGTAGCGGTGACCGTCGGGCAGGCGTTGGAGCCGGTGAGATTGACCAGCGGTGTATGTAGCACGTCATACATGGGGAACCAGATGGCATGCAGCGGCTTCCTGCTGTGCTTCACCGCGAGGAGGTTATAAACATGGGCGATCCCAATTTTCGAGGGATAGCAGGGGTCGACCGCTCCGCGGCTGGCGCCGGCGCGGTAAAGTTCGGGCGTGGTGTAATCGGAGTAGACGATGTTTTCCGCGGACACGCCCAAGCTCGCAAAATAAGCATTGAAGAGGGGCGCGTAGGTGTAGGTGTTCAGCAGCCGCGGGATGCCGATGCGAAACTCTTTGCGGCGATCCATCAGCGCTGCGCGTTCCTTAGTCTGCTTCGAAACAAAGAGACCCTTTGTGCTCGGGATCGGATCCGCCACGCTCGCGATCTCTCGGTGGCGAAAGACGTCGCGCGCGGCGATGTCGACGAAATTGGGATTGGCAGCCTTGATTTTGTCGATATCCGCCTTGATCCCCTTCATGTCGTTCAGATCTTCAACGGCGCCCTTCTCGCAGGTCGCGATGATCAGGCGCTGCTCGCCTATGCGCAGAGGGACCTTGGTTTTGCGGGGCTGAAACTCACCGGTAGGCTTGGGCGGCTCAACCGGCTTCTTCGCCCCCGGGGCGGCGTGGATCTGGATGAGAGGCTCGACCTTTGCGCGCAGCGACGTGGATGCTGACGATCCGCACCCGCAGCCGCCGCCCGTGTGGTCGTGGTCGTGGCCCGCTCCGCTGGACGAACCGCAGGACGAGCCATGGCCGGGAAGATTGGCTTCGATCTGCTCGAGGCTGGGCAGATTTGTAACAGCGGCAGCGACTTCTTCGGGAGTTGCTGCACGATCACTTATTGCCGGTGGCGTGGGCGTTGCGTCAACAGCAACCCCGCCCGTGACATCCACATCAATGAACGTGCGCAGGCAGTTGTTCTTGCAGAAGTAGCAGCGGGTGCCCTCGTTGCGCGTCGTCCGGTAGCGGATGTTGCGCACCGCATCGAGGCCGATGAAGGTTGTCACTTTACCGTTTTTCCAGAGACGCAGCGCTTCCTGGGCCGCACCGATCGCGCCGGATTCTCCGCAGTGCTCGTGCACGATGATCTCGGGCTCTCTGCCGTTCGCGCGGAAGCTGGAGCGGATGAAGTCGACTTCGGCCTTGACGACGGCCATGTTGTTCTGCGTTCCACCCTGCAGGACGAACCGAGTGCCGAGGGCGGCCAGGTTGGGGATGCTGGCAACGTAGAGGAACACGTTTTTGGGCAAGACGTCAGCGAGGCCGGCCAGAATTTCCTCAGATCGCCAGCCCTGGCGCTGAAAGTTGACGATGTCGGACTGCATGAAAACTGCGCAGCCGTAGCCAAAGGATGGCATCGACTTTGCTGAGAAGGCGATGTCGGCGAAGTCCTCGACCTTCATGCCGAAGCCTTCAGCGGTCGATTGCAGGAAGTAGCCGTTGCCGGCCGAGCACTGTGTGTTCAGCTTGAAATCTTTAACGCGGCCATCTTTGAGGACGATCAGCTTGATGTCCTGGCCGCCGACGTCGACGATGACGTGGGGATCCTCGTAGAACTTGAGCGCCGACTCGGTATGGGCGACGGTTTCGACAAGCGCGACGTCCGCATTGAGAACATCGCGAAGGATGTCTTTGGCGTAGCCTGTGGTGCCGACGCCGAGCACTTCCATCTCCGCGCCCTCCGACTCGACCTGCTCGCGCAGCTTGTCGAACATCTCGATCGTGTCCTGAATCGGATTGCCGTTCGACAGCTGATAGGACTTGCAAAGAATCTCACCCTCCCTGCCCAGCAGGACAGCTTTGGTTGATGTCGAACCGCCGTCGACGCCAACAAAGCCCGACACCGTTTGTCCCGACGTAAATGCCGCGGGGATGAATTTCTTCCGCCGGTAAGCCGTCCGAAACTGCTCCAGCTCATCACCGCTGGCAACCAGACCCTTGCCGCCCGATGTAGCCTTCTCTTCTGCGCGGCCGTACTCGATATACCAGCGCAGCTTCTCGGTGCCAAGATAGCGGCCCACTTCCGGTTCTTCATCCCTGCCGAACTCAACTGAGCCGAGCGCGGCGAAGTACTGGGCGTTCTCCGGGACCTTAATCAGTTGCTCCGGAGTCGCGCCCTCAGGGATCTCGACCTTGCGCTCCTTCCACATGCGGGGGATATTTGCCTGCCAGGCCTCGCGCATGCCGCGGATGAATCCGTTTGGGCCACCGAGCAGCAGCACGTGCGGGCGCAGCGTGTTGCCGCGGGTCAGCACGCTCAGATTCTGCAAAACAATAGCTTCGAAAAGTGAAGCCATGAGTTCGTGCGATGGCGTGCCAGTCTTCTGCAGACCGTTGATGTCGGTCTCCGCAAAAACACCGCACTTGCCGGCTACTTTGTGCAGCTTAATGCCGTGATAACCCTGGTTTGCTAATTCAGCGGCGGGAATTTTCAGCTTCGCATTGATCTTGTCGATGACCGCGCCCGTTCCGCCGGCACATTTGTCGTTCATCGACGGGATCTTCTTCTTGCGCCCCGTCTCCTCATCGTCTTTGAAGACGATGATCTTCGCATCCTGACCGCCCAACTCGATGACGGAATACACCTCGGGGTGCAGTTTCTCGACAGCCAGCGCCACAGCGTGCACTTCCTGCACAAACTTGGCGCCGATCATCTCCGCCAGCGTTCCGCCGCCAGAGCCGGTGACGAAGATCCTCGTCTTCTCCTGCGCCACGCCGGCAGCGGCTTCCATGCGCTCCAGAAACTCAAGTACCTTTTCCGGCTGCCGCGTCTCGTGCCGCTGATAGTCCTGCCAGAGGATGGTATCGGTTGCCGGGTCAACAACGACGGCCTTCACCGTCGTTGAACCAACGTCGAGCCCTACAAACAAGTCCCGCATGGGTTCTCTCCCGTTGTTTGGTTACGCACTTACGCTGGTTGCTGCGGCTGAGATGTGGATTGCTCTCTAAGGCCGACCCCGACCGGAGTTTCGAAGGGCGGCCGGCCCAGAGGAGGCAGATTCGAGAGCAGTCCGCACCGCGACGGCAAAACTCAGAAGCAGCATCGCAAGGCATGCCTCCAGAATCAGGCGGAGCGCCGCTCGCATTACGCCACCTGCGGTACCGGCGCGTCGCGGCGTCGCCGCCCACTCGCAGCGCCGTCCCGATCGATGAGATCGCTGATGTGCCAGGCGAACTGCGCTGCCGTGCCGGCGACTCCCTCCCGATGCGGCATTTTGTAGAGCGCGTGCTTCACCTGCGGATGAAGAGCCACATATTCTCGGAGATCATCGACGGTTTTGCCGGTCTTGCCGATTACGCTGTCGAACTCCGCACGGGCTTTGGCTTTCGCCTCGGCCAGCGCCATCTGCACGCGGCTGTGCGCGTTCACCTCGCCCTCACCCGAGGTCTCGATGGGCAGGAAGATCATGTCCTTGTAGCTGCTGACTACGCGTGACTGCACGGCGTCGGACTGCGTGGACGGCATGCAACCGAAGGGCTTCAGCGCCAGCACCATGTGGCAGAGGTGGTTGACCGTGTAATACACGTTCTTGCCCACTTCCATGTAACCTTCGCCGCCGCGCGCCAATTGGTGGTAGAAGGGATGAGCCAGCCGCGACAGCTCCTTCTGCGGAACAAGGTGGTGCGCAGTGTCTCCCATGTGGCGGATGGTGCGGTGATAGAAGTAAGTCCACATCGCGCTTCCCGCGCTCAAGCCCGCGGTCTTTTTGAAAAGCGCGAAATCGTTGGCCATTCGCTTCTTCAGCTCATACCATTTGGGATCCCGATGTGGCGCCTGGGCATCGAAACGCTCCCTGATGCCGGCCCTGGCCACGTACATCATGTAGGCAATCCATGTCGCGATGGGCTCGACCAGCACCTGCGCGCCCTCCTTTTCGAGGAAGGCGAACATGTTGAAGTTGCCGTCTCCCTCGGTGGTCTGCGCCCAAAACTCGCCGGTGATCTTAATGACCGGCTTGACTCGCAGCCGATCCACCTCGATGGCATCGATGGAATCGCGGCAGGCGTGCAGCGCGTCCACATATTCCTTGCCATAGAGGTTGTCCGCCACTTTGCCGAGCGTGCAGGCGATGCCCTTCACCTTCTCCTGCTTCGAAAGTAGCGGCAGCAGCCACTTTGGAGCAGCATCGTCGATGTGCCAGCGCTTCCGATCGCGCAGCGTGTCGGTAAGAGTCTTCGCAGCGTTCTGAATGACGCGATCTGTCTCGCCTTTGTTCACCTCGAACGGGCGGATCTGATAGACCAGCTCGTTCATCACATCGCCCAGGTTCAGCGCGTTCAGCATGCCCATGCCGAAGTCGACGGTGAACTTCAGCCCCGGCTCGCCGCTGGCTGCCTTGATGCCGTCGGTCTGCTGGAAGAGCAGTACGCGGAAACCGTCAAAGCCGGAGTTATGCAGCGCAAAGCGATACTCCGCCTCGTACATGCCAAAGCGGCACGGGCCACATGAACCCGCGGTGAAGAAAACGTAGTTATCGATGATCTCCTGGCGGCTCAGGCCCTGCTGCTCGAGCTTCTGCAGATGGCGCACCAGGTTGCCGACGGTGAAGTAGGTCGGATTGCACTGCCCGTTGTTGCCGTATTCCTTGCCGGCCTGGAAGTCGGCGACGACCGGCGTTGGGATGTTTTCGCAACGATAGCCGCTGCCGTGGAAGACGGCCTTGATCATCTCCTCATGTTTCCAGGTGAGGCCGCCAAAAAGAATCGTGACCCGATCCCGCTCCGCACCGGTGAAGCCGCGCTCCACCGGCTTGCTGAACTCTCTCATCCGGGCCAGTCCGGCCTCGGCACGAAGGCGCGCCCGCTCCGCATCGATGCGGGCCTGGATTTCCATTTCGAAGTCGGTCTGGATGACTTCAACGGTTGTCGGCATACGTCTCTCCTCTGGGTAGGATTGAGTGAACCGAGCCGGCGAATTCGGAAGGCGTTTACATCTGGCCGTGTACCCCCTGGAATCCGTGTGCCAGCTGTTTGAAGAAGTACTTAATCACTCGCTGGTCGTTGTAGCACCAGCCGAGGATGTGGTTGAGCGTGGAGAAGCAGTGAGTCTGGCAGCTCTCCTTCTGGTGGTCGAGCTGCTTTGTATCGAACTTGTGAGCGCCGACAACGCCCCAGTCATAATTCGCCGTGTACATGGGGAAACACGGCGCGAGGGTGCCGTCGACGCGAATGATCATGGAGTTCTGGCCGGCGCGACAGTTCCAGGGGAAATGGTTCCCCTTCATGAAGCTGACCATCTGCCAGAGGCGCGTGTTCGAGTTGACCATCTTATAGCCCGCGTCCTGTTTCTCGGTCAGCCACTGGATGGTTTCCTCGACCGCGGGCCAGTCGTCCTTCGCTATGTAGGTGACATTGTTCTCCGCGTGTTTGAAGTGCTCGTCCTGCGCGAGCAGCGGAGATTCGTTGATGTGGTAATCCGTCGCAATCCCGAGATCGTGTGCGATCTCGGTCAGCTGGCGAACATCATCGAGATTGTTGCGGCAGATGTTGATGTTCAGGAAGACCGAATAGCCGTAGCCATACTGCTTGCGGACGAGGTAATCGAACTGCCTGCGGATGGGCGCCAGAGCCTTGGGCAATCCCTGTTTGATATCGACCGCATCGACCGCGATATTGAATGTCGCGAGGCCGGCGTCAGCCAGCTTGTCGATCACGTCGGTGCGCAGAAGCCGCGCGTTGGTCGGGAGGTAGATCCAGAATCCCTTCTTCGCCGCATAGTGCGTGATGCGATGAATGAGCTCCGGGCGCAGCAGGGGCTCCCCGCCCATAAAGGCCAGCACGCGGCATCCCGTGCCCAGCAGCCAGTCCACGGAACGCCTCGCCGTGTCCTCTGTCATGCCTTTGACTTTATTGTCGAAGGCCCAGCAGTAGTGACAGTCCAGATTGCACTTGAACTCAGTGAACAGATACGCGATGAGCGGATGAAAATCGCCGGCCGTGACGCGCGAACGCACGTAGGGAAACAGCCAGCCACGCATCGACCTGTAGATTTGATTCGGCGTCCAGTGCCGCTTCTCGGGAGCCTTCCAAGCCGGATCATCATCGACCGGTCCCAGTAGCTCCGGGTGTTCGGGAAAGACGGGATCGGGAAACGTCTGGGCCAAGCCAGGCGGCGGTAATCGGACGGCAGCACTGGCGGACGGGCTGGTCAAAAGCTGGTGTAATTCAACGTCCAGCCGGAAAGCGGGCGCGTGAGTGCCTTCCTGCGAGGTCTGCATAGCGACTCCTTTTCAGAAAGCGAAAAGCTATCTGCCTGGGGAAAGGGTCGTCTCCCTCAATGGGGGCCCGTTTCCCGGTTTGATTAACGAGAGAGTGCGGCGGTTCCTGCAATTTTTCTCTGCCGGTGACGCATCAGTTGGCATTCCTCGACATGCACGATAATTGCCATTCCAAACGGCAGCTTCCGGGCCGACGGCGGCAACGTTCAGTCACAGGGGAGACGGCGCTGCGCCATTGCCTGCGTCGCTGCGAGACGAGCACGCGACTTTCCGGCGATGCCCACGGGCATCGACTATCTGCTTCAACACACCATGAAGATCATGGCCCCGACAAATCGGGAGAGCGCAGGGTGGCGCTTCGGCGCACTTTTCTTCGAAGGCCGACGCCACGCCGAAGGAACTCGGCATGATGGCTCAGGCAGACGACGTTTCCCGGGAGTTGATTGTCAATTGTCAACGAACAGCCGGACCTCGCCAATTTGGTCAGACGATAGCCCGGGCACAGGCAAGGCACTCTGGCAGTGACTGCCTGGACTCTGTGCCAGGAAACAAGCGCCGGGGCTGCTCGTAATGCGACGAGGCGATCGGGTTTAAAAATAAAGCTGGTCAGGTCATATGGTTGTCATATAAGTTGGAGCGTACCTCGAATGAGCCGAACGATCCGGCCATTTCTCTGTGGAGAGACAACGTGAACCTGACGCGTCGCAGTTTTGTGGCACTCTCGGCGGCCGCGGCCGCGGCATCAGCTCTGGAAGCGAAAATCCTGGGGCAGCAAACGCACGAAGACGGCGTGCCATGGCACCAGAAGATCCGGCGGGCCGGCCAGGTGAATATCACCGAACATGACCCGGCGGTTCTGAATGTGACGGAGTGGGCCGACTATTTCGCCAGCCTGAAGTGTGACGTGGTCTTCGCGTCGGTGACGGGGATCGTGGCGTTTTATCCCTCAAAGGTTCCGTTTCATCGTCCCAGTCCGTACTTAAATGGCCGTGATTTTACCGGCGAACTGGTCGCCGCCGCGAAGAAGCGCAACATGCATGTGATTGCGCGCTTCAGCCCCGACCTTAACTGGGGCGACGCGGTTGAGGCGCATCCGGAGTGGTTCCGGCGCGATGAGGAGGGCAGGGCGGTTCCTGCGGAAGAGGAGCCGCTGCTCTACCACACCTGCCTGTTCACTACATATATGACGGAACATATTCCGGCGATTATGCGGGAGGTGAACAGCCGCTATGAGATCGACGGTATCTTCACCAATGCGTGGCCTTATATAGGTCAGCTGCCGCCCTGTTATTGCGATGTGTGCAGGACCCTGCCGGCCTTTGGTTCAGTAGCTTACTGGGATAAGTACACCGAGCGCATCGTCGAGCTGTGGAAGCTGTGGGACGGGATCGCGAAAGAGAAGAGCCCGAATAACCTCTACTTCGGGAATATGGGCGGCTCGATCGAGTCGGGTCCCAACATGATGGCGCTGAAGGGCGTGGCGCAGTGGTACAACTGCGACAATCAGGGGCGCGGCGGCGAGGCTGCTCCGATCTGGGGATGCACGCTGCAGGGCCGGGTGTGCGACGCCATTCTCGACGGGCACACGGCCACGAATGTGACGGCGAGTTACTGCACGGGGAAGCCGCGGTGGCGCAATATTCATAAGTCCACCCAGGAAGCGCAGATGTGGATGAACGAAACGGTCGCCAGCGGCATGGTGCCGTGGTACCACTTTGTGGGCGCGGAGGAGGGGCTGGGCGCCGATCGACGGTGGCACGAGCCGGGGCGGGAGTTCTTTGACTGGCTGGCGCAGCACGACGCGCATTTCACGAACAAGCAAACCATCGCCGATGTCGCGGTGGTGATGGGGCAGCGGACGCAGAGATTCTACCGGTCAGCGGAGCTGGGCGATCCGATGATGAATATTCACGGCATCTACTATGCGCTGCTTGAAGGACGGTTCCTCTTCGACTTTCTGCACGAGGAGGATCTGGTCACCGATAAGGTGAAGAAGTACAAGACCCTCATCCTGCCGAATCTTGCGCTGCTGAGCGATGCCGAATGCGCCGCGATCGCAGCCTTTGCACAGAATGGCGGATCGGTGATGGCATCGTTTGAGACCAGCTTGTTTGACGAGAAGAATCGCAGGCGCAGCGACTTTGGACTGGCGGAGTTGTTCGGGGTTCACGTTGCGGGAGAGCGGCGCACGCGCATCGGGAATGGATTTATGGGGCGCATCGAGCGGCGCGATCATCCGCTGCTGGCGGGCTTTGACGATACGGACTGGCTCCCCGGCGCGCAGTTCCTGCTGCCGCTGAAGCCGGTGGCCGATCCGGTGATGACGGTGATTCCGCCGTTTGTGAATTATCCTCCGGAGCTGGCCTTCCCAAAGGTCGAGAAGACGGATATGCCGGATCTGATTGCGAAGGAAAACGGGTCGAGCCGGCTGGTTTACTTTGCGGGCGATATCGAGCGCACCTCGTGGCAGTCGGGCAATACGGATCTGAGCCGGCTGCTGCGCAATGCGATCACGTGGGTCACGCACGGCGAGGCTCCGGTGAAGGTGGAGGGCACGGGGCTGGTGGAGAGCTTTGCGTGGGAGACGCAGGCGGGATTCGCGGTACATGTGCTGAACTACACAAATCCAGCGGCGTTCAAGGGGTACATTCGCGAGTTCTACCCAATCGGTGAGCAGCGGGTTACGATGGCGATTCCAGACGGAAGGAAGGTGAGCCGGGTGCAATTGCTGCGCGCAGGCCGGGATGTACAGTTCGACGCCAATAGCGGGACGCTGCGGTTCACGATCCCAACGGTGCTGGATTACGAGGTCGCGGCCGTGTATGCGTAGTGGGCAGGCCGGCTCCGCCGACCGAAGCGAACTCCGGATTGAATGAAGATCAAGCAGAGCATCGAGCGCTTTCCCGGCGGCATGATGATGGTGCCGATGGCGTGCGGCGCGCTGGTGGCCACCTTCACTCCGAAGGCGGGCGCGTTTTTCGGTTCGTTTACGAATGCGCTGTTTACAGGTGCTTTGCCGATTCTGGCTGTCTTCTATGTGTGCATGGGGGCGACGATCTCTGCGCGTTCACTGCCGCAGATTGCGAAGCGCGGCGGCGTGCTGATGGCGGTGAAGGTTGCGCTCGGAATCGGAGCGGGCGCGCTGTTTGGGCACTTGATCGGCAAGGATCCGATTCCCGCTGGGCGATTCGCGGGCATCTCGACGCTGGCCATTGTGGCGGCGATGAACGACACCAACGGCGGCCTGTATATGGCGCTGATGCGCAAATACGGAACGGCGGAGGAGGCGGCTTCTTACTCCGTGATGGCGCTGGAGTCAGGGCCGTTTCTCACGATGATTACGCTGGGAGTCGCGGGGCTGACGACGTTTCCGTGGCAAACCATGCTGGGTGCGGTGCTGCCGCTGTGCATCGGGATGCTGCTGGGCAATCTCGATCGGGAGATGAGTTTGTTTCTGGGGAGCGGCGCGCCGGTGATGATTCCGTTCTTCGCCTTTGCGCTGGGCAACACGCTCGATCTGCATCGGGTGTGGGCTGCAGGCGTGCGTGGGATCGGCATGGGTGTGGCGATTCTGGTGGTGTCAGCGCTGGTCCTGATCCCGGTCGACCGGCTGATCGGCGGCGACGGTACCGCAGGAATGGCAGCGGCGACCACGGCCGGCAATGCGGCCGCAGTTCCGTTGCTGATTGCAGCCGCAGATTCCCGTTATGCTGCGGCGGCGAAACCGGCGACGATTCTGGTGGCTTCGTGCGTGGTGATCACGAGCTTTGCGGCCCCGCCTCTGACGGCGTGGTGGCATGCGCGCGCGATGCGGCGGCGACCCACAGGAGGCGAGGGCTGAGCGATGTTCGACACCGTGATCCTCGCCGATGATTTGTCGGGCGCTGCGGACTGCGCCGTGGCCTGCGTGCAGCGCGGACTCGCAACGACGGTGACGCTGGGCGAGCCATCCGGGGTGGTGCAGGCGGATGTAATTTCGATTGACGCCGACACGCGGCGTCTCGATCCCACGTCGGCCGCGGAGCGCATGCGGGCACTGACGGCGGCGTTTGCTCCGCGCGCGGAGACGCTGCTCTTCAAGAAAATCGATTCGTCGCTGCGCGGTCATCTGGGGCCGGAGGTGGCTGCGGTTCTGGAAGCAAGACGCGCGGGGGGAGCAAGAACCGTAGCGGTGATGGCTCCTGCGCTGCCGGCCAGCGGGCGCACGGTGCGCAGCGGCTCTGCCTATTTGAACGGCACGCCGCTGCACGAGACGGAGCTGTGGCGGAATCAGAAGATGGCTGGCGAGGCTTATATTCCGGGCATGCTGCAGCAGGCGGGGCTCTCGTCGACGCGCGTCGATCTGGCGCTGGTGCGCGGTACAGGGCTTGGCCAGGCGTTGAGGGATGCCGCTTCGCGCTTCGATGTGCTGCTGTGCGATTCGGTGACGGATGAGGACCTGGAGCTGATTGCCGCAGCAGTGCAGGAATTGCCATGCGACGTGGTGTGGGTGGGATCGGCGGGACTCGCGCGGCATCTGCCCTACAGGAGCTCTGCAGCAGGCTCGGAAACGGCGCTGCCGCTGAGCGGGACCGACAAGCCACTGCTGTTTGTGGTCGGAAGCATGTGCCGCACGGCGCGGAAGCAGGTGGCGAGCCTGGCGAGCAGCGAAGATATACGCACCGTGACCGTTGCCCCCGAGTTGCTTGTGCATAGCAGGGATTCGGCGCAATGGCGCGAGGCCGTGGCTGAACTGGAGAACGCGGTACGGCAGGGGCGGGATGTGGTGCTGACCTCGGCAGCGGCTCCGGTGCTGCGGATCGCAGAGAGGCCACAGCTGTCGCGCGCGCTGGCCGCCATGACGGCAGGAATTCGTGGTGAGGTGGGAGCGCTGGTGGCGTGCGGCGGCGAGACGGCGCGGATGGTGCTGGACTGCTGGGGCGTGCGGGGATTACGGCTGCTTGGAGAACTGGAGCGGGGTGTGGTGGTGTCAAAAGCGCTAAGCGCCGAGATGGATGTAACGGTGGTGACCAAGGCGGGCGATTTTGGCGCGCCGGAGACGCTTGCACGCTGCCGGCAGTGGCTGCGTGCGGGCACGGAGATTCGCTCATGAGCCAGCCGATCGTTGCGATCACGATGGGAGATGCCGCCGGCGTGGGGCCGGAGGTCATCATGAAGTGCCTGGCGCGGCCGGAGACTTACGCGATGTGCCGGCCAGTGGTGATCGGCGATGTTCGGCGCCTGCGCAGGGCCGGGGAGATTTGTTCGGTGGCTCTGACGGTCGAGCCGTGGTCGCGGGAGCGGATCAGCGAAGCGGGGAAGCAGCCGGGCCAGGTGGACTGCATCGATCTGGGGTTAATTCCGGAAGACTTGCCCTGGGGGAAATTGTCGGCGGTGGCCGGTGATGGCGCGTATCAATATGTAGCCGTGGCAGCGGACCTGGCGCAGGCCGGAGAAGTGGATGCGATTTGCACGGCTCCGCTGAACAAGGAGGCTCTGCACGCGGGCGGGCACAAATTTCCGGGACACACCGAGCTGCTGGCGGCGCTTACCGGCACTGCGGAAGTGTCGATGATGCTGAGCACGCCGAAGCTGAAGGTCACGCACGTCACGACACACATCGGGCTGCTGGACGCGATCGCGCGCATCGAGCCGGGGCTGGTGGAGCGGACGATTGCGCGGGCGCACGCGGTGCTGGTGCAGTCGGGGTGCGAGAATCCGCGGATTGGCGTGTGCGGCATCAATCCCCATGCCGGCGAGGGCGGGTTGTTCGGGCATGGTGAGGAAGAAGAGAAGATTGCTCCCGCGATTGCGCGATGCCGTGCGCAGGGGTGGAATGTGGTGGGGCCGCTCCCGGCGGATACGCTCTTTTTCCTAGCCCAGCGCGGCGACTACGACATGGTGATCGCGATGTATCACGACCAGGGGCATGGTCCGGTCAAGGTGCTGGGGCTGGAGTCTGGGGTGAACATCACCATCGGTCTGCCGGTGGTCAGGACATCGGTGGATCATGGCACAGCCTTCGATATCGCGGGGACCGGCCAGGCCGACGATAGAAGCATGGCTGAGGCGCTCCGGCAGGCGGTGGAGCTGGCCGGCCGGAACCGAGACTGATCAGCCAGCCGATCCGGGGCTTCGTCCACAGATTTTTGCGGGGCCACGCGGCAGAATTTGCGGGTCTTGCCGCGCTCCTGTGATGCGCAGCGGGGCGGAATCCCTTTGCTCAATCGAATTTCCTGTGACTTCTCAGAAAAGTTGTCATACGACCATACAGCACGGCAACACGACGATAGTATTTTCTCTTGACTGAGACTTGTCAGACCGCGTATAAAGATCGGCGCTGGACGCTTGCCGGTTTGCATTCGCCCCGAACGCATCCCCAGATCCTCGGTGCATCTCCGGCAGCCAATCACGACGAGGGAGTAAAGACCTATGTCTTCGAGCCTGCTGAAGAGGCTGTTGCCGATGTTCTGCCTGCTGCTGTTCGCGGCCTATGGGGTGACAGCGCAGGAGACGCGTGCGACCCTGAGCGGCACCGTCACCGACAGCAGCCAGGCCGCGGTGGCCAACGCAACTGTAAGGCTGACCAACCTCAGCACCAGCGAAACGGCTACGGTGACGACCAACGCTCTGGGTGAGTACCGATTCCTCTACGTGAATCCGGGCAACTACCGGCTGCGGGCCGACGCGCCGGGCTTTCAGGCCTATGTGCAGACTGGCATTGTGCTCAATGTGAGCCAGGCGTCGACCATCGACATTACGCTGGCCATTGGATCGCAGACCCAGACGGTGATGGTGAATGCGGGAGCGCAGCTGCTGGAAAGCGAGAAGTCCGATCGCGGCCTGGTGATCGACCGGCGTAATCTTTCCGAGTTGCCAATCACCACGCGCAATCCGATCGTGCTGGCGGAGCTGGTGCCGGGCGTGACCAATACCGGGCAGAGCTACAACCTCACGCCCTTCTCGAATTCGGGGAACTCATCGTTTTCGATCAATGGCGACACCGGGGATGCAACGGAGAATCTGCTGGATGGCGCGCCCAACGACATGATCTATCAAAACCTGAACAGCATCGCGTATGTGCCGCCGGTGGACGCCGTGGATGAGTTCAAGGTGATCACAGCACCTTACGATGCCTCGTATGGGCGCAATGGTGGCGGGGTGATCAGTGTGGTGACCAAGAGCGGGACCAACTCGCTGCACGGGACTGCGTATGAGTTCATGGAACGGCCGTTCCTGAACGCGAATACCTACGCAAACAATGCCGCGCACCTGCCACGCAGCAATTCGCGCCTCGATCAGTTCGGCGCCACCGTGGGCGGACCGGTAGTTTTGCCGAAACTCTACAACGGGCACGACAAGACGTTTTTCTTCACGGCGTGGGAAGGCTATCTGCAGAACATCAATCTGTCGACGGTGATCTCCGTGCCTACAGCGGCGCAGCGGGCAGGGGATTTCTCGCAGACGTTCAACAGCGAGGGACAGCCGATCACGATTTACGATCCGGCGTCGGGGCATAACGACGCGAGTGGCAACTGGGTACGCGATCCGTTCCCGGGCAATAAGATTCCGCAGAACCGAATCGATCCTGTGGGGCAGGCGATGGCGAACGCTTATCCGACGCCGAACCAGAATCAGACCAGCACGGTGAACTGGCAGAATAACTACTACCCTGGCAGCAATATCACCTGGTATCACTTTTATAACTTCATTACGCGCGTGGATCACACCTTCAGCGAGAAAGAGCGCATCTATGGGCGCTATGCGTGGAACAATCAGGTGCTCTTCCAGAACTCCAACGAGGTTCCGGGGATAGCAGGGGACCTGCGCCAAGGGCTGAAGTCGAACCACGATGCGGTGTTCGATTCGATCACGGTGCTCTCGCCGAATCTGATGCTGGACCTGCGCGGTTCGCTGACGCGCTGGACGCAGCACTATGAGCCGACTAACTACGGCAGCTTCAACGGAACGCAGATCGGATGGAGCCAGGCACTGGTGAACCAGTTACAGGAGCCGGCCCGCTTTCCGTATGTGACGGCGACGGATTATGAGAGCCTCGGCAACTCCGCGAGCAACATCTGGTTTGCGCCGACGACGGTGCTGACGGCCGAGCCGACGCTGCGGTGGACCAAGGGGCGGCATCAGATCGGGACCGGCTTCGACTACCGATGGACCCGCTTCAATACCTTCCAGGGCGCATACGGCGGAGGCACGTTTGCGATCACGCAGGCGTTTACGCAGCAGAATTATCTGACGTCGGATGCGCTGAGCGGCAACAGCATTGCGACCATGCTGCTGGGGGGCGCGGCCACGGGCGAAGCCGATGTGCTGGCGAATCCCTATTACAGCTGGAAGTACTACGGACTCTGGGCGCAGGACGATATTAAGGTTACGTCGCGGCTGACGGTGAACGCGGGCATCCGCTGGGATATTCAGGATCCGGTGATCGAGAGACACAACCAGGTCACACGAGGCTTCGACGCGGCGGCGGTCAATCCGATCAGCACGCAGATGAATGCCGCGCTCTATCCAAATGGTGGCAACGTGTATGGCGGGCTGGGGTTTGTGGGGGTGGGTGGCCAGTCGCGGTCGCCATTCAATATGGATCTGAGCAACATTCAGCCGCGGATTGGCGCGGACTACCGCGTAACGCCGTCGTTTGTGGTGCGCGGCGGCTGGGGCATCTTCTATGTGCCGCAGTATTCGACGGCAACCAGTTCCGGCTTCAGCCAGGCAACACCCTTTGTCTCATCGCTGGATTCGGGCAAGACACAGGCATCCTATTTAAGTAATCCATTTCCATCCGGAATCCAGCAGCCTTCGGGATCTTCGCTGGGATTAGGCACGCTGCTGGGGAAGAATCCTGGCTTCTCCAACACCGGCGGACAAATCGGGCACCTGCAAAGCTTTTCGTTCGGATTTGAAAAGCAGCTTCCGGCGCGGATGGTGCTGGACGCCTCTTACGTGGGTACGCGCAGCGATCAGCTGCCGGTGAGCAAGAATATCGATGCGCTGCCTACCGACATTCTGGCGCAGGGCAATTCGGACCTGGGCGGTTCGTCGAAGTATCTGACCGCGCAGGTGGCGAATCCGTTCGAGGGACTGCTGCCGGGAACTTCGCTGAACGGAGCCACGATCAGCCGACAACAGCTGTTGCTGCCCTATCCGGAATTTACTGCGGTGACGGAGGGAGATATCCCGCAGGGCAAGGCCTGGTACAACGCGCTGCAGATGGCGCTGATGCAGCAGCACTGGCACGGGCTGGACACCCTGGTGACTTACACCTTCTCAAAGGAGATTCTCGCGACATCATTTCTCAATCCCGAAGACGGGTTGCCGGCGCACACCGCGGCGCCCTGGGATCGCACGCACCGGTTGGTGGTCGCGCCAATCTACGAGCTGCCGTTTGGCCGCAATCACACGTACTTCTCCGACGTGAACCGACTCGCAAACACGCTGATCTCCGGCTGGCAGGCGGCGGGCGAGTACACGTGGCAAACGGGCGCGCCGATGACGACGCCTACCGGTGTAGCCATCATCGGCAACCCGAAGCTGTCGAACCCGGGCTGGAATCAGATGTTCAACAGTGGTCTGCAGGAACTGAATGGAACGGTTGTCGATACGGTGAACGGATTGCCGCCGGCGTGGCGCATCCTGCCGCCGTTTGCATTGCGGACTGCACCGCTGCAACTGGGCAACCTGCGCGACCGCTGGGGCAACGAGTTTCAGCTGACCGCCGCCAAGAACAACTATTTCGGCCACGATATGAATCTGCAGATGAGGGCCGAATTTCTGAACGCCTTCAACCATGCCATCTTCGGAAGCGATCCGGTGATTTCGACCACTTCTCCGCAGTTTGGCCAGCTCATCCGGAGTAACGGACAGAGCAACATTCCTCGAACGATTCAGCTTGCTGCCCGGCTGATCTTCTAGACAGAAGCGCTGCTCTTACAGTCGCCGCCGCAGTTGCGCCGTGTGGTCGCGGTGCCTCTGCCGCCGGGGATGGAAAAAAGCCGTATGATAGCCTGACAAGAAGCAGCGATCATCACCAGATGCTTTTCTTCCCTGCTTGGGGGGCTCCATGATCACCGGAGGCAGGAAGGATTCCGAAGCCAGGCCTCGCAGTGTGCCTGCTTCCTTTTCCGCTGAACAGATCTCCTCGGTGCGCACGCTGGCCGATCGCGTGACCGAGTCGCTGATGCAGAAGATCACGAGCGGCGTAATTCCGGCGGGATCGCAGCTGCCTTCCGAACAGGCCATGGCCGCGACCTTTGGCGTGAGCCGAACGGTCATTCGCGAGGCGGTATCGCGGCTCAAGTCCGAGGGGCTGATCGACAGCCGGCAGGGGCGGGGAGCGATGGTGCGCGTAGACCGCGGCGATGTTCCGCTGCGGTTGGTGATCGACACGACCGATCCGCTGAAGGCAGTGATTCAAATTGCCGAACTGCGCATGGGCCTCGATGCCGAGATTGCGGGGCTGGCGGCCGAGCGGCGCAAGCGGCAGCAGATGGCGGAGATTTACCGCGCGCTGCACAACATCGACCGCGCCGATAAGGCGGGTAAAGATGCTATTGCCGAGGACCTGGAATTCCACATGTCGATTGCACGGGCTAGTGGCAATCCGCTGTTTCCTACGCTGATTCAGTTTCTGGGCGATGTTTTTCTCAAGACCATGGGACTGGCGCGAGCGAACGAGCGCGCCCACGAGGAGCTGTTTGCGCGCACGCGACAGGAGCATCAGGCCATTGCGAAGGCAGTTGAACTGAAGGATCCGGCAGCAGCTTCACTGGCTGCACGCACTCACATTGTGAATGCGACGGAGCGTTTCCGCGCTGCCGGGCCGGATTTCTGGAAGACGCGCGGGTTTGAAGTGGGCGGAAGTTCCGCGAGCCGCTGAAGCCGCCAAATTCGCTCACGGACTCAATCCCGCGATCCGAAAAAATACCCGCGGCTTGTGAGCCGCGGGTCGGAGGCTGCAAACAAAATCCTAAGCCTTGTGCTTCGCGAGGTAGTCGGGGCGCAGTTCTGTGCCCATGCCGGGAAGGACTGGAGCGAGGATATGGCTGTCGACCATCCTGAGCTGCTCGAGGGTGGAGGACTTGCCGCGGAAGCTGCCGGACTCCATGTAGATCGCGTTGGGCATGGCGAGCAGCATCTGCATATCGGCGGGGCCGCCGCCGTGGCTGGCGATGGGCAGTCCAGCCGCATCGGCCAACGCACCAATCTCCATCCATTCGGAGACGCCTCCGGCGCGGCGACCGTCGGGCTGCACGATGCTGACGCAGTGGCGGGAGATAAAGTCGGCGAAGCTGTATTTGGTGTATTCGTTTTCGCCGCCTGCGATGCGGATCTGCAGTTCTTCTGAGATACGGGCGTAGCCGGCGTGGTCGTAGGGCACGATAGGCTCTTCAAGCCAGTAGCAGCCGAGGTCCTGATAGACCTTGCCGCGCAGGATGGCTTCGGCGACACTGAACTTCTGATTGGCATCGACCATCACGCGGCGACTGGGGCCGGCAACCTGCTGCGCCATCTTGATACGAGCCACATCGTCGTCGAGAGAATAGCGGCCGACCTTGATCTTGACGGCCCCGAAGCCTTCTTCGACCGCGGACTCGAGTTCTTTTTTGTACTGGGAATTGTCACTGTCGTTGGGGTAATACCAGCCGCACATCGCGTAGCCGGGGATGCGATCGGCGTAAGGCCCGAGGAGCTTATAGACGGGAACTCCATATGCCTTGCCGATGATGTCCCAGATGGCGGTTTCGCAAACGGAGATGGCGAACTGATTGAGGCCGACGACGCTGGCGTACTCGAGGGCCTTCCACATATCGGCGCGCAGGCGCTTCTGGAAAGCGGGATCCTGACCGACGATGACGGGCTTGACGGCGTTCTGAATGATGTCCTGCACCGCGTCGGGCCCGCCGGGCAGCATGCCGAAGTCACTGGTGCCCCAGCCGGTGATGCCGGCATCGGTGTGAATGCGCACGGCGAGACCGCCGTGCGCCGCTCCGAACTCGTGAATGGCGTCGTAGAAGATCCGCCCGGGAGGGAAGTGCAGGATATCTGTCTCGATCCCGGTAATCTTCATCTGCTTCTGCATGTCGGTGGCCGCGAAGGCTGGAGCTGATGACAGAGACGCGACTGCCGAACCTGCTGCCGCCGCTCCCGTCAATCCGAAGAAATGTCGCCGATTCATGAATTCCTCTCTGTGTTGGGTCGTAACCGGGCCCGTGAAGAGACTGCGCTGGAGTTATGGATTGCTGCTGCCGGTTTCGTGTTCGTTGACCTTGATGACGAAGTAAGTGAAGGTTTGGCCGGCATCGAGCATTAACTGGTGCGGTACATTGGCGGGAAGATGAATGATGGAGCCTTTCTCAAGGCGAGTCTCCTGGCCGCCCTCAACGGACGATCCATGGACTTCGCCAGGACCGATGTCTCTGGGATTGGCGATGGTCCCGCCGGTGCGCAGCGTGGCATGGCCGTCGACGACGATGAAGAAGTCGGCCATCTGCTTATGCAGTTCGGCCTCACCACTGTGATGGCGCAGGATGATCTCGGTGAAGTGGCCGGGATACTTCTCGAGCATGATGCTGGCGATGCCGTTCTTCGGGCTTTTCTGGGCGGCGAGCTTGCCGTGCAGCTGGGCCAGGTCGGCAGGGGAGTAACTATCAACCTTCTGCGCGGACGCGAGCGCGGGCGAAAGCGCGATGCCCACGATGAGTGCGGACGCGAATTGCAGACTTCGATGGATGCTCACTCAGATTTCTCCAGTGGCTGATTCATTGAAACGGAACGGAAGCGCCAGGGCGCTTTCCGCAGGAGCTACCAGTAGAGCTTGGCCGCCAGCTGAATCTCGCGCGAGGTGCGCTGGAACAGAACCGGCTGCCCGGCGCTGGTGATGGTGGCGGCGTCCGGATTGCCGATGTCCGTCTGCGGATTGTTAAATTGCGGCGTATTGGCGATGTTAAAGGTCTCAGCGCGGAACTGCAGATGACGGATGTTGTCCTGACTGAAGCCGAAGTTCTTGAAGAGCGACACATCGAACTGGCGCGTGCCCGGCCCGTAGAGAATGTTACGTCCGGAGTTGCCGTACGTGTAAGCTCCCGGAGATACAAAGTCGGCGGTGTTATACCAGCGAGTGATCGAGGGCTTAGAAAGCCTGCCTGAGCCGATGCGATTGGGGTACTGCGATCCGGTCCCGCTGTTGAGCAGACTGGTTCCCATGACCGGGGTGAACGGGGAGCCGGTCTGGAAGGTGTCGATGCTGTTGAGCTGCCAGCCGCCGATGAGATTCTGCACGACTCCATGAGCAGTGCCGGCGAGGAGTTGCCCTTTGCCAATAGGCAGCGCATAGGACCAGCTGAGAACCACGCTCTGACGGGTGTCGAAATCGGAGTTGCCGCGGAATGCCTGCAGGTCGCCTGGGATTTGCATGGAGACCAGCGTTCCCTGGCCGCTCGACTCATCGATGCTGTGACCCCAGGTCCAGGCAGTGAGGAAATCGAGACCGGCGGAGAGCCGATGTTCGTACGTGCCCTGCAGGGAATTGAAGATGGAGTTCGTGCACATGCAGTTGTTGGAGCCGTCGGCAAGATTCGGGAAGGGCCGACGCGAGGCAACGGTTCCCGGTCCGGGTGTCGCCTCATTCATGTTGTAGGTGAGCAGAACGTGATGGCCGGTTTGTCCAACGTAGGCGAGGGAGAAAACGTCGTGGCTGGTGAGCTGATGCTGAAGGTTCAGGTTCCACTCATTGACGGCCGGGTTGGGATAGCGGCGTGAGAAGACGTTGAACGTGGAGTTGGCGATGGGAAAGAGCGAAGGCCGCTGCGCGGGAAAGCCAGCGGAAATGGGCAGAGCCGCCGCGTATCCCGCCGCTCCGGAGCTGTTGGTCTGGATGAGGGAGCCGTTGTAGGGCGCGTTCTTCACCATCGGATTGGAGTTGTTGTTCTCAAAGGCGTAGAAGATTCCGGCGCCGCCGCGCAGCACGGTTTTGTTATCGAGGCTCCAGGCGAAGCCGAAGCGTGGTCCAAAGTTGGTGTAGCGGCCGCGTGTAATCGTGTTGCCATAGTAAGGCGGCGTTCCGACCAGCACGAGCGTGCCGCCATCGACGGGGACGAAGCCGGAGAGACGGTTGTGACGCTCGCCCCAGGGAGTGACCAGATCATCGCGCACGCCGATGTTAAGCGTGAGGCGCGGGCTGAGCTTCCAGTTGTCCTGAATGTAGGCGCTGGGCGCATAGCGCATCATGCTGAAGTACTGGGTGACGTCGAGTTCGGAGGTGGCAGGGCGGCCGTAAAGGAAATCCGCCAGCCCGTAACCGGTGTACACGCCGGTGAAGGAGTAGCTGCCGACCGGGTAGCCCGGCGAGTAGAAGGCGAAGCGCAGGCTGCGCCAGTTGAAACCGGCCTTCAATTCGTGATTGCCGTGAATGAGGCTCCAGGCCTGATCGATCTCCCAGTCATTGTTTACTTTGTTCAGGCTGCCGGAGCCGTCGCCAAGGCCGACCTGACCGGAGACGCTGATATGAGTGAGACCATTTGCGTTCCCGGCATTGGCATTGGGGATGCCCTGTTGCTCGGCGACCGCGCCGAAGCGTGTGTCCTGATCGATGATGGCCTCGACCAGTCGCGAATAGCCGAGGCGGGCTTCGTAGTATTGCGTGGGGCTGATGGAGCGGCCATAGCCGATGACGACCTGGTTCGCGGGGACGAGGGTCTGGCCGGGACGCGACGGGCCTCCGCCGACTGCGGGTGCGGGCAGATAGCCGGGCGTGACGGTGTCGGGATTCTCTTTGCTGTAGCGAACGAAGCTCTGCGTCTTGTCGGTGCGGTAATCGACGCGAATGTCGCCCTGATCGATGATGTTCGCGACTGCACCGTTGTAGATGTAGTTGTTGATGAGCGCCGGATTGGAAGGATTAATGTTGGGCGCCGGAAAGAGCGCCATCAGTTTCGCTGACGTTGGATCGATGCTCTGGACCTGGTTGCCGGGAAGCGGCGTTGTGGTGCCGGGAACATAGAGCTGCTTGTTGAGCGCGGCAAAGTTGCCGGTGTGGAACGCAGGGAGAGGAACGGTGCTGATTTCGGTCTGCGCCTGGCTTTGGCGCTTGCCTTCATAGTCGGCAAAAAAGAAGAGACGGTCTTTTCCGCTGAAGAGATGGGGAATGATGATGGGGCCGCCGACGTTGGCGCCGAACTGGTTGAGGTGGAACGGCGGGATGGGTTTGGTGTGCGAGTCGAAGTAGTTCTTCGCATCGAAATCCGAATTGCGCAGGAATTCGTAGAAGACGCCGTGGAACTGATTGGTGCCGGAGCGGAAGTCGGCGTTGATCATGCTGGGATTGCCGCCGTAGGCTGCCGGGGCGCTGCTGGTTTGTACCTTAAATTCCTGGATGGAATCGACGGGCGGGAAGAAGAAGATATCACCGGCGTCGTTTTCAGTGCTCCAGATTCCGTCGAACATATAGACGGTGTCTTCGGCGGGGTTGCCGTTGACCACGGCGCCGTTGGAGCCGCGGCCGCTGGTATATCCCTGAGGAATGGAGTTGCTGGCGTTGGCGGCGTGATTGTTCACGCCCGGGGCAAGCTGCACCAGCTGCGTGAAGTTGCGGGAGTTGAGCGGGAGATCGACAACCTGCTGATTAGTGCGGAGATTGCTGATTTCCGAAGATGCAGTTTCGATCGTTTCGGGTGTGTCGGAAACGGTCACGGTTTCTGTGGCCGAACCAAGCTGCATCGCGACGTTGAGCGCGAGGCGCTGGCCTACGGCCAGTTCAAATGTCTGTGATTGTGCCTTGAATCCCGGAGCTTTCGCGGTGAGGGTGTAGCGGCCGGGCTCGACGTTCACAAAGTCGAAGGTCCCGGTCGCCGAGGTGGCGCCGTTGCGGACGACATTGGTGACCAGGCTGCGCAGCGCGACGTTGGCATGAGGAATGGCAGAGCCGCTGGGGTCGGTCACGGTACCGGTCAAGGATGCCGATTCGAACTGAGCGAAGCCTGGCCGTGCCATGGCCAGCAGGACTACGGTTAGCACCAACACCAATCGTCTGAACATAAGATCTCCTGACTGCTACAAACTCCCAGCGACAGCTGGAGCGCCCGGGCGCCGATATCTCGCCGGCCCGGTTGCGCGACGATTTGATTCACCGGTGAACCGCGCCTGGCTGATTCCCGGTTCGCTGAATCCCGAGTTTGACTTCCTTCACCGTTCACGCTGCTTTCCGCTCCGGCATTCGCCGGAGGCGCTGAGCAGCTAGTCTTCCCAGGTCAACAGCTGTGTGTGCTCGATCTTTGCCGGGTCGAGTTCGATGTTGTAGCCGGGACCGGTGGGGAGGGCGAGATGCCCATCCACGGGAACCGGAGCATTTTTCTCGAAGTGGTAGTACGACTGCATCTTGTTAATCAGGTATTCGGCCATGGGAAAGGTCATGGGCGACTGGCTGGCGATGACATGCAGAGCCGCATGAATACTGTGTCCGTGAGGAATCACGGGTATGTCGTGGGCCGAGGCGACGGCTCCGATTTTGAGAAGCTCTGAAGTGCCACCGCACCACTCGGGGTCGGCCTGCACCACCGAAAGGCCTTCGGCCTGCAGAAAGCGTTCGACCTCCCAGCGGCCACCGAAGTGCTCACCGGCAGCGACCGGGATGCTGATGCTGCGGCGCAGCGTGCTGAAGCTCTCGATCTTTTCCGAGAGCATGGGCTCTTCGATCCAGCGCGGCCGATACTGCTCGACGCGGCGCGCCCACTCGATGGCGTAGCCGAGATCCCATCCGTTGAAGGCATCGAACATCAGGTCCATGTCTTCGCCGAGGGTCTCGCGCAGGACGCGCACCAGCTCCACATTCTTGTGCATGCCCTCCTCGCCTTCACCGGGACCGTAGGCGAGGAACCACTTCTGTCGGCGAAAGCCCTGGCTGCGAACTTCCTGGCAGCGGGCCTTTACCGCTTCAGGCTCGACGGAGAAGCCGAGACAGCTTCCGTAGACTTCGACGGATTTTCTGGTGGGGCCGCCCAGCAGCCGATAGACAGGGACACCATAGAAGCGCGCGCGCAGATCCCACACAGCGTTGTCGACGGCGCTGATGGCTATGAGATAAATGCCGCTGCGGGCGTGACGATCCGAGCGATAGCTCTCGTCCCAGAGAGTCTCGCCGGCGAGGGCGTCTTTGCCGAGGAGGAAAGGGCGAAGCTGGCGGCGCACGACGATGGCGGCTTCTTCATCGATGGGGCCGTAGAGGCCGTCGAGCCCCTGTTTGGTGCGGATGCGCAGATAGATTTCGCGCAACGCGACCTGCTTCTTCCCTTTGTCCTGATCGTGATACACCGGCCGGCGGTAGTCGTCGTAGACATCGAGCTGATTGACCTGGTACTGGTTGTTGACGCCGGCTTCGGCTTCGTAATGGCCGCTGAGCTGGACAAGCTCCAGATCGGCGATGTTGAGCTGGGATGATTCACGGCCAGGACGGGTGGCAGCCTCGGGCTGGGCGCTTTGCGCGGCGGCGAGTGCCGAGGGAACGCAGGCGGTTGCGAGCATTCCGGAAAGGAAAGCACGGCGCCCGAGGGACGATGCGCCCGCGTCGCCGGCTGGCGTCTTCTTTGGATAGCCTGCCATGTCAGTTATGCGTTCCAGTCAGCGCCTGGCGCGGCTTTGGGATGAAGAGAGTGGAGACGCCGTTCGGAAGCCGGCGCGGGCCTGACTTTGATGCGCGGCGAAGCGAAGTAAAACGCTTGATCATGAGGTTTCGTCCACCGGAGGCGCTGGGGCGCCGTTCTGAATCGACTGTGGTCCGGCTACGCACGGGACCGGCCAGCAGTCGATAGCCAGCGATATTACGAGCGGCTATTTGGCGTTGTCAAGCATGAATCTGTCGCGACATGCTAAAACTGAAATATTAGTTCAGAAAAGGCCCGTGATGGCCCGGCAGGGCGGAATTCATAGTCAAGTCCGCGTTGGCCGCGTCGCCAGGCCTGATTTACTGAGTACCGATCCATGCCGGAATAAAGACCCGGGCGCCTTGCAAAGGCTCTCTTCTTAACTGGGCAGTTTCGAACCGGTCGAGTGGAGGATATGAATCGGGAGCCGCGATGGCAGAGCGGGGCTGCGGCGGAATTGCCCCCGGCGGCAGGCCGGTCACTGCGAGCTTATTCTTCGGAAAAGATGGTGGCGTAGTCGCGGAACTTATAGTCGCGGCGGCGCTGGCGGCCGGAGGGCCAGGTGACGCGCGTCTGGAAGTGCTTGGTGCGGGCGATGTGCTCCTCGAGAACGTCGATGGCCTGGGAGACGCGATGGGAGGCGAGCAGGTCGACCATCTTCCGGTGCTCGTCGTAGGCGCGGTTGCGATAGATGGCGGTATCCATGAAGCGGTGGCGGAGTGCCTCGGCCATATCGCGAATATTGGCGTAGGACTGGATGAGATAGCGATTGCCGCAATGCCGGATGAAGGTGTGGTGGAATTCGGTGTCGAGGCGCTTGCTCTGGTAGATATCTCCGGCGTGGGAGGAGCGGACGATTTCGCGCACGATGACCCGCAGCTCGGCGATCAGCTTTTTGGGGTCGATATCCATGGAGGCGCGCAGGGCGCGGGTTTCAAGCAGGCTTCGGAAGTCGCAGAGCTCGGCGATCTCCTCCGGCGATGGGCTGAAGACGTAGCTGCCGGACTGAGGAACGACCACGACCAGGCCCTTGAGGCGCAGCTCGCTGAGGCTTTCGCGAATGGGGGCCTTGCTGAGCCGGAGGGCACGCGCCAGGTCATTTTCAGAAAGAGGCTCGCCGAGGTCGAGGCGCCCGTCGACGATGGCGCGCACAATTTTCTGGCTGGCGATCTCGGTGAGCTTGACCGCGCTGACTGATCGCGCCGCGCTGTTTGCGGGGGAGGCGGAACGAGGGGGCAGACGATTCCCCTGACGATGCACAGGGCGTTCCTCCGCGACCTGGAGGCGTGGAGTACGGCGGTCAGCCCTGGTCGACATACGATTCTCCGGTGCGGCCATGAGAATTACTGTTCACGGCGACTGGCTGAGGGGCCGGCCAATAAGGAACTACGGGCCGCCAGAGGCCAGATGTGGAACTCCAGTTTTTTAGTTTCCGCGTTCAGCACTGGGACAATATACCACTGCCGTCCAGCAGCACGATGCGATTGGCCGCCGGGAATGGACGGTGCAGAGGCCTGTGCTTCTCAGGCGGCGTCTTCGGTTTCAGACAGGGCAGCGACCGGTTCAGAGAAGCTTCTGCCGTGGTTCTCCGGGCCGAACCAGTAGAGTCCGCCGAGGGCGACGATGACGAGACATTCAAAGAGACTGAGAGCCCAGGGATAGCCGATGTGGCCGCGAATCCAAAGCTCAACCATGGTGGCGGGCGAGGCGATGAGCACACCGAGCTGATAGAGGAAGCCGGGGAAGAGGCCGCGGACGGAGGGTGGCGAGAGCTCGTTCATGTGCGCCGGGATGACGCCCCAGGCGCCCTGACCGCCGAGCTGCATCAGGCACGAGCCGAAAGCCAGCGCGAGCACCGTTTTGCCAAAGGCCCACGGCGGAATGGAGAGCAGGCAAAGCATGAGGGCGAGCAGGATGGAGTATCGCCTGCCGATGCGCTCGGAAAGAAAGCCGAAGAAGAGCGCACCGGCCACGGCGGCAACGTTGTAGAGGATGGGGATTCCATAGACCAGCTTCATGCCGGCGATGGTGCGGCCGGAGAGGGCGGGGAGCGAGCGGAGAAAGTCGGGGTAGAGATCCTGCGTTCCGTGCGACAGGCAGATCATGACCGACATGAGGACGAGCAGATAGAAAAAGATGCGTGAGTGGCTGCGGATGGACCGCACCATGGCGCCGAAGGAGGAGGCGCGCTGCACGCGCCATGCAGCCGACTCCGGCGCCAGCCAGGCCAGCAACGCCGTGAGCACGGCAACCGGGGCGCCGATGAAAAAGACGGAACGCCAGCCGAACTGGGGGGCGACCGTCTGCATCGCGACGGCGGCAATCAGGTAGCCCACGGGATAGCCGCCCTGCATCAGACCGGAGAGTGGACCGCGCAGCCGGACCGGGGCGCTCTCCATGGCGTACGAGGCGCCGATGCCCCAGTATCCGCCCATGCCGAGGCCATAGAGGGCGCGGGCCAGGGCGAAGACGGTGAAGTTGGGAGCCAGTCCGCTGAGCACGGTCATGGCGGAGAAATAGAGGACGCAAAGAATGAGCGGGCGTTTGCGTCCGATGCGATCGGCCAGAGCGCCGAAGGCAAAAGCGCCGAGCGGCCGCATGGCAAGGGTGAGGGTCAGGGTGTAGACGACAGCGGCTTTGCTGACGTGAAAGCGCGAGGCCAGAACATCGAAGAGGAAGATGACGACGAAGAAGTCGAAGGCATCGAGAATCCAGCCGAGGATGCCGGAGGCGACGGCGAGCTGCCATCCCCGGACGCCGGGCTGCCGGGGTTGCAGGGAGTCGGTGGCGGTGAAGGGCACAGGCTACTTCCTCCCGAGTGTGCAGCGAGGGGCGGGAGGGCTGCACTTCTGAACTTCCACCTGGAGATCGCTGGACGGAACCGGCGAGCGCGAGGGGGGCGTACATGGCGCGCGCTTGAGTAGACGAAGAGCGGAGCAGAAGAGCATAGACAGCCTGTAGAATGCGGGCGAAGCCGCGCCTCACGAGTGAAACACAAAGGACAATGACGGATCAAGCCGGGATGTGGAGAGGGGCCGAGATTTTCTTTACCTCTTTACAGGAGTCGGCCCGGTGTTGTTATTCTGACATTCCAGTTATATCGTCTGGCGTGAAGCAGGAAGAGCGGAGCACATCGCGCAGACGAGATCAAACGAGGAAGGCCTGGCTGTTTCTGGTGCCGGGATGGAAACATGCTGGCAGTATGCGGATCAGGATGTTTGGCGAGGGGTGGAGGCGGGAGCAGGCATGACGCGCAACAACGGAGCTCATCCCAGACGCGCGTTCCTCTCGCGCCGTTTTCCCGATCCGGTCGAGGAGAGGATCGCGGAGCGATACCACCTGGTGCGAAACCCGGCGAACCGGATTCTCACCGGAGATGAGCTGGCTCAGGCGGCGCGCGGATGCCAGTACATTTTCATCTCAGCCATGGAGCAGGTGCCGCGAGTGGTCTTCGAGGAACTGGCAGGCACGCTCGAAGCGGTGGCGACGATGTCGGTTGGGTTTAACCACATCGATCTGGAGGCGGCGCGGGAGTTCGGTGTGGCGGTGTTCTACTCGCCGGGAGTGCTGTCGGACGCTTGCGCAGAGCTGGCGGTGATGCTGCTGCTGAACGCGGCGCGGCGGGGGTCGGAAGCCGACCGGCTGGTGCGATCGGGCCAATGGACTGGCTATGCGCCGACGCAGTTGCTGGGCGTGGGACTGGTGGGGCGGCGCGCCGGCATTCTGGGTATGGGACGGATCGGGCAGGCTGTGGCCAGGCGCCTGAAGCCCTTTGGGGTCGAGCTGCACTACCACAACCGCACACGGCTCGAGCAGGAGCGGGAAGAAGGAGCAATCTACCATGCGAGCGCGGAGAGCCTGCTGCAGGTGAGCGACTTTCTGCTGGTCTGCACCCCGGGGGCGACGGAACTGGCGAATTTCCTGAATCGCGAGCGCATTGCGCTGCTGCCGCCACGGGCCATCGTGGTAAATGTATCGCGCGGAGATACGATTGAGGATGATGCGCTGATCGAGGCGCTCAAGTCGGGTCATCTGTTTGCCGCGGGGCTGGACGTGTTTGCCAACGAGCCGCAGGTCGACCCTCGTTATCTGACAATGCCCAATGTGTTTCTCACTCCGCACATTGCCAGCGCGACCGTGGATACGCGCAGCGCGATGGGGTTCATCCTGCTGGATGGGCTGGCCGCCTGGGAACAGGGAGTGACGCTGGAGAATCGCCTATGCTGACCACAGTTTCGACCATGCCGACCCCCGCGGGTCTCGAGGATGCCGGTTTCTTTCGCCAAGAATGTCTGATTGGAGGGCGCTGGGTTGCGGGAGAAGATGCAGCGCCGGTACACAATCCGCACGACGGAAGCGTGCTGGGAACGGTGCCCCGGTTGGGGGCAGCACAAACACGCGATGCAATTGCGGCGGCAGAGGCAGCGCTGCCCGGCTGGAGAGGCCTGAGCGCGAAAGAGCGCGCAGAGGCGATCCAGCGCTGGGCGGAACTGTGCTTACAGCATCAGATGGATCTCGCGCGCATCCTGACCCTGGAGCAGGGCAAGCCGCTGGCGGAAGCACGCACGGAAATTCTGTACGGGACATCGTTCCTGCAATGGTTTGCCGGCGAGGCGCGACGCGTCTACGGCGACACCATCCCATCGAATGCGCGGCACCAGCGCATCCTGGTTCTGAAGCAGCCGGTTGGCGTAGCGGCGGCGATCACGCCATGGAATTTCCCGAATGCGATGATCACGCGCAAGGCGGGCGCGGCGCTGGCGGCGGGCTGCACCATGGTGATCAAGCCGGCTCCCGAGACGCCGTTTTCCGCGCTGGCTCTGGGCGAGCTGGCGCAGAGGGCGGGGATTCCAGCCGGCGTGCTGAACATCATTACCGGCGACGCGGTGGCGATTGGCGGGGAGTTAACGGGCAATCCCGTCGTCCGCAAGCTGTCGTTTACCGGATCGACTGAAGTGGGAAGGATTCTGCTGCGCCAGTGCGCGGATAACGTCAAGAAAGTCTCGATGGAACTGGGCGGCAATGCTCCCTTTGTGGTGTTTGCGGACGCGGATTTGGACCGCGCGGTGGATGGCGCGATGGCCTCCAAGTTCCGCAATGCCGGGCAGACCTGCGTGTGCGCCAATCGCATCTTTGTCGAGGATGCGGTCTACGATGCGTTCACCGAGAAGTTGCAGAAAGCAGTAGCGGCGCTGCGCGTGGGCAACGGGCTCGATGAAGGAGTCACGATTGGACCGCTGATCAATCAGGATGCCGTGGAGAAGGTGACGCAGCACATTGAAGACGCGGTGCGGCACGGAGCGCGGGTGCGCTGCGGCGGAGAGCGTCACGCACTGGGCGGCCTCTATTTCCAGCCAACGATTCTGACCGACGTGAGCCCGGAAGCGCGGCTGATGCGCGAGGAGACGTTTGGGCCGGTGGCTCCACTGATCCGCTTCCGCAGCGAGGACGCGGTGCTGCGCATGGCCAACGACAGCGAGTCGGGGCTGGCCTCCTATGTGTATACGCGGGACTTTGCGCGCATCTGGCGCATGGCCGAAGGGCTGGAGTATGGGATTGTCGGCATCAACGAAGCGCGCTTCTCAACCGAGGTTGCACCCTTCGGCGGTGTGAAGCAGTCCGGCATCGGACGCGAGGGTTCAAAGTACGGCATTGAAGAGTATCTGGAAGTGAAGTATGTCTGCATCGATATCTCATAACTAATAACTTGATAACGTGCGCGGGGGAGATCGGATGAAACTGGATGGCCGTATTGCCATTGTGACCGGGGCGGGCAGCGGCTTCGGCGAGGGGATAGCCCGGCTTTTCTCGAAGGAAGGCGCGAAGGTGATCGTCGCCGATATCCGGGGAGACAGAGCCGATCGCGTCGCGCAGGAGATCAGCAGCGGCGGCGGCACGGCGATCGCGTCGAACACCGACGTGACAAAAAACGATCAGGTGGCCGCGATGGTGAAGCTGGCGCTCGATACGTGGGGGCGGCTGGACATCATCGTGAACAACGCGGGCACGACGCACAAGTCGCAGCCGATGCTGGATGTGGATGAAGCGACCTTTGACCGGGTGTATGCGGTCAACGTGAAGAGCATCTTCTGGTCGGCGAAGAATGTGGTTCCCGTCTTCCGGAAGCAGGGCGGGGGAGTGATGATCAACATCGCGTCGACAGCCGGAGTGCGGCCGCGGCCGGGGTTAACCTGGTACAACGGATCGAAGGGCGCAGTGAATATTCTGACTAAGTCGATGGCGGTCGAGTTAGCGCCGGACAAGATTCGAGTAAATGCCATTAACCCGGTGATGGGCGAAACCGGGCTGCTGTCGGAATTCTTGCCTGGCGAAGATACGGCTGAAGTCCGGGCGAAAATCATCAGCACCATCCCCCTGGGGCGGCTGTCCGTTCCTCTCGACATCGCAAAGGCGACAGCGTTTCTGGCCAGCGACGAAGCGGATTTCATCACCGGTGTGTGCCTTGAAGTCGATGGCGGGCGCTGCGTTTAGGAGCGAGACGACGTAATGGCTGATTTCAGAATTGCCGTGATTCCAGGTGACGGCATCGGCAACGAAGTTGTGCCGGAAGGGCTGCGCGTATTGGAGAAGACCGGCGCGCAGTTCGGCTTCCGCTGCACATTCCAGCACTTTGACTGGAACTGCGAAGTCTACAAAAAGACCGGGCGCATGATGCCGGAAGACGGCATCGAACGGCTGAAGGACCACGATGCGATCTTCTTCGGCGCGGCGGGCTTTCCTGGCGTGCCGGACCATGTGTCGCTGTGGGGACTACTGATTCCGATCCGCCGCGAGCTGGATCAGTATGTGAATCTGCGGCCGGTGCGGCTGCTTCCGGGCGTCGTGGCTCCGGTGCGCGCGGAGGCAGGAGAGATCGACTTCTGGGTGGTGCGCGAGAACTCGGAAGGCGAATATTCGCAGATCGGCGGACGCATGTTCGCGGGAACTCCTGAAGAGATGGTGGTGCAGGAGGCAGTCTTTACGCGTCGCGGCACGGACCGGATCCTGCGCTACGCGTTTGAGCTGGCGCGGCGGCTCGATCGGCGGCACGTGACGTCGGCAACCAAGTCGAATGGCATTTACTACTCCATGCCGTTCTGGGACGAGCGCTTTGCGGCGATCGCGGCGGAATATCCGGATATCCGCACGGATCAGTATCACATCGATATTCTCGCGGCGCGGTTCGTGATGACACCGCAGAGGTTCAGCGTGGTGGTCGCGAGCAATTTGTTTGGAGATATTCTTTCCGACCTCGGTCCCGGTGTGACCGGAACCATCGGTGTGGCGCCTTCGGGGAACATCAATCCGGAGCGGCGGTATCCTTCGATGTTCGAGCCGGTGCATGGATCGGCGCCGGATATCGCGGGGAAGGGGATTGCCAATCCAGTGGGGCAGATCTGGTCGGCGGCGTTGATGCTGGAGCATTTGGGCCAGGCGGAAGCGGCCGCGCACATCATGCACGCCATCGAGACGGTGCTGCCGGGGCCGAAGGAAAGATTGACTCCGGATATGGGCGGTAAGGGGACAACGCGTTCTCTGGCGGACGCGATTCTGGCTGCGATTTAACGGTCAGACGATGTGGACCCAGTAGGCGACCACTAAAACCTCAAGACCCACGAGCAGTGCGAGGAAGATGCTGTGCTTCAGGGTCAGTCGCAGCAGTTGCGACTGCTGGGGGACGGTGATGCCGGTGGCGGCGGCGGCGACGGCGATCGACTGCAGGCTGATCATCTTGCCCATCACCCCGCCCGCGGAGTTGGCGGCCGCGATGAGCACGCGGCTGAAGCCGAGCTTGCCGGCGGTGATGACCTGCAGGCTGCCGAAGAGCGCGTTCGACGAGGTATCGGAGCCGGTGAGGAATACGCCGAGCCATCCCAGGAAAGAGCTGAAGAAGGGAAACGCCGCGCCGGTGGTGGCGAAGGCCAGGCCGAGGGTGCCGGTGGCGCCGGAGTAGTTCATGACGAAGGCCATGGACAACACCGAAGAGATCGTGACGATGGGCAGTGCGAGCTGGCGGAGCGAAGCCACAAACACACGAAGGAATTCACGCGGGTGCACGCGCAGCAGTGCGGCCGAGATGAAGCAGGCAAACATGCACGAGGTCCCCCCGGCCGACAGCAAATTCAGATTGAACATGGCCGGATAGGGCGCGGGTTTGGGCATCACCGGCGGCAGGCGCAGGATGAGGTTGTGCAGAATGGGCCAGCGCACCGCAACCGTGGCCATATTGAGAAGTGCCTGCAACGGCTTGAGTCCCCAGAGCAGCACAAGAACGACGAGCACGATGTAGGGCATCCATCCCTGAAGGATGGCGAGCGCGGAATAGCTGGGGCGTGCAGAGGTGTCGGCTGCGGGCAGGGCGCGGTCGAAGGGGCCCGGGGGCAGTGAAAGGTCGCGCGGCAGGGTTCTCTGGACCGGGGGACGCCAGACGCGCAGCAGTGCCACCACGCCGACCATGGCGGCGATGGAGCTGAGAATGGCGGTGAGCTGGACGCTGACGTAGTTGGAGATGAGGAACTGAACGCCTCCGAAGGCAACACCGGCGACAACGAGCGCGGGCCAGACCTCCAGCGCGGCGGTGAGGCCGCCCATGGCGATAACCAAATAGGCGGGGAGGATGAGCGCGATGGGTGCGCAGAGCAGGCCGACGGCTCCGCTGAGCTTGTCGAGCGGCAATGCGGTCACACCGGCCAGGGTGATGATGGGCACGCCGATGGCTCCGAAGGCGACGGGCGCGGTGTTGGCCATCAGGCAGAGGGCCGCGGCGTAATACGGCGAGAAGCCGAGGCCGACCATCATGGCGCCGGCGACGGCGATGGGCGTGCCAAAGCCGGTGGCTCCCTCGATGAAGGCTCCGAAGCCGAAGGCTATAAGGATGGCCTGGATGCGCAGGTCGGGCGTGAGCGAGCCGAGGGAGTCGCGCACGATGGCGAATTTGCCGGTCGCGACGGTGAGGTTATAGAGGACGATGGCCCAGAGGACGATCCACGAGATGGGGAAGAGGCCAAACGCGGCACCATAGGCGGCGGAGCTGATGGCAAAATGCACCGGCATGCGATAGCCGGCGAGCGCAACGAAGAGGGTGACGGCGAGTCCTGCGAGCCCCGCCACCCAGGCCGGCTTGCGGCGCACGCCGAGCAGGAAGAGCAGGACGAAAATCGGAGCGGCGGCGATGGCCGTGGAGACAGCGAGGTTGAGGCCCCAGACGTGATATCCCTGCTGCCAGATTCCGTTCATGCGCAGATCGCCGCTCTGCGGTAAAGTGCGGTGGAGGAGCGGCGCGGGCGAGCGGGCCGGGGATGGGCCGTCCATGCGGTGGTGTGGCTCAAAACCTGAATATCAGTTTTCACCCACATTTCGGCGGCGGGAAGCGCACTCGCACCGAGGGCGGCGGCGACACAATACGGGCTAAACAATGCGGTTTTTGGCTCGATGAGCTGCATAGTGAGTCTGAGGCGCCTTTATACAACAAATCCCATCTGACATTCCAGATCTGTTTGCCAGGTGAATGCCCGGACGGTTAAGCTGGGAGCGATTCGCACCATACATCAGGAGACAGAGTTCATGTCCAGCAGCAGCCAGATTTCGGGAGTCACCCTTTCAGCACCGGTGAGCGAGAAACACGCGGAAATTCTTACCCCGGAAGCGCTGGCATTTATCGTCGCGCTGCAAAGAAAGTTTAACGGGCGACGCAAGGAGCTGCTGAAAGCGCGGGCAGCCCGCCAGCAGCGGATCGACGCAGGAGAGAAGCCGGGTTTTCTCGAAGAAACGAAGAAGGTTCGCGAGGCGGAGTGGACGGTTGCGCCGCTGCCCGCCGATATCCTGGACCGGCGGGTGGAGATTACCGGGCCGGTGGACCGCAAGATGATCATCAACGCGCTCAATTCGGGCGCGAAGGTGTTTATGGCGGACTTCGAGGACTCGAGCACGCCGACCTGGGCGAATTTGCTGGATGGGCAGATCAACCTGCGTGATGCCATCCGGCGCGCGATTACTTACGCGGATTCGGCGACGGGCAAGCAGTATCAGCTGAACCCGCAGACGGCGGTGCTGTTTGTGCGCGCGCGCGGATGGCACCTGGAGGAGCGGCACGTTTCCGTCGACGGCGAGCCGATGTCGGGGTCGATCTTCGACTTTGGGCTCTACCTGTTTCACAACGCGAAGGAGCTCCTGGCGCGGGGCAGCGGGCCCTACTTCTATCTGCCCAAGATGGAAAGCCACCTCGAGGCGCGGCTCTGGAACGACATCTTTGTGGAGGCACAGAAGCAGCTGGGGCTGCCGCAGGGGACGATCAAGGCCACCGTTCTCATCGAGACCATCCTCGCCAGCTTTGAGATGGACGAGATTCTCTACGAGCTGCGGGAGCACTCGGCGGGGCTGAACTGCGGGCGGTGGGACTACATTTTCAGCTTCATCAAGAAGTTTTCGCGCGATGGGCATGCGGTGCTGCCGGACCGCGGCCAGGTGACGATGACGACCCACTTCATGCGCAGCTACTCAAAGCTGTGCATCAAGACGTGCCACCGGCGCAAGGTGCATGCGATGGGCGGCATGTCGGCGTATATCCCGATCAGGACCGATCCCGTGGCCAATGAGAAGGCAATTGCGCAGGTGCGCGCGGACAAGGAGCGCGAGGCCAGCGACGGGCACGATGGAACGTGGGTGGCGCATCCGGGGCTGGTGCCGGTGGCGATGGAGGTCTTCGACCGGCTGATGCCGGGGCCGAACCAGATCGACAAGCAGCTGCCCGACTACAACGCTACGGCAGAGGATCTGCTGCAGATTCCCCCGGGTGAGATTACCGAGGCGGGGCTGCGTCAGAATGTCGCGGTAGGGCTTGGTTACATTGAGGCCTGGCTGCGCGGGATCGGCTGCGTTCCGCTCTTCAACCTGATGGAGGATGCCGCGACGGCGGAAATCAGCCGGGCGCAGCTGTGGCAGTGGGCCCACCAGCACGCGAAGATGAATGATGGGCGGGTGGTGGATCTGAATCTGGTGGAGAACTTGATCGCTGCGGAGCTGGAGAAGCAAAAAGCCGATCCGGAGCGGCTGGCGGAGTACACCAGGGCGGCCGATTTGATGCGGGAGCTGCTGCGGGCGGAGAAGTTCACCGAGTTCCTGACCGTGCCCGCGTATGAGCGCGTGCTGATGGACGAGAGGAAGCAGCAAAAGCAGCACTGAGATGAGGCAGAGACGCAGCCGACCGGAACGACGCCTGCCGGTGAGGGCTTGCCGCTGCCGGGATCCAAACCAGGAAAGATTCTGCGCTTACCACTCGCGATGTATGCCGACAAAAGAAAACTGGTCTCCCGTGTAGCTTAATGCCGCGCAGGAGACCAGTTTCCGGGACCATACCGCCCGCATTAGTAAAACAGTTTTAGAGCGAACTGCAGCGTGCGGGCTCCGTTGTTCTGGGTAGTGTTCTTCGTGCTGGTGATCGAGCTGAACCCACCCTTCAGGTTGGTAAAGTTCAGATTGCCCGGCTGCGAGAACGGCGGCGTATTGGTCGTGTTGAACGCTTCCGCGCGGAACTGAACGTGGACTGACTCGGTAACTGCGAAGTTCTTGAGCACTGAAGAGTCGAGATTAACGAACGATGGTCCGCGCGCCTGCTCCTGATTTCCGCCCAGCGGCGAGTAGTCGGTTTGTCCGATTGCAGTCGCGATCGGTGGTTGTGAGAAGGCGGCCGGATTCAACCAGTGGGTGTGGTTGTGCCGCCCGGCGTACAGGCTTTGCCCAGGCACCACATTTGCAAAGCAGCCGAATTCAGAGGTGGCAACGGGGCAGGTCACTGTGAATGGCTGCCCGCTCTGGTAGCTGTAAATCGCGTTAACCGTCCATCCGCCCAGAACCGCGTCGGTGACCTTATTGGCGTTGGCCATGAAGGTGCGGCCCCCGACCGAAGGGCAAATCGTAAGAGCCCGCGACGTGGACCAGATGGGTCGCGTCGGTATCGCACAGGCCGTAGTCACGTGAGATTCCAAAGCCAGGGAGCCACTCGGCCCGATACTGCTGGTTTTGCTCTGCCTGAGTATGCTGATCGCTCATGCACTTACTCCAGGTATAGTTAGCCAGCGGATACAGATCATAGCTGATCTGATGTTCATAGGTCGTTTGCAGCGAGTTATAACTGCTCACCGCATTGGTCGTCTCGTAGGTCGCGTTTCGCGCGAAGTTGGGAAACGGAACGTACGTTTGCGGATTCACCGAAGGCGGCAAAATTTCCGACGGGGGGTTGTTGTAGCCCAGATTGTCCAGATGCCGTCCCTGCGTGCCGACAAACGCCACCTGAATGGAATCATGGTTGGTGAACTGATCCTGAATCGTCAGATTCTCAGTTTCGACATACGGCGTCTGGAAGTTGTACTGACGACCGTATAGATTCAGACCCTGACCGCTGTTGATAGCCGGGTCGGAAAGGCTGACGGTCGCGAACGCCTGCTCCATGGTTGCGGGCTGCCCGTTGGAGAGAAGCAGCGGATGCTGCGAATCGGGGCTGTTGAACGTCGATACATAGCCGAACGGATAATTGGTACCGAGTGTTCCGCCATAGCCCAGATTGCCCAGCGCGCCGTAGGCGGTGCCGAATCCTCCGCGCGCAACCAGGCGAGGTGTAATGCGGTAAGCGAACCCAATGCGCGGCGCAAAATTTGCGGTCTGCGCGTGCCCGAGGTCCAGACCTCCAACGGCGGTATGGGCAGTTTCTCCGGTTCCAATATTGCCGCTACCGACGACCATCGCTGGTATTGGGGCGCCTATTTCCAGGACGACTGGAAAGCCGAGGCCGGTCAAACTGCTGTTCTGGTTGGGAATGTCGGTGTATTGACCGGTGAAATTGAAATCACCACGCCCCTGTGGCGGCTGCGAGATGTCGCCTTCCAGATCGTCGATCTGAAATCCGGTTTTGAAAGTATAGCTGCGGAATTTGCCCCGTCGGTCTTTCAGCGGAGCAGAGCGCGTTGGGTTCTCCTGGCTCTTCTCGTCGTCTACAGCGCAGTTCTGGGCGGCCCTGGTATGGTTTGCTGCAGCGCGCGTGCACGCACCCGGCCACGCTGACGCCGAGCCGACCCCGCCGCTTTGGGCAGCGCTCTTCAGCGGCCCGTCGACCACCTACATCGTTCCCTCCGATGCCGGATTGAATCTGCTCGAGGATCTCTCCCGCCGCCCCGTCTCTCTGGCAAGCTACATCGATGGCGGATACTCCCAGCTGGAAGTGCCGTCCATCGACGCGCACAGCGCCGACGATCTGCGGACCCAGCATTTCCGCAATCTGGCGAGCAATCCACGTACGTGAGCCACTGGAATGAACCCGCGCACCAAACCTTCGCGCTCATCTCCTGCCTTCCCAACCTTGCGGGTAATGGTCGCCTGCTCGTCCTGCAGGGGCTGGACGTCGCCGGTAACCAGGCCGCCAGGGAAGCTCTCGTTCATCCCTCAGTTATCGGCCCCATCCTTCATCGCGCTCGCCGCCCCGACGGCTCGCTTCGCTTCTTCGAGATCCTGCTGCGCTCCACCAGTATCGAATCCAGCTCGGCGGCCACACAGGTCATAGGCTCCCGTATCGACTGACCCCGCCTGCATCGATGCCGCACGGGGGCGGACGCGCCGCAAGTTCTCCCCGCCGCTGCGCGATTCGCGTCCCCGATCATTACTGTCGGTTCATGTCCATTAACGTCCACCATTTATCTCAGTTTGTTAGCCTTCTCGGGAATCCGGGTGCTCACTTCAGTCAGCAAGAATTGTTCAGTTTCCCCCCTCTTCGCGCTAGAATTGCTTGCTGCCGTTTGAGTCGCAGAAGTTTTTCCACAGGATGAGGGCCACCCTGACCTTGAGAGAACAAACAATCCAGGATCGAGTATTGAAGGTCATCGCGACCTCGAAGCGCATCCCCATTGAAAGTGTTCAACCCGACAGCAGCTTCGAATCGCTGGGGATGGATTCGCTTGACCGGCTCAACATCCTCTTCGACCTCGAAAGCGAGTTCGACATTGAAATCAATGACGAGGATGCCAAACAGGTCACGAGCATCCGAGAAATGATCGAGGGCGTGACCCACCTGGTTCAGGCGAAGAACAGCGCTTCGCCTGGAGAATAACGTGCGCCGCGTCGTCGTCACCGGAACAGGCGCGATCAGCGCACTCGGCAACAACGTCGCCGATTTTTGGCGCGCGCTGCTTGCCGGCGTCTCTGGTATCCGCAAAATTCAGGGCATGGATCAGTGGCAGATCCGCTTTCAGAACGGGGCTGAAGTGCTGGACTACGTCGCCGAAGACCATTTCGAGACGCCTCAGATCGGCTTCATGGACCGCTTCGCCCAGTTCGCCGTGCTCACCGCCCGCGAGGCCATCGCCCAGGCCGGCATTGAATGGACCCAGAGCCTGCGCGAAACCACGGCCGTGATCACCGGGTGCTGCCTGGGCGGCCGATCCATCGAGGAGACCGGATATTACGAACTCTTCCATAACGGCAGGAGCCGCGTCCACCCCCTCACCATCCCGCTGAGCATGAGCAATGCCGGCGCCAGCCATATCTCCATGCAGTTTGGACTGGAAGGCCCTGCGTATACCATCTCTACCGCCTGCGCCTCTTCCACCCATGCCATCGGTCAGGCCTTCTGGATGGTCCGTTCCGGAGCTGCCCCCATGGCCATTGCCGGAGGCAGCGAAGCCCCCTTTTTCCTCGGCAATCTGAAGGCCTGGGAGGCCCTGCGCGTAATCAGTAAAGATACCTGCCGTCCGTTCTCCGCAGAGCGCAGCGGCATGATCCTGGGCGAAGGCGGCGCCATGCTGGTGCTCGAACCGCTGGAGACCGCGCTCGCTCGGGGCGCCCGGCCTATTGCAGAGATCGTTGGCTTCGGCATGTCCGCCGACGCCAGCCACATCACCCAGCCAGCCTCGACCGGAGCCAGTCGAGCTATGCGCCTGGCCATCAAAGATTCCGGACTGGCGCCGGAGCAGTTCGGCTACATCAACGCCCACGGTACGGCCACTGAAGCGAATGACCGGACCGAAGCCGCAGCTATCCGTTGTACTTTCAACGAACATACCGACCAGCTTGCGGTCAGCTCCACGAAATCGATGCACGGCCACGCGCTCGGAGCCGCCGGCGCTCTCGAGGCAGTCGCCTGCGTGCTCAGTCTGCGCGACGGCATGCTGCCGCCTACAGCCAATTTTCTCTCGCCCGATCCTGCCTGTGACCTGGACGTCATTCCCAATCAGGCGCGTGCCTGCGCGGTGGAAGCTTGCCTCTCCAACTCCTTCGCTTTCGGTGGACTGAATGCCGTGCTTGCCTTCAAGGCCTTCGCTTAGAGGCAAGTCCATGCTGCGGCCTAATCGAACAGGCGAAGAATCAACGAAGATCGCGATAGAATAGCAGGATGCTGTCGCCGGCGACCCCAGTCCCGGATAGCCCTCCGGACCTCGACATTCCGCAAAGCCTCGCCTGGGCACACCCCCTGGTGCAGGAGTGGTTTGTCCGCCGATTTGCCACGCCCACCGAGCCACAGGAGCAGGGCTGGCCGCTCATCCGCGAGCGAAGGCCGGTGCTGATCTCGGCGCCCACGGGCTCGGGCAAGACGCTGGCCGCATTTCTGATCTGCATCGATGGGCTGATTCGCAAAGCTTTGAACGGGCAGCTGGGCTGCGAGACAGAGGTGGTGTACGTTTCGCCGCTGAAGGCGCTGTCGAACGACGTACAGAAGAACCTGGAGATTCCGCTGCGGGAGATTCAGCAGCTGGCGCTGGAGCGCGGGTATCTGCGTCCGCCGATCAGGGCGGCGGTGCGCACCGGAGATACGCCGGCAGCGGAGCGGCGGGCGATGCTGAAAACGCCGCCGCATATTCTGGTGACGACGCCGGAGTCGCTCTACATTCTGCTGACGGCGGAGAAGAGCCGCGAACATCTGCGGCGCGTGCACACGGTGATTGTGGATGAGATTCATGCTGTCGCCGATGACAAGCGGGGATCGCATCTGGCACTGACGCTGGAGCGGCTGGACGCGCTGGTGCGCGGAGAGAACCAGCTGACGGCGGGAGCAAGCCTGCTGGTGCATCCGGCGCCGCTGCGGATTGGGCTGTCGGCCACGCAGAATCCGATCGAGCTGGTAGCGGAGTTTCTGGGCGGGGCCACGAATCGCGGGGCCGTCGCCATTGTGCAGGCAGGGCAGCGCCGCGCGCTGGACTTGGCGGTGGAAGTACCGACCGACGAACTGGGCTCGGTGGCGACCATGGCGGTGTGGGAGAGCGTGTACACGCGCATCGCCGAGCTGACGATGCAGCATCGCTCGACGCTGGTGTTTGTAAACACGCGCAGCATGGCGGAGCGGCTGGCGTTTCAGCTGGGCGATCGACTGGGCGTGGAGAATGTGGCCTGCCACCACGGCAGCCTTTCGCGCCGGCTGCGACTGGAGTCAGAGAGACGGCTGAAGGCTGGGGAAATTCGCGTGCTGGTGGCGACGGCCTCCCTTGAGCTGGGGATCGACATCGGGACGGTGGATCTGGTGTGCCAGATTCAGTCCCCGCGGGCGATTGCCGTGGCGATGCAGCGAGTCGGACGCGCGGGACACTGGCGCGGGGCGGTGCCGAAGGGCCGATTCTTTGCGCTTACCCGCGACGATCTGGTGGAACAGGCGGCGCTGGTGCGGGCGATGCGCTCGGGCGTGCTGGACCGGCTGGAGATTCCTGCGAAGCCGTTCGATGTGCTGATGCAGCAGATCGTGGCGGCGTGCGCGGCTGAGCCGTGGGAGGAACGTGCCCTGTTTGACGCGTTCCGCAGGGCCCATCCGTATCAGGATCTGGGCTGGGAGGAATTTGACGAGGCGCTGTGCCTGCTGACAGAGGGGATCGAATCGAGCCGCGGGCGCTATGGGGCGTATCTGCTGCGGGACCGGGTGCATGGGCGAGTCCAGGCACGGCGCGGAGCGCGCACCACAGCCATCACAAATGGCGGGGCTATTCCGGACGCAGCGCTGTTTCCGGTGATTTTGCAACCGGAGGGCGTACAAATTGCCACTCTCGACGAACACTTTGCCGTGGACTCATCGCCCGGGGATGTCGTGCAGCTGGGCAACAGCAGCTGGCGGATTCAGCGCATTGAAGCCGCGGGGCGGGTGCTGGTGGAAGACGCGCAGGGGCAACCGCCGACGCTGCCGTTCTGGTTCGGCGAGGCTCCGCAGCGGACGCGGGAGCTGTCGGAATTTATTTCGGAGCTGCGCCTGGAGATCGACCGGCGCACCCGCGACGTGCTGCCCGGCTATGTGAGCCAGGCTGCGCCGGAGGTATCCGAGACGGTGGCGCTGCTGAAGGCCGAATGCGGGGTGGATGACGCGGGCGCCGAGCAGCTGATCGGTTATGTAGTGGCGGGCCGGGCTGTGCTGGGGACGGTTCCTTCTGTAACGGAGATCGTGGCAGAACGCTTCTTTGACGAGGGCGGCGGGATGCAGCTGATCCTGCACGCGCCGTTCGGCGGCCGAATCAACAAGGCGTGGGGACTGGCGCTGCGCAAGCGCTTCTGCCGCGGATTCAACTTTGAACTGCAGGCGGCGGCCACGGACAATGGGCTGAACATCTGCCTGGCAGAACAGCACAGTTTTCCACTGAGCGATGTCTTTCATTTCCTGACGGAGACGACGGTGACGGAGCTGCTGGAGCAGGCTTCGCTGGCTGCACCCGTCTTTAAGACGCGCTGGCGCTGGGATGCGTCGCGGAGTTTGCAACTGCTGCGGTTCCAAAAAGGAAAGAAAATACCACCACAGATACAGAGGATCCGCTCGGACGATCTACTGGCCAGCGTGTTTCCCCAGGCGGCGGCGTGCTTCGAAAACATCGAGGGCGACATCCAGATTCCCGATCATCCGCTGGTGAAGGAAGTGATGCGCGATGTGCTGGGTGAGGCCATGGACCTGGATGGACTGAAGGCCGTGCTGGCCGCCATGCACGATGGCCGCATTCGGTGCGTGGCTGTGGATACGACGACGCCTTCGGCCTTTGCGCATGAGCTGCTGACAGCGAAGCCGTACTCCTATCTCGACGATGCGGGACTGGAAGAGCGACGGGCGCGCGCCGTGCAGATGCGCGGGGTGCTGCCGGATGCGGTACTGGGCGAAGCGGGAAGACTGTCGGCCGAGGCGATTGCGGAAGTGCGGGAAGAGATCTGGCCGGATATTCGCGACGAGCACGAACTGCACGATCTGCTGTGTTCGCTGGTGGTGCTGCCGCCGGAGACGCTGGCGCTGTCGCCGGCGTGCCGCGACTGGGATGTATTTCTGGAGCGGCTGCAGCGCCAAAATCGTGTGCTGACGGTGCAGGCGAACGGGAGACCGTATTTTGTCCCGGCAGAACGAGTGGCATGGCTGAGGAGTCTGTGGGCGGAGGTGCAGGTGGATGGTGATTCAGCACTGTCGCGGTTACAAACGAATGAGGAACCGCCGAGCGCCGAAGATGCTCTGAAGAAAATGCTGCAGGGGTGGTTACAAATTATGGGTCCGGTGACCTCGGCGGGGATGGCGGCGCGCCTGGGCGTGGATGCCGGCGAGGTATGGAAGCAGATGCTGCGGCTGGAATCGACGGGAGCGATCCTGCGGGGAAGCTTCGAACGGCGCCCCAGCCAGGAAACGACGGCGGACGTAGATGTGGAGTGGTGCGAGCGGCGCATTCTGCAGCGCATCCACAAGCGTACGCTGCACACGCTGCGCAAGCAGATCGAGCCGGTCACGCCCGCGGTGTACATGCGCTTCCTGCTGGACTGGCAGCACCTGGGCGAGCAGCGGCAGCTGAGCGGCGAGCAGGGACTGCTGGAGGCGCTGCGCGGGCTGGAGGGATTCGAAGCACCGGCAGTGGAGTGGGAGAAGTCGATCCTGCCGCAGCGGGTGGCGGGGTACGATCCACGCTGGCTGGATGCGCTGTGCCTGACGGGCGCGGTGGGGTGGGGACGCATCTCGCCGCATCCGGCCTTTGCCGATGCGGCCAGCGGCGGCCCGCGGCGGGTGGTACCGACGAGCCAGGCACCGGTGACATTTTTTGTGCGGGAAGAGGCGCTGTGGATGGATTTGTGCCTGTCGCGGCGGCAAATTCCGGAAACCAATCTGACGGCGTGCCTGAGCGAGCTGGCCAACCGAGTGCGGTCGTGCCTGACGGACCGGGGAGCTATGTTCGCGGCCGACCTGATCCGCATGCTGAGCGTGCCGGCGGAAGAGGCGCATCGGGCGCTGTGGGAGCTGGTGGCAGCGGGACTGGTGACGGCGGATGGCTTCGACAGCCTGCGCATGCTGGTGGATCCACGGCGCAAGCGCGCGCTGGCTGCGCCGGGGCGGACGAAGGCGGCAGGAAGAAATGCGTCGGGGCGGTGGGCGATGTTCATCGATCTGGCGGACGCGAACGAGCAGGAGACGGCCGGGGAAACCGCGCTGCGGCACGATGCGCAGGTGGAGTCGGCTTGCCGGATGCTGCTGCGGCGCTACGGCATTGTGCTGCGCGATGTGCTGGCGCGGGAGACGACGGTTCCGGCGTGGCGGGAGCTGGTAGGGATGTTCCGGCGACTGGAGGCGCGCGGAGTGGTGCGGGGCGGACGGTTTGTTTCCGGATTCGGCGGGGAGCAGTTCGCGCTGCCCGAAGCCGCCGACGCACTGCGGGCGAATCGCTCGCGCACGCTGGCCGACATGCCTCCTCTGACGATGGCCGCAGCGGATCCGATGAACCTGGTTGGGATGGTCATTCCTGGCGAGCGCCCGGCGTGCGTGCCCGGCAACACGGTGACGCTGCCGCTGCCAGAGCAGACGCCCGCGCCTGCGGTGGTGGAGATGCCATTGCCGGGCGCATTTGCCTGGAATACGCAGAACCTCGAGGGCGGGGCAATTGCCTGAGGCGGAGGCGAAAGTGCGGGAGCCGCTGGTGGAGGGGCGAGACTACTATCGCGAAGGACCATACCTGGTCTTCACCGAGGCTTACCACCTGCGGCGCGGCAGCTGTTGCGGATCGGGATGCAGGCACTGCCCGTGGAAGAGCGGCCGGAGTCCTGCAACGACGGATCAGGACTCCGACCGCGACTGAGCGGGGTTATTCGACCTTGCCGATGTAGACGCCGTAGGGGCCAAGCTGCACGGATTGCAGCGAGGTGGGATCGGCGGCACCGGGCGATTTTAGCAGTGTGGTGGCGTGCGTGCCCTGAATGCCCTGGGCGGAGACGTCAAGATGCACTGTCTGCGGCTGATCGGTGAAGTTGCAGGCCACTACTACGGCGTCTCCGTTGGAATCTTTGCGCAGCCAGGAGAGAACGTTGTTGTCGCTGGTGTTGAGCATGATCTCTTCCCCTTCTGCGAGGGCGGGATCTTGCTTTTTCATCTGGATGAGCTGCTCGTACCAGTGCAGGAGCGAATTGGGATCCTTCTCTGCTTCGGCAACGTTAACGGTCTTATAGGTGGGCGGAATGGGCAACCAGGTCTTGGTGTGGTCATTCGAAAAGCCGGCATCAGGACCGGCGTCCCACTGCATGGGGGTGCGCTCGCCGTCGCGGCCCTTTTCTTTGGGCCAGCCGGTGATGCCGATGGGGTCCTTCACATCCTGCTTGCGCGTGGGCGGAGTGGTGACCATGCCGATTTCGTCGCCGTAGTAAAACATCGCCGTGTCGCGCGAAGCGAACAGCACGGCGGCAAGCATCCGGCCGATGTCGTCGTGGTGGGGACCGTAGCCGTAGGCGGGATTGCTGGTGGCGCTGGGCTGATAGCGATCCCAACGAGGATTGTCGTGATTGTCGAAGACGAAGAGCGGCTCGTCGCCACCGATTTTCGTTTCGGCGTCGTTGATGCGCTCACGGAACTTATCCACGTCGAAGCTATTGATGAAGCCGACTTCCATATCCATGGGAAGCTGCAGCTCATCGTTGTCGGCGCCGTACATTTTGCGCAGGTCGTCGATGGAGCGAAGATAGGTTTCGCCGATGAGAACCACCTTGCGGCCCTGGGTGGAGTCGGCAACCTGGCGGAGTTCTTTCAGGACAACGTGAACTTCGGGAAGATTGTCGGTCTTGAGGGTGTCGACTTCCTTATCGCCGTAGGCATTGATGAGTGGCTTGCCATCGGGGCCGAGGACGTAGCCTTCGTCGGTGAAGCTGGGATCTTCGAAGAGAGAGGTGATGGCGTCGAGGCGGAAACCAGCCACGCCGCGATCGATCCAGAAGCGCTCGACTCCGTACATGGCCTTGCGGACGTCGGGGTTATTCCAATTGAGGTCGGGCTGCTGAATGTAGAAGCGATGATAGTAATACTGCCTGCGCGCAGGGTCCCACTGCCAGGCGGAGTGGCCGAAGACAGACTCCCAGTTATTGGGCGGCTCGGGCTTGCCGTTGACCATCTTCGGATCGTGCCAGACATACCAGTCGGCCTTGGGATTGTCGCGGGAGCTGGCCGATTCAATGAACCATGGGTCTTTGTCGGAGGTGTGGTTCAGGACGAGATCCATGATGATGCCGATATTGCGCTTCTTCGCCTCAGACGCGAGGCGATCGAAGTCGGCCATGGTGCCGTACTGCGGATCGATGGCCTCGTAATCGGAAATGTCATAGCCGAAGTCGACTTGGGGCGACGGATAGATGGGTGTGAGCCAGATGGCGTCGACGCCGAGGCTCTTCAGGTAATCGAGGCGGGAGGTGATGCCATTGAGGTCGCCGATGCCATCGCCGTTGGAGTCCTGAAAGCTGCGGGGGTAGATCTCGTAGATGACGGCGTTCTTCCACCAGGCAGGAGTCTCGCCGGGCTGACCGGCGGGATTTTGCTGGGCACCGGCAAACGTGCAGACAGAGAAGGCAAACAACAGGCTAAAAAGGCGGCCAATGGTGGCTTTCATCGAACCCCTCCACGAAACAGATCAGGATCTAAGGCGCCGGCCAGAAATGGCAGGCGTTTTATCCCGCAACGAAGCTACCACAACAATCGGCGCGTTAACCTGATTTCACGATGAGCAAACTGTCACACTTTGACGACGCGGGCGAGGCACGGATGGTGGACGTGAGCGGCAAGGCATCCACACGACGGGAAGCTGAGGCTTCGGTGTTTGTGGCGATGTCGGCCGAGACCCTGGCCGTTCTGAACGAGAATCCCAAGGGGGATCCGCTGGAAGTGGCGCGGATTGCCGGGATCCAGGGCGCGAAGCGCACGGCGGAGCTGATCCCGATGTGCCATCCGCTGCCGCTGAGCTTTGTCGATGTGCGGGCGCAGGTGACGGAGGGAGGCATCGCGATCCGGGCCACGGCGGCGACGACCGGACCGACAGGCGTGGAGATGGAGGCGCTGACCGCAGCGTCAGTGGCAGCGCTGACGGTCTATGACATGTGCAAGGCGCTGGACAAGGGGATCGTGATCCGCGAACTGAGGCTGGAGCGCAAAACCGGAGGAAAGAGCGGCGAATACCGGCGCGAAAGCGGCTTCTGAAAGCTTGGCCGGGCATCCGAGGCGCTCGGAGGCCCCATCTCACGCGATTAAGGTGTTCCCTGGGTTGTTGTGTCTGCGGACGCCTCGATTTGCTCGGCTGAATCGAGGGCTGGTCAGCGGGGCGGATCATCGCCGGGGGCATCACGAGGCAAGTCCAATTCTTCTCAGGATCGCTTCTGATGACCCATGTATTGGTGACCGGCGGAGCCGGTTTTTTTGGCGGCATACTGAAGCGCCATCTGTTGCAACAGCATTATCAGGTGACCAGCATCGACCGGGTGCCGGATCCGAGCTGGCATCCCCGGCTGACGAAGATCACCGGCGACCTGCGCGACCCGTGGCTGCTGAACTCGGCGTTTGGACACCAGAGCTACGACGCGGTTTTTCACTGCGCGGCGGCGCTGGCGCATGGGCTCTCGATCGACGAGGACGAGCTCTGGACGTCGAACGTGAATGCCACGGGCATGATCGCGGAGGCATGCCGGCGCTATGGCGTGCCGAAACTGATCTTCACGTCGACGAATTGTTTGTGGGCCCGGAATCCGGGGCATGCGATCCGCGAGGATGACGCGCCTGCGCCGGTGGAAGTCTACGGGCAATCGAAGCTGGCGGCCGAACAGATTTTGCAGCGCTACACACGCAGCATGGACGTGACCATTCTGCGCTGTCCAACGATTATCGATCGGCGACGGCTGGGACTGCTGAGCATCCTGTTCGAGTTCATCGAAGACGGGAAAACGGTTTGGGTGGTGGGCGATGGGTCCAATCGCTACCAGTTCATCTATGCCGAGGACCTGGTACGGGCGTGCATGGCGGCGCTCGATGCGGATGGTTCGGATGTCTTTCATGTCGGATCGGCGCGGGTAAAGCCGCTGCGTGACGTGTATCAGGCGGTGATCGCCGCAGCGGGGAGCTCGTCACGGGTACGGTCGCTGCCGTTGAAGCCGACGCTGGCAGCGATGAACCTGGCGCATCGGCTGGGGCTTTCGCCGCTTGGGCCTTATCACTACCGGATGATCGGGGAGGATTTTCTCTTCGATACGACGAAGATCGAGCGGCAACTGGGCTGGAAACCAACGCTGACCTCTGAAGAGATGCTGGTGCAGGCGTATCGCTATTACGCCAGCCGGCGGCAGGAGATCGGGGGGAAGAACGTCCTGGCGCATTCCAACGCAGCGCCGATGGGCGTGATCCGCCTGCTGAAGTGGGTCTCCTGAAAGCTGGCCGCTTAGGCACTGCGGCCCTTTGGGCGGAGGTTGTGGACCACGCGGTGTGCCAGTTGGCTTTTGAGCCGGTGCGGTAAAAGGCGCGAACGGCGGTATCATCATAAGAGCAGGCAGACTGGACGGCCGCTGCCGGAAGCTTTCGCTTCCGGTGGAGGAAAGTCCGGACTCCGCAGGGCAGTGTGCCGGATAACGTCCGGGACCGGAGCGTCAAGGCTCCGGGACGGCTAGTGCCACAGAGAAGATACCGCCCGGGTCTCGTGAGAGGCACGGGTAAGGGTGAAAAGGTGCGGTAAGAGCGCACCGCTCCGGCGGTAACGGCGGAGGCAGGGTAAACCCCACACGGAGCAAGACCAAATAGGGAACGAGTCCGGCAGCAATGCCGGCACGTGCCGGCCCGGTGCGTGAACCCCGGATGGGGCATCCGCCACGGTGCGAATCGCGGCGGATGGAAGTTTCGGGTAGGTCGCTACAGCGACCGCAGCAATGCGGCGCGCAGAGGAATGGCCGTCCTCGACAGAATCCGGCTTACAGGTCTGTCTGTGATGGTGGCCCCGGTTCTCCGATGAGGAGGACCGGGGCCTTCAGTTTTTGGACATTATGGATGTGGAGACGATACGGGATCTAAGCGACGGTGTGGTGGTCGGCCCAGGCCTGACGTAGTTTCTCTGCAGCCAGAGTGGCAGGAACAACGCGCGTAGTGGTGCGCATGAGCGCGCAGGCGGCAGCGCCCGCCAGCAGACCGAATACCCAGGGACGAAGCATGACAGATGGCCCTCAACGATGTTGGAGTTGAACAACCTTGATGGATGAGGATCAGGAAGATACGGGATGCATTGAGATCACTCGACGGCGGGCACGAACTTTGCGGCGAATATCGCGGATCAGAAGTCAATGTGGCCGCGAACCGCTGCGACCCAAGCGGGACCGCGGTCGCGATTGTAGCCGGGGTCGTTGATGTGCTGGGCGTCGAGAGCGAAGAAGAGGCCCTTCCAGGCATGCCAGTTGTAGTAGCTCTCCACAATGTTTTCGCGGCCGTAACTGAGATGGCCGTCGCCGAGGAGGAAGCCGAGGCCACCGTTCTCCAGATAATTCTGATGATCTTTCTTGATGGCGTTGCTGACGAAGGCCACACCCACTTTGTCGAAGGGGCGATGCCAGCGGGCGCCGTAGTAGTCAGCAGCACCAAGGGCGGTCTGGCCGACTTCGGTATAAGCAAAAGATTCTTCCTGGTCGTCGTTCCAGCCGAAACGGCTGGCGATGCGGAAGTTGGCGGTGATCTCCTGCTCGTTGTTCCAGCCGAAGCCATACTTGATGGTGCCGAAATGCTCATGAGCGACGATGTTGGGTCTGAGGTCGGCGCCGTCGAGATAAGACTGCACCGCTTCGCGGTAACTGCCCATGTGGGCGTCATTGACGTAGCTGAGGATGCGGGTGGAACCTTTGCGGCCGCGAATCAGGGAGTGGCGCCACTCGAACTCCCAGTTTTGGCCGCGGGCGCGGGAGAGGGCCCAGTCGAGATCGATGCCATTTGCGACGACGGGCATGGCAAAGATGCCGTAGCGGGCGCTCCAGGTGTGGTCGTCGTATTCGAACGTGCCGCCCACGGTGTAACCGCGGGTATCGGCCGCGTAGTCCCAGGCGCCGTTGTTGTCGATGGTCCAGTTCATGAACTGGAGGTGGCTGTCGCTGGCTACGTCGTTGACGTCGAAGACATCGGGCAGGCTCATTTTGCCGATGCGCATCTCGAAACGTCGCACGGGCACTTCGGTTGCGAGCGAGAAGGGACCGCGGTCGGACTCGGTCATGCGGCTGGTGAGGCCGATGGTCTGGTGAACCTCTCCTCGGGCGAGGTAGGGGGCATTGCTGAGATAAGGATTGCGCACCACATCCAAATTGGTGAATCCGGCGAGGCCCAGAGCTTCGCTGAGGCCACGGCCTCCAGCTGACTCGAAGTCGACGAGGAAGTCGGTGTTATAGCGAAGATCGCGATGCGGCTGGTACCCAAGGAAGAGAGTTTCGAGGATAGAGGTCTTGTATTCGCCGGCGTTGCGGAAGCTGTTGGGCCCCTGATAGGGCGAGTGGAAGCCGGGATGCGCCTGGAAGATGACATTGATCTGTCCGGAAATCCAGTAAGGCGCATTCGGGCTGTGCGGAAACATGGTGAGGTCAGGCTCGGTGACAGGCTGCTCGGGCGAGGGACGGCCGGACGCGTCGGAAGGCGGATCAGCATCCTGAGGGCTGGTGGGGTGGGCGAGGGGACGGGCTGCCGTAGCCACAGCCGGGCGCGGCGCGTCGGGAAGATTCTGGGCGTGTGCGCCCTCAAGGTTCAGTGCGACCAGTGCCAGCGTTGTGAGAAGGATGTGCAGATGACGCAAAGACGATTCTCCGCGGACAGGCGAGGCGACTCGGACGGGCAGGTCTGGTAATTCAAAGATCCGAGTTGTGTCCAGGTTAAGCATGGTTGATGAAAATGCGTTAAACGAGGGCAAGGCCGGGCTTTCGCGTCAGGCACACAGCGGACATGGCTCGCAATCTCGAAACTTCTTCCCATCAGAGGAGATGCGCATCGTCTCGTCGATCCAGACTGAGGCGAGCGGCTGGCGAGGGTCTCCGGTCTGCACCCAAACGCGGGAGAGGCGGCAAGACCTGAAATTTACCGGCGCCCAAGGTCCGGCCTGCAGGAGCTCGCTGAACGTGGAATTCTCCGATCACGATGTTTTCCTCCTTTGCGCATACCAGCGCCTTCTGTCTCGTGCAGAACATGCAGGATGCGAACGGAATTGAGGAGGGGCTGCTGCTCACTCGCTCGTTACGGATGGCGCACGGTGACGAGGAGCCGAGTGAGGCTGCTAACGATCACAGCGCAGAAGGGCGCAGGGTTCGTTTCTCATAGAGAATTGAAGCGGGGCCACGTTTCAGAAGGCGCCGCCTTCATTTTTATACCATATCCCGGTGGGATATATGAGGCAAAAGTGCACACAGAAAAAGAGAAGCGCTCGACTGAATCAAGAGAGCAACAGAAGCTGATTGCCAGAGTGCGCCGGATTCGCGGGCAGGTGGACGCGATCGAGCGCTCGCTGAGCGGCCGTGAAAACTGTGCTGATGTGCTGATGCTGCTGGCCAACGTGCGTGGCGGTATCAACAGCCTGATGGCCGAGGTTCTGGAAGATCACATTCGGCTGCACATGATGCCGGGCGAGAAGACTGTGGAAAACACAACAGAGCTCGCAGAGGATCTGATTGATCTGGTGCGCGCGTATCTGAAATAGATTGGGAGCGCGGCAGTTCCGTGCTCATCCCAAGCGACCGGCAGCGGGGTTTGAGTCGGTGGCGACAGGCCGACCAATTTGTGTCTGCTGTCCCGGCCCCATACAATCGGTATTTGTTGCAGGGCGAGCACGTTTTCGATTTTTCTATGAGCGAACACGCGAGCAGCAGTGCGCAGGCAGAGCCGGTTTCTCCGGCGTGGGCCAAGACCGAACTGGCGCGCCACCCGCAGCGGCCGCACCCGATGGACTTTATCGAACGTATCTTTACCGATTTCAGCGAAATTCACGGCGATCGGGCCTTCGGGGACGATCCTGCCATGATTTGCGGGATGGCGCGCTTCGAGGCACAGGAGACGATGCTCATCGCGAACCTGAAAGGGCGGAGCACAAAAGAGAAGGTGCACCGGCGTTTCGGGATGCCCGATCCGGAGGGCTACCGGAAGGCGTTGCGCGCAATGAAGATCGCGGAGAAATTCCGCCGCCCGGTAATCACGATAATCGATATCCCGGCTGCATATCCTGGGGTAGGCGCGGAGGAGCGCGGGCAGGCGGAGGCGATTGCCCGGAACATGCGCGAGATGTCGCGGCTGCGCGTGCCGAGCATTTCCATCATCACGGGTGAGGGCGGATCGGGAGGAGCGCTGGGGTTGGCCGTAGCCGATCGGGTGTTGATCCTGGAGAGCGCAATTTACTCAGTGATTCCGCCGGAGGGCTGCGCAGCGATCTTGTGGCGCGATGCGTCGTTCAAGGATCGGGCAGCAGAAGCGATGCGCATTTCAGCTGATCAGGTCGCTGCGCTGGGGTGCGTTGACGATATAGTGCCGGAGCCGGAGGGTGGCGCGCAGAACGACCCGGCAGCCGCGGCGGAGATGCTGAAAGAGAAACTGCGCTGGCATCTGAATGAATTGAAGTCTTTACCTGTGGATCAACTGGTGTCTCGCCGGTACGACAAGTTCCGCAATATGGCTCAGTTCTACACGGCGTGAGTCCGGAAGCGCCGCTCATCTTTTTCTTCGGAGCTGCGGAGTGAGTTTTTTGGAGCGCTTTCGCGCGCTGGCCTGGTTTTTTGGAGCGGCCGCCTGGTTTCTCTTCTCCGACCTGATCGCCGATCGGGCCGCCCAGGGCCTGAGCATGAGCGATGCGCAGGAGCCGCTCCACCGCGTTTTCCTGCTCTTTCTGCTGATTCTGGGATACACGCTGATGAGCCGCCTGGGCCAGCGGCGCATGGCCGCGGCGACGGCGACGGGGCTGGCCAAACGTCCGGGGCGAAGACATGAGTTCGGTCTGGGCGCAGCACTGGGATGGGGCGCGGTGGTGGTTTGCGTGCTGCCGACGGCGCTGATTGGCGGCCTGACAGTGACGGCATTTACCAGCGCACATCAGTTTTATGTAACCATCCTGGATCTGATTGCGCTGCTGGCAGGGACGCTGGCCATCGAAGTGGCATTTCGGGGTTATGGATTTCAGCGGCTGGTGGAGGCGATGGGGCCGGCGGTCGCGACGCTGTTTGGGGCGCTCATCTACGCAGTCTGGCGAACCCATGCCACGGACACGAGCACGGCGTCGGCTCTGGTTTCGTTCTTCCTGGGATGGGCTCTGGCGCTGGCGGCGGTGCGGACGCGCGCAGTGTGGGTGAGTTGGGGATTGCACTTTGCCTGGATTGGCGCGATGACCATGCTCTTCGGTCTGCCGGTGGCAGGCTCGATGAACTATTCGCCGATCCTGGCGACGAATGCGCGCGGGCCGGTGTGGGTGACGGGCGGCTTTCAGGGGCCGGAGGGCAGCGCGTTTGCGGTGCTGGTTTCTTTTGCGCTGCTGTTCGCCGTAGCAAAAGTGACTACCGAGCTGAAGCACAGGTTCGGATATCCGGAGATTGTGCCGGGGGGCATTCCGGTGGATGTGGACGCGGCAGCACGGCACCAGCATGAAGTGGCGATGGAGCACACTGCCCCACAGGAGCCCCAACTGGTACAAATCCTCCCGGCGCAAAACGTTCCCTCTTACGCTCCTCCGGGACCGACGATTCCGGCGGAGCCGCCGGCTTCCCCGTCCGAGGAACACGGCGACCATCCCGCCGAATAGCGCCGGGTCAGCGGATGCGGTATCGAATCCCGGTGCTTGCAGAGTTGTGATCTCGCGTGCTATCAGACCGCGCGGCCGGCGGCAGCGCCCGAGGCCCACGCCCACTGGAAATTGAATCCGCCGAGCTGTCCGGTTACGTCGACGACCTCGCCGATAAAGTACAAGCCGTGCATGGAGAGGCATTCCATAGTCTGCGGAGAGAGAGCATCAGTGCTGACGCCGCCGGCGGTCACTTCGGCCTTTTCGTAGCCTTCACTCCCAACCGGCGTGAACTTCCAGCCATGGAACTGCTGCTCCAGCTCAGCAATTCCGTGGTTCGTCCAGCGGAGCGGGTGGGCAACCTCGAGCAGACGTTCCGCGAGCCGGGCAGGCAGGCTGGTGCGAAGGGCAGCCTTCGCTGAGGACAGATCGCGGCGCGCAGCGGGCTGGCGCAGACCGACGAGGAGTTCCTGGCCGTGAGCCCAGTCCACTTGCAGCGAATCTGCACCATTCCAATAGGATGAAATCTGCAGGATTGCCGGCCCGCTCAGTCCACGATGCGTAAACAGCAGCTTTTCCCGGAAGCTGCGCTTGCCGAGGGAGACGACGACCTCGGCGGAGACGCCGGTGAGATCGGCGAACCGGGCGTGCTCCTCTACGCCTAACACCAGTGGCACCAGCGCTGCGCGCGATGGAATGAGGGGAACACCGAATTGCCGTGCGATTGCGTAGCCAAAGTCGGTGGCGCCCATCCTGGGGATGGAAAGACCGCCGCTGGCGATGACCAGCGCGCGCGCACGGAACAGGTCATTTTCAGTCGGGATGACAAAGCAGCGGCGCTCTCTGCCCTCGGTGGGCTCGGACATATGGCCGACTTCCCGGACCTTGCTGGAGAGAAAAATCCGGACGCCGGCCTGTGTCGCCTCGCTGACTAACATGCGAACGATTTGGTCCGCGGAGCCGTCACAGAAGAGCTGTCCCAGCTTCTTCTCGTGGTAGGCAATGCGGTGGCTCTCAACCAGGCGGATGAAGTCGGCAGGAGTGTAGCGCGCCAGCGCCGAACGGGCGAAGTGGGGATTGGCAGAAAGAAAATTCTCGGCACGGCAGTGCAGGTTGGTGAAATTGCATCGTCCTCCGCCCGAGATGAGGATCTTTTTGCCGACACGGTCGGCGTGCTCGAGCAGAGCCACACGTCGGCCGCGCCTGCCAGCCTCGATAGCGCACATGAGGCCGGCGGCACCGGCGCCGATGACGACGACATCGAAGGGTTGGGGCAAGTGAGGCGGATTCACGGAGAAGTGAAAATGACAGCGAAGGCGATGGTGGGCCCGGAGGGATTTGAACCCCCAACCAAGGGATTATGAGTCCCCTGCTCTAACCATTGAGCTACAGGCCCATTCTCTACGATGTTACTGCACGGCACGGTTCCGAGTGGGTTTCGAGGGATTTCGTCGAAACCCCTCGGCTGCGGCGCGTGGGCGTGCGGCCTCACGAGATCGATTCAGACGATCAGGCGGCCGCGGCGAACACAGAACTCCGGAGCGGCATCGCGTCAAGCGCCCTCCACGCCCTCCACGCCCTGCGCGCGCGAAGCGCCAGGGCGATAGCTCGGCTGGGCGACGGTCAGAAGCTTATCTTAGCGCCTAACTGCACCTGACGGGGCGAGTTGGACGTGTAGTTAATTACGCCAAAGTTGGGGTCGTCGACAGACGTGTCCGGCGTACCGAAGACGGGGTGGTTCAGGGCATTCTCCGCTTCGAGGCGCAACTCCAGCGTCATGCCTTCCCGCAGCACGGCCAGGGAAAAGTCCTTATCGAGCGACATGCTGCTGTTGAAGGCCAGGGGGGAGCGGATGGCTCCGGTGACGCGCGGAGCATCGCCCAATGTGTATACCGGCGGAAGCTGAGCAACCTGTGGATTCGAGATGTAGTCATTGATCCAGACAGAGTCTTTGCCGCCGGTACGCTTCGGCTTGCCCACGAGGTTAGGCCTCTGTGCTCCATAGGTCGGCAACGATGTTCCATCGTAGGTGCTGAAGGCCAGCGGTCTGCCATCCGCAAGACGCCATATGCCATTGGTCTTCCAGCCGCCCGCAAGGGCCTCCAGCACGCCTGGCATCTGATTGAAGAAGGCTCTGCCACGACCCACCGGAATGTCCCAGGCGTAGCTGAACTGGAATACGTTGGGAATGTCGAAGGTGGAGAGGCTTCGTTCCAGCCACGGCTTGTTCGGGTCCTGCAGACTGGTAAAGCTGCCCAACCATGTAGTGTTGTCGTCGGGAACGGAGGAGTCGTCGAGCGACTTTGACCAGACATACGACGCCAGGAACTGCAGGCCGTTGGAGTATCTCTTTTCGGCGGTCAGCTGCAGCGAGTGATAGGTGGAGTTCGCGATGGGCCATGCATCCGTAGTCACGCCTCCGGGGAACTGAGGATAAGGAAGCTCCAGATTGAGCTCCTGGATCTGCGGAGCGGACAGGACGCTGTTGGGGTCGGTGATAATTCCGTAGAACGGGTTGTCGACCATATTGGTGAGGTCATTGATCTGGTCAAGGGAGTATCCCTCAATCTGCGACCCGAGGTGATTAATGTAATTGGCGCCGGAGAAATAGAGATGTGTTCCCTTCTTTCCGACATAGATGGTATTCAGCAGCACATGCCAGGGGATCTGGCGTTCGACTCCGAAGCTCCAGCTCTGCTCGTAGGGCGTATTGGTCATGCTGCGCAGCGGCCCATTGGCCCCCTGGCCGACATCGTTCATCAGGCCCAGGGAATTGCCGGGCGGCTGGATCAGTCCGTTGGGATAGGGGTTGCTGAGATGAAGGTAGGGTGTCGCGCCGTCGTTGTTATAGGTAACGATCGCGCTGGTGTACTGGTTGAAGCCCTGGGAACCATAAGGGGCAACGCCGGTGGCGCCTGATCGAGGCTGCGAGTAGTAGATCCCGTATCCGCCGCGAATGACGGTGTCCGGCTGGATCTGCCAGGCGAATCCGAAGCGCGGCTGGATATCCTTCCAGTCGTCGTTGACGATAGTGCGCTGGCTCGGACTGGCGAATACCTCGCCGCCGTGAAGGGTTCCCAGCGCGGGAACGGAGAGCGGAGAGACGACATTGGGATCGAACCAGTTTTGCCGATTATGGCGATCGGTTCTGGGCATGGACACGTCGTAGCGCAGGCCCAGGTTCAGGGTTATTTTCTTGTCTACTTTCCAGTTATCCTGCACATACCCTGCATACTGATGATCTTCGGTCGCCGGCTGGTCCTGGATTTCATAATAGGTGCCTGAACTTCCCTGGCTCATCTGGCCCATCATGAAGCTGGCCATGCCGTCTCCGCCGCAGGTTCCGAAGTCGTATGGACACTGCGAGGTGCCGGATCGATCGAAGCTGAAGATTCCGTTAGGCGCATTGGTCTGGATGTAATTCATCTGATGGAGGCGGCCCTCGAAACCAAATTTCATATCATGGCCGCCGAGGACCTTATTGACCGCCACGGTCAGCTGACCGGTATCCTGACCCTGCTTGTAGTTGCCGTAGGGATCACCTCCAATGCTGGTGTATCCCGCAGAGAAGTAGGAAGCCTGATCGATGAAGATAGCGGGGACGCCCATAAATCCGTTGGAGTTCAGGTAGGCGGGAAAGCCGAGCTTGCTCAGGGGATCGGTTACTCCGCCAGCGCCGTTATAGGCGCTGATGCGCTCGGCGCCGCGTGTGAAGCCAAAGATTACTGTCAACAACAGAGTTTGATTGATGGTATGGGTATCGTTCAGAGTGAACAGGTGAGCTGAGCCTTGATTGGGGCCGCCGGCACACGGATCGGCAAAGTTGCCGAAGCAGTTGTAGGCAACTGTGCTGTTCCATTCGTGGGAATACTTGGCGCTGAACAGATTCTTTTCACTGAAACGGTGATCGATCTTGAGGTCCCACTGGTCATTAGGGCTGGAGGTGGCGCCGGAGCCGATCCAGTTGTCGTAAATAGTTCCCGAGGCGATGTTCGGCATGGGAAAGAGATTCATCAGCTGCTCGGCGACGGGATCGATGAGGTTGCCGGCGCCACCGCCCAGCTGGTAGGGCGTACCGTTGAGCTTGGGGTTGCCGGGGCTGGTATAAGCACCGATGTTGTTAAAGGGGATGAACTTTTTGCGGACTGCGCCAGCCCCCTGCTGGTTGGCAACATAGACGCCGGTGTAAGGGTCCCATATCTGCCCGGCGGCGACGCTGCACATCCCGGTGGCATCGAAAGTTCCCCCCTGCGCGCCACAAAGCTCGCCAAAGTCAGCATTGGTGCGCTCGGCCTGAGAGGGAACTCCAGCCTGATAGGTACCGGCACTGCTTTGCCGTGTGCCATCGTAGTCGAAGAAGAAGAAGGTCTTCTTTTTGAGAATCGGGCCGCCGATGGTACCGCCGAAATTGTTGCGGTGCACAGGCGGAAGCGGGATTCCATTCAGATTATTGAACCAGTTATTGGCGTCGGTGAGGGTATTGCGGATGAAGTCGTAGGCGCTTCCGTGGAAGTTGTTGGTGCCGGACCGGGTGACCATGTTGACTACCGACGCGCCTGAAAAGCCGTATTCCGCGCTGAAGTTCGACTGCTCCACCCTTAACTCGTCCACAGCCTCCGGAGAAGGCGTATAGGTGACCTGAGTTACGCCGCCGTTGGGCTCATAATTGGTGACGGTCGCGCCATCCATGAGGACGTCGGCGGTGGAGTTGCGGCTGCCGTTGGAGACGAAATTAGTGCCGGTGCAGCCGGTCGAGCACTGGTCGTCTGCTTCGGTCACGCCAGGCGTGAGCGAGACCAGGTCCATGACGTAGCGGTCGATGAGGGGCAGGTCGCTAATGAACTTCCTGTTGACGACCAGACCAGTTGTCGCGTCTTCGGCGTCGACGGTCTGTTGCTGTGAATGCACCTCGACGGTCTGCGTGGAACCGGCGACTTTGAGAGTCAGATTGGCGGTGGGGTTCTCGCCCACATTAACGGTGATGTTGGTACGCTCGGTTTTTTCGAAGCCGGCCATTTCAGCGGTGACCGTATAAGCGCCGGGGGGAATAGAGCGGAACAGGTATCGACCTTCTCCATCCGAGGTTGCAGTGAAGCGATATCCCTTGTTCTGATCGAGGAGGGTGACACTGGCGCCCGGGATCACAGCCCCACCGGTGTCGGAAAGGATTCCACTCACTGTGCCGTAGTAGCCCTGGGCCGATGCGACGGAGGAAGCCAGGAGAAGAAAGGCGAAGGAGAGGATCGAGCAGAGCCCCCGGCGAAATTCCTGGACGAACTTCAGCAATGACTTATACATCAGGATTTCCTCCACGTTGAACGGAGTTTCTGGCCGGATCTTGTGCTCGTGTTATGCGGGGCGAGCTATGCAAACGAGGTCCTTGGCGAACCGCGATCAGGTTTCCGGTAACACCCTGAAGCTTCAATTGAATAAGTGAAATTAACCTTCCAAAACGTCCCGATGTCAAGAAGAAACTGAAAGGGAAGGCGGAGCTCGGCGGTGATGATGCTTTCGAATGAAACAGATGATGAATCCAGCCCGTCAGCAGAACATTGACGAGGCGAATAAAACTTCGCTGCCTACGCGCCGGGAAGGCGCTACCTCACGAGCCGCGTCACCAGCGCCCGTCGCGCAACCCTCAGTTCGCCTCTGCGATGGCGCTCACAATTCTGTCGATTGCCACTCGCGCGGCGTCACCCGTGGGCTGGTGGTCGTTGCAGAGAACGGAAAAGACCAAAGTCCTGCCGCTGGACGCGATCAGGTAGCCGCTCAGAGCGCTGACCTCGGCGAGCGTTCCCGTCTTGGCGAATACCTTGCCCTTCAGCGGTCCAGTCGTGAATCGGTTGGAGAGGGTACCGTCAATGCCGCCCACCGGCAGGCTCGCCCGGTACGTTGGCCCCCACGGCTGACGGGCCGCGTACACCAGCAGAGTCGTGGCCGCCCGCGGCGTAATCACGTCATCGCCGGACATCCCCGAGCCGTCGAAGAAGAGAAAATCGCCGGGATCAACGCCTGCTCCGATCAGGAACTGCCGCACCACCCGCGCTCCCTGGGCTATCGAACCATCCTGCCCCTCGAGCCGCCCCAGCAGATGCAGGTAGAGTTCGGCATGCAGATTCTGACTCACCTTGAGTGTGACCGCGATGTCTTCGGCCATCGGTGGCGACAGGTGTGTCGCCAGTACCTGCAATCCCGTGGTGGGCGGCTCAATGGTGGTCAGGTCCAGCGGATGAAGTGCGACCGTCTGATCGACCTCGGCGCGGTAGTCTTCGGTGTCCACGGAGAGGCGATGCTTCGGCTCCGCCTTTCCCGTGATCGTCACGCCGCGCGCCAGCAGCATCTGCCGCAATGCCGTGGCCGCATAACCTGCGGGATCGTCGATGGCCAGCGCGTCATGCAGCCCGCTTTGATTGACAGTGCCAAAGAGGCGCACGCTGCGAGATCCGAGCGGGAGGTCGATGCCGGAATGGGGCGGCTGATTGCCCGGCAGAAACGTGAGCGAATTTTCCACTGTGTACCAGGGGACATCGGGAATCCACTGGACGAACGGCTGGGTTGGCGACGGAAGCGGCGCCGGTGCGGAGGTTGCGGTGCTACCGGCCGCGACCATGGCAGATGGCGCAGGGTTCGGAGATCCCTGTTGCACATTGAGGTAAACCACGTTGTCGTTCACAGTGAGCGCCGAGACGGGCGCGCCGTACTCCCACTGGAGATCGTCCCACGCCCAGTTGCCGCCGTAAGGCTCCCACGGAAACCAGGTATCGTCGCCGATGATGTTGCCGTCGATGCGCCGCACGCCATGCGCGACGATCTGATCGGCCATGTTCTGGAGCGCTTCGAGCGGAGTAGTGGAACGCTCGGTCTTCCCTGAGTAGGGGTAGACGCGGCCGGATAATGTCGGATCGCCGGCGCCGAGAATAACGAGATCGCCGATGAGCGTCCCGTTATCCACAGTTCTGGATGTAACCGCTGTGGTGGTCCACGTAGCCTGGGAGGGGATGAGCGCCAGCGCTGCAGCGGTGGTGAAGAGCTTCGCATTGGAAGCCGGTACGAAGAACTGCCCGTCATTCAGAGAATAAACAGGGCGGCCTTCCATCGTGACCACCGAAATGCCCCAGTGAGCACGCGACACCGCCGGATCGGCCACGATCGTCTGGATGACGTTGCTCAGTTGCGGCGCATGGTGTGGTTTGCGATGTGAAGCGAAAGACGCGGGAGCCGCGATCAACGCAGCGAGCAGGATCAAATACGGGATTCTTCTCATTCGTAGATCAATATGCGCGGTCGTTCCAGGCCACGAGAGGACCAGGATCGCAATTTCTCTGGAGTGTAGCATCGTTTCCTGTATGGCCTTCATTCGGCGACGCGTCTCAGCATGGCAACTCCTTAGCCGCACGCTGGGCCTCGGCGAACGCACCATCGTGATGGGCGTGCTCAATGTGACGCCTGACTCATTTTCGGATGGCGGAGTTTTCTTCAGCACCGAAGCGGCTGTTGAGCATGCTATGAACATGCTGGACGACGGTGCGGACCTGATCGATATCGGCGGTGAGTCGACCCGCCCCGGCTCTCACCCGATCAGTGCTCAGCAGGAACTGGACCGCGTGCTGCCGGTGGTCGAGGAGGTCCTGCGGGAGAGGCCCGAGACCATCTTCTCCATCGATACCTATCGCAGCGAAACAGCGCGTGCCGCGGTGCCAACGGGCATTGAGATCGTCAACGACGTCAGCGCTTTCAGCTGGGATGAGGGGATGGCGCGAACCTGCGCGGAGCTGCGCTGCGGCGTGATCCTGATGCATACGCACGGCCGGCCAAACGAGTGGCGAACTCAGCCCCGGCTGGCGCAGACAGAGGTGGTGCCGCTGGTGCGAGATGGCCTTGGAGCGGCTTTGGCGCAGGCCGTCGAAGGCGGTATCGATCGCAGCCGAATCGTCGTCGATCCGGGCTATGGATTCGGCAAAATTCTGGACAACAACTATCCGCTCCTGGCTCATCTCGATGACCTGCTTGCACTGGGACAGCCGCTTCTGGCCGGCCTCTCCCGTAAATCCTTTCTTGGCAGAACGCTGGGACGCGCCAGCGGCGGACCGGATGTTCCCGTAAACCAGCGAGGGAATGCAACGCTGGCCGCTACAACGGCGGCAATCCTGGCCGGAGCTTCCATTATTCGCGTGCACGAGGTGTGCCCTGCAGTCGAGGCAGCGCGAATTGCCGACGCAATCCTTGCGGAAGTTTAGCTGTGGCGGGGTCGATTTCAGCAGCCGGCCGCGCTCACGCCATCAGATTGATGCGACTGCCCCCTGTCGGCTCTGCTTCTTCCTCGGGTTCGGCTTCGTCCTCGACCTGCGCCTCCGCTGCTTCCGATTCTGCGCCTGGGTTCTCTTCCTCCAGGTCACCGACAGTCGGCTGAGTGGGTGCGGGCTTTCGCCGCTGCCGGGCAGATTTAGGCCACACCGGTGTTGCCTCACGTCTTACCCCGGTCATCTGCGAAATTCGATCGACATCCATGGTGTGGTCCTCTGCGCAGCCTCATCCATCCCTTCGGCGAGTCCTAACTCAACCTTGAGCGCACGCCGCGCAATCGCGTGCCCATCCGCGGTCCCTGTCGCGGATCGGATCAGCCGCCTGTTCCCGGGTATTCTGAATCGAGTATGGGCCGCATCCGCATCCTCTCCGATCAGGTCGCTAATCAGATTGCCGCCGGCGAGGTGGTCGATCGCCCCGCGTCGGTGGTGAAGGAGCTGCTGGAGAACGCACTGGATGCGGGCGCCACACGGATCCGCATTGAGATAGAGGGTGGAGGGCGCAAGCTGATCCGCATCGCCGACGACGGTTGCGGTATGTCGCGCGATGACGCCCTGCTGGCCTTCGAGCGTCACGCCACCTCGAAGATTCGTTCGAGCGACGACCTGCTTTCGATTGCTACCCTCGGCTTTCGCGGGGAGGCGCTGCCATCCATCGCGTCGATCTCGCGCCTCGAACTGGTCACTCGCATCGCGGATCAGGCGACCGGCACGCGAGTGGAGATTGCAGGGGGCAAGGTGCTGGCCGTCGAAGACACGGGTGGCCCGGTGGGCACGACACTGGCAGTCCGCGACCTGTTCTTCAATACGCCTGCACGGCGGAAGTTTCTTCGTGCCGAGACCACCGAGCTGAGCCACGTCACAGCGCTGGTGACGCATTACGCGCTGGCCCATCCGGAGATGCATTTCGAGCTGCACTCGGCGACGCATGCGCTACTGACGGCGCCGCCGGTGCGGGAGGCCGCGGAGCGGATCTTTCAGATTTTTGGGCGGGACACGCTGGACCAGCTGGTGCCTGTGGCTGCGGAACGGCGCTTCGACCGCACAGGAATTCCGGAGCCGCCGCCATGGCGGAGGGATGAGGACTATCGACCGCCCGACCCCGGCACGCTGCGTCTGACCGGCTTTGTATCGAAGCCGACCCTGCAGAAGCTCAATCGCAACTCGATCTACATCTTCGTCAACCAGCGTCTGATCCGCGACCGGCTCATCCTCCATGCAATTGTGGAGGCTTATCGCAACATCATTCCGCCGACATCGTTTCCGGTGATGCTGCTGTTTCTGGAGATGCCGCCGCACGAGGTAGATGTGAACGTGCATCCGGCAAAGACGGAGGTTCGCTTCCGGCAACAGTCGCTGGTTCACGATTTTGTGCGGGAAAGCATCCGGGTGGCGCTGATGAAGGCGCGCCCGGCAGCGGATTTCATGGCAGCGCTGACCGCCAGCCCGCGAGCCTCGTCGTCGCTGATCCCCGAGGTTGGATCGGGAGAGGTCGAGGCCGGGTCTGAGCCGGTCGAGGCGGCGGAAGAGGCAGCGGCGTTTGCTCTGAGCCAGCCGGAAGCGATGCCGCAGGAACAGCATCTGCCCTTTGCGGTGGCTCTGGCAGAAACCTTTCCTCGGAGCACTGCGCCGATAGCCACGCCGGCGCAGCCGGAACAGCCCGCAGCGCGTTCCAACGGGCACGGATGTGGAGAGCCGGAGTTTCCTGAGGGCGCTGAGGAGCCGGGAAATTTGGCTTCACTGGCGTCGCTGAAGGCGCTGGGCCAGCTGCGCGAATCATTTATCCTGGCTGTCAACGATGAGGGGCTGTGGATCATCGATCAGCATGTAGCGCACGAACGCGTGCTGTTTGAGAAGATTCTGCGCGAGCGGCAGGTGGAACGAGTCGGGCGGCAGCGTCTGCTCATGCCCATGCTGATCGATCTTTTGCCGCAGCAGATGGTGGTCTTTTCGACGCTGGCCGAGGAGCTTGAGCGGAATGGCTGCGAGGCGGAGCCGTTTGGTCCCCACACCATTGCGATCAAGGCAGCGCCCGCAGGGCTGGCAGGGGCGGAACTGGAGCGGATGATCTTCGAGGTGCTGGAGCAGCCGGGGACAGCATCGCAGTCCGAGAATCTGGAGACTGCGCGCACGCGAATCGCCGCCTCGATTGCTTGTCATGCGGCCATTAAGGTCAACATGCCTCTCGATCCAGCGCGGATGGAATGGCTGCTGGCAGAGCTGGCGCGGACCGAGCATCCGACGAGTTGTCCGCACGGGCGGCCCATTGCTTTACGATATTCATGGAAAGATATCCAGCGGGCGTTCCAGCGGATCTAGCCCTCCCAGCCTCAGCGAAGCAGGTCTCTTTTGAATCAGCAGCAGTTACAAACCGCGCGTGCGGTCCTCTGGCATCAGAACGCTCAACCCCTGCTCACGACCGAGGAGAGCGCAGAATGGCTGGAAACGGCGGGGCTTTGTTTATTTCTGCCGCGTCATGGCCAACTGCCGGCACCGGCGCCGTCTTTCGTTGAAGCCAGCCTGGGGCAGAGCAGTGCGACCCCGGCTGCGGGCGCAATTACCCATGCGATGGAGCTGGCTGCGCCGCTCATTGAATCAGGCCGCGTGATCCCGCTCAACCTGCTGGGCACCTTTTCGGAGCAGCCGGATTTTTTAATCAGCGCGGAGACGCTGCGCTGGGCGGCGGCGGTACGCGCCGACCGCAACTGGAAGTCTGCGCCGGGGGGACGCACGGCGCCTATCGTCGTTCGTGCCTGGGAGATCCTCGACCGTGAGGGGACGTCTACGGCGGCAAAGGTTCGGGAAGAGCTTGGGCGTGAGGTAACGGAGGCCGCAGCGCTGCGGGCGCTTATCGAACTGTGGAGCACGTTCCGTGCCGCTCCGACGTATGTATCCGGTCACCCGACACGCTGGAGCCTGCTGAAGACGCGCCATGCCAAAGAGCTGACAACGGCCGGTAACACGGCGCAGCCGACGGCGCTTTCGGCTCTGGCGTCGCTGTATCTGCGGTCAGCGGTGGCTGCGACTGCGGAGGAGACGGAGATCTTCCTGTCGCCGCTTACTTCACGGTCGCGCATCCGCGAGGTTGTGCACGGCATGATGGCCACCCGGCAACTGGCGACTACGACGGTTGGCGCCCAGACGCTGGTGTTTGTCGAGGGCTCGCTGGAAGAGGTACTGCCCGAGGCGGAATCCGCCGAAGCAGAGAATGAGGGCGGAGCGGGTTCGGCTCCCGAGGAAGTTGCGCAAGCACCAGCCAGGGTCCGCGAGCGTGGAAACCGCGAACGGGAGCGGAGGCCTGTGCCGCGGAGGATCGAGCGGCAGGAACCGAGACGGCAAAAGACGGGACAGCAGAGGACGGGACAGCGAGAGCAGGGACCGGGGAGGGCCGGGCAGCAAAGGGCGTGGCCAGGAAAGGGTCGCGAGGAGAAGCGCGGGGCGTTTGGGTTCCGGCGTGAAGAGCGGCGCGGCGAAGATGCCGCAGCAGCGGGTCCGCGGAAGGATTTTCGCAGGCGCGACCGAGAGAACGAGGCGGGCGAGCAGCGCGGGGCGTTTCAGCGTGGTCAGAGGAAGCCATTTGGGCAGAAGCGCCGGTGGCAGAAGGACGAGCGCCCGCCGACGCGATTCGCGGGCGGCAAAGAAGAGCGCGGGGCCGGACGTCCCGCAGGAGCATCCCGCGGACCGCAGCAGCCCTGGAAGAATCGCGATCGCCAGCAGGGTCGCGAGCGCGAGGATCGACCGCGGGGTGATGAGCGGGAGGAGCGGCCGCGGAGCGGCCAACGCGGGGATCAGCCCCGCGGGGGGCAGCCCCGTGGTGGTCAGCAGCGGCGCGAGGCTGGCTGGAAGCCGTTTCGGCGAAGGACTGAGGGGCAGGGTCCGGCGCGGGAAGGTGGCGCGCCGCGCCCCGGATTATTCGGGCGGAAGGAATCCTCACCACGCAGAGAAAGATCCGAACCGGGAGAAAAACGCGATCTGGGGCGGCCTGGATTTGGCGGTGAGAGTCGTGAGCGGCCCTCAAAATGGCGGCCGAAGCCCAAAGGCGTGAAGAGTGGCTTCGGGCCGAAATTCTCCGGGCCGAAGTTTTTCGGCAAGAAATTTTCAGGGCAGAAATTCTCCGGCGCGAAGAAGCAGAGTGCGGACAGGCGTGCAGAGGGCGCGCCAGGATTGGGAAAATTCTCGCCCCCGAGACCGGGAGCCGAAAAGAAGGGCGGCCGTGACTACGGACAGGGCCGAGGACGCTTCGGTGCCGCCAAGGGCGGGCGCGGTGGTAAGTTCGGAGGATCGGATCGGCCTGAACGCGGCAGGCCGCCGGGTAAAGAGTTTCGCAAAGGGCGCGCGCGACGCGCCGATGAGAATCCGCATAAGGAAGAAAACCCACAATGAACCGCGGTCCCATCATTGCCATTGACGGTCCCGCCGGGGCGGGCAAGAGCACAGTTGCCCGGCACCTGGCGCAGCACTTCGGTCTGCTCAACCTGGAAACGGGTGCAATGTACCGCGCCTTTGCCCTCAAGGCGATTCTGAGCGATCAGGATTTCGACGACTCGGCTGCGCTGGAGCGTCTCGCGCGAGACAGCACGATCACACTGGAGCCGACGCGAGCCGGGAACCGTGTGTATCTGGATGCGCGCGATGTCACCGAACGAATCCGTGACTCCGACGTGACGCAGGGAGCTTCGCGCATCAGCGTGCACCCTGCGATTCGCACATGGATGGTCGATCTGCAGCGCGACCTGGGCCAGAGGGGTGGAGTGGTGATGGAAGGGCGGGATATCGGCACCGTGGTTTTTCCGGATGCTGACATCAAGGTTTTTCTCGATGCTTCGCCGGAAGCGCGGAGCCAGCGGCGGTATGAGCAGAACTCCGCGTCGGGGAGTACCCAGGCGCAGAAGTTTGATCATGCTGAGGTTTCAAAGGAGCTTCGCGAGCGCGATGAACGCGACCGGAACCGCGCTGATTCGCCGCTGCGGCCGGCACGTGACGCGATCGTCATCGACTCAACAGAGTTGAGCCTCGATCAGGTTCTGGCTCGGATTGAAGAGCTGGTGCTGCCGCTCTGCCCTCGAATTCAGCCTGCGAACGAGCCCGGCCGCTGAGGTTTGCAATAACGGATCGGCTCCTGAATATTCGCCTTCAGGAGTGCTTTTCGCCGCTGCTCCTGCCTGTAAAGGATCCGGTGGCATGCTGGCCCGCCGGCGTTTCGGGATGCTCCTGCGCCTGGCCGTCTTCCACATTGAGTCCCAGCACGCGGCGCTGCAGCGAACGGCTGGTGCCGGTGAGCTGAGCATCCTCAGGCTCCACGGGGTGCACGCTGGGCGAGGGCTGCTGTGCCTCAGCCTTCTCCTGGTGCGAACGAGATCCCGGCCCGGGGCGGCTGCCCGATCCCGGCTGCGGCTGAATTTTCTCGGTCTTTTCGGCCATCGTGAACCTTCCTTATGGAAAACAGGATTTGACGAAGCAGAAGAACCCATGCCCCGGCCCTTTCTGCGGTTGGATGCACGGGTCGTGTCGAGAGGAAGCGTTTTCGAAGGCGGCGGAACTCAACGTTTCAGGGCAGAGGCAGACGCGGTGAACGCATTGCGCAACCGATCCCAGGTGACCGCGAGATCTTCCGGCAGGACACGAGTTTCACCGATGGTGGTCATGAAGTTGGTGTCGCCGGTCCAGCGCGGCAAAGCATGGAGATGGAGATGGCCGGCAATGCCGGCGCCTGCGGACTTGCCAAGATTAAGGCCGAAGTTGAATCCGTCAGGATGGTAGATCGAGGCAAGGGCGCGCTCGGAGCGCTGGGCGAGGTCCATCATCTCGTGCGTGACGTGAATAGAGAGAGCGGCCAGTGAACTCTGATGCTCATACGGCACCACCATCAGATGTCCTGAGGTATAGGGAAAGCGATTGAGGCAGACGTAGTTCTGTTGAGCACGGAGCACGATCCCGGCGGCGCGCTCGGCGTCATCGCGAGACATACCATTCTCAATGGCAAAGTCCGTGGCCGCGATCATGTTGCAGAAAACGCAGCCGGTATCGCCGGGCCACGCGCTCAGTTCTTCAGGGATGCCCTGACGCTTCTTGCTATCCGTGCCCGTGACGTACGAGTAGCGCCAGGGGGTCCAGAGGAAGTCCACCCGGCCATTGTAGCGGGCCTTGCTGCCCGATCAGCGTTCCTGGGGGATACGGGCCTGCGGCGCCTGCAGGGACTGCACCTTGCTGTGGCGAATCGAGTAGCCGAAATAAATGAACAGCCCGATGATAAGCCAGCTGAAGAAGCCGATCTTCGCCGGAGTGTCGGACGAGACCATGAGCGACAGCGAGATCAGCATGCCGAGGATGGGAACAAGGGGAACCCAGGGAGTGCGGAAAGGACGCGGGGCTTCGGGCTGCTTCCTGCGCATCACCCAGACGCCCAGGCAGACGATGGTGAAGGCCAGCAGCGTTCCGAGGCTGACCAGTTCGCCAAGAAAGGCGATGTTGAAAAACGCCGCGAGGAAGGCGACCAGGACACCGACGGCCATAGTGACGAGCCAGGGTGTGCGGAAGTGCGGATGGATGGAACCAACCCACCGCGGCAGCAACCCGTCGCGCGACATGGTGTAGAGAACGCGGGTTTGGCCGAGGATCATGACCAGCATGACGGAGGCGAGGCCGGCGATAGCACCGAGATCGATGAGGCAGACGCCCCAGGTGGCTCCAATGGCGGCCGCGCCGTCGGCAACGGGGGCCGGGGTGTTCAGAGTGGTGTAGGGCTTGAGTCCGGTCAGCAGACCGCTGACGATGATGTAGAGGATGGTGCAGATAATGAGCGAGCCGAGGATGCCGAAGGGCAGATCCTTTTGCGGATTGCGGGCCTCCTGCGCGGCCGTGGAGACGGCGTCGAAGCCGATGTAGGCAAAGAAGACGACGCTCGCGCCTCGCATAATGCCCGACCAGCCGTATTCGCCGAAGTGCCCGAGATTTTTGGGGATGAAGGGGTGCCAGTTGGCCATCATGTGGTCCCGGTGACCGAAGGCAAAGATAAGTGCGATGCCGATGAAGAACAGAACCACCGAGACCTTGATGATCACGGCTGCGCTGTTGAAGTTGGCCGATTCGCGCACGCCGATGACGAGGACGGTGGTGACGACAATGATGGCGCAGAGGGCGAAAATATCGACCTTGGCGGAGAAGGGATGCCCGAAGAGCGTGAGCGCCAGTGAGGGCGTGGGATTGAAGGGCATGCGCACGCCGAAATATCCGAGCAGGCTGCTGACGTAGCCGCTCCACCCGACGGCAACCGTGGCGGCCCCGAAGGCGTATTCGAGGCAAAGGGCCCAGCCGATGATCCATGCCATGAGTTCGCCCAGGGTGGTATAGCCGTAGGTATAGGCGCTCCCGGCAATAGGGATCATGGAAGCGAATTCGGCATAGCAAAGGCCCGCAAAGACGCAGCCCACGCCGGCAACCACGAAAGAGAGAACGATGGCTGGTCCGGCAAACTGCGCAGCCGCCGTGCCTGTCAGCACGAAGATGCCCGCCCCGATGATGGCTCCGATGCCCAGCGTGATGAGGTTGAGGGGACCGAGAGAGCGTTTGAGCGTGTGCTCCCCCTCCTCACACGCCTCCTGACGAATCTGGGAAAGGGGCTTGGTTGCAAAAAGCTTAGCCATTCTCGGCGGACCCTCCAGGGATGGGCTCCGGCAGGCTGGCGTGCCGGGGTGCTGCTTCACGAACTGACTTGCGGGACCACACGGCAAAGACTGGAACTCCGAGCAGCACGATCACCAATCCGGGCCAGGTGTATTGCGGTTTGTAGCGCAATAATACGATACAGATCCAGGCAGCCATCAGGATATAGAGGGCGGGCAGCACCGGATAACCGATGGCCCGGTAGGGACGCTCGGCGTCGGGCCGCTTCACTCGTAGCACAAAGAGGCTGGCGATGGTGAGGATGTAGAAAATCAGCTCGGTGCAGATGATGTAGTCGAGCAGTTGACTGTAAGAACCGGAGATGCACAACAGGCACGTCCAGAGAGCCTGCACGATGAGGGCCGCGACGGGCGTTCGCCAGCGCGCGTGCAGGTTCCCTGCCGCTTTGAAGAACAGTCCATCGCGGCTCATAGCGTAGTAAACGCGGGCTCCGGCGAGGGTAAGTCCATTGGCGCAGCCGAAGGTGGAGATAAGAATGGCCGCGGCCATCAGCCAGGCACCGGCCCGGGAGAATATCTGCTGCAGAACTGCCGTGGCCACGCGATCTTCGCTCGCGTACTGGATGCCCCGCGCTGTGATCGTCGCGCCATGAGGATCGCCATGCAGAGGCAGAGCCAGCAGGTAGACGAAATTGGCCAGGATGTAGAGCCCGAGGACGAGGACCGTGCCCAGCACCAGGGACAACGGGAGATTCCGTTTGGGATTGCGAATTTCGCCTGCCGTATAGGTGACGTTGTTCCAGGCATCGGCAGAGAAGAGAGAACCGGTCTGCACGATGGCCAGAATCGTCAGCATCCCGACCATCGCCATCGGCCCACCGACGCCCACCTGGACGGCGTGCAGATCGCGCCAGGAGGCGCCATGCCAGAAGTTCGCACCGAAATTGGCACGAATGGCGGCGGCGTTGCGGCCCAGGAACAACCCGAAGCCAACAAGGCCGAGGAGCGCAGCGGTTTTCGCAGTCGTGAAGATGTTCTGAATCAGCGCACCGAGACGCACGCCAAAAATATTGACGATGGCCAGGAAGAGAATCACCAGGATTCCGGCCAGGTTGGCGGTGTTCAGGCCGATGTCCATGTTGCCCAGCACCATGGGCCCGACGCGCCATGCAGGGACATGGCCGATATGCCAGATCCAGTTGGTCGACGAGACGGAGGGGAAGAAGACACCCAGAAATTTCCCGAAGGCGACGGCCACAGCGGCGATGGTTCCCGTCTGAATGACGAGGAACAGCGTCCATCCGAAGAGGAATCCCCAGATGGGTCCCAGAGCTTCGCGGAGGTAGACATACTGGCCGCCGGCGCGGGGCATCATGGCCGCCAGTTCGCCGTAGCTGAGTGCCCCGATGATCGTCATTACCGCGGTGACCAGCCACGCACCGATCAGCAGCGCCGGAGAACCGACGCCGCGGCTGATATCGGCAGGCACGATAAAGATGCCCGAGCCGATCATGGAGCCCACGACAATCGCGGTTGCGCTGAAGAGGCCGAGGCTGGCCACCAGACCCGTTTTTGCTGCGGCAGGGGCGGAGGTTGCGGCGCGGGGACTCACGTGTGTTTCAGTTCTACTTGAAAATCTGAAGAAAGTCTCCGACGGATTGCACGGGGCGTTTGCCTGGGCCAAAGATGGCGGAGATCACGGCAATAGAATCCGCGCCGGCGTCGTAGATGGATGCCGCATTTTCGGTAGTGATGCCGCCGATGGCAACCAGCGGCTTTGAAGTCAGCGACCGGGCGCGCATGACGCCTTCGACTCCGATCACCGGGCTGGTGTCGAATTTGCTGGCGGTAGCAAAGACCGGCCCGACGGCAATGTAGTCGACCGGCTGGGCATCGGCGGCGATGACCTGTTCGTCGTAGTGGGTAGAGAGACCGACGATGGCGCGGCGCCCTACCAGCGAACGCGCGGCAGCAGCAGGCATGTCGTCCTGGCCGACATGTACACCATTCCACCCCACCGGCAGAACGAGTTCCGGCCGGTCATTGAGGATCAGGCGAATGAAAGGCGCGGCCTCGCGCATGGCCAGAGCATCCTGGGTGACGATCAGATCCTCGTCGCGCTTATTGCGGTATTGCAGCATTTCGACGCCGGCAGCCGCGAGCTCGCGCAGGAGGCGGCGCAGCAGCGCCCAGCGGTTCTCGTTGGGATGGGAACGGAAGACCAGCTCCGCGTCGAGAATGGGATAGAGCACGGGCAGGCGCTGCGCTGCGCTCAGCATGCTCATCAGGACCGATCCGCATCGGGAATCGGATAGCGCACACCGGTCAACTGCTCCGAAACCTGCCACAGCTGATCGGCGAGCCGCTCGTCATAGGCCTGGGTTTCGGCGCGGACCGCGACCGGGTAGCCGCGCATCTGCCGGAAGCCATCGGGGCCGTAGAAATGACCTCCGTGAATCTGGGGTGCGGTGGCCGCGTAGAGAGTCGGCAGAGCGCCCTGCTCCTCCGACTGGGCGACCAGAGTGATGAAAGGGGGAATGATTTTGGCAAGCAGTCCGCCACCCTGGCCAGGTCCGGCGGCAAAGAGGTTTGTATTAGACACGCCCGGGTGAACTGCGACACCCATGACCGAAGCGCTGGCGCGTCGGAGGCGGCGCTCCAGTTCGAAGGCGAAGAGCAGGTTGGCCAGCTTCGAGCGCCGATAGGCCGGCCACGGTTTATAGTCGTGATCCCATTGCAGGTTCGCGAAATCCATGGTGGCGCCGCGGTGGGCAATGGAGCTGACGGTGATGATTCGCCGGCGATCCCGGGAATTGCCGCCGAGCATCGCGGGCATAAGCAGTCCGGTGAGCGCAAAGTGGCCAAGATGGTTGGTTCCCAGTTGCAGTTCGAAGCCGTCGGAGGTGAGCCGCCGCTCCGGGATCGCCATGATCCCTGCGTTATTGATCAGCAGATCGAGCGGTCGCGCAGTGGCCAGAAAAGTCTCGGCTGCCGTCCGAACGGACTCGAGGCTGGCAAGATCAAGTTGGACGATTTCGATCTGCGCCCCGGGGATTTCGGTGAGGATTCGCGTGCGCGCCGCTTCGGCTTTCGCCTTATCGCGACAGGCGAGGATGACGGCGCATCCGGCACGGGCCAGCCCACGCGCGGTGTGAAAGCCAATGCCGCTATTCGCGCCGGTGATGAACGCAAGATTGCCGTGCTGCGTGGGAATGTCAGCAGCCGTCCATCCGGCCATGCCGTCTCCTAAGTCTCTTGTTCGTTGGCCTCGCCGAGCACGACGCGGGCGGTCGTTTTCCGGCGGCCACGGAAGAAGGTGACAGTTACGGTATCGCCAGGCTGGTGCTGGTTCATCACTTCGGCGATGTCCTGAGAGTTGGCGATCTCCTGGCCGTCGATGGCGACGATGAGGTCGCCTCCAATGGTGATTCGGGTATTGCCGAGGTAGGCGGTTTCGTTGCCGCCGCGCATGCCGGCGCGCTCAGCGGCGCCGCCGGGCTGGGTGGCTTGAATGAGCACCCCATAGCTGGCGGGCAGACCCATCTGCTCGGCGAGACCGGGGCTGATGGCAAGGGTACGAATGCCGAGAGATGGGCGCCGCGCGTGTCCGTACTTCTGGAAATCGCCGAGCACTGCCTTGGCGGTATCGATGGGAATGGCGAAGCCGATGCCTGCGTTTTGTTCGGCGCCGTTCTGGGCAATCATGGAGTTGATACCGATCACTTCGCCGTGGGAATTGAGCAGCGGGCCGCCGGAGTTGCCAGGATTGATCGCGGCATCGGTCTGGATCGCGTTCTCGATGGGGGAGCCTTCAGGACCGCGCACGGAGCGGATCGCGCTGATGATGCCCGAGGTCATGGTTCCGGAGAGCCCGAAGGGATTGCCGATGGCCAGGACCTGCTGGCCCACCTGGAGATCGCGTGAGCTGGCCAGGACCGCGGGCACCAGGTTGGGAGCATCGATCTGCAGCAGGGCCAGATCGTGCAGCCGATCCTTGCCGATGACCTGCGCGGAGTAATGGTGCTTGTCGTGCGTCTGGACCTGAATGTTCCGTGCATCGGCGATGACATGGTAGTTGGTGAGGATGTGCCCCTGCCTATCGAGGATGAAGCCGGATCCCTGTCCCTGAGCGGGAACAAATCCATAGAAGAAGTCGAGCGTCACCGTGGTTGAAGTGATGTTGACGACCGAGGGCACCACGCGCTTGTAGACCCCGATGTTGTTTAGTTCTTCGGAGGTATATTCGGGAGCGGCATGCGCTTCGGTGAGGGTGAGCGGGGAGCGGCTTCCCTGATCGACGAAGGGGCTGCGCAGCACCTGGTGCGTGGTGAAGTACCAGAATCCGCCCACGATCAGAAGAATGAGAAAGAGCCTTCGGAAATTCATGACGTTCGTCTTGGTTGGACAGCAAACCTTTCTCCCTGCAAAACGTTTAGCTGGTCCTCAGGGAGGGAACCGCCTGCCATCGGACTGATTTCATTCTAGCTATACCCGGCCGCCTGCCCTGAAGCTGCGCGCAGGACGGAGGCAATCTCGAGCGCCTGGGAGCGGGTGGACGCGAGCGAGCCTGCGTTGTCGATCACGAAGTCGGAGCCCTGCAGTTTGATGGCATCCGGCAACTGCGCGGCCAGACGAGCGTGGGCATCCCGCTCGGCCTCGGCGCGTTTTTCCGGCGCAGCATCCTCAGGAACGATGCGGCTCAAAAAGCGCTGAATCTTTACTTCATCGGGCGCCACAACCAAAACGATGCGGTCGAACCGTTCACGCCAGTGCGTAACCGTACCCCAGGCTTCGGCTTCAAAGATTATCGCTGATTCAACGACCACGACGGCGCAGGGATCGCGGGCAAAGATCTCCGCGGTTCTGCGTTCCTGCTCGGCAATCACGGGGGGGTGGACGATGCGGTTGAGCTCGTCGAGACGGCCCTCGCGGAACGCCAGCACGGCGAGGCGGGCGCGATCCAGCGATCCATCCACGCGCTGGACGGAAGGCCCAAAGTGCGCGACGATAGCGCGAAAGATCTCCTGTCCGGATTGCATCATCTCGCGGGCGATGGCATCGGCCTCAAGGACATGAAACCCGCATTCGCGAAAAATAGTCGCTACCGTCGACTTTCCGCTGCCCAGTCCACCGGTCAGCCCTACCCGCAGCATGGTTCTCCTGTCGAAAACATTGTGCGCGTCTCCAACATTCAGACTTTCGGCGCGGCCGGTGAGCCGATACAGGTCTGATCAGCCGATGTCATTGGATGCGGGACGGCAGCAGGCTCTCCGCGAAGAGCAGGTTAATGGCGATGCAACATGGGAGTGACAAAGGCCCACGCGATCGCCAGGGCCACGAGCATCGCAAGCAGGATAAGGCCCAGCATCAGTCCCCACGATGGTCCCGGGTGCCTGGTTCGCTCCTGGCTTTCTTTTTCGGTTGCATCCATCGTTCCAGTTTACCGGCCCGGCGGGAGAACCCGGCGAGATACGCCCATACGGCTCGAAAATTGCATCTGAACGCGTAAGGCTTAGCAACACATCTCCACCCATTCGGGTCTAACTGAGCGAGGACTGGACGAGAGCTGGCTGGGCAGGACGCCGATAAGAACGAATACGAGTTTAGGGAGCGAGCGATGGCAAGCGACAGAATCGAGAAATTTCCGACCGCTGAACTGGTGGGGCTTCGGACCGAGCTTCTGCAGTCGAATGTCGATTCGTGGCAGGCAGCTGAACTCGTCACCGCTTTCCTGGCGGGCCGCGGCTATGGGGTGAATGCAGCCACGGTCCGCGAGGCGGTCCTGCGCCTGGAAGGCAACATGTGCTCGATTGAGTGCATGCAGCAAGAGCTCGAGCGGGTTGCGTACGTGATGTAGCTGCCGCGGACTGGCATGCTGCTCTTCGTACCGTTGCCTGCTGAGACGCACGCTGGTGATTCATCTCTCATTCACACAAAGGACTTTCCGTCTGCGACGTCTGCGTCGCATGGGCACTGCGCTTTTCTGCATCCAAGCGCCCGTTCGCGCGTCGAATGAACGTAGGGTGGATTTAGCGGGCTGCGCCTCCCGGCGCGGTCCTTGAGGCGGAGTCCCATTGGGTCCGCTGGCGCGCTTGCGCCGTTTCACAACCCATCGTCTCAGCAGAATGCAGCCCGATCGTTGATCGGCAGCGTTAATCGGTCCCTGTCTGAAACGCCGGCCGCGAAGCGGAGTGCAGCGCCCTTTGCAAAGGAGTTATTCATGCAATTCGCAGTTCGGTTGAAAAACTTATCCCTCGGCCTTGCTCTTGTTTCCTCTCTAACTGTCGCGGCAGCATCGGCGCAAACGCTGCTCGGTGTCAACGCGCAGCTCGATCACAATCTCGATTCGAAGACAGCAGCGCCGGCTCAGGTAGTAACCGCAAAGCTGGACGGCACGGTCAAGACCGCGGACGGACTTCGTCTGCCGCGGGGGTCGGAACTGGTCGGCAAGGTCAATGCCGTGAAGAGATCGCAGAATGGCGGACCCGCCAGCGTTACCCTCGAATTCAGCACTGCGAAGCTGAAGGATGGCAAGACCATTCCTGTGAAGGTTACGGTCGTCGCAGCTTATCCACACAGCGCGGGTGGTTCTTCCGATGGATCCGATCAGGCGCTGCCGCCGCCCCCGACCCAGATCAACAACGACACAGCAGTGCAGCAGGACGCAGGTGCATTGGGCAAGGTAGCGCTGACCAGCGCCGTGAAGAACGCTGACTCCGGCACTTTTACCCGCGCGGACGGAGACTTTCGCCTGGGTGCAGGAACTTATCTGCAGGTTGGCATCGCACCGAGCGCGACCAGCAATATCTCAACCGCAGCAGAATAGTTTGAACGTTCAGTCCACCCTGAACTCCAAAAGGGTTGCCGAAAGGCAACCCTTTTGCATTCTGCTGATGAGTCTGGTCTCGGCATTCGTAGATGTGGCCGCTGGCAAAATTACAGAGTTACTCCCTGAGCCTATCCAACGCCGGTCGTCGTGCGTCTACCAATTAGGGGAGAAGAGCCCGCACCGATGCTCTGATTTGACATCGATGCCTGAATTTTCAGGAGGCTCAAAGTGCGCACACGCCCCCATGCGACGACAGTTACAGGATCCGGCCAGGAAGCGCAGACCTTTTGCGGTAGGTTGCATCAACCGCCACTTTTCTGCAGAGGAGTTACAGATAATGCGATTCAGAACTCTAAGAGATTTATCGCTGGGGATGGCAAGCGCCTCATTGCTTTTTGTGGGAGCCGCGATGGCTCAGCCGCTGACGATGACGGGCGTGAATGCAAGGCTGGATCACACGCTTGATTCGAGGAACGCCGCTCCAGGTCAGATCATTTCGGTGAAAATCGATCACGCGGTGAAGACGGTAGACGGAATTGATCTGCCTGGCGGCACAGAACTGATGGGCAAAGTGGACCAGGTGAAGTCTTCACAGAACGGCGGTCCTGCGATGTTAAGCATCGTTCTGAACGAAGCGCAAACGAAGGATGGGAAGCAGGTGCCGGTGAAGGTCACGCTCGTGGGGGCCTATCCTCCGGGACAGCACAGCGACGATACGTATGGAACGGAAACCATGGGGCCCGCACCGAAACACATCAGCATGCGGGAGAAGGTGGATCAGGAGCCGGGCGTGCTGAGCCATACATCGATGACCAGCTCGGTGAAGAGCCACGACTCGGCGGTGTTTCGCAAGGATAACGGGGACGTAAAGCTGGCGGCAGGAACTTACTTCCAGGTAGGGATCGCGCCAGCGAATCAGGGCGGCCTCAATCAGGGAGCTGAGTAATTTCGGCTGCCTGAGCCGGCTGGAGCAGAAAGGGCCGTCCTGCGGACGGCCCTTTCTATCGGGAGAGCGATATCGGCCGCCCATGAAATGACGTAGCGGCGCCGCGGTCTGCGACAACTCAGACCTGCATGACCTCGACTTCCTTCTTCTTCGCCATTTCCTCCATACGCTTGATCTCTTCATCGGTGAGCTTCTGCATTTCATCGAGAGACCGTTTCTCTTCGTCCTCTGAAATCTTTTTGTCCTTCGCTGCCTTCTTGATCAGGTCGTTGCCGTCGCGGCGAATATTGCGCACAGCGGTGCGGTGATCTTCGAGCACGCGATGCAGATGCTTCACCACTTCGCGGCGGCGCTCCTCGGTCATGGGAGGAACCGGTACCCGCACCAGCTTGCCATCATTCTGCGGGTTAAATCCCAGATCCGATGTCCGCAGAGCCTTCTCGATATTGCCGATCAAGCTGGTATCCCAGGGTTGAATCACAATCATGTTGGCATCGGGTGTTGTGATCTGGGCCACCTGATTGACCGGCGTGTCGGTGCCGTAGTAGTCCACCTTTATCTGATCGAGCATGTGGATGGAGGCGCGGCCGGTGCGGACGGAGGCCAGGTTGGTCTGGAAGTCCTGCACCGCTTTGTCCATGCGGGTGCGAAGCTGCGCGTGCGTCTCTTTGAGTGCGGGAATGCCCGCCATCACAGGTGCCATGATCGTTTTCCTTCCGGAATGCTGTTCAAAAGACGTATTCTACTGCGTCTCCCCACTTTCATGGGCTGAGTGCGAACCGAGTAAGGCTCACCCTGGTTATGATTCCTCGGCAATCATCGGGGACAGGCAGTTTGCTTCTCTGCTTCATCCCCCTTTTTGAGCCGGTCATAGTGAAACGCGGAGGTGTTGACTGGCACCAGAGGCTACAGGAGCTTTGCCGTGAACGATGAGAAATACCAGGCCTTCCTGTCCTACAGCCACGAATCCGATGCGCCGCTGGCGGCAGCACTCCATTCTTCTCTCGGCCGGTTGGCCAAGCCCTGGTATCGGCTCCGCAGCATGCGCATCTTTCTGGATAAGACCAGTCTGTCGGCGAATCCAGCGCTCTGGCAGTCGATCGAGAATGCGCTTGGGCAATCCGAGCATTTTCTCCTGCTCGCTTCTCCCGCATCCGCGGCTTCTCGCTGGGTCCATCAGGAGGTGGAGTGGTGGCTGCACAATCGGTCGGTCGAGACGTTGGTCCTTTGCCTGAGCGCGGGAGATATTCTCTGGGACCAAGGAGCCGGGGATTTCGACTGGCAAAAAACAACTGCGCTGCCTCCGAGTCTGAAGGGTGCCTTTCCCGCTGAACCGCTCTATGCGGATTTTCGCGCGGCGAAGGCGGCGAGTGCCTATGCCGATTCGGATCCCGCATTTCGCGGAGCGCTTCTCGACGTGGCCGCTCCGCTGTTAGGCCGGTCGAAAGACGATCTGGATGGGGACGATATTCGCCTTCATCGGCGAGCCGTACGTGCCGCCTGGGCTGCTGCGCTGATCACATTGCTGCTCGGCCTCTCCGCGGCAACAGCCATGTTCCTCGCGCATCAGAGGCAAAAAATCGCAGCTTCCCGTGCGCTGGCATCGGAGGCCGCATCGCACACAGACGATCGTTCGCTCGCTGTGCTGCTGAGCATCGAGTCGCGCCGTATCGCGGACACGGTTGAGTCGAGGCGTGCGCTGCTGACTGCGATCCAGCGCGCTCCAAACGCTGAAGCCTATCTGTGGGGTCATACCGACGCGGTAACGAAGGCAATCTTCAGCCCCGATGGCAAAACCATCCTCTCCGCAGGCTGGGACGATCGCATCGTGATGTGGAACGCAACCACCCATCAGCCCATCGGCTCGCCGATCGCCGGACCGAAGGGGCTGGTGAGCGTCGCATTCAGCCCCGGCGGCACCCGCTTCGCCGCAGCGGGCGGCGGGTCAGTCATGCTTTGGAACACAACGACGCGCCAGCCAATTGGCAATCCTCTGCATACGACCGAGGATCTGGTTCATATTGGCTTCTCCCCGGATGGCAAACTCCTGGCAGCAACCACCGATGCGTATGGCGGCCACCCCGCAACCGTGCTCCTGTGGGATCTCACGAGCGGTCAACCCATTGGGCAACCAATCGAAGGCTCGACCTTCGCGTTCAGCCCGGATCATTCTCTACTGGCGATCGGCCAATATCACGACCTCGTCCTCTACGATCTCCGTTCGCATCGGGCAATTGGGCGACCGCTCACCGGTCACACAAAGAACATCGCGTCGATCGGGTTTAGTCAGGACGGAACGGTCGTCGCCGCCGGGGCCGAAGATAAGACGATTCTCGTCTGGGACGTAGCAAGCCGCAGGGTACTCGGCACGCTGGAAGGACACGCGGAAACCGTGACCACTTTACTGTTTCCTCCCGACGGGAAGACGCTCTTTTCCGGCGGTCTGGATGGGAACATCTTTGAGTGGGACCTCGATAGCCTGAAGCCGGTCGATCATCCGGTCCAAAACTTCGGTGCCTCGATTTCCTCGATCTTTCCGGCCCCGGGCGGTCAAGTGCGCGCCCTGGCTCTGGAGCGGAATCGGGCGATCGTGCTCAATGTGAATGACAATCCGCCGCTGGGCCATCGCATCGAGGCGCCAGACAGTCATTCCTCGAATAGTGTCTTCAGTCCGGACGGCCGCCTGCTCGCATCTGCCGGAGAGTTTGGTGATGTAGCGCTGTGGAATGTCTCGACCGGGGAACCCGCCGGTCCGCCGCTTTCAGGTCACGAGAAGCAGGTCAGCAGCCTCGCCTGGGCTCCGAACGGCAAAGCGCTGGTTTCCGGGAGCATGGATGGCACTGTTATCTTCTGGGACACCCTATCTCGCAAAGCACTGGGGCCAGCGGTGCGTGCATTCCGGTCGCCTGTCTGGAGCCTCGCATGCAGCCCCGATGGAAAGAGGGTGGTTGCGGCAGGAGATGCAGCGCTGGCATTTTGGGACCTTGCCACGCGCCAGCAGCGGGGCTCACCTGTCACATCGCAGAGAGACCGCATCTGGACACTGGCTTTCAGTCCGGACGGCAAGTGGCTGGCCTCTGCCGGCAACAATCTTGCAGTCGCGATCTGGAACGCCGGGGATGCCGGCCATCTGATCAGGACCCTGGGGAACGCTGCCAGCGGCGACGATTTCGAGGTGATGCCCGTCGGAGTCGCCTTCGATCCCGGGGGGCGGCTCCTGGCAACCAGTTCGGCAGGACATTCGGTAACACTCTGGGATGCGAAGAGTGGAGGCCGGCTCGACCCGATGCTCTTTGGCCACACCCAGACGGTTTCCAGCGTGGCGTTTAGCGGAGACGGCAAAATTCTGGCCTCGGGCGGCGCAGACGATCAAATCCAGCTCTGGGACGTGAAGACGCGTGAACTGATTGGAGTCCTCAGCCCGCATCAGCAGGGCGTGCACTCCATCACGTTCGCGCCAGGAGGTGAAATTCTGGCATCCGTCGGCGCAGACGACTCCATCATCTTCTGGAACCTGGATGAGAACGACTGGAATCGCCAAGCCTGCCGGCTTGCCAATCGAAACCTTACGCCTGCGGAATGGAATACCTATGTCGGAACGCGTCCTTACCGGAAGACGTGTCCGGATCTTTAGGGCAGGGCGAAGCAGGGACTTACGCTCTCCTGGCCGTCGCCGGGGTTAGCGAAGTCCCCCAACCGCGCGACAGAGAAGGAACAGCCCTGCTGTTGCCTGCAGAATCGCTGCCAGAGAGAGAAGTGTAACCATAAGCTCTATTGTTGGTTGGAGCCGTGCGCCTGAACAGGGCGTTGGCCGGAAATTCTTTGAAAATTCAGACTGTGGCCCAAAGATAGGCGAAGAAAAAGCGGCATGGCTACCGCTCATTTCCGGGCTGACATTCTCCACCGCAGATTGGCGCCATGAGCCGTCGAGCGAAGCGAACTCCCAGCGAATCCAGGGCTATTGTGCGATCTGAGCCAGCGTGAGGTTCATACCCGGATCCTCTTACATCAGCATGCGTATGCCGGCGGCGGCGCTGCTGGCCTGAGAGTCGGCCTGTTCGTGGGCGTGATACGACGAACGCACCAGCGGGCCCGATTCGACGTGCCGGAAGCCCAGGCGCAGCCCCTCCTGCTTCATAAAGGCAAACTCGTCGGGCGTGTAGTAGCGCGCGATGGGCAGATGATCCTTCGAGGGCCGCAAATACTGGCCGATGGTGAGCACATCGACGCCGGCAGAGGCGAGATCGCGGTAAACCTGGAGCAGTTCGTCCATCTCCTCGCCCAGCCCGACCATGACGCCAGATTTTGTAACGGCGCGGGGATTGATTTCCTTAGCGAACTGGAGCAGGCGCAGAGTGCGCTCGTAGCGGGCGCCGGAGCGCACGGCACGATAGAGGCGCGGGACCGACTCGGTATTGTGATTCAGGATCTCGGGACGTGCCTCGACCACCAGGCGGATGGCTTCCTCGTTGCCCTGAAAGTCGGGGATGAGAACTTCTACCTGGCAGCCGGGCGCCTGACGGCGAATCTCCTCGATGACCATAACGAAGGCGCGGGCACCGCCGATGAGGTCGTCGTCGCGGTTGACGCTGGTGATGACGGCGAATTTGAGGCCGAGAGCGGCGACGGCTTCCGCTACGCGGCGGGGCTCATCGAAGTCGATGGGGTCAGGCCGGCCCTTGGGAACGGCGCAGAAGCCGCAGCGGCGGGTGCAGGTATTGCCCAGCATCATGAAGGTGGCGGTGCGGTGGTGCCAGCACTCGCCGATATTGGGACACTGCGCCGATTCGCAGACGGTATGGAGGTTGAGGCTGCGGGCCAGCTTCTTCAGGTCGTGGTAGTTGTCGCCCATCGGCGCGCGAGCACGCAGCCACTCCGGCTTGGGGAGCGGACGGCGGGGCGCGAGGTCGATCTGGACCAGAGAATCGGATACGGGCGACGGAGTGGCAGCCATTCTCCTTATTTTAGGATGAACTAGGCGCGGGCGACGGGGAAGCTCGACTGTGCCCTTCACGACCCGAGTTTGTACACCATCTCGATCTCGGTTATCACCTCCGTCGGAGAACCGTTTTGCAAGTAAGGCTTATACTCCCAATGCGAAATCGCCTCTTCAGCGGCGTTGGTGAGCGGAGTTCCCGGGCTGCTGATGACCTGAGCACCCTCGACTTTCCCATCCACGCCTATCCTGGCCTCTACTAATACTGTGCCGGAGAGCATCTTTTGCCTCGCCATGGACGGATAAAAGTTGGGCACGGGTGTTTTAAGGGCGTGGTTCGTCATGGAGTCATAGGCGACATTCACCACCGGCAGAGCGTCTCCTTGCGGATGCGCAGGAGGGCTCAGAGCTGAATCGTTTGCTCCCAGCGCGCTTACTGCATCTACCGTGATCGTCAGCAACTTACGGTTGTTAACCGTCTCCGCGAACGATCGTGCCAGATACCGTCCCTGCATCTGGATGAAATCGCCGTAGGCACTCGTAATTCCACTCAATGCGTCCACGGCCAGGATCAGTGCCGGCACCTTTGGATCGAAACAGTAGGTGATCAACTGGATGCGACTTTGCGGCTGCCCAAGGATGGGCGGCATGCTCTTTCTGACGACCCTCACGCACGCAGCTTTTGAATTACCTAATGGGACCGTTTCTCGATCGAGCCAGGTCTTCGCTGGATCGTACACATCGGGCTTGGGCAGTGGTGCAAACAAATTCTCGGGCAGGTTCACCTCGAGGAAATGCAGATTCTCCCCACTCGCAGATTCAATGATCTTTCCGTCTGCGGTATGCCACTCGGAGCGCGTGCTACTACCGCGAGTCCAGGTGCTGCGATAGAGGGTCGGGGAAGCCCACCAGTATTCCCAGGTGCCCCGCTCGCTCGGTTGGCCGTTCGGGTCGTAGAGCTGATAGCTGGCCGTCAGGTGCCACGGTTTCAGCGAGGCTGAGCTGAAGTCATAGAAAGGCGCTGCGGCAGCAAAGATCTGCTCCGGTTTGTGCAGCGATTGCGGTTCGGGAGGAGGCGCTGTCTGGCCGGTGAGCGGAGCGATCGCAAACAGAGAGAAGCCCAGTGCAAAGAACAGAAACCCGTGGAAAAGCCGCATGCGCGGACAAGGGTACCATGCGCTGGCGCCCGACCTGCTGCAACTTTCGGGGCGACACCGAAGGTCACCTCCAGCCAGCAATCCGCCCATTCCCGGCCTCGCCTCTTGCACCGAGCGGCCCCTGAACCGCATCCTTAAGGAAACGCCATGGCTACGACGACCCCTGAAGCCCCGACTCTTCCCCAGCTTTCCAACGACGAAATCGCCCGCTACTCGCGGCACCTGATCCTGCCCGAGGTGGGCATGGAGGGCCAGCAGAAGCTGAAGGCCGCGAAAGTTCTTTGCGTAGGGACCGGCGGGCTGGGATCGCCGCTGGCATTTTATCTGGCGGCCGCGGGCATCGGCACGCTGGGCCTGGTCGATTTCGACGTCGTCGACTCGAGCAACCTGCAGCGGCAGATCATTCACAGCACAAAGGACGTGGGACGGCCCAAGATCGACTCGGCGAGCGAGAAACTCGCGGCGCTGAACCCGTTCATGAAGATCGTCAAGCACGAGACGATGCTGACGAGCAAGAACGCGCTCGAAATCATCAGCCAATACGACGTCATCGCCGATGGGACGGACAACTTCCCGACCCGCTACCTGGTGAACGATGCCTGCGTGCTGACGGGGAAGCCGAACGCGTATGGGTCGATTTTCCGCTTCGAGGGGCAGGCGAGCGTTTTCGCCACGGAGGAGGGGCCGTGCTATCGCTGCCTCTATCCGGAGCCGCCGCCGCCGGGACTGGTTCCCTCCTGCGCCGAGGGCGGGGTGCTGGGGATTCTGCCTGGGCTGGTGGGCGTGATCCAGGCGACGGAGGCGATCAAGCTGATTCTGGGCAAGGGCGAGCCGCTGATCGGGCGGCTGCTGCTGGTCAACGCGCTGGACATGCGCTTCCGGGAGCTGAAACTGCGCAAGAATCCGGACTGCCCGGTATGCGGGACGCATCCGACAGTGAAAGAACTGATCGACTACGAGCAGTTTTGCGGGATTATTCCTCAGGAAAAGGCGGCGACGATGCAGAACGGCATTCCTCAGATGACGGTGAAGGAGTTGAAGCGACGGCTGGATGCGGGCGAGGACCTGTATATCCTGGACGTGCGCGAGCCCTTCGAGTACCAGATTGCGCAGATTGGCGGTCATCTGATGCCGCTCAACGAAGTCCCGCGGCGGATGAACGAGCTGAACCCGGAGCAGGAGATTGTGGTGCAGTGCAAGTCGGGTGGGCGCAGCCAGAAGGCGGCGGAGTTCCTGGCAAAGAACGGCTTCGCGAAGCTGCACAACCTCACCGGCGGCATCACCGCATGGTCCAACGAAATCGATCCGAAGGTGCCGAAGTACTGACACGTTGGCCGAAGCAGAGAAATCCCGACACAGCCATTACCAACAAGCCCGGACGCGGGAAAACTGCGCCGGGCTTTTTCGTACTTCCGGTGCTGAAGAGGATCAGCCACAAATCGCCCCGGCGCAGCCGCATTTGCCTTTGAATGCGGCCTGAGCCCCGCCATGGCCACACCGCCTTTCCTATGCGCCCAACTCGGCCAATGCTGGGTTATACTCCGTGTGCCCCGCGTTGTTCGTTAGGCAAGGGGTTCTGCCTGGCGGGGGCATATCGGTGGCCTCCATGGATTTGCTCGCTCTTCGTCTTCTTTTCGTTGTCGTTTTTACAGTTGCCTGCTGGTTCTTTCGGCCCTTCGGAATCAATGCGTGGGCTTCAGCAGCAGGCGGTGCGGCCGTCGCGGGCCTGATCATCTTCTTTGAGCTGCGGGTGCGTGCGTTGACGCTGCGGCGGCTCTTTGGAGCGGTCATCGGCAGCCTGTTGGGCATCATGGGAGCGTTCCTGTTCTCCCTGGTGCTGCGCAACAGTATCCCTGTCGGCCGGACGCAGAGTCTGCTGCAGGTCAGCGTACTGCTGCTGATGACCTATGTGGGCCTGGTGGTCGGCGCGAGCAAGGGCGATCTGCTTAACCTGGCGGCGCTCGGCGGCCTCTTCACATCAGAGCGCGCCAGCAAGCGCAACACCAAAGTGCTCGATACCAGCGCCATCATCGATGGCCGTATTGCCGACATCGCGGACACCGGCTTTCTGGAAGGCACGCTGATCGTTCCGGAATTTGTCCTGCGCGAACTGCAGATGGTTGCCGATTCGTCCGACCCATCGCGGCGGCAGCGCGGACGGCGTGGGCTCGACGTGCTGCAGCGGATGCGCGGCGAGCCGCAGCTGACCGTGCAGATCGTCGACGAGGACTACCCGCAGATCCGCGAAGTCGACCTGAAGCTGATCGAGCTGGCGCGGCAGATCGATGCCAAGATCGTCACCAACGATTTCAACCTCAACAAGGTCGCCCAGGTGCGCGGCGTTCCCGTCCTGAATATCAACGACCTCGCCAACTCGCTCCGCCCCGTCGTCCTACCCGGCGAAAAAATGCGCGTCGTCGTCATGAAAGAAGGCAAGGAGTTCGACCAGGGGGTGGGGTACCTCGATGACGGGACCATGGTCGTCGTGGACCACGCCCGGCGCCTCATCGGCCGCTCCGTCGAGATTTCCGTGACCTCAGTCCTGCAAACCGCCTCCGGCAAGATGATCTTCGGCAAAGTCGACGAAAGCGCGCGCCCGGAGCCGGTGCGGCCCATGGAAGTACCCAGCTAGGACGAGCCAACCCTGGGGCCGGTTCGCCTGAGAAATGCTCAGGCCGCCAGTGCTTCGCCGGGCATCAGTTGCCGGTCTGTAGTTTCGCGGCGCATCGGCTGGCGTTTCCAGTAGGTCAGTGAACGCCATGCCCACTCGACGGGTCCAAACTGGAAGTACCGCAGCCAGATCGGGCTAAAGGTCAGATTCAGGACCCACACCAGAGCCACAATGGCAAACAGCTGGTAGTACTCCACCTGGCTGTACAGCTTCCCGTGGAAGCTGCTGAAGAGCACGGTGCAGAGGATGCTCGTCAACAGATAGTTGCTGAGCGCCATCTGCCCAACAGCAGCGATGCGGCGCGTGAGCCACGGCACCAGGCCGGCCTTTGCCACCACCACAACCAACGCAACATTAGCCACCGCGCCTGCGAGACGCCCAGCCTGGTACAGCACCCACCAGGCAGATTCCGGCTGGAAGTTGTCGCGGATCACGCCGATCGACTCGATGCTGTTGATGGGGATGCTCAGCAGATAGCCGGCGCCGATGATCCATGCATAGGCCTTGTAGCTGAGGCCTCCGGTGAGAAAGCCCCGCCGGTAGAGCGCCATGCCAATGAGCATCATTCCCAGAACGTCGGTAAAGCCGAAGGTGTAGTAGAACTCGGCCTGGATCTTCGGCCCCCAGTCCGCGTGCCATTTGAACATGTCCAGGAAGTCCCCGTGCATGGCTTTCAGGTCGTCGTCGTGCATCTTTTTCCGCCGGTTGAGCGTGTCGTTCCACTCCTTCAGCGCATTCTGTTGGCTCGCCGTCAGCTTTTTGCCGGAGTTCGCCAGCGCCTGGGCGGCGAGTCCGTGATCGCGCGTGCGGATAGCGCTGACGGCGTAATACGTATCCGAGCCGCTGCCGATCGCCAGCACCACCAGTCCCGCGATGACAAGGGTCTTGAAGCGCAGCCTGCGGCACGGGTAGAGAAACAGCAGCGCGGTGATCCCGTAGTAGAAGAGGATGTCGCCCATCCAGACGAAATAGAAGTGGAGGACGCCGAAGAGCATCAGCCACATATTGCGGCGGAGAAAGACATCGGCGACGTCGCGGCTGCCGCGGCGTTCGGCGCGCTCGGTAAGCAGGATCACTCCGGCGCCGAAGAGCATCGAGAAGGCGGCGCGCATCTTGCCCTCGAAGAAAACCCAGCGTATGACCCACGCGCCAATGTCCAGATTCCGGTGATGGCCCACCATCAGCGGGTTGTTGTACATCTCGAACGGTCCGCTGAAGCTGGCAATGTTCATCAGCAGAATGCCCATCAGGGCGACTCCGCGCACGATATCGATGGTGGGAATCCGTTCGTTCTGAGTAACCGGGCCCGCAGGGGAGTTGGTTAAATGCGGCGCCGCAGCGGCGACCGGAGAGACTTCGCTCCCGGTGATCGCAGTTGTCGGCGTCTCGATGCCTGTAAGGACAGTGGAAAGAGCTTCGGGCAAAGGGCACCTCCGGGGAAAAGAATGGGAGGCCCAATGGGGGAAAGTGGCGCAATCCTACCACGCGTTTCAGGAAGCGTTCAAAAGAAAACTGCTTAAGTGCCAATCGGGACACTTGTCTTTCCGCCGTCGCGTGAAATTACGCAAGTCTTACACCGTGCTTTTCAGCCTGCGGTTACCTTCGAAATAGAAAACTGACGAAATGCCCACCCTCGCTGAGATTCCCGCTGCCACCGTTCGCGCCGACTCTGAGGCGCTTGCCCAGACTCGCTCCGCGAAGCTCAATATGGTCTTTGCGGTTACGCTTGCGGCCTTTCACATCGGGGCCATCGCCGCCCTCTTCTTCTTTAGCTGGAGCGCACTGGCCGTGATGGCCGTGCTCTGGGTTCTGGGGCAGAACGTCGGCATCGCCATGACCTACCACCGCCTGCTCACCCATCGCGGCTTCATTACTCCCAAATGGGTGGAGTACGCCATGGCCATATGCGCCACGCTGGCCCTGCAGGGTGGACCGATCTACTGGGTCGCCGTCCACCGCATGCATCACCAACTCACCGACCGGCCCGGCGACCCGCATTCCCCGCGCGATGGCAAGTGGTGGTCGCACATGGGCTGGATCCTCCATGGCTCCCTGCATAACCGCGATCCGCTGCTCGAGCGCTACGTTCCCGACATGGCCCACGACCGCTTCTATCAGTGGCTCAGCCGCTGGCACTGGGTTCCGGTCACGGTCGTCGGCATCGGCCTCTTCCTGGCAGGCGGATGGTCCTGGCTGCTGTGGGGCATCTTCCTGCGCGTCACCCTCGGTCTGCACGTCACCTGGCTGGTCAATTCGGCGACGCACATCTGGGGTGCGCGCCGCTTCCATACCCGCGACGACTCCCGCAACAACTGGTGGGTGGCGCTGCTGACCGGCGGCGAAGGCTGGCACAACAACCACCACGCGCATCCGGTTTCCGCCAGCCACGGCATGGCTTGGTACGAAGTGGACTTCAACTATTGGGGAATCCGTCTGCTGGGCTGGATAGGGCTGGCCCGGCGTATCAAGGTGCAGGGCCCGAGCGGCGGTCCGGCACGGATTCTTCACCCCTGAGGCGGGTCGAAACCATCGAATTGTAGACGCCCCGGCCCGATTCCCCTATACTGGTAAATGTTGTAAACACGTAATTTCTGAGCAGGATCATCATGCCCAAACTCAAAACGCATCGGGGCGCGGCCAAGCGCTTCAAAAAGACCGGTACGGGCAAATTTTTGCGCGGCCAGTCCAAAATGCGGCACATCCTTACGTCGAAGGAAACCAAAACCAAGCGCAAGCTGGCGCACAGCTCGCTGGTTTCGGACGCCGACCACGCTAAGGTCGCCCGCATGATTCCCTACGCCTGATCTTTCCGGGCCTCCCTCATTGAATCGGGGCGAGGCTCCCGTTCGCAGTCGCGGACGAGTGGACAGGTAAGCATAGCGCGTGAAGAGGTTCATTCCCACCTCCAGCCGCTGAACCGTAGCATCGAAGGAGAACAGCCATGCCCCGTGTAAAACGTGGGACTAAACGCAGTGACCGCCGCAAAAAAATCCTGAAGAGGGCCAGCGGCTACTTCCTCACCAAATCCAAGCTCTATCAGGCAGCCCAGGAAGCCGTCGAGCGCGGCCTCAAGTTCGCCTACAGCGGCCGCAAGCAGAAAAAGCGCCAGTACCGCTCCATCTGGATCGTGCGCATCAATGCCGCCTCCAAAGCCAACGGCATCTCGTATTCGCAGCTGATCAACGGCCTGAAGAAGGCCGGCATCGAGCTGGACCGCAAGGTGCTCGCCGATCTCGCCGTGAACGACGCAGCCGCCTTCACCGCGCTGGTCGGACAGGCCAAAGCCGCGCTGAGCGCCAACGCCGCCGCCTAAGCCGCGCTGAAAGAGAGCAGGGCACGCATTCCAATGCAGGATGCGTGCCTTGTTTCATTTCCAGACAGACGACCCCGCTGCCTGGTCTGCGCATGGAACAAGCGGGCTGTTGTTGCCGTATTCTCCACTCGTCCGGGAAAGCCACAGCGATAATGGATAAACTGAAGCTTCATTCCGAATCCATCCCGGCGGAACGTTCCTTGTCCAATTCTGACGCCAATCCCTCCAAGCAGCGCAATGCCGCCCACGCGGCCACCTATGCCGAAGCCGGCGTCGACATCTCTGCCGGCGATCGCGCAAAGCAGCGCATCAAGTACCTCGCCCAGCGCACTTTCAACCGCAACGTCCTCGGCGAAATCGGCGGCTTCGGCGGCCTGTACCGTCTCGACGGCAAACTGGAAGATCCGGTCCTGGTTTCGAGCGCCGATGGCGTCGGCACGAAGCTCAAGCTGGCCTTCCAGCTCGGAATTCACCACACCGTGGGCGCCGACCTCGTCAACCACTGTGTCAATGACATCGCAGTGCAGGGCGCAACCCCGCTCTTTTTCCTCGATTACCTCGCCACCGGCAGCCTCGATCCTGACGTTGCGGAAAAGGTGGTCTCCGGCCTCTCTGAAGCATGCCGTGCCAACGGCTGTGCGCTCATCGGCGGCGAGACGGCGCAGATGCCAGGCTTCTACCAGGAAGGCGAGTACGATCTTGCCGGCTTCATCGTCGGCGTCGTGGAGCGCGCGAAGCTGATCACCGGCGCGAAGATCCACGTCGGCGACATTCTCCTCGGTTTTCCATCGACCGGTCTCCACACGAATGGCTACTCGCTGGCTCGCAGGCTCTTCTTCGAAACGGCCGCCTACAAGCCTGAGCAATACGTCAATGAGCTGAAGGAGAAAGCCGGTGCCGCGCTGATGAAGACTCATCGCAGCTATCTCAGCGTGATCAAAAAGCTTATTGTCAGCGAATATGCCGCAGGGATGGCCCACATCACCGGTGGCGGCATTACCGAGAACCTTCCCCGCATTCTGCCCAGAAACGTCTCCGCCCACATCGAGCTGGGCAGCTGGCCGGTCCTGCCTATCTTCGAGCACCTCCAGCATCTGGGCAACGTCGAGCAGGAGGAGATGCTGCGCACCTTTAACATGGGCATCGGTCTTATCGCCGTAGTTCCCGCAGACCGATTCAAGCGGGCCAAGTCGATGCTTGATCGCGCCGGCGAAAAGTCCTTTGTCCTCGGACGCATCGTGAAGGGCGACCGCAAAGTCATCTACGCCTGACCCTCATCGGCGTGTTGCAAATGAACCGATGCTGGCCTAATCGCTAATCGCTAACCGCTAACCGCTGGCCCCCTATACCCAATGCACCGATTAGGCATTCTGCTTTCCGGACGCGGCTCCAACTTCCTCGCCATCGGCGACTCGATTGCCTCCGGCAGGCTCGCCGGCTGCGAGATCGCAGTGGTCATCTCCAACCTTGCCGATGCCCCGGGCCTCGCCGCCGCTCGTGAACGCGCTCTCCCGGCCATGGCCATCGAAGCTCGCGGGCGCAAGCGCGCTGAACACGATCAGGAAATCATCGCCTGCCTCCGCGAACATCAGGTCGATCTCGTCTGCCTCGCTGGCTACATGCGCCTGCTCTCACCCGGATTCGTTCAGGCTTTTCCTCAGCGGATTCTGAACATCCACCCGTCGCTGCTGCCGGCATTCCCCGGCCTCGATGCCCAGCTCCAGGCCTTCGAGTACGGAGTCCAGGTCTCCGGCTGCACGGTTCATTTCGTAGACGAGCAGCTGGACCACGGCGTGATCATCCTGCAGCGCTCTGTACCGGTCCTGGAGGGCGATGACCCTCACACTGTGGCCGCGCGGATCCTCGAACAGGAACACATTGCCTACAGCGAAGCCATCGGCCGGGTGACCTCAGGCAAATACGAGATCGTTGGCCGCCGCTATTTATTGAAGAGCTGACGATCTCGCGTCTTACGTTCCGACGATTTATGCGGCACCGTGACCGCCGCCCTTTTCCCCCTCCTCTTTCTTCTTCTCCCGTGCCTGCTTCGTTTTCCAGAAGCTTTGCTGCATCCGCACAAGTTCCTGTGTGCCGTCGGCTGTCCGGAGCCGGTCCGCTTCGCTCCTCGACATCTCCACCACTTTGGTGGCATCGATTTTCTTCACCCGATGCCAGGGATAGAACTCGTTACCCCGCGCCAGAAATCCAGATTTGGCCCAGTCTTCGAGCAGATCTTCGACCTTACTTTTCACATCATTCGCATCTTCAAAGGGCAGCAGATCGAAAGATTCCCCGGAATCCAGCTGTACCGTTACGTAAGCGATCAGGACAGTTTCGTTTGCTCCCTGCTTGTCATTGCCGTCAGCCACCGAGCACTCCTCCGCGCATATTTTTCCACGGGGTGAGATGCGAATCGGCTCTCAGGCGGCGAGTTGGGTGCGCGGCCGGGCCTGCTCCATCTCCTCGAAGATGCGGTCACGCCAGCGGAGAATATCGGCTTGCCGAATCTGTCGCCGCATCCGGATCATGCGGCTGCGCCGTTCGGCGGCGGGCATCTCCAGAGCCTGGCGAAGTGCCTGGCAAATACCAATCTCGTCGTATGGGTGCACCGGGATGGCGCCAGTGTGCAGCTCAGGCATGGCACCGGCGAACTCGCTCAGGATCAGCACACCGTCATTGTCGACCTGGCAGGCGCAGTATTCCTTGGCGACTAAGTTCATGCCGTCTTTGAGTGGGGTGATGAGGGCAATGCCGGCCGCACGATAGAAAGCGATCAGCTCCTCGCGCGCGATTGACCGGTGCATGTACTGGATCGGCGTCCAGCCGGGCTCGCTGAACTCGCCGTTGACACTGGAAACCAAACCCTCGATGGTGGAGCGGAGTTCCTGATATCCAGGAATGTTTTCGCGGCTGGGAACAACCACCTGCAACAGCGTGATCTTGCGGTGGAACTTTGGATATGTGCGCAGAAAGGCGCGGAAGGCACGCAGGCGCTCCGGGATGCCTTTGGTGTAGTCGAGGCGATCGATGCCGATGGCAATCTCCATATGTTCCTCGCCGCGAACCTGGCGCATACGTTCGATCACCCCAGGATTGCGAGCAGCATCATCAAACTGTCGGAAGTCGATGCTGATGGGAACAGATCGCAGACTGGTGACGCCCCGGGCGGTGGTGACGTAGCGGACATCTCCCCGGCCTGAGATACGGGCGTCGGAGATGTAGGCGCGTATGCTGGCAATGAGATTGCGCTCGTCGCGTAGGGTCTGGAGCCCGATGAAGTCGTAATCAAGCAAGCCCTTCAGCACCTCGCGGCGCCACGGAAGCTTCCCAAAAATGTCAGGCGAAGGAAAGGGAATGTGCAGGAAGAACGACAGGAAGGCCTGCGGACGCCGGCGGCGGAGTTCCTGCGCCACCTGGATGAGCTGATAATCCTGCACCCAGATCGTATCGCGGCTACCAGCCACACCTTCGACAACAGCGGCGAATTTGCGATTCACCCGCTGATAGAAATCCCAGTACTCGGGGTCGAAGACGCACTGGGATTGCAGATCGTGAAAGAGCGGCCACAGGACTTCGTTGGAGAACCCCTCGTAGTACTTCGCCTGCTCCTCGTCCGTGAGAATGATCGGGACATAGCGAAAATTGCTGCCGTCCGTAGCAGCTTGGAGCTGCTGATGGAGTTCAGGTGTATCTTCGGTTCCGGCGCTGCCAACCCAAACGCCGCCGTGATCTTTGAGGATGGGCTCCAGTGCGCCGATCAGGCCTCCGCTGGAGGGAACCGCCTGCAGTTTGCCGTTCTCGCGCCGGAATGAGAGGGGGATGCGATTGGAAACGAGGACCAGATGCCGGGAAGCCGCCGGACGAGGACGAAGATGAATCGGGGCTTTCATCATGCGGTCTCCTCGGAAAGGCTGCCGGCGGCTGCGAGCCAGCGGTCAAGAAAAGCCAATAAGTCTTCGGGTGGGCGCAGCCAGAGGTCGGCGACAGAGGCGCGTACTTCGGGGCGGACCAGCACAGGCAGATACATTCCGCCGCGGCCACATTCGCGAAGAGCGACAAAGGCATCTTCATCCGTCAGGTCATCGCCCAGATAGGCAGCGGGGGTGTTGGGTCGCTCATCCCGCAAAATGCTGTAGACGGCCGTCGCTTTGGTGCAGCCGGTTCCGCGAAGTTCGATGCCGCCATCGAAAGGAAGCCATTCGAGACTGGACTCTTCAGGCGCGTCGCCGGCGATCGAGCAGGTGAAGCTCCGAGCCAGATCGGTGATCTGCCGCGACTCGTCGGCGCCCAAACCGCGAGTATGCAGCGCCACGCTGCCGACCTTCTTCTCGATAACGTAGCCGAGAGCACGCCGGTGCAGAGCGGCTTCCAGTCGGTTGAGGCATTCCTGCTGAGCCGGGCGCAGCGCTACCGCTGTATAGCCGCCATCCGGGTTGAGCCGCTCGCGGCCGTGGCTGCCCCAAAGTTCAACTTTGAGTCCCTCGGGCAGCAGCGAGGAGAGTTCGCGAGCGGGCCGACCGGAGATGAGAACCAGGCGCAGGAGTGGCGAGTTTGACATGCGGAGCAGGCGCTCAGAAACCCCACGATACATCGAGGCCCGCAGGCGATCACGGACGAAGGGAGCGAGAGTGCCATCGTAGTCGAGCATGAGCACCGAGCGGCGCGCGGCGGTGAGTCTGCTCCACCAGGTCGACGACTCAAACATCGGCCACGGCCGCGGGAGCGAGCGACCTGCCGCAGCACCGGCCGTAGCCATCGGTGAGCCTGCAACGGGTTCCGTTCTGTTAATCGCCTGCCGATCGTGCATGCTTGCCTTGGATGCCTTGGATGCCTTGGATGCCTTGG